>Ga0209624_10001340_pt1 | contig 19555 bp, 22 predicted proteins | sample JacPinW_OM2H0_O1_FD_188565 | JGI IMG/M metagenome (GOLD analysis project Ga0209624, IMG submission 188565) | Forest soil microbial communities from Algoma, Ontario, Canada - Jack Pine, Ontario site 1_JW_OM2H0_O1 (SPAdes) (version 2) | ecosystem: Environmental > Terrestrial > Soil > Boreal...
CGCCGATCCGAGCCGAACGCCACATCAAAGCGTCAATCGCAACCATCCGCATTAAGCTGGCCCGCAACATCGCCCGGCGCTTGCCGCGTTGTCCTTGTTGCCAACGCGCCAACTTGTGACACAGTAAGATTAAACGAGCGTTGGAATAGTAGACTGCGCCGAACCGGAGGTCAGCCGCCCAATGACGGACTGGATGTAAATACCCTGTATTTCAATCCATTATATGAAATCGTGTGCACGGAGTGCACACGACGCGCGGCACGTGCCGTCGGGCGCGCGTCGTGGTTCGCCGGGGGGCTGGGCTGGTTGGAGGTAGGCGGCTTTGCTCGACCATTAGCGGTCGCGGCGGCCGGCCCATGCATTGAGAACGCCCGACCTTCAGGTTCGAAGGGCCACAATGGTAGAAGTCGTACGAGGCAGAGTAACCCTCGCTATTCGGCGGCGAGACCTCGATCTCGTGACCGCCAAGAACGACGCGATCGCCCGGCGCCTTGCCGATCCGAGCGCGCGCGGATCATCGACGAGGTCTACAACCGACATCGTCTCCATGCCGCCGTGGGCTGGATCGGCGCGCGCCTCGGACAAAGACCAACATCATCGACGTCGAGATGTTGCTCCGCACTTTGATCCATAGCCAAGGGGCGAGCCTCGAGTCTGTTCGATGGTTCCTATCCCGACCGAGGCCGATGAGGAAGCGCGGCGTGCGTATCGGGAATAGGAGGACGTAACCGGAGCTTCAGGAGGCGGCCCCGACCGGCTCGGCGACCTCCAACCGCCAGGCCGAGGTATCTGCTGCGGCGGCAGATTCTCGGCCTTAACTTCTTCCTCAGGCCGGATTGCGTGCATCACGTTCCCGAAGCGGTCCGGCGCAATCACTCCAACTGCTTCCGAGAAGCCTATGAGCCGGTCAAGCGGCTCGACTATGACGATGGCATCATACCCAGGGTGCGCGCCCAGGCTAAGCTCGACGCGCGCGAGGACGCAAGCACAACATCCAGCTCGGCTTCGCGAGCCAGCGCCTCGTCGCCATGGGCGTCGCGCTGATCAGCCAGTCGACCGGGTGGTCCGCAGCCACTTTCTGCCCGAACGGAGGGTCAGCGACACTTTCGTCAATGTGGTCTTAGCGGAGATCGCCCTGCCGCTTCTGCGCGTGAAGGCGAAACGAAGCTATTCGGGCGCCGAACTGCGCGAGCTGTGCGCCGCGCCGGCCTCACGTCCTGCCTCAACTCCAAGGTGCATCGTCGTGAGACTCTTCATCCTCGTCCGCCTGGACGTCGACGCGATCGCGGTCTTTGCGCCCGATGAGGGTGCCGCGCTCATGCGTTCGGTCGTGCATGGCTTCGGCTGGGGGATCGGTCACGAGATCACCACAGCGTTTTCGGCTACCGACGCTCGTGCAAGTCCCGGCGGCTGACCCGAAGAACGCAGCGCCCTGTGAAGTGCGCCCGCCCGCGCGATCGGAATCCACCAGAGTTGGCAAGGGCTTATGCGGACTATTCAGGTTGCGGAACCCCGACAAATGTGTTGGTTGCCGTATATCGCCGACATGATTAGGTCGGCGTTGGAATTTGCGGGCGGGGAGTGCTAGCCCAGCAAATTCACTCGCCGTCACCGTCCCACAAGACTTGCGCAGCCACGCTGTGCGCGATGGGGTCGGCGCGCGACCACAATCATAGAGAAGCGGAGATGTAGAGCATGACCATTGACACGGCGGCGATCCGGCTAACGGACACGATACTTGGCGAGGACGGGCCGGATCTCGAACAGACGCTGAAGGCGATCGCCGCCAACATCGGAGTGCTGCATATCGCGTATGCTCCGTTGTGTTCGCAGAAAAGTGAGGACGCAAACCTGCTGAGTGCGGTTTGCACCTATCCGGTCGCGTGGCAAGCGCGCTATTTCAAGAAACAATACGCCCGAATCGATCCGGTCATTGCTTGGGGAAGTGAGGCAGTTCTGCCCTTCGACTGGGATGAATTACCCAAGGATGACCGAGCCGCTCGAGCATTTTTTGACGACGCGGCTAATCACGATGTGGGCCACAATGGGTTGTCGATCCCCGTTCGAAACCGCAAGGGAGTCCGTTCTTTGGTTTCCTTCACGAGCAATCATTCGAAGGACGATTTGGCTGAGTATAAATCGCGAAATATGGAAAAGTTACAGCCAATGGCTCTTCTGATCGACTCCGCCGCGGGCATCAATTTCAAACTTACGCCGGATCCCGTCGAACTGTCGAAAAGAGAGGAGGAGTGTCTGATCTGGGCGGCGCGAGGCAAGACGTATCACGACATCGCCGGGCTTCTGAATCTGTCGTTCGCCAGCGTAAAGGGGTATCTGGATACAGCGCGCCACAAATTGAGCTGCATAAACTTGACGCACGCGGTCGCGGTCGCCATCGCGACTGGCGTCATACCGGCAAAAGCCCTGAGACAGCCCTGTTGACCCGCGCGCATAGCGGGCGGCGTTTCGCCTCGTCCTTGTAGGACTTCAGACCCGAGTGAATTCGGGTCGAAACCAAGACTTGGGACGCGAGGGCTTGGCGACAGCGGGGAAGCCTGGGACGAAATCTCAAAAGTTGGGCCCGCGCCCTCGGAGACGGGGGTTGCGGCTGCGCCGGATCGGCGTTCAAGGAAACCGGTTCTGATCGAGATTGAATGGCCGCCACTAGGCTCTCGTATGTTCGGCGATCTGCAGCCTACAGCCCGCCTCGGCTAAAGTCTCGATCGCCCGCGCTGTCGGGCAAACCCCATCGCGGGCGAGCCCGGACCTATGGGGAGCTTTCATCTAGACGTCATGTTCGCGGGGCTGAGCCGGTGGCCCGCCCTTTCGTGCAGTTAAGAACGAGGGTTGCTTGGGCAAACGGGAGCCGAGCCTCATGCACTGAGGGCGGACCATGGGAAAGCATAGCGAAGTTTTTGTGACTTTTGATGTCGCCAAGAAGAAGCACGCCGTCGCGATCGCGGAAGGCGGCGGAGTGGGGAAAGTCCGATTTCTTGGCGATGTCGAAAACAGTCCGTTGCCGATCGAACGCACGATCGGGAGACTGGCGGATCGGTACGACCGGCTGCAGGTCTGCTTTGAAGCCGGGCCGATGGGATACGGGCTTTATCGCCAGGTCGAGGCGGTCGGCCACGACTGTATGGTGGTCGCTCCGGCCTTGATCCCGAAACGTTCGGGCGAGCGCATCAAGACGAACCGGCGCGACGCGGTCACGCTGGCGCGACTGCAACGGCCCGGCGAGTTGACACTTAACCGTCTATTCGCCGGATCGTGGACAGACTGGCGACGCCGCCGCTATTCGAATGGGCCGCCACAAGCAATCAACGTGAAACAAAGGCGTTGCGGTTGTACCAGCTCCCACACATTGGAGGGTTGGTCGATCGGTTTACCCGTGCGAGCAAGATCCAACCGCTGATTCCGAAGTAATCCCCGTTACACCAAGGGATAACGGACCAGGAGTAATCGTGTTGGATGAGAGCGCTGAAGATGATGCAAGAACTTTACAGATCTCATCTCGAAGACCATCCCCCGCGTTCTCCCTTCAGAACTTGCGTTACGCTCTCACAGCTGCGGACTATGGTAGCTTTCGTCGGGCGGCGGACGCCTTGCTCCTTCGGCAGTCGACGCTCAGCCGTTGTGTCCGTCAGCTCGAAGAATCGATCGGCATGGCTGTGTTCGAAAGGTCGAGCGGAGGCGTTCGAGCAACCCAAGCGGGCCGTCAGTTCCTCCGCAGCGCGCGTTCAATTTTCGAGCAGGTGGAAGCGCTGGCGGCGAGAGCGCAGAGCACGGGCCGCGGCGAGGCGGGCAGGCTTACGGTCGGGTTCTACACGTCCCTCGCCGCCGGGAATCTTCGCGCTACGCTGATCGACATTTCCCAACGGTCTCCACAGCTCGAGGTCGAAATGTTCGAGAGCTCGCGTGCCCGGCTCGTCACCGCGCTACGAAACGGAGTGGTCGACATTGCGATTATTCCGGGGGCCACGGCGCTGCCTGAATCGAAAACAATGTCGCTGTGGAGCGAGCGCATTCTCGTCGGGGTGCCTGAAGGTCATCCGCTCGCCGAGCGGGAACTGGTGCATTGGATCGATTTGCGGGAGGAGAAGATCCTTCTCAGCCGGCGGGATCCGGGTCCAGAGCTGCATGACCTCTTGATTGCGAAGGTGACCTCACCGGGCGATCGCCCGAAGATTGTGCGCCATCGTGCGGGTCTTGCAAACCTCAAGAGCTTGGTCGGGGCCGGTTTCGGCGTCACTCTCCTGACCGAGGCGAGCGCCGGCGCGAATTTCGTTGGAGTTATCTATCGCGAATTGCGTGATGGCGCCGAGCCGGCCCGGATCGGCTATTCCGCGCATTGGCGGCCGGACAATCGAAATCCGGCCCTCGCGAATATCCTCAAGATCCTCGGCGAACGCTATCTGTTGCCAGTCGCTAACGCCTAAGTGATCCGCCTCGCCTTGGCGAAGGCGCGGTCGGTCGCCATGAAGCGAGCGAGCATCGGCGCGATCAGTTTGGCGGGCTCAATCGTTCCTTGCTCTGTTTCGCGCGCCAGGGCTTCAGCATAAGCAAGCAGATTTCGTTGTACCGCCGTAGGCAGCTCGATTGTGAGCCTGACCGGCTTCAGGTCTTCGATCGCGCCGAGCTCAGGTTTCGCCATCGTTCGCGCCTTCAACCGGCGTAAGGCTCAAACACCAGGTCCCGGTTGACGATGACTCGGACCGGGAAGCCGGGTCGGATGGTGATCGTCGGCTGGACATTGAGCGAGCGCCCGACGACCTGCTCTCCGACCTGGCCGAGCCCATGCGAGAAGCGCTGGCGCAGAGTCTGGACGAGCGCGCTCTCGTTATTGTTGGCGCCGGCTTCCGAACCGATGCTGAGCAGGGCCGAGAGGATCGAGGCCTTGAACAGCATGCCCCCATGATTGTCGACCTCATCTTCGGATCCTGCGTACCCCTTAGGATCGGCGCCCGACTCATCCGCTTGCCGATCGACAGGCTGTCTACTGGATCGACCTTAAGGATGAGACGGTCCTGCTGAGCCGGCGCGATCCCGGACCGGAGCTTCATGATCTCCTGATTGCGAAGATGGCGTCGCGCGGCAACCGCCCCGAGATCGTGCGCGACGACGTCAGTTGCGGGAGTCTGATGAGCCTTGTCGGCGCGGGATTTGGAATTACGTGGCTGACGGAGGCGAGCGCCGGCGCCATCATCGCTGGGCTGGTTTATCGCGAGGTGCGAATGGTGCCGAGCCGGCGCGCATCGGCTATTCCGCGCACTGGCGCGAGGACAATCAGTATCCAGCCCTGGCGAGCTTTTTGAAGGTTCTCGGTGAGGGCTATCCCTTGCCGGCCGCCGACGTCTGACTCCCGCGTCGGAATTTGGCGAAAGCGCGATCGCTGGCGATGAAGCGCGCCAGCATGGGCGCGATGAGCTTGGCGGGATCGACGGCGTTTTGAGCGGTTTCGCGCGAAAGCGCCTGGGCGTAGACGACGAGATCACGATGCAGACCCGCGGGCAGGTCGATAGCCACTCTGACCGGTTTGTCGTCTTCGATCGCGCCGAGCTTCAGCTTCGCCATGTCAAGACCTCGTCACTCAAGCGTAGGGTTCGAGGACAAGATCGTGGGTGACCATGACTCGAACGGGGAATCCAGGCCTGATGGTGATGGTCGGCTGAATATTCAGCGATCGCCCGACGAGCTGTTCGCCGGTCTGATTGAAGCTCTGGGAAGCGCCCTGACGAATCGCCTGCACGAGCGAGTTTTCGTTGTTGCTGGTCCCCGTCTCCGATCCGACGCTGAGCAGCGTCGAGAGAATCGCGGCCTGGAAGAGCATGCCCCAGTGGTTGTCGACCTCGTCTTCAAGCCCGGCGTAACCTTCGGAGTCGGCGCCCGGCTGCCGCTCCAGAACGATGGACTTGCCGTTCGGCATGATGAGGCGGTTCCAGATCAGGAGCGCGCGGGATTGGCCGAAGGATACTTGCGCGTCGTACTGGCCGATGAGACGGGCGCCCTGCGGGATCAGCAGGGTTTTTCCGGTCGGGCTGTCATAGACGTCTTCTGTCACCTGGGCGGTTACTGGGCCAGGCAGGTCGGAGCGCAACCCGGTGATGAGCGAGGCCGGGATGACTGCGCCAGCTTGCAGCACATTGGGGCTTGCCGGCGGCTCGATGCGATCGGGACTCACGGTGCGCCGATCGACATGCCCGTTCAGGAAGGCTAGCTTGTGATCCTGGGACGTGAGGTCGCTTGATCCCGCATTTGTCGCAGCCACTGTAGGCTGAGTGACCGCTGGAAATGGCGAAGCCGCGGCGCCGATTTGACCGACATTGATCGTCGCAAAGAGATGGCTCAATCGCGCTGCTTCCTGTTCCTGCGCGATGCGCTGTTCTTCCGGGCTGGACCCCGCGGTCGGCGTCGACATACCCGGGGCCGGTGCGCCCGCGTTCAGGATCGGCCGGCCGAGATCGCCAGGCAGCGGCGGCCCAAGCTGCGGCGTCGATTTAGGAAGACCCGTATAGTCCTTCGGCAAAGTGGCGAGCCCATCAGGCGTATTGCGGTTGTTGGTGTCGTAAAGCTCGGAGCCGGCGGCCCGGTGTTGCGGCTTCAGCGCCAGGAAAAGGGCGCCGCCGATGCCAAGCGCAGCCGCTGCGCCAAGGCCGAGCAACACCTTGCGCGACAAGCGCGTGACGGGCGCCCGGCGGACGCGCAACCGCATCTCCTGCGGCGGACGGGGAGGCCCGCGTTCTTCTTGCCCGGAAGCGTCGGTCACGACTGCGGCCTCCCGTCGGTGCGGACGACGCGCACCGTCTCTTGGTGTTTGCCGCCGAGCTTGAGTTCGGCCGCGGCGAACAGCCGATCGACAATCATGTGGTTGCCCTGAACGCGATAATTCACGAGCTGGCCGTCGCCTTCCGCGCCGATCACCCAGAGCGGCGGCATCTCGCCCTGGGCGATGCCGGCGGGGAACTCGATGAACACCTGCCGGCCGTCATCGAAGGCCCGCAGCGGCCGCCACGCCGGGCTGTCGCCCTCGACGCGATAGCGGAAGTTCAGCGCATTGATGTCGACGCCGACAGCGACGGGCGCTGCCGCCTCGGCCGCTGCATTCTGCTGGCGCAGCGCGATGAGCTGGTCCTGCGGATAGGCCCAGGACACCGAGGCCATGTAGGTCTTCTCGTCGGAGCGGAGTTCGAGATGATAAGTCCGCCGGTCGGTGTTGACGACGAGGTTGGTGACGAGATCCGGGCGCGTCGGCTTGACCAGGATGTGGGTCCGTTTTTCCGCGCCGCCGCCGCTCTCGGTGTCGCCAACGATCCAGCGCACGGTGTCGCCAGCGGCGACCGGGCCGGAGCCGACGAGCTGCTCTCCGGTTTCGAGCGCGATATCGGTGATCTCGCCCGGCGCGGCATAGACCTGATAGAGGGCGCCGTCAGACCATGGATAGACCTGGATGGCGTTGAGATAGCCGGCTCGGGTCGGCTCCATCCGGGCCGCGCCATTGGCCTGATCGATGCGCGCATGGGGGTCGGCCGGCTCCCGCGGCGCTCTCTTCGCCCGGCATCGGCTTCAACTGACCCGGCAGGGGCAGAAGTTTCGGCAGCTCGACGATCCGCACCGGCTTGGGCGGATCGGGCGTCAGCACCGCTTTCCTCGGGCTATCGTCGTAGCTGATGACGGGCGGCTTGTACGTCGTCGCGCAGGCGCCGAGCGCTGCCGAGGCGACCAGAATCGTTGCGAACGGCAGGATGCGCATCAGCCGAGCTCCTTTGACCAGTTGAGGGCGTGGACGTAGACGCCGAGGGGGTTCTTTTTCAGCCGATCGGCGTCGGTTGGCGGTTGCACGATGATGGTGAGGATCGCGCTCCAGCGTTCGGTCGAAGCCAGGGCGTTATCGACGAAGCGGCGCTCCACCCACTCGACGCGGAAGCTGTCGTCGGAGGCGCGAATGACGCTCGCGACCTCGACCGATATCTGCGTCTTGCCGACCTTGGAGAATGGATCGTTGCTCCGAGCGTAGTCGTTGAGGGCGAGCGCGCCTTTGTCGGTAACGTAATTGTAGGCGGCGAGCCAATCCTGGCGCAGCACGACAGGATCGGCCGGGATGCCGCGGACCTCGGTGATGAAGCGCGCAAGATGCCACGCGATCTCAGGGTCGGTTGGACGGTAATCGGCGGTCGCCGGCGCGACCGTCTGCGCCTGGCCGAGCTTGTCGACCTGCACCACCCAGGGGGTGATCGTGCTGCGCGCCGACTGCCAGACAAGACCGCCGGCGAGGCCTCCGCTCAGCGCAAGGGCCGCGAAGAAAGCCAGTCGCCAGTTTTTGGCCTGGACACGGGCGGAACCGATCCGCTCGTCCCAGACTTGGCCGGCGCGCTGATAAGGCGTTTCGGGCTCAGGGGTTTTGCCGTAACGGATGTTGGGCCGTCGGAACATCGATCATTCCCCCTCGGATAGGTCGACCCCGCCGCCGCTCGACGGATGATCCCCGGAACGGACGGCGTGGTTGGCGGCGGCGACGCCACGGCTGATGGTCTGGTTGCGCTTCATGCGGCGCGCCCAAGCGGGCGGCCCCGCGCCTTCGGCCGATGCGGCGGCGCTCGGGGCGCTTTCTTCCGTCACCGCAGGTCCCCGCGCGACGAAGCCCGCCTGAAGGCTTGCAGCGGCGCTTCGCAGCGGGCTCACGGCGGCGGAGCCGGCCGCTTCCGCCACGCTCGCCATGCCGCCGGCGCGGTACGCATTGGTCGCCGCCCCCGCCAGCGCAGCGCCCCAAGTGCCGCCCCACCGATAGCGGCGCCGGCCCCGCTCGCTGCGCCAACGCCCGCGGCGGCGAGTCCAACGCCAGCCGCTCCCATGCCGGCCACGGCGAGGCCTGTGCCAACCGCCGCGCCGGCGCCGAGCTGTGGACCGCCAGCAATCAGGCCGTTGGCGATGCCAGGCCCGAAGATCGATAGACCCAAGAGGGTCAGCGCCGCGAGGATCAGGGTCAGCGCGTCGGAGATGGTCGGCGGGTTGTTGAGAGCGGTGGTGAACTGGCCGAAGATGGTCGAGCCGATGCCAACGATCACCGCCAGCGCCAGAATCTTGACGCCGCTGGAGACGACGTTGCCAAGCACCTTCTCGGCGAGAAAAGCAGTGCGGCCGAAGAGACCGAAGGGCACCAGCACGAAGCCGGCGAGCGTCGTCAGCTTGAACTCGATCAGGCTGACGAAGAGCTGGATCGCCATGATGAAGAAGCTGATCACGACGATCAGCCAGGCGATCATGAGGATCGCGATCTGGACGAAGTTATCGAAGAAGCTCGTGAAGCCAATCAACCCCGAGATCGAGGTCAGGATCGGCTTGCCTGAATCAATGCCGACCTGAGCGAGCTTGCCGGGCTGGAGAAGCTGGGCGGCGGTGATCGCGCCGCCGCCGGCCTTCAGGCCGAGCCCGGCGAACGAGTTGTAGATGATCTGGGCGAGATTGTTGTAGTGGCCAATGATGAAGGCGAAGACGCCGATATAGAGGGTCTTCTTGATCAGCCGAGCGAGCACGTCCTCGTCAGGCGCCATCGCCCAGAAGAGGCCGGCGAGCGTAATGTCGACGGCGATGAGAACGCTAGCGAGCCAGCGCACATCGCCCTGCACGAGGCCGAAGCCGGAATCGATGTACTGGGTGAAGGTCGCTAGGAAACCGTCGATGACGCCTGGGCCGCCCATGGCGCCTACCGATCCTCAGGGCTTGGGAGCGCCAACTGTTGCGGCGCAGTCCGGGCGCCGCTGTCCGCGGGGCGGTCGGTGAAAAAGCGGCGCCGGTTCTCGGCCCAGGCCGCCGCACAGGCGGCGTCGTTCTGCGCGCCGATCCCGATCGACTGGCAGCGGGCGAGTTCGACGGCGAGGGGATCGACAGATGGTTTCAGTCGAGCGGTCGGCGGCTCTCGCTCAGCTTTCGGGCGATCGAAATGCAAGGTTGTCGCGATGATCGCCGTGGCGACAAGGGCGAAGGCCACCGCCCGGCCGAACGCGGGGATCTCAAGCAGACTCCCACGCATCAGTGAAACATCTGTGCAGCGCCGGGTTGATAGCCAGCGCCGTAGTTGAGGAAGTTCTTAAGCTGCTGTTGAGCCTGGGCCTGGCTCTCGGCCTGGCGCGCTCCATCCAAACTCTGGGCGCGGGCGATCGAGGCCATGACGGCGGTAAGATCGGCGAGCTGCTTGGTCTGAAGCGCGACGAGCTGGTTGCCCGATTGCGCGGCCTGAAGCGCGCCGGTGGCCGATTGGCTCGACGAGACAAGCCCATCGATCTGGGTACGGGTCGAGTCGAGATTCTGCACGACGCCGGCCTGGACGCGCATCGCGTCCTGGAATCCGGCCCGCGCGTTCTGCCAGCGCGCCTGCGCGTCGGCGAGAAGTTGCTGCGACGAGGTCGCGCTGGAATAGGCTTGCGGATAGGTTTGGGTGAAGGCTTGATCAATCGTGCTGACGCTGTAGGCGATCCGCTGCGCCTGGGTCAGGAGCTGCTGGGTCTGGGTGATGGACTGTTCGAGGCTGTTGAGCGAGGAATAGGGCAGGCTCGCGAGATTACGCGCCTGGTTGATCAGCATGGTGGCCTGGTTCTCGAGGCCCTGGATTTCGTTGTTGACCTGCTGCAGCTCGCGCGCGGCGGTCAGGACATTTTGCGCATAGTTGGTGGGATCGAAGACGATCCATTGCGCGCGCGCCGGCGCGCTTGTGGTGGCGAGCGTCAGCGCGGCGACGCCTGCCGCAAGCACAGCACGAAGGCGATGGCGGTTCATAGGGTGGGCTCCTGGCCGGGAGTGAGCATGTCCGCCGCCCAGTCGAGGCCCTTGGCGCGGAGCCAGGCGGGGGCAAAACCGTCCCGGCCGTTGGCGGCGAGGAGATCGGCGATTGCGGCCTGATCGGTCTTCGAGGAAGCGGCCGTGAAGGAGAGCGCGACCTCGGAGAGGCCGAGCTCGAACAGGCGGTTGCCGCGCCGGGACTGGCAGTAATAGTCACGCTTCGGGACGCTGCGGCTCAGAATCTCGATCTGGCGCTCGTTGAGGCCGAAGCGGCGATAGATCGTGGCAATCTGCGGTTCGAGGGCGCGCTCGTTGGGGAGGAAGAGGCGCGTCGGGCAACTTTCGATGATCGCGGGCGCGATTGAAGAGCCATCGATATCGGCGAGCGACTGGGTGGCGAAGATGACGCTCGCATTCTTCTTCCGCAGCGTCTTCAGCCATTCTCGGAGCTGGCCGGCGAAGCCGGGATCGTCGAGCGCGAGCCAACCCTCGTCGATGATGAGCAGGGTCGGCCGACCGTCGAGGCGATCGCCGATGCGGTGGAAGAGATAGGCGAGCACCGCAGGCGCCGCGCCCGCGCCGATGAGCCCTTCTGTCTCGAAGGCCTGCACGTCCGCTTCGCCAAGCCGCTCGGCCTCCGCATCGAGCAGCCGGCCCCAGGGACCCGCGACAGTGTAGGGCTGGAGGGCTTGCTTCAGCGCGTTAGACTGCAGCAGCACCGAGAGACCGGTGATCGTCCGCTCGGAGATCGGCGCTGAGGCGAGCGAGGTGAGCGCGGACCATAGGTGCTCCTTGAGTTCGGGCGTGATCGTCACGGACTCGCGCCCCAAAAGCGCCGCGACCCATTCCGCCGCCCAGGCGCGCTCGCCGGCGTCGTCCACGCGCGCGAGTGGCTGCAAGGCCACCGGCTCGGTCGCCTCGTCGGCGAGCGCGCCGCCGAGGTCGTGCCAGTCGCCGCCCATCGCGAGGGACGCGGCCCGGATCGAGCCGCCGAAATCGAAAGCGAAAACCTGAGCGCGCGGGTAGCGGCGGAACTGCAGCGCCATCAGCGCCAACAGCACGGACTTTCCCGCGCCAGTCGGTCCGACGATCAGGGTGTGGCCCACATCGCCGACATGAAGCGAGAACCGGAACGGCGTCGAGCCCTCCGTCCGGGCGAAGAAGAGCGGCGGCGCCTGAAAATGCTCATCCCGTTCCGGCCCCGCCCAGACGGCCGAGAACGGCATCATGTGGGCGAGATTCAGCGTCGAGATCGGCGGCTGACGAACATTGGCGTAAACGTGGCCCGGCAATGAGCCGAGCCAGGCCTCGATGGCGTTGACCGTCTCGCGCATGCAGGTGAAGTCGCGGCCCTGGATGGTCTTTTCGACCTGCCGAAGCCGCTCGTCGGCCAACCGTGCGTCTTCGTCCCAGACCGTGATCGTCGCGGTGACGTAGGCTTCGCCGACGAGATCGGAGCCCAGCTCCTGAAGGGCGGCGTCGGCGTCGATCGCCTTGTTGGCCGCATCGGAGTCCATCAGCACCGACGCCTCGTTGGTCATCACCTCCTTCAGGATCGCCATGATCGACTTGCGTTTGGCGAACCATTGCCGTCGGATTTTGCCGAGTAGCTTGGTCGCATCCGTCTTGTCGAGGCAGATGGCGCGCGTCGCCCAGCGATAGGAGAAAGCCAGGCGGTTGAGATCGTCCAGCAGGCCTGGCCAAGTCTGCGACGGAAAGCCCATGATGGTTAGCGTGCGCAGATGCGCGCGGCCAAGCCGCGGCTCGAGACCGCCGGTCAGGTCTTCGTCGACGAGGATAGCGTCGAGGTACGTCGGCGTTTCGGGCATGCGGACACGCTGGCGCCGCGTCGAAACGCAAGAGTGTAGGTAGGTCAGAGTTTCGCCGTCATCGAGCCATTCGGCCTCGGGCATGAAGCCTTCGACGAGGGCGAGCACCCGGTCGGTGCGATCGACAAAGCCGTCGAGGGCCGCGCGCCAGTTTGCCCGGTCGTGAGCCCGGTTCTCATAAAGCCAGGCTTCGGCGCGGGCGGAATCGTCGGCCGGCGGCAGCCACAGCAGCGTCAGGAAATACCGGCTCTCGAAATGCGCGCCTTCCTCCTCGAACTGCGCGCGGCGTTCGGCATCGACCAGCTTGGAGGCGGGTTCGGGGAAATCACTGAGCGGATAGCTGTGCGCAGGCTGGCGCTGGGCCTCGATGAAGATCGCCCAGCCGGTGCCGAGACGGCGCAGCGCATTGTTGAGCCGAGAGGTGATGGCGACCAGTTGGGCCGACGTCGAAGAATCGAGGTCCGGCCCGCGGAATTTTGCGGTGCGCTGAAACGAGCCGTCCTTGTTGAGGATGACGCCTTCACGCACGAGCGCCGCCCACGGCAGGAAATCGGCGAGGCTCTGCGAGCGATGGCGATATTCGGCCAGGTTCATCATGATCTCGCACTCAACCGACGAGGTGCTGCGGATAGCGCAGGTGCCGGCACACCACGTCGACGAAGGCCGGGTCGCGCTTGGCGGCCCAGACCGCCGCGAGATGACCTAGGAGCCAGATGGCGGCGCCGACGATCCAGAGACGCAGCCCCAGACCCACCGCAGCGGCAAGGGTGCCGTTGACAATCGCCACCGCTCGCGGCGCGCCACCGAGCAGGATCGGCTCGGTCAGGGCGCGGTGGACGGGCGCGTAAAAGCCGGCGACGGCGTCGGCCTGATCCATCAGACAAGCGCTCCGCCGCCGAATTGGAAGAAGGACAGGAAGAAGCTCGATGCAGCAAAGGCGATCGACAGGCCGAAGACGATCTGGATCAGCCGCCGAAATCCGCCCGAGGTTTCGCCGAAGGCGAGCGTGAGCCCGGTGATGACGATGATGATCACCGAAATGACCTTGGCGACCGGGCCCTGCACCGAATCCAGGATTTGGGTGAGCGGCTGTTCCCAGGGCATGTTCGAGCCGGCGGCGTAGGCCGGCGCTGTGGCGAGCGCCAAGAGGGCGAAGGTCGAGGCCGTGACGAATGCACGGCGTGCGTGGGTAAGCGACATTACGGTTCTCCTGCGGGGGTGAGGACGTAATCGCCGCTCGAGCCCAGCCCCTCGACGAGGGCGAGTTCGGCGAGGCGGCGCGCGGAGCCGCGTCCCGACAGCACAGCGATCAGGTCGATGGTCTCGGCGATCAGCGCACGCGGGACGGTGACGACGGCTTCCTGGATGAGCTGTTCGAGGCGGCGTAGCGCACCCATGGCCGACCCGGCGTGGAGCGTGCCGACCCCTCCAGGGTGTCCCGTGCCCCATGCCTTCAGGAGATCCAGAGCCTCAGGGCCGCGCACCTCGCCGATCGGGATACGATCGGGCCGAAGCCGAAGCGAGGAGCGCACGAGATCGGAGAGTGAGGCCGCGCCATCTTTGGTGCGCAGCGCCACGAGATTGGGCGCGGCGCATTGAAGCTCGCGGGTGTCCTCGATCAGCACCACCCGGTCGCCAGTCTTGGCGACTTCGGCGAGGAGCGCGTTGACCAGGGTGGTCTTCCCGGTCGAGGTCCCGCCGGCGACCAGGATGTTCTTTCGCTCACGGACGGCGGCGCGTAGCATCTCGGCCTGCGGGCCGGACATGATGCCGACCTCGACGTAGTCGTCGAGGGTGAAGACGGCGACGGCGGGCCGCCGGATAGCAAAACACGGCGCCGCGACGACAGGGGGAATAAGGCCCTCGAACCGCTCCCCGCTTTCCGGCAGCTCGGCCGACACGCGCGGTGCGTCGGCGTGAACCTCGACTCCGACATGATGGGCGACGAGCCGCACAATTCGCTCGGCGTCGACCGGAGTGACGCGGCAACCGGTGTCCTCAAGGCCGCCCGATAGCCGGTCGATCCAGAGCCGACCGTCAGGGTTCAGCATCACCTCGACGATGCTGGGATCTTCGAGATACCCGGAAATCGCCGGCCCAAGCGCGGTGCGCAGCATGCGCGCGCCGCGGGCGAAGGCTTCGGACCGGAAAGAAATTGTCGCCACGTCAACCCCGCTACGCCGCCCCCGGTTCGGAGGCGGCTGTGTCAGCCGGGTTGATTAGAAAGAGCCGTAACCGGGGCGAAGCAACAAGGTTGAACGAGGCGTAGGGTCGCCGGATAGAATTACAGGCCGTCGCGATGGCGTGTGGTCAGGACGTTCCGCCGTCCGAATTCTGCTGTCCCTCGTGAGCACCAACTTCTCGCACGATTTCGTCGGCGAATTTGCGCCCTCGCGCGAGCCGCCGGCCTAGCGCCTCGACGAAACCTTCGTAACGCTCCCGCCCCTTTACCTGCGCCGCCGGCAGTGCGGAATCCGGCAATGGCGGCGTGCTGGTCAGCCAGAATCGGACGAACAAAGCCAGCGCCTCGTTGGAAATGTCGATGTGCCTTTCAAGCCGCTCGATCTGCCGCGTTATCCGGTCAAGCCGCCGCGCCAGCGCGCCCTCCAGGCGATCGGCGCCGTCCGGCGAGAGATGGGACGCCAGCGCCGCCTCTACGACCAGGGCCTGCGGCGCCCCCTTGCGTGCCGCGTAGTCGGCCAGTTTGCCAGCGAGGTCGGGCGGCAGACGGAATGTGTGCTTCGTCCGCATGCATTACATCCCCATGTCGTCGGCCGGATCGAGGGAGACTTGGCGAGCCACGCTCCCCATCGTCCGCCGAATCATGCGCTGGCGCTGCGGCTCGTCATCCGGCTCGTCCTCCATCGGCTCGAACTCGTGGACCGCCTTCCTGGGCTCAGGAGCGATCTCCTCATGCTCGGGCAGCTCGGGCTCCCGTCGGATACCGGCGTTTGCGGGGTCCTCAACAGGCGCCGCCGTCGGCGTTACAACGGTGGCGTCGGACCAGTCGCCTTGAGGTGCGGTTTGGAGCCGTTCCGGACCGGATTGGACATCGCAGCCGGACAGAGTCGGCGGCGGAAGGATCCGCGTCTTCATCTCCGCATCATCGTAGTAGCGCGCCTTTTTGGCGCGGATCGGATGGCAGCCGGAAACCAGCACGAGTTCGTCATCCTGGGGAAGCTGCATCACCTCGCCCGGTGTGAGCAGCGGCCGCGCGGTCTCCTGCCGCGACACCATGAGATGCCCGAGCCAGGGACTGAGCCGATGGCCGGCGTAGTTCTTCATCGCGCGCATTTCGGTCGCCGTGCCGAGGGCGTCAGATACCCGCTTGGCCGTGCGCTCGTCGTTGGTCGCGAAGCTCACCCGCACATGGCAATTGTCGAGGATCGAATTGTTCTGGCCGTAGGCCTTCTCGATCTGGTTCAGCGACTGCGCGATGAGGAAGCTCTTCAGGCCATAGCCCGCCATGAAGGCGAGCGCGCTCTCGAAGAAATCGAGCCGGCCGAGCGCCGGGAATTCGTCGAGCATCAGCAACAGGCGATGCCGTCGCCGATTCGCCTCCAGCTCCTCAGTCAGTCGTCGGCCGATCTGGTTGAGAATCAGCCGCACAAGCGGCTTGGTGCGGCTGATGTCGGAGGGTGGCACGACCAGGTACAGGGTCGCCGGCGCCACTCCCTCCACCAAGTCACGAATGCGCCAATCGCACTGGCGCGTAACCGTCGCAACGACCGGATCGCGGTAGAGACCGAGGAAGGACATTGCGGTGGACAGCACGCCGGAGCGCTCGTTGTCGCTTTTGTTCAAAAGCTCTCGCGCTGAGCTGGCGACAACGGGATGGATGCCATGTTCACCGAGGTGCGGCGTGGTCATCATCGCGCGTAACGTCGCTTCGATCGGACGGCGCGGATCGGAGAGGAAGTTAGCGACGCCGGCGAGCGTTTTGTCGGGCTCGGCGTAGAGCACATGCAGGATGGCCCCGACCAGCAGCGAATGGCTGGTCTTTTGCCAATGATTCCGCCGCTCTAACGCGCCCTCAGGGTCGACCAACACATCGGCGATGTTCTGGACATCGCGGACCTCCCATTCGCCTCGGCGGACCTCCAGCAAGGGATTGTAGGCTGAGCTCGCCGCGTTGGTTGGATCGAACAGCAGAACGTGGCCGAACTTGACGCGCCATCCGGCCGTCAACGTCCAGTTCTCGCCCTTGATATCGTGGACGATGGCTGAGCCGGGCCAGGTCAGCAGCGTCGGGACGACGAGCCCGACGCCTTTGCCGGAACGGGTTGGCGCGAAGCAGAGGACATGCTCGGGTCCGTCATGGCGAAGATAGCGGTCGCACCATTGGCCGAGCAGCACGCCGTCCTGGCCGAGCAGACCAGCTTCGCCAACCTCACGCGTCTCGGCCCAGCGCGCCGAACCATAGGTGGTGACGCACTTCATCTCTCTCGCGCGCCAGACCGACATCGCGATCGCAACGACGACAGCGGCGATACCACCGGAAGCCGCGATATAGGCGCCTTCAGTGAATATCTCGCGCGCGTAGGCGTCGTAGGCGAACCACCACCAAAAGAAGGCGGGTGGTTGATAGAGCGGCCAGCCAAAAACCACGAACCACGGGCGGCCGAGCGGGGCCTGGAACGCCAGGCGCCACGCCACCCATTCCGTCGCTCCCCAGAGGAACGCGAGCACGACGCAGCTTACGACGAGCACCTGTCCCCAGAGGATCTTGGTCGCGTTCATGGCGATCACAGACGAACGTTCTGGTCCTACCCGAATGCAAGGTTAGGCGTGTGGTCAGACGGCCGGCGGATAGCAAAGCGCGCAAATCGGAATATCTGCGGCGCCATATACGATGTGGGCAGCTGGGTCGCTTTATGCCTCCAGGACGATGTTCAAAATGCGGAGCTGACACTTTGCCTATGGCGTCGCGGTTCGCGTCCGGGCAATCCGGCAATCAAAAAGCTGACGGAAAGGCGCTCGTAACAAGGCGCTCCGTGCGTCAGCAACAGTGAGTGGCATGGAGGCTCGCGGAAAAGTGGCTTGGCCCAGAGCAGGTTTCGATATTGCGGCGCGGGTACGCGCTGGCGCGGCGCAATACGTCGAAACGCTGGACAAGGCTACGTTGGACGAGATCGTCGCGCGTGGTCAGCGCCATCGATCCGGCTCCATGACGGTGCCGATTCGTTACGGTAATGAGGACGGATATTATGCGAACATCAACCCCGACTTCTTAGCAACGTTTTGGAGCTAAGCCCGCGCACGACGATACTAAGAGCGTGACTATTTCTTCGCTATGTACGTATTACACCGACTGGGAACATTGTCAGATATTGTTCCTCATGCGGCCCGAGATCATGTCCGATCGAAGACGTTGGACGAAATCGTAACCACCTTCATCCGAGTTTGGCGCCCTCTCGCTCAAAGCGAGGCCAACGAGTATCGGCAGCTCCAATCATTGGACGCCGCATTCGGCATGCTTCACTCTGTTCCTGGCTGCCGCAGTCAAAACGGCATCCGCACTAGCGGCGAATTCCGGGCGCGGTCCTTCCGCAGTCGAAAAGCGCTTGCAGACTTGCCGCGGCGAAATAGGCCACGCCGCGAACTTCGAGGCGCTCCATGAGATTGTCGATCGGGAAATCGACGGATGCGTGGGATCAGTGATCTCACTGTCTATGACATCGCGCACCGCATAGGCGCTTTCCTCGAAAAACCGCTTAATCTCGCCGACCTGCGTGCCGGCATCTCCCTGTTTTTCTCCCTGTTACCAGGGAGCGGCCTACTTGGAGACAGGTTTTCAGAGACTGCATGCACCACCAGGAAGTTCGGCGTGAGGAAAGCCAGCGACAGGGTCATCCGGATCGAACGCTCGGCGCCAGCCCGCCCTTGTGTTGCGGAGCTTCCGTGCGACGACCAAAGCAAAGTTGAACTAAGCCCGCCGCGCTCTGCGGTGAAGTTGCTTGTCCCGAATCCATTGCCTCCAGGAAAGTTGAGGCGTTTGGCCCATACCAACGTTTGGGTTCGCGCAACCAACGCACGACCCACGCCTACCAACGTAGGATAAAGACTTCCGCTCTGCGCGGCTAAATTCGTTGGCGAAGCCGCGATCGAATCGCGGGCTTTCGAGCGACGAACCCCGTTGAAATCGATGAGCGATTCCTCCGCAATCCGCATTGTTCACCCTTCTGAATTCGATAAGGGCACGCTGCAAACCCGCGGCTCGGAACGCCAAGCTGCAGTTGCGCCGCAACTCGGCGTCGAATCGACGATGTGGGGCGGCATGTTCGAGGTCAAGCCTGGCGCCCGCACGGGAATTCACCACAATGGCGAGCAGCAGACCATCGCTTATGTGTTGTCCGGTGTATGCGAAGTGCGCTGGGGTGCGAATGGCGAATGCGGCGCTAGCGCGGAGGCGGGCGATTTCATTCACGTGCCGGCATTCCTTCCGCACATGGAGATCAATCCGTCAGATTCGCAACCGTTCCGATGGTCGTGGTGAGAAGCACCTCGACTCCGATCGTGGTCAATCTTCCAGAGGACACGTGGCGATCGTTCTCCGACGCCCGGGACGTGGCTGCGGGTTAGGTATTGAACGATGACAAGGGACGGCGGATCGAAACCAGGAACGCAGGCGCCAGTCATGGATGAAAGCGGACACCGACGCATTCCGATTACCCGACGAACGGTTTTGGAGTCCGGAACCGTTACAGCCGCGTTCCTGCTCGGTGGTTTCCCGACGTTTGCGCTATCCGCCGAGGGGTCCGACGCCGAGGCGGTGACTCCAGTAAGCGTCGAACTTCGAGTGAACGGACAGCTGCATACTTTGACGCTCGGGTCCCGTCGCGGCGGCGGTTGGAATTGGGTTGGCGTAGTCTCCGGGTTGTTCAACCCAAATGATTCCGGCGTTGGCGCGCTGGAACGGAGACCACGCCATGACGAAGGATACCACGAAGGAG
>Ga0209624_10001341_pt1 | contig 19524 bp, 14 predicted proteins | sample JacPinW_OM2H0_O1_FD_188565 | JGI IMG/M metagenome (GOLD analysis project Ga0209624, IMG submission 188565) | Forest soil microbial communities from Algoma, Ontario, Canada - Jack Pine, Ontario site 1_JW_OM2H0_O1 (SPAdes) (version 2) | ecosystem: Environmental > Terrestrial > Soil > Boreal...
CCCCAAGAATCCTGCAGCCGGTCCCAGTCGATGCCAGCTGCGCGGAAGGCTTCGGCAAGATCGTCCAGTTTCTGGGGAAATCGTCCGGTCGCGCGGTAGTAGCGATCGAGCGCCGCGTCCATTTTGATGCGGGTGTCGTCGAAGTAGCCAGTCGCGGCTCTGGACACCACGATGTCGTCGAATGAATCCTGACCCGGGGAAGCAAACCGTCCATCCGGACCCGCGCTTCTTACCACCACGGTGAAAAATGTTTGCTCGATTCCAAATTCGGCTTTATAGGGGTGTCCCCATGGATCGCGAAGGGAATCGAAGTCCACGCCCTTTCGCGAGAGTTCGGTCTTGAACGCAGGGGTGTCGCGGATGTATCCGCCGGTGGCTTTGTGAAAATCATCGACTACGTTCTGAATCAGGCGATCGTATTGAGCGAAATAGGGCCACTGGGTCGAGTAGACCTTAAAGTCGTCGCGAGTATCCAATTTCTGGTCCGGGCCGGCACTTTCTATTTCAATTTCGTAGTTGACTCCGACCGGCCGAATACTCGGGCGATAGGCGGCGCCCCACGGATCTCGAAGAGTTGGGAGTTGCGTCGACCCGAGGAAGCGCCGAATGCCGTCCGCGCCATCTCGCGGCGTCGGTGACGCCGTCTGCGACTGCACGGCGGAGATTACGGGCGCAAGCGGCGGGTCAATGAGCGAACCGAAAAGTTTGTGTAGGTCGGTATCGACCTCGGAGCTGTCGTCATTGGTTGAATCATTGCCTCCTCGCTGCAGCAGGATTTCGGCAACGAGTTCCAGACCGTCGGGCAGCGGCTTTGACAGATCGAGCTTGTCGAGATCGGTGCGGCGAATCCCCGCGAGTTCCGAGTCCCTGTTCCAATACTGCTCGAACGCGTAGAAGCCGGAATCAGCATGAAGATCCTCATCGGTTCGCTGGCGCTCTTCGACCGCTTTATCGACCACCACGAGGCCGAGTGCGCCGGGTGCGCCGTCCCCTTGCGGCGAGTGAACGTGAAAGTCCGCTCGCGCTTGCTCTCCGGGATGATAGGTGGCTTTGGACATGTGCACGTCGAGTGTGAGAGACGTGTCGTGCGGAAATAGGACCGTGTGAGCCCCATTCGCCGAGGTTTCACCAAACTTCCCCGCGGGCAGCAGTCCCAGCTCGCAAGCCACGATCGTCACGACCCCCTGAAATTTCTCATTTGGAGCAAAGGTGACCGAGGCCCGGCCGCGGTGCATGCGAACGATCTGCGAGGCGACGAATTGAGTGTCGCCGATTGCTTGGACGACTGCCGTGGCATCGGGGTCCTCAGACATCAGATGCACCTCGATCGGATCATTGGGGCGGTACAGAGCTTTGTCCGTGTCCACGCTCAGAGCGGGCGTGCCATCGAATCGCAAGTCCTCGACATGCGTGCCGCCAGCGCCTCTGGCATCGGTCGCATGAAAAAGAACAGAGGGTTCGTCGCCAGAATCAGGTGCGTCAGGAACCCTGAGTCCGAAAACTTTTGCCACACCGTAGCGATTCGTACGGATCGTGCGGAGAGGCTGGCCGTGCTGGATGACCAGGCCGTCACCCGATTTCACATCGGCCGTTCGAATATCGACTTCGCAGGGCGCCGGAGCTCCGTCGGCGTAAAACGTCGAGAGATAGAGGTCCACCACATTGCTCCCCACGGGACGGCCGGCCGAAATGACGTAAATATGAATCGATTCCTTGGTCAGGCGCACGTCGAAGCGGCGATGTTCGGTGCGTCCGGAACTGGGGTCGGTGAAATAAGCCGTGTAACTGAAATCCCGGAAACGCTCGTAGTCCTCGTCCGATAGTTCCTTACGCTCTTTCGTCAGGTCGAGCCGGGCCGTGTATCGTCCCGATGAATCGGTGTCTCCTTCGTAGGCCTCTTCCTCGTCGATGTCCCATTTCTGCTCGCGGAAATTCCACTCGCGGGCGCTCTCGCGCACCACTCGCACGTGACCCCGGATAAGTGGTTGGCCGAACAGGTAGCCAGCATGAACGTCAATTTCCGCACTCTGGTCGGGCAGGTAGTACGAACGGTCGGGTTTTGCAGAGACGGCAAAAGTCGGGAGTTCGTAACGACTTACTTTCACGGTGGCGCGGCCCCCGCCGTCTTCACTATCTGCTTCGCCGAAATCCGCCCGCAAGGTATAGCTGCCCAGCCGCTGGTTCGCGGGAATGGGCCAATCGGCGCTGGCGATTCCGAACCGTGAGGTCTTCAGATCTGTTTTGTAGACCAGGGTATTCTCGGAATCGTAGATGCGGAACTCGAGGGGTTTGTCAGCCACGGCATGGCGGTCGGGGCCGAACGTAAGGACTCGCGCGTGGAGCGTCTGGCCCGGTTGATACAGAGGCTTGTCGCTATTGAGAAGAACCGTTGTGAAGTGATAGGTGTAAATGTTTTCGTCGGGAACCGTCGCGGTGTATCCACCCTTGTTGCCGGTGACTGACAGGGTGGGCATGGCGGCGTCGGTTTTCAGAGGTAGTGAGAACTGGATGGTCGCATAGCCGTGCGAATCGGTGGTCGTCGAAGCCTTGAGCGGCTCGAGCGCGTCAGTGTCGCTGACATCGAGCGTCGCCTGGATCTTCACACCTGCGACAGGCCGCGACGTGACCGGTTGCACGGCTCGAACAACCGCCTGAAAAGACGCGCCGAGTTTCGCTTCCGTCAGGTAGGAGACTTGAAGCTCAAACATCTCGGGCGCGATTTCGGATACCGAAAGGATCCCCGATACGGGCTCGAATGACGTGCCTCCGGACTCCGCCGCGGAGATCCTGTAGCGCAGGCGATACCAGAAAACGGCGTCGAGATCGCCAGACTTCACATTTGGAAGAAGGATTTCAAGGGGGATCCTGCCTACGCCGGACGGAATTTCCTGGTCCCGCTCAGCTTTGCCTTGCAATCCATCCTGGGGATCGATGAGTTCAAGTTCGACATGCGCGCGCAAGCGCTGTCCAGCCGTGTTCTCAACGCCAAGCGACACGACGAACGTTCCGTCGCGCAGCTTGGCTTGCGTCAGGGACTCGTTGACGCGCAAGTCATCTTTGGCATGGCAGACGGGGACGACCAGGACTGCAAGTGAAAGTAGCCTTAGAACACGGCCCACGACGTAGCGCATAGGTTCCCACCCCCCACGGTCGGCATTCCTGCGCTGTTAGCTACTTTGTTGTATAACCCCGCATCCGGGTTGCCCGGACATCCAATCCTCGCCCCGACCGGCCCGCCAGTCAATCCCATCGAGGTCAAGAGTTGGGCGAAGCTTCAACGGTTCCCGGACTCTGCCTGCAGGGATTCCGGAGAGGGAAGTGACTTGGGAGACGTTTCCGGCTATCTGCAATTCGCGCGTCAACGAGAGATGGACTCCAGCGCCAGGCCGCGCGTTCGGGGACCGAAAATACCGATGGCAACAACAATGACAAACATGGAAGCTGCGATGAACGCGAACACACCGCCCACACCGAAGCGCGCGAGGAAAAAGCCGATCATGAGGCTCGTGAAAATCGCGCTGAACCGGCTCCACGAATAGACAAAACCGACAGCTTGTGCGCGCACACGCGTGGGAAACAACTCGGCCTGGTAGGCGTGAAATGCCACCGACATCCAGTTATTCGAACACGTCAGCATCACGCCCAGAACAATGAGCCAGCCCGGCTGGGTCTGGCGCGCGAACAAGAGACCAAACACTCCGATACAGACGGAGCTCCACAGAATTTGCCACTTTCGTTCAAACCTGTCGGCCATGCCTTGAATCAGCAGGGGGCCCAGGGGGGCACTCACGGCAATTATGAACGAGTACTGGAGGCTGGCAGTGGTCCGGATGCCCGCGGCAATCAGCAAGGTAGGAACCCAGGAAGCGAAGCCGTAGTAGCCGACGGTCTGGGCCAACTGGAACACCATAAGCATCAGCGTCCGCCGCAGATAGGGCGGCCGGAAGATCTGAACGAATTCGACGCGAGAGACCCGGGATTCTTCGGCGGAGGTCGCAAGCGCGGTGGGCGGGAGTTCGGTCCCCAGCTCCGCCGCCACCCGCTGTTCCATATTCGTGACCGCGCGTTCAGCCTCCAAGATGTGGCCCCGAGCAATCAGCCACCGAGGACTCTCCGGAATCCCTCGCCGGATGAACCAGACCACGAGCGCACCCACTGAGCCGAACAGCACGACCCAGCGCCAGCCATCGATGCCGAAAGGGCTGAGGGGTACGAGCAGCCAGGAGATGAGCGCGACCACCGGTATGGCCGTGAATTGCACGACTTGGTTGATCGCGAAGGCGCGGCCGCGAATCTCTTTGGGCATGAGCTCAGCGATGAACGTATCGATGGTCACCAGCTCGACGCCGATGCCAATGCCCGTAATCACCCGCCAGAGCAGGATTCCCGATGTGGTGGTCTGGAAGGCCATAACGACCGAGCTCGCGGTGTACCACAACAACGAATATGTAAAGATCGTCCGGCGTCCGAACGTATCGGCCATAAATCCGAAGGCCAGCGTTCCGATGAAGAGCCCCGCGAATGTCGCGGATACGAAGGTGGCCAGTCCGGTCATACCGAAGAACGAGACCGAGGCGCTGGAAAACAGTCCACTGCGGATCAGCCCCGGACCGATATAGGTCATCAGAAACAGATCGTAGAATTCAAAGCACCCGCCCAGTGAAAGCAGCAGCACCAGTTTCCAGATATATCGCGTGGTTGGAAGTCGATCGAGCCGCGCGCTGATGAGGGCAGCTTGTCCAGGAACCGTCGTCTGCACAGCAGGAATCATCAATGTTGGGCGAATTCTAGCAACCGCGGATCAGAGTGGATAGTGGATTCAAGCTGGACGAGGTGGGACCGTCGCGGCTGCCTTCGCCGCAGTTCCACATGACACCGGTAACCGGGGAAGCTCGGCCACCAGGATTTCGACTCGCCCGATGCGAATGATCGGGACCTAGCCTACCGGCGGTGATGATACTGGGGACGGGTTCGGATGCGATTTGGCCGGGTGTTAAACTGGTTGTCGCGACCGCAGCCGAGGTGTACGCTCGCGCTAAAATCAGCCGATCTAGAAAATGAGTCCGACAATCGTTCTAAGCCTCCGGTGGAGCAGTAGAGCTCTTCCGGCGATACTCCGGTGGCTCGTGAAGCTTGGCACCCGAACAACTCAGCGACGGGAGGACCAATGAAGCGACGTCAGGCGGCTCTCGCGCGTAACAACTGGTACCAACACTGCCTCGCGGTAATCGTCATCGTCGTGGGGGTGCTGCCGCTTGGTAGTGGCGCGAGTCCAATGCACGCTAAATCCTCAGGGACAGGAATCGCCCTACGGCGCCATCACCTTCCGATGCAGCTTCGCCAGCAGCGGGACCCGACCACGGCGGAGAGCTTCAACTGGAGCGGATATGGTGTTCTAGCTGCGAGCGGCTCGGTAACCGATGTAAAGGGATCGTGGGTCGTGCCCTTTGTGGGCAATACATGCTCAAGCGTACCGGACGGCTATGCCGCTTTCTGGACAGGAATCGACGGATGGACGTCGAGCACAGTCGAGCAGATTGGAACCGACTCCGACTGTGTGAACTTGGACGGAACCAAGACGGGCACGCCGACCTACTACGCCTGGTTCGAGTTCTACCCGCTGGATGCGTATCTCGTCGGTGACTACTCAGAGAATGGCGTGTGCAGATCGGACTGCGTTTCACCCGGAGACAGGATCTCGGCAGAGGTAAGATTCGGCGGCGGCGGCCCCGGAGGCTTTCGTCATCACACAGGCCGACAATTTACTCTGACCATCACAGACGAGACCAGGGGATGGTCGTTCGCGACGAGCTCCTCGGTGCCAGGCGCACTGCAGTCCTCTGCGGAATGGATCGCAGAGAAGCCTAACGGTTGCCCTACACCGAACGGACTCTGCGACCTTTCAGACTTCGGCATCGTAGGTTTCGGCCGGGCATTCGCGCCCGTCTTTAACCTTTTCACGAATTCTGCAACAGTAAACGGTCAGACCGGACCGCTAGGAAGCTTTGGAACTGGTGTGGAACAAGCCCTCCTGGTGAATTACCCTTCCGGCACCACCATCCTGGCGCAGCCTTTCAAGCTTCAGGACGGCGGGACCAGTTTTCTCGATGCTTGGTACAATGCGGGCCCGTAATCTTGGGGAGAACCAATGAACCGAAACACTCTGTGGAAAATCGCAACAAGTAGCTTCGCATCGCTTGTCATGCTAGGCGCCGCGTGCCATGCGCAGGGACAGGAAACCAAATCTCCGTATCCGAGCATGGCCCCCCTTGACCAATACCTCATGGACCGAAATGCCGAGATCGAGCTGGCGAAGAGTGCTGCCCCGGAATCCATCTCGCGGGACGCCGAGGTCATGGTCCTCGGACGGCATGGTTACGAAATCGCCGTTAAAGGCAAGAACGGCTTCGTGTGCATCGTGCAACGGTCATGGACCGCCGGATTCGACGAGCCCGATTTTTGGAATCCCAAACTGCGCGCTGCGAACTGCTTCAACCCTCCAGCCGTCCGAACCTACCTTCCGATCACGATCAAGAGGACCGAGTGGGTGCTCGCGGGGCGATCAAAAGCTCAGATTGCTGAGGAAACCAGGGTCGCAATCGACAAGAAGGAATTGCCAGCCGTGGAATACGGCGCGATGTGCTACATGATGGCAAAGCAATCGTACCTGGGCGACAGCGCCGGGCATTGGCATCCCCACCTGATGTTTTTCGTTCCGCAAAAGGACGCCCCAACGTGGGGCGCAGATTTGCCAGGCTCGCCGATTCTGTCATCTGAGGACGCCCCTGATCGGGTGACCGTGTTCTTGATTCCGCTTCCTAAGTGGTCAGACGGCACCGATGCTCCCATGGACATGCACTGACGAGCGGCTTGAGTGGCGATTCTGTTTACATCAATCCTGGCCTGGACGCACACGAACGACACCGCTTCGCCAGCACCCACCTGTGGTCGCCGCTTTGTTGCTGAAATTGAAATGTGTTCCTTTCTGGACAGTAACCCTGATCTGCAATCACTAGGATATTGGCTGGATCGCCCGCTGTCGATCCAAGGGCAGTGGAAGAAATCGGCGACCGTCAAAGCCGGGAACTGCGCGCACCGCGGTTGTCGGTGTGAGACAGCCTCGGTTACTTGCCGAAGCAGCGCCCGAGGCCGTGGAATGGAGCCGGACATCGATCGTCGGTCCGGACACGGCGGCTGCAAGGGCAAGACATTCCGATAGGTGGTCGATCGGCAGTGCATCTCTCGTTAGCGAGTTTAAATTTGAAGGGGGAAAAACAAATGTTGAAGCGTCTTTTGGCTTTCGCAACGCTGTCGCTACTGGTAACTCTGACTGCAGTCGCCTCGGACCGCGAGGACGACGTAAGCCGCACCCACAAGGCAGCCCAGGTCTTCGCGGAGATCATGAACGCTCCGGACCAGGGTATTCCGAGCGACCTGCTGGAATCGGCGAAATGCATCGCCATCATTCCAGGAGACGTGAAGTTCGCGTTTATCTTCGGCGCAAGCTACGGCCGAGGCCTGGCCGTTTGTCGCACCGGCCATGGCTGGAGCGCTCCGATGTTCATCGCGATTGATGGCGGGAGCGTGGGTTATCAGATCGGTGGCTCCTCGACCGACCTGGTGATGCTCTTTATGAACGATCACGCGCTTCATAGTCTGCTGAGCGACAAATTCAAGATGGGTGCGGATGCATCTGTGGCAGCCGGACCGGTTGGCCGGAACGCAGCCGCTGGCACCGACCTCAAACTGACCGCGGAGATTCTGTCCTATTCGCGCACCAAGGGAATTTTCGCCGGGGTCAGCCTGGAAGGCGCCGTCGTGCAAGCCGATAAGAGTGGTGACAAGGCCATGTATGGCGATGATGTCGACCGCCATCAGATTCTCAGTGGCAGAGTTGCCGTTCCTGCGTCTGCGCGAGAGCTGCTACATGAAATTGGCGGCTACGTACACGCAGCTCAGGTCAATTAGTCCAGTACAAGCAACGGGGCTCAAACAGTTCGGGGTTTGAGCCCCGCAAGGCACCGAACACTTTCTTGCGGAATAGCCTCTCGACCGCTGAAGAGATTGGCGGGACTGCTGGGTCTAAGCAAGGACCCAAGACGTGCTTGGTGTCGGACCCCGAGGCACGACTATCAGAACGGCAGGAAGATTGCGCGACGGCGTTTCGACCACTGCCTCAGAAACGCCACAAGTTGCGAGGCCCCCATGAACCTGTCCGGCAAGCACGTGCTCCTCGTCGGGCAGAGTTTCCGAAGTGCCGACGCCTTGACAGACAGGCTCGAGCGGTGGGGCTTTCGATGCCGCGTTGCACACAGTGTGCGGTCGGCATCCAACCTGATCTGGTCAATCCCGGTTGACCTGGTCCTCTGCGAAACGCATCTGCCTGATGGCTCCGGGTTCGGTCTGATGGGGAATTTGGTCGGATTTCGGGTCTCCGGGTTCCTTTGCCTGCCGCTTGAGGACAGCTGCTTCTGGCTGCCGGCGATCGACGAGGGAAGACAGTGCCTCGGATTGCCCGCCCTGAGGCCCTCGGAGTTCGCACGCGCGCTCGAGAAAATGGCTCGTATTTTAGCCGCTGCACCCCCGGTTAACTAGCCGGGTCCCGACCGCTAGGCTAGGCGTTGGGTTGTCGCTATCGAAATGAAGAACACCAAACTACTTGTTGTTGTGGATGAATCGGCTGCGACCACGAAGGCATTGAAGTATGTGGCGAAAATGGCAGTTGGGCATCCCAAAATGAAAATCTGCCTGGCACACAGCCTGCTCGCGCCTCCTCGCCAACTGGTCGAGTTCAGGGGCGCAGAAAAGTCACGCCTTCGGGCCTATGAATCCCGGTGGATCTCCGCTGGTGAGATGACCGAACGGCGCACCTTGGACCGCGCCAACAAGGTTCTGCGCCGCGGCGGCCTGAGACGGAGGGCGATCGAAGCACATTTTTGTTATCTCGTGGACGGTAGCCGAGCGACCCAGGAAATCTTGAAACTCGCAAAGACGCGCAATTGCGACACAGTGGTTATCGGCAGAGCCTCTCTGTCCTGGCTAGGCAAACTGATTGATGGAGACCCTGCCGAAGAGTTCTTGCGTCAGGGGAAGGGATTTACGATTTGGGTCGTTGAATAAACCCTTGAAGCTTTCGGGTCGGTTTTTTGAGATCGCCTGCAGGTAAGTCGACGAACTCCCCTGGCTGTGCTCGATGGCTCGCCGCAGCGACAAAAATCAAGATTTCTCACCGAACTACGAAATCCAGTCCGCAACATCACCGCGAACCTATCCTGTGTACCTCTTCGCGCCGGGCCTGCCGACGTCTCAACAGTGCCACGCGATCCGCCCGGGCCGTGATCCGTTCGGAGCGGAACTCGCAAAGTGGTAATATCCCGGTGCGATTTGGGAGGGTACAGAGATGGATCTTCGACGAAATGGCATCCGAGGGATTCTGGTTGCGCTTAGCGCGTTGCTGGGTACGGTGCTCGCGGCAGGCGTCGCCCGAGCCCAGGTTCCAGCGAATATCGAGACAGAACTGATCAAGATGGGCCATATCGTCGACCCGCCTTGCACCGCGAAGCTGTACCGACCGATGATGCCGGCAAACGATATCACCAGCGACGTGACTCCCTTGTATCCAGGAATCGCAATCGCCCGGGACGTCTCCTTCGGGTCCAATCCCAGAGATGTGGTGGATATTTTTTCGGCGGATAAGGGTCCCGCTTCGCGTCCGGTGCTGATCTACGTTCCCGGAGGAGTGGGCAACAAGATAGAACTTCAAGACAAGGAAGCCAACGCTTTCTACGACAACATCGCCAGATGGGCGACCAAAAACGGCATGGTAGGAGTGAATATGGAACGCCATGCCAGTCCTGTCTGGGACGGTGGCGCAAAGGACATCTCGGCGATGCTCCAGTGGGTCGAAGCAAACATTTCGAAGTACCACGGCAATCCGGACCGTATATTTATCTGGGCTCATTCGGCCGGCAATATGCCCCTGGGGACTTACATCGGCCACCCGGAACTCTACGGGACCAACGGAGTGGGTGTGAAGGGCGTGATCTTCATGTCCGCAGCGGCGTTTAATATCGCGCCGCTTTCACCGCCGCCGATCGGAGGCTCGAACCCCATGTCGATTCTCGCTGATGCGGGAAAGACTTGCGGATCAAAGGGAGCCATGGCTTCTGACGGCGCACTCCCGGGCCGCGCCCCTGGACAACCCGGAGGGCCCGAACTCGCACCGCCTCCTGGCAGTCGGGGCCCCGGCGGGGGACCCGGATTTGGTCCTCCCGTTGACCCCGCTATCCAGCTGGCGCGTTCGAGCCTTCCTGAACTCAGGAAGACGACTGTGAAGATCATGCTTGCCAACGGCGACCTGGACATTGGCGCCGATCCCGCCGTGGACGGAGGCGTCATGCCGTTTAACCGGATGCTGCACGATGAACTCTGCAAGGACGGCCCGGACCACTGCCCAACTCTGCTGCTCGCCAAGGGTGAGAGCCACATGTCCATCGTGTTCTCGATCGACACGCCGGATACAACGGTTTCCGGTCCCATACTCGCGTGGATGAAGACAATCAAGTGACCGCCGGGGAGCGGACTACTTCGAACCGCTTGCGGGACTAACCGAATGTGGACGGATTTCTTTGTTGCGGCCGCCGGTGCGTCAGCGGCCCTTGCCGGCCTGGTGTTCGTCGCGCTTTCCGTGAACATTAGTCAGATCCTGCGTTTCCCTCACCTGCCGACTCGAGCGGCGGCCACGATCAGCACACTTATCCTGATTCTGGTCTCGAGCATGGCAGCGCTGATCGATCAGCCAACACCGGCGTTGGGGATTGAGATCACGGTGTTCGGTCTTTGCTGCTGCTGTCTGCAGATTCTCTCCGCACGACAGGGTTTTGTCGCGCGTACGAAGTTACACCGGCCGCTATGGGAGCCAGTCCTGAACGCCGTTCTCGGGCAGATCCAGGTACTGCCGTTCATCGTTGGGGGAGTCTTGCTGGTGACGTACCACGATAGCGGACCCTACTGGGTAGCCGGCGGTTGCATTGCTGTTTTCATTTTTTCGGTACACAACTCGTGGGTGCTGCTTGTGGAAATCCTGCGGTAGCTCCGAACCATCTGCTTAATGCCCGGCCACATTGATTGAGGCGAGTAGCAGCTTTGCGCCGTTCCAGAGAATCTGCACACCGATACAGACGAGTAGAAATGAAGCCAGTTGCATGATCACGGTCATCGCCGTCTGTCCCAGAATGTTTGCCAGCCGGTCCGAGAAACCGTAGCAAAGAAAAATACTGAACGCGATAAGCGCTGAGCCTACGACAGCAGCCAGTATCGCGAGAATATTCCATCCGTGCTGGTGCGAGTTCGCGCCAAGCGTGATGGCAACCGAAATCGACCCCGGCCCGACAGTCAGAGGCATCGTTAACGGGTAAAACGCCCGGCCGAAAGGATCCTCCCGTCGCACGTTTCTGCGCGTAGCGGTGTGCTCCTGGGCCGCCCCCTGTTTCAGCATCGCCCATCCTGCCGAAATGACGATCAGGCCTCCTCCCACCTGCACTACCGGAAGTGAGATCCCGAAAAACGCGAGGATGTGGTTCCCGATCAGGTAGGAACCGATCAGCAAGAAGAAGCTGTTGATCGCGATACGGCGCGAGAGTTCTCGCCGCGCGTCCGATAGATAGTCCCTGGTGAGGGCAAGAAAAATCGGGCTGCCTCCCAGAGGATCCACAATCGGAAACAGCGCGCTGACGATGAGCAGCAGACTTGTCGCCGCGTCTCTCATGACCGTCCTCCAAGCCTGGTAGTATAAGCGACACTTCGCCTCAATCTCGAATCCCGGCAGTCCTGTTCGACATCTGATGTAGTTGGTTTCCGAGCGCGCCCGTCGGGGTGCAGTTCGGCCATGGATTTGTTACTCTTGTAGGTCTAAACATCGATGAAATCCTCAAACGCTCTCTGGAAGGACGCACTCTCGGGAAAGATGCCGGAAAATCTGGCCCGGGAGGTCGATATTTACGAGACGGAGATCACCCTGCGCAAGCAGGGCAAGATTGACGAGCGCCTTTTCGCCGAAACCAGGCTTCGCCGGGGGACCTACGGACAGCGCTACGACAACGGCCAGAGATATGACGGCACAAAATTCCAGGAAATTCACTATCCCTCAGGCGAACTGACCAAGGGCCCCAATACCATGTGGGACGCGCCGGGCATGCAGCGCATCAAGATTCCTGGCGGCGGGCTCAACGCGGATCAGCTGGAGACCATGGCCGATCTCGCCGAGGAATACTCCGACGACATCGCGCACATAACCACGCGCCAGGACTTTCAGCTTCACTACATTCATATTGACGACACTCCGAGCCTGATGCGCCGCCTCGCCGCCGCCGGTATCACCACACGCGAGGCTTGCGGCAATTCCGTCCGCAATGTCACGGCCTGCCCCTACGCCGGTGTTTGCCAGGACGAGGCGTTTGACGTGACTCCGTACTCCCGGGCGCTTGCGAAGTTCCTATTGGGCCATCCGGATTGCCAGAACTTCGGCCGCAAATTCAAGCCTGCGTTCAGCGGCTGCGCCCAGCACGCCTGCGGCCTGACGAATATTCACGACGTTGGATTCATCGCAAGCACGCGGGTGGAAAACGGAGCGGAAAAGCGCGGCTTTCAAATGTTCGCAGGCGGCGGGCTGGGTGCTGTTCCATACATGGCCAAACTGTTTGATTCCTTCGTTCCCGTGGAAGAAATTCTGCCGCTTACCCAGGCAATTGCAAGAGTGTACGCGAGGCTCGGCGAAAAAAAGAATCGCAACCGCGCCCGGATCAAGTTTCTGATTCAGGATCTGGGAATCGAGAAATTCAAGCAGTTGGTGCTGGAAGAACGCAAGACGCTGCCGTACGACCCTCGCTGGACCGATTTCGTGAAGGATGCCGAGCAGTTCACAGAGGCTCCGCTCGCAGCAGGCGGCGAATCACCGTCAACCGATTCCGCGGGTTTCAAGCGCTGGCTTGCGACCAATACCCGCCCTCAGAAGCAACCCGGCTACGTGGTTGTGACCGTCGCCCTGCCGCTGGGCGATATCACCGCAAACCAGCTGCGGTCGCTTGCCGACGTCGTTCGCCGGTTCACGAAGGAGACCATTCGTACGACCGTCGAGCAGAACTTCGTGATCCGCTGGGTGAGCCAGAGCGATCTTGCGGAAGTGTACAAGGCGCTGGAAGCCGTAGGTTTGGGCGACCCGGGGGCGGGCGCACTCGTCGACATCGTTACCTGCCCGGGAACCGATACCTGCAAGCTCGGAATCTCCTCTTCGCGCGGGCTTGCTGGTGAGCTCCGAACCAGGCTCGCCGAGAGCAGTTTCCGCATGGACGAGTCCGTGCAGCATCTGCACATCAAGATCAGCGGTTGCTTCAACAGTTGCGGTCAGCATCATGTGGCGGATCTTGGATTTTACGGCGTTAGCAGGAAGATGGGCGGCTTCGCCGTGCCGCACTTCCAGGTCGTCCTCGGCGGAGAGTGGGAACACAACGGGGGATCGTACGGTTTGCCGGTCGTCGCCATTCCGTCAAAGAACATTCCGCAAGTGGTCACTCGCCTCACCGAGCGCTACGTCGCCGACCGCGCAACTGGAGAGACGTTTAAGGACTTCGTCAAGCGCGTCGGAAAGGTCGAGTTGAAAAAGGCGCTCGAGGATCTCGCAAAGCCGCCCGCGGACCCGACGGATCCGTCGTTTTTCAGCGACTGGGGTGATCCGCGGGAGTACACGCTGGGCGATATGGGAGTCGGTGAGTGCGCGGGAGAAGTGGTTTCGTCGGTTGAGTTTGACCTCGCCGCGGCCGAAAGGGAAGTGTTTGAGGCCCAGATTGCTCTTGAGAGCGGCGAGATCGAGAAAGCGGGACAGACCGCCTATCACTCGATGATCCACGCAGCCAAGGCGCTGGTGAAAATCAGCGATCCGAACATCTCCGATGATCCGGTCCAGATCATCGGAGAATTCCGGACGCGCTTGTACGACACCCAGAAATTCTGGGATCCCTACGCCGGCGGAAAGTTTGCGAACTACTTGTTTGACGCCCACCAGAAGGCGGATCAAGCGTATACCGGCGATTCCAGCCGCTACCTGATAGACGAGGCCCAACTCTTTATTGACGCCGCTCACAGTTGCTATAACAAAATGGGGACCACCGTCGGCGTCTAGGTTCCCGAATGTCCTCTCCGATCAATCTCCAGCACGTAAATGTCAAACTCCTTGCGAAGAATCCCGAGCAGGTTGACCTTGAGCCGCTCATTCCCGTGTTTCACAACTGGATCGAGGGCCAGATCTTCGAGGAGCTGCTGCTGGACGTGGCCGATTACCGACACGTGCAGGCCGGACCGGGTGTGGTTCTGATCGGCCATCAGGCCAATTACAGCGTCGACAATACCGACAACCGGCTGGGGGTCCGTTATAATCGGAAGGCGCCGCTGGAGGGCTCCAATCAGGACCGGCTCCAGCAAGCCGCACGCGCGGCGCTCACAGCGTTCGAGCGCCTGGAGTCGGAAGCGAGATTGAACGGGAAGTTGCGCTTTAACGGACAGGAAATCAAAGTGTACGTCAATGATCGTCTCATGGCTCCCAATAGCGACAGCACCCGCGAAGCCCTCAAGCCGGAACTCGGGGCATTCTTGGGCAAGTTGTTTCAGGGAAGTGAGTACAAGCTGTCGCATGGAAGCGATCCGCGATCTCTGGTCGCAGTCGAAGTGAAGGCGAATCGGGCGTTTTCGGTTTCAGAACTGCTGGCCAATCTTGCGTCTTAGACCCTGGGGGCACGTGTAAATCAATCAACGCCCGGCGTAGCTGGCACCACGCGGGCGCAGATTCCACGATATAATTAATAGCCTTGATTTCCCTTAACAACATTACGATGCGCTTCGGTCCCCGAATCTTGTTCGAGGAAGTGAGCTGCACGTTCTTTCCCGGGCGGCGGTATGCGATCAGCGGCCCCAACGGGGCGGGGAAGACCACGCTCATGCGGATTCTGACCGGCGACATCGAGCCCACCAAGGGTGACGTCACGCGACCGAAGAAGTTCGGCATCTTGCGCCAGGATCAATTCGCCTTCGACGAGTTTCGCGTGATTGACACCGTGATCATGGGCAATGCGCGACTCTGGAAGACGCTGGAGGAGCGAGACGCACTCTATGCCAAGCCGCACGATGCGCTCACCGACAAGGACGGCATGCGCCTGGCGGAGCTTGAGGGAATCGTAGGCGAGGAGAACGGCTACACGGCGGAATCTGACGCGGCTGTACTACTGGACGGCCTGGGGCTGGAAGAACCGCTGCACGAGCGGAAGATGCGCGAACTGCAGGGCGGCCAGAAGGTTCGCGTGCTGCTGGCGCAAGCGCTGTTTGGGAGTCCTCCTGCACTGCTGCTCGACGAGCCTACAAACCATCTGGACCTGGACTCGGTGCATTGGCTCCAGGACTATCTGATCGAATACGAGGGCGTGCTGATTGTGATTTCTCACGATCGCCACTTCCTGAACAGCGTCTGTACACACACCGCAGACATCGACTACCAGACCGTGATCATGTACAACGGCGGGTATGACGACATGGTGCTCGCGAAGACATCGATTCGCTCACGCATCGAATCGGAAAATGCCCAGCGTGAGCGGAAAATCGCGCAGCTGAACGAGTTCATCGCGCGTTTTTCGGCCGGCACGCGCTCGGCGCAGGCCACATCCCGCAAGAAGGAAGTCGAGCGCCTGCAGTCGGCCGAGCTCGCGCGATCCAATATCGCCCGTCCGTTCATCCGGTTTCAGCTGGACCAACATTCCGGGCGCCATCCTCTGGAGATCAAGAGCATCGCGAAATCCTACGATGGAGTGAAGGTGATCCAGCCGTTCACGGCGAATGTGGATCGCGGAGAAAAAATCGCACTGATGGGCCGAAACGGTTCGGGCAAGACCACCCTGCTGAAGTCGCTCATACGCAATGCGACAGGATTCGTTGAGGATTCCGACAGGGAGTTTCCGGTCGACGGTGGCACCGTCGTTTGGGGACACAACGTGGCCGTGGGTTACTTCGCCCAGGATCACTCCGATTCGATCGTGAAGGGCATGACCGTGATCGAATGGCTGCACCAGTACAAACCGCAAGCGGCCCAGGAAGAGCTGCGCGGTTTGCTCGGCCAGATGCTTTTCAGCGGCGAAGACGCCTTGAAGCAGACCGGCGCGCTGTCCGGTGGCGAATCTGCGCGGCTGATTTTTTGCCGGCTGATGTTACAGAAACCGAACGTGTTGGTTCTGGACGAACCCACCAACCACCTGGATCTGGAATCCATAAACGCGCTGAATATTTCGCTGCAGAAATACCTGGGAACGGTGCTGCTGGTCACTCACGATCATGATGTGATTGACGAGGTCGCCACGCGCATTTGGCATTTCGCTAACGGCCGCGTGGAGGATTTCAAGGGGCCGTACTCGGAATACATCGTCTCCGCGCAAGAGAAGGCTTCCTAATCGGATTCAGGCGGCCTTCAGAACCGCGCCGAACCTTCCATACCTTCCAGTCTGCGCTTGTCGTTTCCCGGAATGACCATCTGGAAGATTGATTCCACACTGGTGTAATCGTGATAGCCCAGGCGCGCAATGGGGCGGATCTTCAGAACGTCAATACGCCCGTCGGGTGCGATTACGTCGTCCTTGACGTGAATTCCAATCACCCGGCCGAAGACGATATCAACCGTTCCCATCGTGCCATTGCCGGGCAGCCGGATCGTCTGATGGTAAGCGCACTCGAAATGGACAGGAGATTCGGCAACTCGGCTGGGCTTCACGATCCGGGAAGGCACCTTGTGGACTCCCGCCAGCTCAAACTCGTCGACCTCGGGTCCCACTTCCTCTGCGGACTTGTTCACCGCCTCCCGCAGGTCCCAGGTTGCCATGTTCCAGACGAACTCGCCCGTTTTCTCGGTATTTACAACGGTATCCTTCCTGCGCCCTTTCGTCGTCTGGTTGGACGCGAACATCACGTAGGGAGGATCAAACGTCAGGTTCTGGAACTGGCTGAACGGCGCGAGGTTATCGAAGCCGTCGTGGCTGATGGTGGAAATCCATCCGATGGGCCGCGGGATCACGCACGATTTGAAAGGATCGCGCGGAAGGCCATGGTTGCTGATGCCGGGCTGGTAGTACACGAGCGAATCCTCCTGGGTAAAGTCCTGTGTTCGGGGCGCACGTTACGTTGCCGGGAACGGGCCTAATCCTGCGCCGCAATTATAGACGGCCACTACCGTGAGGCCTAGCTCGCCCGGCTGTGACGGCGTCTCGCATTTGGCCTCGCGGCCGGAAGCGCCGTGTCAGCCGCCGATCGTAGCAAGGCAAGTAGGTCGAGCGCCTCCTTCGCAAGCGGACGCAGTCGCGGATGGATCACGTCCAGATTGCGCCGCAGGGGTTCGGCGTCAACGATTTCAATCGACACCAGCTTTCCCTGGCGCAGCTCCTGAGTCAGCGCAATCTGCGGGAGAAAACTGAAACCCAGCTTGCGCTCGACCATGCGTTTGGCCGCTTCGATTGTTTCCACCTCGAGAACGACATTGGGCAACAGTCCTGCGCGCCGGAACAGGCCTTGCGTGAGCGTCCAGTCACTGGAGCCTCGATCATAGAAAATCAGCGGCCAGGTTTCGATCTCCTCCAGACGAACCTGCTGCTTGGTCGCCGCCCGGTGAGCGCGATGTCCCACCAATAGAAGGGGGTCGTCCCGCAGCGTCATGGTTTCAACCTCCGGATGGTTCAGCGAGCGAGCCACACCGATATCGGCCTCGCCCTCGAGCACCATCTTCAGCACCTGCACGGAGTTGCCCGATCTCAGGTGGACCATGACCTTCGGATTGGCCGCCTTGTATTCCTGCATGACATCCGGCATGAGATAGGTACATACCGAAAGTGACGCAGCAATCCGCAGAGCGCCAGCCGTATGCGGCTGCAGTTCATGAATGGCCTGGCGTGCCATCGCCACGGTGCGCAAGAGCTGTTCGGCATGGGGCCGCAGAGCTTTTCCCGCGGGAGATAGCGACGATCTGGACCGTCCGCGGGAGAACAGCTCGGCTCCAAGCGAGGCCTCCAGCGCCCGGACCCGCCCGCTGATCGCCGGCTGGCTCACATGCAAAGCCTCTGCAGCCTTGTGAAATCCGCCATACGTCACAATCGCGAGAAACGTCTCGAGTTGATCGATTTGCATACACCCCCCTGCGACAACACCTCGCAATTCCTTGCGTGGGGGCACGATAACACATTCTTATCGGAGTGATAATTACAATCAGTTGGACGAACCAACGGCTTCGTTCTATCGTTGCCCTTACCCTGACACCGGAATGTGAAACCCAGTTCAAATTGATCGAGAACGTCACGCCGAGCCGGCTGCATGGCGACTGATTGAGCCAGCGGCCCGAACGCCAAGTTTCCTGCTCCTCGCTTGTCCCCAGCTTGGACTTTTGACGCGGTGTGAAGTGCGTGTAAGCACGCGGTTTGCTTAGGGAACCGGTTTGCAACCATACGGCTGGCTAGGAGATCCCAAGGTGCCAAGCAATTACGGCAGAGCGGTAGATCTTGACCTAGAATGGAAGACGAACCCGCGCTGGGCCGGCATCAAACGCCCTTACGCGCAGCGGGATGTGGAGCAATTGCGCGGATCGGTGCACATCGAGCATTCGCTTGCGCGTCTGGGCGCTGAGCGCCTTTGGAGTCTGCTTCATTCGGAAACTTACGTCGCCGCCCTTGGTGCGATGACCGGGAACCAAGCCGTGCAGCAGGTAGCCGCAGGCCTGAAGGCCATCTACGTAAGCGGCTGGCAGGTAGCCGCCGATGCGAACGACGCGGCCCAGATGTATCCGGACCAGAGTTTGTATCCGGCCGACAGCGTCCCGAACCTTGTGCGCCGCCTGAACCAGGCTCTGGTCCGGGCCGACCAGATCCATTATTCCGAGGCCCGCAACGAGACCTACTGGTTCGCTCCGCTGGTGGCTGACGCAGAAGCGGGATTCGGCGGCAACCTCAACGCCTTCGAGTTGATGAAGGCGATGATTGAAGCCGGCGCAGCGGGCGTGCATTTTGAAGATCAGTTGTCCTCGGCCAAGAAATGCGGACACCTGGGAGGAAAGGTGCTGGTCCCGACGGTTGAAGCGATTCAGAAGCTGGTTGCCGCGCGCCTTGCGGCGGACGTGATGGGAGTCCCGACTATTTTGATCGCGCGCACCGACTCCGAAGCCGCGTCTCTCCTAACCAGCGACGTCGATCCGCGCGACAGCGAATTCATCACCGGCGAGCGCACCTCGGAAGGTTTCTTCCGGGTTCGTTCCGGAACCAGGGCGGCCATCGCCCGGGCGATTTCCTACGCGCCCTATGCGGACCTGATCTGGTGCGAGACCTCGACACCGGATTTGAATGAGGCGCGTGAATTTGCCGATGGTGTGCACTCGAGATTTCCCGGAAAGATGCTCGCCTATAACTGTTCGCCTTCTTTCAATTGGAGAAAAAATCTGGACGACGCCTCCATCGCCAG
>Ga0209624_10001342_pt1 | contig 19520 bp, 14 predicted proteins | sample JacPinW_OM2H0_O1_FD_188565 | JGI IMG/M metagenome (GOLD analysis project Ga0209624, IMG submission 188565) | Forest soil microbial communities from Algoma, Ontario, Canada - Jack Pine, Ontario site 1_JW_OM2H0_O1 (SPAdes) (version 2) | ecosystem: Environmental > Terrestrial > Soil > Boreal...
AACGTGCGTGCGTCCCCCGAGGAGCTGCGCCGGGAACTGGTCACGCTGCTGCCGCGGCTGCGGCGCTTTGCACGCGCGCTCGCCGGTAATCGGCACGACTCAGACGACCTGGTGCAGCTGGCGCTCGAGCGGGCGCTGACACGCGTCGAACAGCTGAGGCCGGACGCGCAACTCGCCAGCTGGATGTTCGGCATCGTGCGCAACGCCTGGATCGACGAACTGCGCAGCCGGGCAAGGCGCGCACGCGTTTTCGCACCGGAGGAGCTCGGCGAGCACGTGGGCGACGCCTCCCAGACCGCGCACGTGGACGCTATTGCGGTGCAGGATGCCTTGGGGCGCCTGCCTGAGGAACAACGTGCCGCGGTGGCCCTGGTGCTGATCGAAGGACTTTCCTACAAGGAGGCCGGCGCACATTATGGAGGTGCCGATCGGGACGCTGACCAGCCGCCTGGCACGCGGCCGAGAAGCGCTGCAGACAATGCTGGGTGAAACGGCGGGGGCGCTGCCATGAAGTTCAGCGATGAGACGGTGATGGCGTACGCGGACGGAGAGCTGGACGCGCCGATGCGTGCAGCGATGGAAGCCGCCATGGTGACGGATCGTGACCTGGCACAGCGCGTTGCGCAGTACCAGGGGTTGCGCGCGCGGTTGCGCAGCGCGTTCGACCCCGTGCTGGATGAGCCGCTGCCAGACGGACTGGTCGACGCTGCGCGCGGCGCGCCGCCAGCACGTCGCGCCGGCAATGTGATCCCGCTGAGTCGCACGGTTCCGCCGCGCTGGTCGTGGCCACAGTGGGGCGCGCCATTGCGGCGAGTCTTGTCGTCGGCGCGCTGCTTAGCCTGCTGCTGCCGCGGCCGCCCGCCAGTGGTCCGTTCGTCACGACGGGCAGATGGTTGCTGCCGGCGTCCTGGCGCAGGCTCTGTCGCAGCAACTCGCCAGCAGCCAGTCACCAGGCGCTCGGGTGCAAATCGGTGTCAGCTTTCGGGCCAAAGACGGTAATTACTGCCGCACGTTCACGCTGTACGAGGGGAGCGCGCTCGCCGGGCTTGCCTGCCGCGATCGTCAGGCCTGGCGACTACAGGTTCTTGCGGCGAGTCCGGCTCCGAATACGGGTGAATACCGCGCCGCGGCCTCGGCGCTCCCGGCCGGCATCGTGCGCACCCTTGATGAGATGATTGCCGGGGAACCGCTCGATCCGAGCGCCGAGGCTGCGGCACGTGGTGCGGACTGGAGTCGCTGATCGCTGTTTGAGTGCCTACACGCGTCTTTTAATCCGCCGGTCGTAGCTCGTGGGACAACTCCGGCGTCGGGTCGACAATTGCGGCGCATCGCGACCGCTCGCTCGACCCCTTGCCGAATCGCGCTTCATGGCAGGCGAACAGCCAGGGGTCGGTGCGACAGAGTGCGGTCAGTCAGAAAACATAGCTGAATGCTGCCGTCACCTCGCGGGGAGGGCCACGCAGGCCGCTATAGGTCCCGGCAGGGAAACCATTCTGGCGAAAAATCTCGGAATAGGTCGTTACATCGGTCAGATTCGTTCCACCGATAGCGATTTCCCAGCCCTTGCTCGGGTTAGAAAGTCTCACGCTGGAGTTGACGATGGAATAGCCGCCCTGGACACCGAAGTTATCGGCGAGACCGTACGCCCGCTCAGAGCTGCCCGTATAATTCCAGTCTGCGTCAAACGCCAACTGCAGCCCGTTAAATACATCGCGCCGGTAGGTGAGGCCGCCGCCGCCAAACCACTTTGGGGCGAACTCCAATTGTTTGTTGGTTAGATCCTGGTAACCAGTTCCCTGAATCGTCACGCAGCCGGGGGCGATACCGGACATCTGGTCGGGCGTGCACGGGGCATCCGAGTAGTCGGTATAGTACGCGCGGTTGTAGTCCAGATGACTGCGAAACGTTAACGCGGGCGCGATTTTGTAATTGGTCTGGAATTCCGCTCCTTGAGTTCTCGCGCCCGCGGCATTGGTGATGTGGAAGAACAAAGGTTGGTTGGGAATGATGGAAAGAGACGTTACCTGCAGATTCTGGAAGTTGTAGTTGTAAACATCGAACGTGAGATTCAGCGTTCGCTCCAGGAAGTCTCCCTTCACACCGACTTCCCCACCGATCGCCTTTTCCGGTTTAAAGGAGAGATTGGCAGCCGTAGTAATGTCGAGGACTTCCGCCGTTGACGTTCCGCCGGACTTGTAGCCGGTCTTGAAGGCACCATAGATATTCAGATCGGGCTGCGCGTGCCAGGTAAGAGTTACCTCAGGCGATACATTGTCGCCCGACGTAGGCGATACGATCTGCTGCCCCACCGGCAGGAAGAACGGGAAGCCAAACTGAATCTCCGGTTGGTCGTTCAGGTAGGTGTTCTGTTCTACGGCAAGCTTCCTTTCCTGAGTCCAGCGCGCGCCCGCAGAGAGCTCGAGATTCGCGGGGAGTTTCCAATCCATCGACCCGAACGCGGACCAGGTTCGATCCGTGGAGTCGTCTTGATACGTTTCTGAGTCAATTCGACCGGTTTCGGTGTCGGCCCCTAACGGTAAAATGTAATTGTTACCCATCCAAGTGTATTTGCTGTCTTCAAAATAACCTCCGAACGTAAAGTTGATCGGGCCGCTCAGCTTGGTCGTCGCCCGCAGCTCCTCACTGGCCTGTCGAAAAGCGTCTGACTGGGCGCCGATATAAAATGGCACCGATGACTCTATCCCAACCGAGGCGTGAGCCATGAGTCGGTAGTAGCCCGTTATCGAGGTGATCGTCAACGGATCCAGATCGTAGGCTATGTTTGCCGTGTGTAACTTCATTGTGGGCTGGGAGTACGGAATGCCGCCGTTAGATCCGGGATAGCGAGCTGCCAGCTCAGCGTTCAGGCCGCCTTCCACAGCCCGAGGACCGCCCTGGGAACAGTTGTTATAGGCTGGATCGAGCGCTGTGACACCGAAGTTCAGATTAACGGTCACGTTATTAATACCCGGCGCACACATGTTGACTTGGTTCGCGCCGTCACTGTTTGCGTAGTAGTACGCGTACAGGGACTTCAGCAAGATCGTTAAATGATCGGTGGGGGTGTACTTGACCGTGACCCGGGCCAGGCCCTGATGGGCACCGTCGGTGTATTTGTTGACCGCGCCCGGGTCAATGTACTGGGGAAAAACGGGATCCACTATGGGGACGGCCTCATTCTCGAGGTACCCGCGCTGTTGCTGTGCCATGCCGGCCACGCGCACCGACAACTTATCGGTTATCGGCAGGGTCACTGCCCCGTTCACCTCGTCGGAGTCGAGCTTGAACTCATGGGTCAAGCGAATGTTGCCTGCCATGGTCTGCCCGGGGTCATTGCTGGTAATCGACACCACGCCAGCGGGACTGTTCTTGCCGAAATACAAAGCCTGCGGCCCTTCGAGAACTTCCACCCGATCAACATCCAGGAGCCCAAGCGTCGCCACGCGTCCCTGGGTAATGTTAATGCCGTCGATGTTGTAGGCGACCTCCGGGGCAACGCCAGGATCAGAATTGGCCGCGGCCGAGCTAATGCCGCGGATGGCCGTCGTCCCGCCCGTACCCGCGAATGATGTGATGATCAGCAGGTTGGGGACATTGCGCGTTAAATCCTTCGTATCGACGATATCGTTGTTTTCAAGCTGGGCGGCACTGACGACTTCGACGGCTCCCGGCACATCGATCAGGCGCTCTTCGCGCCTGCGGGCGGTTACGAGCACCTCGGCAAGGTCATCAGACTGAGCATTCGGCGTCGTCGCGGATGAGGACTGGGCGTGCCCGGCGGTGGGCACTAACGCGGTCGCCGCCAGCAGGACAGCCAATGGCGGCGCGTACTTGTCCGGTTTGTCTCTCAGGAAGTGGTTCGCAGCGTGGAGCCAGGCCGCAAGCGCGTTGCTCCGACACACCACGGGCCCAGGGTTCCTCGTCCGCCAAACGAGGTGCCAGGATCTGCGCAGGTGGCGGAAAAATAATGCGACCTGCTCCGAGGTGTGCCTCATGGCTCGATGATTGTGACCCATCGTGATCCCCCTGTTCCTGTCGTATCTGTCGGGCAGCACCACAAGTGTTTATGGTGCCCGAACGATCCTGGCAGCGGCTGCGTCGCGCAGGCGCTGTTCAGTGACTTGCTTTCTGAAATTGCTCTTCGAAGAACTTCGTGACGATGTCGTACGCCTCTTTCGACTCCGGAAGCTCTGGCTCGCTCATGAAGTTATGATCGAGGCCATCCCAGCAGAAGAACCGTGCGTCCACCCCCGCCCTCACCAGATCAATGTGCGTTCGGCTTGCCGCGCTGGCCTCGACGTCACGAGACCCCACGATCAGCAGCGTGGGCGGAAACTTTGCCAGCACTGGTTTGGAAGCGGACGGAAAGACCAGCGGATCGTTCTCGCTGACTCCCTTGAAATACGGCAGCGTAGCTATGGTGGGCGAATTTGCGGACGGGGGTGCGCTGTTGACACTTCCGAGCCTCGGCGCTGTGTAAGCCGAATCACCCCGACCGTCATTGGTGCTCGCGCAGAACATCCCGATGGCCGCGGGATTGGGCAGCCCTACCTTCTGGAACCAGGCCATCACTTGGCCAGTGAGAATTCCTCCCGCTGAACACCCGAAGATGCCGATCTCGCCCGGCTTATAGGACTTCAACAGCTCCCGATAGACAGCCGCGACATCTTCATCGGCGGCCGGGAAATGAAACTCCGGTGCCTGGCGGTAATCAACGCTGATGACCTTAATTCGCGCGGTACCGGCGATCGGGATGGATTCAATTTGACTCTCGGTATGCGCACCCATGATGAACGCACCGCCATGCAGATTGATCAAAATGCGGTGCTTGTTTTGAGCGGCCACTCCCTCGGAGGGAACAAAGATCTCGGTCTTGACCCCGGCAATCGTCTCGTTGGTCATCGTGACGTGAAATGCCGCACGTTGCTTGACGACGCGGGGATTGAAGTACGTCTCATCCATCACTCGACGCAGTTCCGAAACCGGCGTGGTGGGAGACAGTGTGTACATCGCAAGCGGTTGCTTCTGCGTCTGGATAAAGCTCGCTTTGGCCTCGGGGCTCGCGAAGTCCGAGAAAGGTATGTCAAAGGCCGGGACATGCAGTGTGCCGTCTTGCTCCACAGAGGCGGCGGAAGCCGCCCCGGACCCCGCGGCTAGAGTGATTGCGCACAGGCAACTCAAAGACCGAACGCGAACCGTGCGATGGCTGCGAGCCGGCTCGTTTCGAGCGGCTCCAGAGGAAGGAGTTTTGCTATGCATTACTGCCCTGCTGCGGTTAGAGGATGCCCGGCGCCGGCCGGCGCCGCGAAGGATAGGTTCGAGGCGAGCCCTCGCGCGGACCGGCGCTGCGAGCCACACACCACAGGACAAAACGTTGAGACCACCGTTGACCAAGGAATGCGGCCAGAGAGCGAGGAGCCCGGTGAGGCGAGCGGCTGCGGGTCGATTTAGATGAGGCGGGACAGTCGCCTAGGTTGGCGCGCCGGGCAGCCGATCCATTTAACCGCGTTCGGTGGACTCAGAATATGGTGTACGGGTATCGGCGAGCTGCGCTGCATACATCCCCCTGCAATTTAGTCGCGTCAGTCGCGACTCGAGGCAGCACTTGTTCCCGCTGCCAATGTAGCAAGAGCCTGCCAGACGACCAGATTCGATTAAAGCCGCGGGAGGGAAACTCACGATTACAGAATCTGTAACGCGGCATGCGTGAGCAGCTTAGGGAGCCGCTTGCACAGCAGTGACGGGATCAATGCGGCACGAGGTCGGAGTTGTGTTGCGGACGCCCGGGCATGAGCCGCGCGCTGCGGCCAGTCGGCGCCGCAGTGATCTCGCAGGCGCTCGGGTGGGCTTTGTTTCCGACTGCGAAGAATCCCTTTCGCGCGACTGAGCGCGAAGGGCCTCGCACAGCGCGGTGGGTGCCACGTCCGGGAGCTCAGCGGAGGCGCCGTGCTACATTACGCTCGGCTGCGCGATGTGGCGTAGGCAGCCCGAAATCTCGATCAATGTCGCGGGTTTGCGCGCGCGCCTGGTGACCGGGTCCGAAGGGGGCTATGGACTATCTCACGTGCGTTCGGGTCTTCTGTAAAACGGCGGAGCTGGGCAGCTTCTCCAAGGCGGCCGCGGCCGCCAACCTCAATACGCCATCGGTCTCTCGCTACATTAAGGGGCTTGAGGATGACCTCGGTGTCAAACTCTTCCGCCGTTCGTCGCGCCGCATTGAACTCACCGAAGCAGGCCGGATCTTCTATGAGAAGTCCGTTGCGCTCATTCAGGACGTCGAGGCGACCCGACTGGCCGTGTCCGATCCGACTTCCACCTTATCTGGCACGCTGAGGATCCATGCCCCGGGCGACTTCGGCAGGCTCTACGTGTCTCCGAGTCTCCCGCAATTCCTGGCTGAGAATCCCCGTCTCAGCGTCGACCTGCGCATGGTGGGCGAAGAAGCTGCCTTTAACTCCGAGTTTGACGTCAAGATCATCACGGAGCCGGCCGACCGGTCGAACTATTTCGTGCACAAAATCGCCGCGAATCGCTACATCGTATGCGCGAGCCCTGCGTACTTGAATTCGCTGCCCACGCCACGAATCCCCAGCGATCTGGCTGACCATAACTGTCTCTTGCAGTCTGGCTCAGAATCCGAACGGTGGACCTTTGGGTCTATGCGCAGCTCAGCGGTCGACGAGGTTCGAGTCTCAGGAAACTTCCGCTCGAACAGCGTCTGCGCGACCCTTGATGCCACGACGCATGGCCTGGGTGTCGCCCGGCTACCGGTTTGGCTGGCTGGCCCCCTCGTCAAGAGCGGCGCTCTTACGCACCTTCTGGTTTCCTATGACGTGACCGTGGCCGGTGCCGGAATCTTTGGTCTGTACGCCGAGCGAAAGTCAGCCTCGAACAAGGTCCGCGGCTTTCTGGAATGTCTACAGCGCTACATAGGCCGGCCCCCGCGTTGGGACAAACCGTAGGTAGAGAAATGGCGCACTTAGCGGAGGTCCTTCAGTGCGGCGGAGGGTTGACGCACGTAAAACTACGATAGTCAGACGGGTCTCCCTTCTTATCCCATTGCGCAAGCCTCGGATAAACGCAGATCGGGCGCGTCATGATGCGGGGTTTTGCTGGATCGTCGTCGGTGTACTTAGTCGCCGCGAGGAAGTTCGGGGCTCTGCCCTGCTCGACCCAGTTGACCAGTGTAGCTATGATATCTTCATCGGGGCGCGTGTCGGTCCGCTCCGGCTGCAAGCTCGCGGAAATGTTGTTCGGCCCCGGTCCTCCCATGCAGTGCTCCATGCCCGGCAACTCAAACGCTCTATAAAAGCGCCCCACCTTCTCTTCGGCCGCTTCCCGCGACGATGATTCGGCCTCCTGATAGCGGGCAACGAGCGCCTCCTGGTATTTCTCAAACCCTGGCGCCGACACATCGACGGTGCCGATATAGGTGATCATCTTGCGGCCCTTAGCGGCGAAGCTCTGGAGATAGGTCTGGTCGGGCGGCGCGGCAAGCATTATGTACTTCACGGCCTCAGGCGGGAAGCCGAGCTTCTCTAAGAATCTCCAGTAGTACTCTGTGCCGGGTGACATCCCTAGCGCATAGCCCTTTCTGATCGCGGTAACTTCCAGGTCCGTGAGACATTCAGGTCCGGCGGCCCCGCGACACGCTAGTGTGCCGGGGTCGAACTTGCATTGCTTGGGATAGGAGATCACACCGTCCTTCACCCCGTCGTCCTTATCACACGCGGCGATCGCTGCGCGCGAGACCATCTGCAGCTTTTCTGTCGCCAACCCCTTCGATTCCGCGAGAATGCCCGGCAACGCGCCGATGGACGGCAGCTGCGGGTTGCCGACAGGCGGCGCGGCGCCACCGATCGCCATACCGTCGAAGTCATCCGGGTTGAACATCGCCGCCTCATACCCCTGCACCGCTCCTCCCGAGCATCCGGAGAAGTAGGTGTGCCGGGCCGGCGCACCATAGAACTGAGCCACCAGCGCCTTCGTTGCGACGGTGGTGACGTGGGTGGCGCGATAGTGATGGTCGATGACTTTCTCCGGTTGGCCGATCGCCCACTGGTAGTCCATGGAGTCGCTCTTATGACCCTTATCGCTTCCCATGACCGTGAAACCGCGATTGATCAGCTTCGACATGAGCGTATACGGAATGGCTCCCAGCAGTCCGCCATCGCCTTCCTGTACGAGGCGACCGTTGTAGTGATTCTCCGGCAGCCAGGCTTCGAAATTGATCTCCGAAGCCGGCGTCGGGGTTAATACGCCGACGACTCGGCAGAAAGGCACCTTCACCGTGCCGTTAGCCATCTGATCCGCCATCGGTGCGCTGAGTTTCTCGGCCAGTTGTGCAATCGAGCCGGCCGACATGGAAGGCGGTACCTTAAAGGGTGGCGCGATATGCTTCGCTGAGATGATCCGACCGTCCGCGATGTGAAACGACGAGAGCGCGGCGCACCGGTCTATCGGACTCTCAAGCGTCCACCCCACAACGGGCACTAGAGTGGACAGGAAAAACACCAAAAGAGAGGCCCTGAACGTTCGCATACGTCGTCCGATCCGGTCTCGCATGGATGCATCCTTGGTTGGGAATATCAACGGTCTCATGAGCCCTTATGTGACCGTGCGGGTCTTTACGGGTAGCACACGGCGGGAGGAAGAAGGGGCTTGTAATCTAAGGAGCGCCATTGAGCTTCAGTCTTCTTAACTCTTTCCTGCACTTGGGATTCAGCAGGTTGCCGAAGGTCGTCATGACCCCCTCGCCGCGGGGGCGCGCCGGGGAGCAAACTCCGCCTACAGGCGAGCCAAAGGGGTGGGAAAAAACACGTAGCCGGCGTATTCCGTTTGCAGGACGCGGCCCAACCCCCCCTTGCGGTGTCGTCTGCAGATTGCAATGCACTCTAGCACCTCGTCACGCAATCGGTTGTTGCGCAATCTGCAATGACACGTTGCTGAATCAGAAATTTAAGCTCTTGCGGGATCTCGGGCACACTAGACAGGGCGGGTAGTATCGGTGCCATGGCGAGCGTGCAGCGCCGCAGAGGTGCTAGTGGAGGGCTGCCTCTGCGTGAGCCGTACACCGTCGTGTGGAGCGTAGCGCGACGATTGCACGATGTCCGCGCGGACTTTCGCATGTTCACGCAAACGCGCAGGGCGCAGGCTCGATGCGTTAGCGATCAAAGGGGGTAACGACCATGTCCATTGTGAACCGCCGAATCAAGTTCTCCGACTACGAGAAGCGCTATGACTTCGTCTCACTGCGGCGCGAAGCGGGGATCCTGGAGATACGTCTGCATGCCAAAAACGATGACAAGAAATCGATCATCTGGAGCACATACTCCCACGGCGACCTCTCCTACCTGTTCTACGACGTCTCGCGGGACTACGAGAACCAGTGCGTGATACTGACGGGCACGGGCGCGACGTTCATTGGATCCGAGACCGAGCTGGGCAAGCCCATACCGCCGCTGCTGTGGGACGAGGTGTACCACAACTGCAAGCATCTGCAGATGAATCTTCTGAACATCGAGGTGCCTGTGATTGCGGCGGTGAACGGACCGGCACTGGTGCATGCGGAACTCGCGCTGCTGAACGACATCGTTCTGTGTACAGACACCACTGAATTTCAGGACGCACCGCACTTTCTCGACAATGTCGTCCCTGGGGACGGCGTGCAGACGGTGTTCCCCACGCTGCTCGGCCCTATACGGGCACACTACTTCATGCTGACCGGCGAAAAGCTGTCGGCCAAGCGAGCATACGAGCTCGGACTGGTGAACGAGGTCTTGCCGCAGCGCGAGCTACTGGGGCGCGCGTGGCATTGGGCCCGCTTCATCGCCGCACGATCGCTACTTTGCCGGCGCTATGCCCGCTCGGCGCTTACACAGCAGTGGAAGCGGCAGATCCTCGACAGCGTCTCGCACGGCATCGCCATGGAGGGGATCAGTGCCTCGGTCAGCTGGGGTATGCACAACGAGCACACTACCCCGAATGTCCCGGGCCACTCGAAGTGAGACTGCGCGTAACGTGGAGCGACAGCTTCCGGACCATCGCCATACCGTCTTGCTCGCTTCCCGGGGAATAGGCATCCGTTACCCCGGGGTCGGCATCTTGGGTGGGAGCGCGGCGCCCTCCACAACAGTGGGCTGATATGAAGCCTGAAGATCAGATCATAGACACCAGCGGGTGGAAGGTGCTCCGCCGCCGCACAACGCAACTGGCGGAAGTCCAGTCTGTGGCGGAACTGTGTTGGTCGAAGGCAAAGCAAACCCCCGACCGAATCGCGTTTCACTTCGACGATGAGCCGCCGGTTTCCTATCGGGACGTTGTCGATGAGACCGCCGCGCTGTGCGGTAGCCTGACGCGCCTTGGCTTGGGCATGGGGGACACGATCAGCTTTCAGCTGCCCAACTGGCGGGAGACGGTGATCGTCAACCTGGCAGCGGCTGCGCTCGGTTTGGTGGTCAATCCTATCTCGCCGATCTACCGTGGGGCTGAGCTGCGCTTCATTCTGCGCGATTCGCGCGCGAAACTCGCCTTCATTCCGGCCAAGTATCGTTCGATCGACCATGCACGCTTGCTTGAGGTGCTGCGACCGGAGATTCCCGAGCTGCAGCACATCATCGTGGTACGCGGGGCCGCAACGGAGAACAGTTACGAAGCGCTGATTCGCGATGGACGAACCCGGGCGCTTCGAAGCCTCCCCCGTCCCAATTTAGATGCCGTCAAGATGGTCATGTACACCTCTGGCACGACCGGACCTGCCAAGGGTGTTTTACATTCCCATCGCACGATTGCGGCAACCCATATGGACTACCGGCGCCTGTGGGAGGTTTGCGCGGAGGACGTCATGCTGATGCCGTCCCCGGTGACCCATGGAACCGGATATATCTTGGGACTTGAAGTGCCGTTCTACACCGATGCCTCGGTCGCATTCATGGAACGCTGGGAGCCGCGGCGCGCCATCACATTGATCAATGAGCTGAAGGCCACACTTTGCGCTGGTGCAACCGTCTTCCTTCAGGATCTGGTCGATGCGGCAGAACAATTCGGCAATCGTATTCCTTCGCTGCGTTTGTTCAGCTGCGGGGGTGCCGCCATCCCGCCCGAGGTGATTTATCGCGCGGCGGCTGCGACAGAGCGATGTCGCGCAATGCGTGTCTATGGATCGACCGAGGCACCCCTGGTGACAAAAGGGTGGCCTGAGCCGGCGGATCTGGGTTTGGCGGCGGAAACCGACGGACGGATCTCGCAGTTTGAAGTGAAGATTATTGACGCGGTGGGCCAGCCTCTCCCGCACGGGGAAGCCGGCGAGATTCTCGTACGAGGATCGCCCCTGATGATTGGCTACACCAATCCGGACGACACCGAACAGGCGTTCGATGCCGAAGGCTACTTCAAAACGGGTGACATCGGGATGGTGACGGCCGATGCGGCACTGGTTATCACGGGACGACGTAAGGATCTCATCATCCGTGGGGGCGAGAACCTGTCCCCCAAGGAAATTGAGGACGCACTGATGCAGCACCCCGCAGTCAAGGAAGCGGCCGTTGTCGCAATGCCGCATCCGAGGCTGGGCGAAGCCGTTTGCGCCTACATCATCGTGCGCGCCGGAGCCGAGGCTCCCACTCTCATGGATCTTGTGGAGCTGTTGGAACAGCAGGGCCTGGCCCGCCAGAAGTTTCCGGAACGGCTGGAGTATGTCGATTCCTTCCCGCGAACCGCATCCGGGAAGGTCCGTAAGGACCTGCTTCGCGACGCGCTCAAGGCGGCGCTGGTTATCCAATACAACACCTAAGTAGAGCTCGGTGCCAACAAACTGCGCAAAGTTCCCAATCGGGTCGTTCAAGGCATGAAGGTGGCGATCCGTATTCCCCAATCCGGCACGCAGTCGGCCGCTACATTTGTTGAGTGGTCGGTCCGTGTCGGTGATCGAGTCAAAATTGGGGATGCACTCGGCACCGTAGAGACCGAGAAGGCCGTCGTCCAGATCGAGGCGCCCGCCGCAGGAGTGGTATCGGAGCTCTCCGCCGCGGCGAATGATGAGATTACAACGGATACGGTGATCGGATTCATCGAGGCAGATGAGAGCATAGTCCCGGACTCCCCGCCTCCCCAGCGCGCGCCGAGAGCTGCGGAACCGGAGACGGACGTCCAGCGATATATTGAATGGCCAGCTGCCCAGCGGCGCGCGGCCGAAAATCTGCTTTGGGTCGCTCAACATACGGCTGCCGCATCGACCACCGTCGAGGTTGATTTTGAAGTGGTGGCGGCACTGAGAGCTTCTCTGCGGGTGCCGTTTCAGGAATCGCACGGAGTCGCGCTCACTTACCTGCCGTTCGTTGCCTTCGTCGCCGCCCGTACCGCCTCACGCTTCTCCCAGATCACGGCACACGTGGATGAGCAGGGCAATCAGCTGTTCGTTCCGAACGGTGTTCACCTCGGAATTGCGGTGGCGCGCGATTCGGGTCTGATTGTTCCCGTGATCCGAAATGCGCAGCAGATGAAGTTTGCTCAGCTCGCGCAACGCATGAGTGCGGTCGCCGCCAAAGCGCGGGCGGGCTTATTAGGGCCCGATGAGTTGCAAGGCGGCAGTATCACCCTCACGAATCCTGGCGCATTTGGCTCGTTCCTCAGTGCACCCATTGTGCGTCGAGGCGAGAGCGCAATCCTATGCATGGACGGAATCCATAGGCGCGTCGTTCCGGTAGGCGAGCAGGTGGCAATTCGCCGCCTTGGCAACCTCACACTGGCTTTCGACCATCGGATCATTGATGGGCAACTGGCTCTGAAATTCCTCAACGACATGAAGGGGCAGCTTGAGTCCTTCGATGCGGACTGGATTGACGGAGGTGTGGAACACGCGGGGCGGCCCGCATGACCCCGAATGTCATCGATCTCTACCGGGACATGCAGCGGATTCGTGTGTTCGAGGAAGGGGTGATCAGGCTCTTTAAGGCGAGCGAATTCTCAGGCTTCTTGCACACCGGAATCGGTCAGGAGGCGATCGCAGTGGGCGTTTGCGGATCGCTACGTCGGGATGATTGGCTCACCGCGACGCACCGCAGCCATGGTCATCTGATTGCCAAGGGTGTGCCCATGGACCTGCTGCTGGCCGAGATCTACGGCAAGGAATGCGGTCTGTGTGGGGGAGTGGCCGGTCACGTGCACGTTGCGGACATGGGGCGCAGCATTGTGGGAGGCAACGGAATCCTGGGACAGAACCAGCCGATTGCCGTGGGATTGGCGCTGGGGCTGCGACTGCGTCGGGAAGATGCCGTGGTAGTGAGCATCTTTGGCGATGGCACCGCAAACGAGGGCGCGGTGCATGAGGCGATGAATCTGGCGGCCGTCTGGGAGCTTCCGGTATTGTTCGTGTGCGAACGCAATGAGTTCGCAGAGCTGAGCTCATTTGCCTCGCAGTTCAAGATCCGGAGCATTGCTGACCGCGCGCCGGCCTATGGTTTTGAGGGCTACAGCCTGGACGGCACCGACGTCGAGCGTGTTCAATCGCTCATTCAGGAGTTGATCGTCAAGATGCGCAACGGCGCAGGGCCTGCGCTGGTCGAGCTACGGGTGGTGCGATGGCATGGCCACTATGAAGGCGATACCCAACAATACCGGGATGCCACGCTGGCCCCCACCGCAGATCCGCTACGACTTCTGGCAGCTCAGCACCCGGACCTGCTGAGCGAGGCGGTGCGTGACGATATTCTGGTCCGGGCCAAGGACGAGTTTGAGGCAGCCATTCGATTCGCGCGGCACGGTTCGTATCCGGATCCGAGTGTCGTATTCAGCCAAGCGGCCGATATGGTCGCGCTGTCATGAGCACCGAGCGCTCCGGCGCCCCGGGACCCATACAGAAGAAATATCGAATCGCGATTCGAGACGCGCTGGCTGAGGAGATGGCCCGCGACCCGAACGTTATCCTGATGGGACAGGATATTGGTGTTTCCAACGGGCTCTTCAGGCTCACCGAGGGGCTATACGAGAAGTTTGGTCCGGAACGAGTTAGAGACACACCGATTAGCGAGACCGCGACCGTGGGCGCTGCCATTGGACTGGCGATGTTGGGCTTCAGGCCAGTGGTTGAGATTGCCTTCTCAGATCTGATGCTGACCTGCTTCGACACTATTGTGAATCAACTGGCGAAGCTGCGATGGATGTTTGGATCGCAGTGCCCACACCTACCGGTGGTTATCCGGGCGTTGACCGGGGCAGGGATTGGCGTGGGTTCGCATCATTCCCAGAGTCTCGAGGTTCTGTTCGCGCACATGCCCGGTCTTAATGTACTGACGCCCGCGACATCCGGGGATGCCGCCGGACTACTTAAGGGGGCTATACGAGGGAGCACACCTACCATCTTCCTGGAACACAAGATGCTGCTTCGGGAGAGTTCCCCCGTGATGCCGGATGAAGTCTTGCAGCCCGGGCGGGCGCTTGTCACCCGTGCGGGAGGTGACCTCACGCTGGTGGGCTACTCTTACACGGCCAAGCTCGCCCTGCAGGCCGCCGTGGAGCTTGCGACTCGAGGAGTCGCCGCTGAGGTGATTGACCTTCGAAGCGTCAGCCCCCTCGATGCGGTGACCGTTGCAGCTTCGGTCCAGAAGACCGGGCGCTTGCTCGTGATCCAGGAGGCGTACAAGCCTTTCGGAGTCGGCGCCGAGGTGATCGCGCGAGTTGCTGCGGAGCCCCTGAGCGTGCTCAAGGCGCCCATGGATCGGATGGCGGTCCCCTTCATGCCGATCCCCGCGTCGAAGGTTCTCGAGCAGTCCTACCTTCCCTCGGTCGGGCAAGTCGCCGCGCGCGCGATGCAGATGATGGGGGCGTAACACCTGAAGCAGCCGGCCCGGGTGCGCACGCCGGCGCCGTGCTTGCGCGGTCACGCACGGCCAGACGGGTCAGATCAGAAGTGCTCCCACAGCGTGGGCGCGCCAAGGCGCTTAGCGCAGTGAACCGCAGACGCAGACACCGCGCCACGCGGTGAGTTTGGGAGCTATGAAAGACGTCGGTGATTTGGAACTTGCCCGGGATATTGCCGCGCGCGTTGAACAGTTCGTGCGCCGTCAGATCGTCCCGTACGAGCGGGATTCGCGTATCGGACCACACGGACCTTCCGATGAGCTCGTGCGCGAACTGCGCGCGCTGGCGGCAAATGCCCATCTCCTGACGCCGCACTTGTTGTCGGACGGCGCGGCTCTGTCACATCGCTGCATGGCGCCCGTATTCCGTGCGGCTGGGCTGTCACCGCTGGGACCGGTGGCACTAAACATCGCCGCGCCTGATGAGGGCAACATGGTCCTCCTGAAGCAGGTCGCCTCGTCGGCGCAACAGGCACGATTTCTCAAGCCCCTCATCGAAGGCCGTATTCGATCGGCTTTTCTCATGACCGAGCCCGCAGAGGACAACGGGGCCGGGTCAGATCCTTCCATGCTCAAAACGCAGGCACACGCGTCTGGGGGACATTGGGTGATCAACGGACGTAAGGCGTTTATCACGGGTCTGTCGGGCGCCGGGTGCGGCATCGTCATGGCGATGACCGAAACGGGCCCGACCCTGTTCTTGACAGAATTGCCCCATCCGGCCGTACGCATCGAGCGGATATTCAACACATTGGATCGGTCCATGCCCGGCGGGCACGCATTGGTGAAGATTGAGAACCTGAAGGTCTCCCAAGAAGACGTGCTGGGAGAGGTCGGGGGCGGCTTCAAGTACGCGCAAGTGCGCCTGGCGCCCGCACGCCTCACCCATTGCATGCGCTGGCTCGGGGCCTGCACACGCGCAGACGAAATCGCAACGGACTACGCGACTCGACGAGAAGCGTTCGGCAAGATTCTGATCGAGCATGAGGGTGTTGGCTTCATGCTGGCCGACAATCGCATCGATCTTAAGCAAACCGAACTCATGGTCGACTGGTGCGCTGACGTTCTGGATCGTGGCGCGGGTGGCACCCTGGAGTCCTCCATGACCAAGGTTGCGGTTTCGGAAGCACTCTTCCGCGTGGCGGATCGGTGCGTCCAGGTCTTAGGCGGCATCGGTGTGACGAATGACACCATTGTCGAGCAGGTCTTTCGCGAGGTCCGCGCGTTCCGGATCTACGACGGTCCCACGGAGGTGCATAAATGGTCGATTGCCCGAAAGATACGGCGTGACGCTCTCGGCAGAGAGTAAGGCACGCGATGGGGGCCGATGACTTTGTCGGTACGAGTGTCGTACGGCCGGGCCATGAGATTGACGAGGGTCGGCTCACGCAATGGTGTGCGCAGAATGTGGACGGCTTTCAGGGCCCGCTCACCGTCACGCAATTCCGCGGGGGACAATCCAATCCAACCTACAAACTGACGACGCCGGACGCCCTCTATGTGCTGCGACGCAAGCCCACAGGGAAGCTGCTCAAGGGCGCGCACGCAATTGAGCGCGAGGCACAAGTGATGCGAGCCCTTTGCGGCCAATTCCCGGTTCCTCGGGTCTACGCCTTCTCACCGGATGAGCAGGTAATCGGCACGCCTTTTTACATCATGTCCTATGTCGAGGGCCGTATCTTCTGGGACGCACGCCTGCCGCACCTTGACGCGCCATCCCGCCCCGCATACTTCGATGCGATGAATGAGACGCTCGCAAGGCTGCACGGCATCGATTACGCCGAGCTCGGGTTGTCAGGTTTCGGTAGACCCGAAAACTACGTTATGCGCCAGATCGAACGCTGGTCGAAGCAGTATCAGGCGGATGCTGATGCGGGTCGCGATCCTAACATGGATCGTCTCATCGAATGGTTACCCAACCATGTGCCACCCGAGCAGCAAGCCCGCATCGTGCACGGGGATTTTCGCATCGACAATCTCGTATTCCACCCCACGGAGCCGCATGTGTGCGCGGTGCTTGACTGGGAGCTGGCTACTTTGGGTGATCCCCTCGTGGATTTTGCGTACCACGCAATGATGTACCGCATGGCCCCTACGCCTATTGCAGGTCTTCGGGGCGAAGATCTCAATGCCCTGAACATTCCGAGTGAGAGCGAGTATGTCGCGCGGTATTGTCGTCGCACCGGCCGTAAAGGCATCCCGGACCTGGACTTTTACATGGCCTTCAATCTCTTCCGAATCGCCGCAATCTTTCACGGAATCAAAGGACGCATGCTGCGAGGTACTGCAGTTTCGACGCGGGCGGGATCCTTGGCCGCTGCGGTCGCGAGCATGGCGCAGCTCGCATGGCACCAGGCGAACCGCGCGACGGTGAAGCCGTAAGCTGGGAGCTGGTCCTAGCGTTGCGCGGTCAGAGACGCTGCCGACGTATCGCGTCTCACTACGTAGGAACTTCTAAGGTCGGCATCCTGCCATGCTGCCCGACGAGCAGATCAAGCCTGCCGGCTGCGCATTGCGTCACCCCTGAAACGGAGCTGACCTCTCACTACTTCGTTTCCTCGGCGCGCAACATGCGCCGCGACGACCCCGAAGTGGACCGATATCCGAACGACGGCATGTAGTTCGCTTAGGTTTCGACGGATTCACTCCAGGGCCATGCTAGTGGCCGCCGCCGTCGAGTCACGTCTCGGCGGACGCATCATCAGAAGCAGGGGAATGACGGCCACCGTGACGATGAGCATGAGGCGAAAGTCATCCCGGTACGCGATCATTGTGGCCTGGCGGGTAATTTCGGCGTTTAGCGAGGCGACGCCCGGCAGAGTCGACAGATGGAACGCCGTACCCACGGGACTTGTGAGTACGTTGCCGTTGTTATTACCCAGGTTCTCGATCAGTCCGGCATGCGCAATCTGAGTGTTACGCACTAGCTGGGACTGCGCCACCGAGATACCAATCGCGCTGCCAATGTTGCGCAGTAGACTGAAGATCGCCGTGCCGTCCGCCCGCAGTTCGGGCGACAAGGTGGCGAAGGCGGCGGTGGCTAAGGGCACAAAGACCAGGCCCAGACCTACGCCTTGAACGACCGAGGGCCAGATGACGGAGCTTTCCGGAATCGTCAAGTCGTAGCGCGTCATCTGCCAGCTGGAGAACGCGACCACCGCAAAGCCCACGGCCAGCAGAATGCGCACATCTACCCGACCGGTGAGCCGGCCCACGACCAGCATGGCCGCCATCGTCCCTATACCGCCCGGCGCCATCACGAAGCCGGCCGTCGATGCCGGGTAATCAAACAGATCCTGAAGCATCGTGGCGATGAGGGCTCGAGAGGAAAACAGGATCATCGCCACGAGAAACATCAAGACGATGCCGGAAATGTAGTTCGGGTTCCTGAGCAGGCGCCGATCGAAGAACGACTTGCCGGCAGGGGTCAGCGCTGTGTGGACGGTGAAGTACGCGAAGCTTACCGTGCAGGTAATGGCTTCCAGCCAGCTCTCGGTGCCCGAAAACCAATCGTTCTGCTCGCCCCGATCCAGCAAGAGCTGCAGCGCGGCGATCGCAATGCTCAAGGTTGCAAAGCCAAAGACGTCGAAGCGCACCTTGCGCAAGGGTTTCTTTGCCAGAATATAGTGACCGATTCCATAGAAGGCCAGGGAACCGATCGGGACGTTGATGAAGAACACCCACCGCCAGCTCCAGTTCTCCGTCAGCCAGCCCCCGAGGGCCGGACCCAAAATCGGCCCGATCATCACCCCGACGCCCCAGACAGCCATGGCAGAGCCGTGTTGCTTGGGCGGATAAACATCTAGCAGCACCGCTTGGGAGAGCGGAACCAAGGCGGCCCCAAATAAGCCCTGCAGCAATCGGGCAAGGACGATCTGGAACAGGGAGTCCGCCATGCCACAGAGGACCGAAGCCACAGTAAAGCCTGCGATCGAGACCAGAAGCACTCTTTTGAGACCGAACTGATCTGTGAGCCAGCCGGCCAGGGGCGTCGCAATGCCCGCCGCGACGATGTAGGAGGTCAGCACCCAGGTAATCTGGTCGAGGGATGCGGACAGATTCCCCTGCATGTGGGGAAGCGCCACATTGGCGATCGTCCCGTCGATCGCCTGAATAATGGTGGCGAGCATGATCGACAAGGTGATCATGCCTCGATGCGGGACTGGAGCAGATTCAGCTTGACCAGTATCCAAGGGGACTCAGCTCGTGACCCAGGACCGATTCGCGGACTGTTGTGGGCTCACAGCCCGTTACGCGACGCAATCCAGGTTGTTACCGGCGCGCCGGTTGATCAAGTTCCGGCGAGCCGCTGTGATTGCCGCCAACATAACAAGAGAACCTGGTTCGGTCGACATTGCGCGACCGAGGTACTGACCATCATCCCAAAGATCACGTGGCACGCAAATCGCACCGTAGGTCGGTGGCCCCTGCCGTGTGAAGGCAGCCGCGACGTCACGTGCCGCAAAAGGTTTGTAGCACCCTTTCTGATGACTGCGGCGGCTGACTGTATGCGCTGACTTCTGCGTGGTCGTCGTAGGGTCGCTGCAAGATTTCCAGGAGCTTGCGAAACAACCTGTAATCACCCTTTTCGGCCGCCTCGAGCGCGGCTTGGACACGATGATTGCGCGGAATGATGGCGGGATTCACAGAACACATGCTCGCAGT
>Ga0209624_10001343_pt1 | contig 19510 bp, 12 predicted proteins | sample JacPinW_OM2H0_O1_FD_188565 | JGI IMG/M metagenome (GOLD analysis project Ga0209624, IMG submission 188565) | Forest soil microbial communities from Algoma, Ontario, Canada - Jack Pine, Ontario site 1_JW_OM2H0_O1 (SPAdes) (version 2) | ecosystem: Environmental > Terrestrial > Soil > Boreal...
GTTCGCCGCAACTTCTACGATCTGTCGCCTTCCATGGGCAAGGCAATTTGCCAGTAGAATCTCCACCCCTGCCGCGAACTTCGGAACATTGCGCGAGAGTTTGCCTGCCGTTCGGCAGCGCCATACTGGGCGGGCATCATCTGGCCTTGCTGCTGTTGTTGCGGCGGATCGGCAGCGCGGGAGTACACAAGATTGGACGCGAAACGGGACTCGTCCGCGCGCTCGCGTTCTTTCGCGGCGATCATCTGCGCCTGTTGTTGAACGGGAGTGAGTTGGATCTGCATGTTGCTCTGCTGCGCTTGCGGGCAAGGCTGACCCGGAATGCAGGGCACGGCAACGCCCGTCGGACCGTATGCCGCGGCTGCGGACCGCTGTTGGGGCGTCGCGGACGCAAGTGCCGGATCTCCCAATGCAGCCGCCGCCATCGTTGCCTGCTGCTGTTTCTGACGTTCAGCCTGAAGTTGGTTCTTCAACTCCTGCACGTTGTTATCAGTGTTGTCCTGCAAGGCTGGTTGCGGTGGCTGCCCTTTGCCTGCGGCCTGCTGTGCAGGCGTCTTCTTTCCGGACGAACTGAAGAGCGCCGCCACAATCACGAGCAATGCTGCACCCAGATAAACGAAGGTTTTCAGGTTCTTCTGCAAGACGCCCTTTGGCAGTTCCAGGTTGCGGTGCAACGTTGGCTCGGATTGCGGCTCTGTTTGGGGACTAAAGACGTTCTCGGTCATGACGGTGATCCCTTGCGCGTGAATTCCATTTTCTTTTTGCCCAGCTCCACGTATCCGCTTTCCATGATCTTCGGGATGATGTACGTCCCTTCCCGGAGATCGTAGGTGACGAGGTTGGGTTTGCCGTCCTTCATTTCGTACACGCTGAACTTTTCCGGGGCATTCGTCTTGATGTAGGTGAACCTGTCGTCGTGATAGATCGACTGGATATAAAAGGGGGCTTCGTTCGCCTTGTAGGCATAGTCGAACTTGAGCCGTGTTGGATAGGCGCTTTTGTATTCATCCACTGCCTGTTCAACGTGCGACTGCAGGGCGGCAAGTTGCTGCCGCGACTGTTCGAGTTGGGCAGCGGGGACGAATTGCGGAGGGCCGCTCGCGGCCACGATCCCAGAAGGATCGGCGGGTTCGACAATCACTTTGAGGTCGGGCGTGGTGGCGGTGGGCCCGGAGATGTCCTGGAGAGTGAAGCTATAGATGTTCCCCTTGTCCGTAATGAGATTCAAGTTGGAGCTGATGCCTTGTTTGGCCGGGTGCACGAAGCAAAAATTCCCAACTACGTCCACGATCCAGAACTCCTTGTCACCTGTGGCGGCTTCCACGATCTTCTCGGTCGTGGGCAGTTCGATAAGGGTCGTATATTTCACCTTGGCGCGGATGGGAACGATGTCCTGCGAGTGATACTGCACAGTGCGCGCAGAGTCTTGGGCGAAAACACCGATGGAAGAAAAAACCAAAGCGTAATTGATTACGAATTTCAGATGCCGCATAGAACTCTCCTTAGCGGTTGTTGTTCGAAGTTGATATGGCCACCACGCGCGGCTGGAATGGCCACTCTTCCGCGAGATGGCGAAGGCCATCTGCAAAACCGTGGCGGTCGAAATACTCCTGCTTCTTGAGGTTGTCGCGGGCGTTGTTGGTCGCCATCCAATGCGAGACCGAATCGACGTTCAAATGCACTTTCTTCGAGGTCTGCGCCTTCCGAATCAGCATTTGGCCCGGTGGAACAAGGCCGTCGATAAGATCCAGTTCCGTGTCGTTCAGATGAAATGCTTCCCGGTAAACGTCACGGTTCATATCCGGGTTGGCGAGAAAGATCTTCGTGGGGCAACTCTCGGCCACTATCGTCAGCATCCCCGACTCCTCAAGCTCTTTGATGGATTGCGTCGCCAGAATCATCGACGCTCGGTGCTTGCGCCATGTTTTTTGCGCCTGCACCACATAATTGCGGATCGTCTCGTTCTTGATGAAGAGCCACGCCTCGTCGAGCAGGAAGAACTTGGAGGTGCCGAGCTTCTTGGGGTCAGTGATCTCATTCGATGCTCGATGCAAAACATAAAAGAGCAGTGGTTCCAAAACCTCGGGCGCGTCATTCCAACCGTGGAAGTTGAAGGTCTGGAAAAGAGAAAATGAGAGCGTGTCCTCAGCGTTGTCGAAGAGGAAGCCGTACTGTCCACCGCGGGTCCAGCGGTGCAGGCGTTCTCTTAACTCGCCGATGATGTTGCTGAAGTTTGAGATCGTGCGCTGGGGGGGCTCCAGCACGTAAATCCGCTCGATCGCATCCCACAGCCGGCGTTCTTCTTTGAAGTCCAGACGGTAACGCTGCTCGTTGCCTTCAATTAGTACTCGGAAGAAGCTGAAGAGAAACTGCAGGTTCTCTTTGGTCTGAGGCAGCGAGAAGGGGTTGATGGTGAAGTCCCGCGCTTCCTGGCCTACATTGAGATACGAGCCCTTGAATATCGTCGTAAGCGACTGGAAACTGCCGCCGATATCAAAGATGAAAGTGAGCGGCTTGTATTTCTGTGCGTTCTGCAGCAGAAAAACGCACAGATACGACTTGCCACTGCCGCTCATCCCGAGAATAAGGGTGTGGGCAACGTCGCCGGTATGGAGGTTGAGATAGTAGGGCGTGCTGTTGTCAGTTTCGAGCACAGCCAGATACTCGGTGCCGAGATGCGCGTTCGTCTTCTCGCCGGGAAGGATAGTAAACAGAAAAGACAAATCCGCGTAATTAGTGTTTAGCAGATACAACTTGCGAAGGTTCAGCGCATAGTTGCCGGGCACGGTGGCAAAATAGGCGTTCAGCTGGTTGTAGGTTTCCGCGAAGAGATTGCCATCCGCGTTGGTGAAGAGGCCAGTGAACTCGGCCCCGAGCTGCTCCAGTTCGGCCTTTGAACGGCCGTACAGCACAATCGTCAACGAGAAATCGCCGAGCGATTGGCCGTCACCTAGGGCGCGTAGGCAGTCGCCAAGATTCTCGATGTCGGCCTGTTTGGATTCGTCCACCAGCACATCACGCGGGTTTGTCTTCGTAGCATCATTGCCCATCTGGGAGACAAACCCGGTCTTCGACATATTGAAGTGGCGTCGGCGCTTGTTCACTTCTTTGCGGGCCTTGTCCGCGGGGAGCGGCGTCCACTCCGTGACCACGTAGAAGTTGGCCGGAATCTTCAGCAAAGTGTCGAGCGCCAGGGGCCGTGTTTCGGTGATGGCCTCTTTCATCGTCAGCACCCGGACGATGTGATCGCCGACGCGGAGATGATCGCGTTCCGCTTCGATGTCGGAGTTGACCACTTGATAGTCGAGAAACTGCGTCGACTGCGGCCTCCCGGCAACACGCCAGTCGTCGTAATTGAGCAAGCGGCGGAAAAACTTGAATTGTCCCTGTTGGTTCAGGATCTCGATTTGCATGAAGTCCGCGAGCTGCCGCGCGAATGCCTGCACACTCTGGTCGAGCCGTCGAACATCGTGCTCAATATGCGTACGCAATAGTGTCTTCATGCTGTCATTGGTGAACTGCACCTTTAGTTCGCCAACCGCGCCGGCGGGATCGCGAAAGATTCGGGCGATTGCCGCGCCCACCCCGGTCTTCGACCTGGCGCCTTCGAGCAGAATGCAGTAGAAGATTTCAATCTGATAAAGATGGTCGCGTTTTGCTTCAAAGAACTTTCGCCGTTGTTCGATCGCCGCTTCCACAATCGGATCGTCATATTTTGCGAAGGGTATGTCGGGGCGGTTCGACTTAAAGAGGTACTGGTAAACATGGAAGCCTGGGCCGAACGCTTTGTGCGCTGCCTCTAATCGTTTGACCGCGTACTCCTGTTCCGGGCGGTCCAGACTTTCGTAGTCCACGCCGGGAAAACTGAGAACCATGCCTAGATCCCCACTTTTGGTAAGGAAAGCCGTCTCGTTCCAGAAGCCGTACAGGTTGATGTGGTCGTTGAGAGACGCACTCTCTTTCCACGGCTTGATCACCTTATCGAGACGCAGCATCAGACGACCTCCACACGCGGGACTTGCTGCTTCGCCGCGTCGTAGCGCGGCTTGTAGCGTTCGGACTTTGCCAGGATTCGGAGGAAAGCAGGATCGCTGTTCGTAACCCAATGCCCGAAAGCAAAACCGCCAAAGAAGACTGCGATACCGGCGAGGATGGAATTGAAAAGATTGAAGGCTCCCACCGCGCCGACGCAGACGAAGTAGAACAGCGTGCGTTCCACGCCCAAATAGGTGAGAGGCTTATGCAGGCTCTTGAAGACTCGGTTTGTGCGGTGCTTCTGTCGTGGTTGCTCTGGCATACGTCCTCGTCTAAAGGTGAGTGAAAGGTGACCGGGAAGGACGCTATACGCCCCAGAGCCAACTCAGGACATTCACAGCGAGAACAGCAATACCCGTTCCGGCGGCGACGCCGGCCAACGCTTTCTTCGCGCCGGGTTCGCCGTGGGCGAAGCCGTAGCCGCCGATCACGATCGCAACCAGACTTGCGACCTTCGCAATGGTTCCGGTGAAGAGGGCTTGGATGGCGTTAAAGCCCGTGTCGAACGGTGAGCCCTGAGCCATCGCGGCCACAGGCAGGAGAAGAAGAAGGGTAAGAACGACGCCAGTTGGACGCGCCCACGTGCATCGAAGAACGGGATGGATTGGGCCGACGAGGTGGATTTGGAACCAACGGGATGACATTTGCGCCTCCGGGAAGCAGCCAGAATCTGCTGCGCGTAGCGCAAAACTAGCCCCGCTCAATCATCATGTCTAATGACATCTCGTTATAACGCTATTCCTGGCGGTTATGAAGTTAGGGAAGTTAGAGTGATTCAGTCGGACAAGTTTGGAGTCGGGGCCGGATAAGGGACTTCTATCCATGTCGCAAGAAAGGACATGTCGTCAACTCTTCAATAAACTTTTGTATGCCCGACAGAGCGTTTCCAGGATCTGTGCGAGCAGCTACGATGGGCCTGATTAGCGCCGGACGCGGTCCGGATTTACCGCCACGCTGACAAGTTTCTGGCGCTTTCGTCGATTGATCTTGTTTTCCTTAAGCCCCGCCTTCTCAATAAGCCACGCATCCGCGCAGTGGCGTGCTCAATGAAAATTTCGTGTGACGAATCGGCAGGGAGCCGCTTTTCATAACCGGCAGGAATAGGTTAGAACGAGCCGTTATTGGACACGACGGCAGAAACGGGTCAGATTGGTTCACTGTTGCTGGTTCCGCACAGACTCGACCAGTGGAAGACTTGGTTCCGAATGCAACCCAACTGCTAAGGCTTGTGGTCTCGCCATCCCTTTGGAGGTTCACGGTCGAGCCGAAGCCGAGAGGCGCGAGGGCGAAGGCAAATGACAGATATCCAACTCTTAGACGAGCAGGAGGTGTCGAGGCGGTTGAGCGTGAGTGTTAATACGCTGCGGTACTGGCGCGTCTCGGGCGATGGCCCAAATTACATAAAACTCGGACGCTTGGTGAGATATGATGCTGTTGCGCTGGAGAAATTCCTCTTGCGCAACCTGCGTGTCTCAAAAGCGAGAGCGACAATGGAGGAAAACCGTGTCGCTCTTTAAACGAGGAAACACATGGCACTTCACGTTTCGCTGGAATGGCAGACGCTACCGTGGGAGTTGCAAGACTTCCCGGCAGACTGAAGCCAAGAAGGTAGAAGCGCTGGTGCTCGCGCGGTTGCTGGAAGGCGGAGGTGCGCCGGGATGCAGGAAAGTTCCGACGCTAGCCGACTTCTCGAACCGCTTTTTCGAATGGATGGAGTCGCTGCCGGCGGACCGTCCGCCTAAATCGCCAACCCGCAGGTATTACGGGGTGGGCTGGCAACTCCTGGAGTCCACATCCGTCGCTCGTATGAAACTCGATCACATCACGGCAGATCACGCTTTGACCATCGAGGGATCGTCGCCTGCGAACACCAACAACGCTCTGCGCACGCTTCGGCGGATGCTGAAAAAGGCGCAAGAGTGGCAACTGCTCTCTACTGTCCCGATTGTCAAACTCGTCGAGGAACAGGGGCGGGAAGAGTTGATCGAGCCGTGGATGGAACAGCGGCTGCTGGCGGTTACCGGGGGCTCGCGTCTTACCGGGAAAGGCAGGAAGTCGCGTGTGGGCTGGGAGCCGTTTCGAACGGTGCTGTTGATCATGCTGGATTCCGGTCTTCGTCCAGGCGAGATCTTCCGCATGCGCTGGGAAAACATCCACTGGGAGAAAGGGCTGATCTTCAACCCGCGTGGCAAGTCCCGAAAATCCCGGCGTTACGTCCCGCTAACCGAGCGCGTCAAGCTAGCACTGTTAGCTCGCAAGGAAGGCGTGAACGAAGGATGGATCTTTCCCTCGAAGCGAGCCCAGTCCGGCTATATCACCGATCGCGAGGTTTCGAAGCAATGGCTCGAAGCCAAGCGGTTGGCGGGCATTCCCGGATCTGTCGTGCTGTACTGTGCGCGTCATCGTTTCTCAACCGATGCGATGGAAGGCACAGGGAACGTGATGGCGGTGATGGATGCGATGGGCATGGGTCCGTGAATACCACTCGCATGTACACGCACTCCAATGTGCAGCAGATCAGGGCAGCGACCGAGCGGCGGAACCAGTTGTCAGCGGAGCCTGTGGAAGCTGTGCAAGAGTTGGCCACAAAAGTGGCCACAGTCGCCTGAAGCAACTGTGTCAGGAAATGTTGTAAGTGATTGAAAGAGAATTGGTAGCGCTACCGGGAATCGAACCCGGGTTTGAAGATTGAGAATCTTCCGTCCTAACCCCTAGACGATAGCGCCGCAGGTGCGACGAAAACCTGATTATAACAAAAGCAGATTCCAGGCGAAGGCGGAGGCGGGCGTAAGAATCTTGCGTTTTCGTAGGATGGCCGCGACTCTTAACCATCAAAATCGCTCGCAAAATGGGGATGTTCAGCGCATCGGTGCCTGTGTCAGTACCTAACCGCGTCGCGTGACGATCACATCCGGGAGTTATGCACGTGCCAGAGGTTGGCTGGTGAGGCGGCTGCCGCTATGTCTGTGAGTCAGAGACGAAATCTTCAATCATTTCAGAGGTCGTTTATCAAGAATTTAATCACCGCTTAATATCCTTCCACTATCTTTGGCAATAAGCCGCAACAACAACTCTCGCCGTTTGTTGGGAAAGGATAAAGATCATGCGTCAACTGTTGTCTATATTTCTCGTCGCCGCTATGGTTGCGGGGCCCGGCCTAACGCCGATGGCCAACGCCTCCCAAGTCAAGACCACTACGCCGATTAAACACATTGTGATCATCTTCGGGGAGAATCAGTCTTTCGACCACTATTTCGGCACCTATCCGAATGCGTTGAACCCGAAGGGTGAACCCGAGTTTCATGCGCTTCCGCATACGCCAAGCGTGAACGGTTTGAGCTACGCCTTGCTGAACGATAATCCCAACCTCAACCCGGCCAATGGGAACGGTGCGGCCAATCCGTTCCGATTTGACCGCTCGCAAGCCTTCACCCAAGATATGGATCACGACTACATGGCCGAGCAACTGGCCTTCGATGGCGGTGCAATGGATTTGTTCCCAGCCAACACCGGCAGCGCCGGTCCTCCGCCCAACCCTCCGCCAGCGACCGTCCTGACGAATGGCCAGGTGATGGGCTACTTCGACGGAAACTCGACCACCGCATTGTGGAACTACGCTCAGCACTATGCGATGAGCGACAACTCCTATAGCACCAACTTCGGTCCTTCGACGGTGGGTGCGATCAATTTAATTTCAGGTCAGACCAACGGCGTCGTGAACTATACCGGCGGTACCGGCAGCTTTATCGGCGACGGGAACGGCGGATACACGGTGATTGGCGACCCTGATCCCTATGGCGATGTCTGCTCCGGCAGCGGCACGGCGCAGATGGGCGGACAGAATATCGGCGACCTGCTCAACGCGGCTGGCATCACCTGGGGCTGGTTCGCTGGCGGGTTCAATCTGCAAATCGTAAATCCGGACGGCAGCACGGGATGCAACCGACAGTCGACTTCTCCCATTGCTGGCACGCAGGGAGATTACGTTCCCCATCACACTCCATTCCAGTACTACGCATCGACCGCGAACCCGACGCATGCCCGTCCGGCTTCGGTCAAAACCATTGGTTACTCGGGCGATCCTGCCAATCATCAATATGACATCGACGACTTCTTTGCTGCAGTTTCTGCCGGAAACTTCCCGACGGTAAGCTTCCTCAAAGCAATCGCGATTCAAGATGCTCACCCAGGAAATTCCGATCCTATCGATGAGCAGCAATTCGTCGTCACCGTAGCCAACTTCCTGCAGAATCAGCCGGAGTGGCCAAATACCGCGCTGATCGTGCTCTACGACGATTCCGACGGCTGGTACGATCATCAGCTCGGCCAGATCGTCAACGGATCGAAAACCTCGGCCGACGCCCTCACCGGTCCGGGAGCCTGCGGTAGTGGCGCCAATGCGTTGCCCGGTATCAACCCGGCCCCCACGCACGCGCAAGGCCGCTGCGGATACGGTCCACGCCAACCGCTCTTGGTGATCTCACCTTGGGCGCAGCACAACTATGTGGATCACTCCTTTACCGACCAAACCTCGGTTATTCATTTCATCGAAGACAATTGGCTCGGTGGTCAGCGGATCGGGCAAGGCTCGTTCGATGGCATAGCCAACTCGATCAGCTCCTTGTTTGACTTCAAGCAGACGATCACCAACGACCTCTACATTCTCAACCCCAACACCGGCGAACCCGTTAAGGGCCAGTGAAGCAGGTCTGACGGTAAGTCGCGATTGATAATAGGCGAGGCAGGCGCGGCGCGTTTAGCGTCGGCTCGCCTTGCCTTTGTTGTATGCTCGATACGCAAAAAGGATGCGGGTGATTACACGTCGGAAGTTTCTGCAAAGGTCGAGCCTACTGGCCACAACGCTGGCGACCGGCAAGAGCGCCTTACTTGGTGCAAGGGCCGCGTCGCACGCGCCGATCATGCCCGCGGCGCTCGATGTCTCAACCCTGCCGCAATTTGTCGATCCACTTCCCATCCCTCAGATTGCGCAACACCAAGGTTTCCGCCCGAGTCCCGAGGATCCGAAGCTAAGCGTTCCTTTTTACCGCATCCAAGCCCAGCCCATCGCCAGCAAAGTTCATCGCGATCTCCCGCCGACAAAATTTTGGAGCTTCGGCCCATCCGCTCCCGGCCCGACCTTCGAGACCCGCAGCAGCGAACCTCTGCTGGTCGAATGGGTCAATGCTCTTCCCACGGAACACTTCCTGCCTCTCGATCGCACCATCCACGGAGCCGAAGCCGACAAGCCAGCGGTCCGCACCGTCGTTCATCTGCACGGTGCGAAAACGCGACCTGAAAGCGACGGCTATCCCGAAGACTGGATAGTGCCCGGAAAATCTTCGGGGTATTACTACCCGAACCAGCAAGACGCGGCCATGCTCTGGTATCACGACCATGCGCTCGGCATCAATCGTCTGAATGTCTACGCCGGCTTGTTGGGAGCGTTCTTCATTCGAGACGCCGTCGAGGACGCGCTCAATTTGCCAAAAGACAAACACGAAGTGCCGCTCATTCTTTATGATCGCCTGTTGACGCGAGATGCCCAGTTGCTTTACCCAGTCTCGCCCGACCTGCAATCTCCGTGGGTTCCAGAGATTTTCGGCAACGCGATCTTGGTCAATGGAAAACTCTTTCCTTATCTCGATGTCGAGCCAAGAAAATATCGCTTTCGCGTCCTGAACGCGTCAAACGCCCGCGTCTACCACTTAGCGTTTGTCGATGATGCTGCCAATCACGCCGCTGCGAACGCCGGGCTCTTCCACCAGATCGGAACCGACCAGGGCCTATTGCCCGCACCGGTTCCGCTCACCAGCCTTGAAATCGCCCCCGGTGAACGCGCCGATCTCATCGTCGACTTCAGCGAACATCGCGGCGCGCAGCTGATTCTGAAGAACCACGCATTGGTAGTCATGCAGTTCCGCGTTGCGTCAGGGAAAATGGCTGATACCGGTTCGCTGCCTTCATCCTTGCGACCGGTAGCGAAGATTCCCGAATCCCAAGCAGTGCAAACTCGCCTGTTGACGCTCGATGAGTATGTCAACAAGTCGGGCAATCCAGTCATGCTGCTTCTGAACGCAACTCATTGGAAGGAGCCAGCCACAGAAAAACCGGTGCTCGGCTCGACAGAGATCTGGACTCTGATCAATCCCACCAACGACACTCACCCCATTCATCTGCACCTGGTGCGCTTCCAGATTCTCGACCGCCAGTCCTACGAGCCGTGGCTGTTCCAAACCAAGCGTCAGTTGCACTTCCTGGGACCGCCGGAGCCTCCAGAGCCGAACGAGGCCGGCTGGAAAGACACGGTGCGAGCCCACTCTCGAATGGTCACGCGGATCATTGTCCCGTTCGACGGCTTCACCGGGCGCTACGTGTGGCACTGCCACATCCTCGAACACGAGGACAATGAAATGATGCGTCCTTATGAGGTGATTTCCGCCGTCTGAGCAGTGTCGAAACAATGTAATGCAACGCCCATGCCTTCACGCAACCAACGCCGCCGTTTAAGCAGCGCGTACACGCGACACCGGCTTCTCTTGCAGGAGAAGTTCCGTGGCCTGCACTCGCCGGTCGGAATGAAACCAGCGTTGCACTACGTTGTCACAAAGAAAATTGCCGAGTGAGAGCAGGCTCATTCCCTGATGGTGCACCATCCACGAGCGGACGAGTTCATAACGAGCGCCTCGGAAACGGCTGCGAGGGCGAGTATAGTCGGCCGCTTCGTAGAATCCATAGGAACCGAACCATCCCATAGCCTCCATCTGGCGCAGATTGGCAAGCGCGCTTTCGCGATCTACATTCAAGGCCAGAAATGTCGAGTACGGCGAAACTATCAGCGGCTCCGTATCGCTCTTTTTTCGCGCCAGGCTGGGCACGCCGAACGCTTCATAGTGATAGTCTCCTGCCGCGTTGCGCCTGGAGCAGGCCGACTCGGAAATGCCCCAGAGGATGCCCTTACTTTCGGCGTATTCCTGTTGTGATCGCACCGCCGCAACACTTGCCCGGTCGAGCAAGGTGTTGGGATAGCTCCGCATCCATATCGAAGGCATCAGGTACTCAAACATCGTTCCAGTCCATGAGAGCAAAACCGGCCGGCCGTTATCGCTCGTGAAGGGCCGATCAAGCCGAAACCAGCAATCTTGCGGAATGTCTTCTTTTGCGATGGCAACGAATACGGCAGTGCGTGGCTCGGTGGCCAGCAAGTCGTAACAATAAGGTTGCAACTCTTCAGATTGCGCGTCGAAGCCCACCGACAGTAGCGAGCGCTGATCATCGAGCAGGAACGTGAAGTCCATGGCATTGGCGAGATCGCGCGCTTGATCACTCGTGTGTCGCACGGATTCGATCAAGAGCAGCGCTTTTTGACGCGCGTCTTTGAGCAGAATTCTGAGGCGCTCGGCGAGCGACGCATTGCCGTTCTGATCGACTTTGAATGCGTCATCGAAACGCGACTCCTGTGCGGCGATCAAGTCTGGCAGTTTCTGGAGCGGCACTTCGTCAATTGGCTTTGGACTCTCGCCTGACTTCTTTCTCAGTTCGGCAAACTCCGGTAGCAGCCACGGCAGATAGGTTTGTACCAGACTGCGGATACTTTCTACCCGCAACCGCGCCTGTCCGCGGAACCACGCAACATCAGAAGCGGCGTCAGACGAAACGCGGGATTTTTTTTCTTCCAGAGTCTCGACAGAGAAATTAAGCAGCGGCGTCAGCCAATCTTCATCACGAAACTGCATTTCGCAGCGCGACAACACACGCTTCGGAAGCGCCCGCAACTTAACCAGAGCGCGGAGATGGTCCAGCAGGCCCTCGGCAAGTTCCCTCGAGAGCAGCGGCCGGCGTAAGCGATCGAGACATCCATGTTGCAAAGTCCAAAGTGAAGCGACCAGATTGCCGCTGTCTACCGAAGAAATGAAAAACGGCGGCTTCGCTTCGAGTGTGTGGGTGTCATACCAATTCATCAGATGGCCCCGATATTTGGGAAGCCCGATCATGGTCGTGACAGTTCTCTGCGTCAGTTCCACTAATTCTGGGACGGTGATATATCCAAGCTCGTTCGCCACCTGGCGCGCATTCAGCAGCAGCCCGACGTTAGTCGGAGAGATGCTGGCTGCCACTTTTCGTGGATTCTCCTGAAGGTTGTCCGGCACGAGCCAGTTCTGCTCTTCGCTGGAAAATTCCGAAAAATATCGCCAGATATACAATGCGGATCTGCGCAGCAGCCTGATATCGCGGTCGGCTGTGTCAGGCATCGGCCGGAGCGGACTGGCGTTGAGCCAGACTGCAAAGAGTTTGCTGCAAGCCCAGAGCGCGAGAATCGGGGCTGCGGCCAGCAAGGACGGCGGACGCACCAGCCAAATCAACAAACCGAGACCTATGGCGAAGAACGGAATCCAATCGATATATCGGTCGACGGGAGTGCGGCGCTCGCCAAGCTCCGCCTCGGCAGCCGTCTCCCACTCGAGCATGCGTCGACGTGTGACCAGGTGCCGCACGAGCGCGCGCATTACCGCATCCAACGACAACAGCGTCTGATGCGCCAGCAGCGTTAATGTCAGCAGGGCGGTGAAGTTGGTTGCGATGAGCGTGCTTGCCGCTTCGTGCAAAATTTGCGCCTGGCGCGCGACAATTGCGCGGGTTAACCCGAAGACAAATTCGACCCAGGCCGGAACAAACAAAATGCAGATCGTCGCGAGCGTCCACAAAAACGGATGGCCCGACACCAGCCAGCCGAACAGAAGCAACACCAGCGTTGCCGGTTCGACTAGGCTGCGGCGCAGGTTGTCGAGAATCTTCCAGCGCGAAACCGTGGAGATCGGATTGGTCTCCCGGCCGCCGGACTCATCGGGCACGCTCTGCGTTAACCACTCCACTATCTGCCAGTCGCCGCGGAGCCAGCGGTGTTTACGTTTGTTATAGGCGCTATAGTGCGACGGATAATCCTCGATCACCACAATGTCGGTGGCCAGGCCGGCGCGCGCATAGGCGCCTTCGATGAGGTCATGGCTGAGCAGGGAGTTTCGTGGAAAACGGCGATTCAAGACTTGGAACATTGTGTCGACGTCATAAATTCCCTTGCCGGTGAAAGTTCCTTCTCCGTACAGATCCTGATAGACGTCAGAGACCGCGCGCGTGTACGGATCAAGCCCAGTCTCGCCCGCGAAAATCGCCGCCAGGCGCGAGCGTGCCGTGGATTGCACGCTAACGCCAACCCGCGGCTGCAAAATGCCATATCCCGCAACCACAATATTTCTCGCCGGGTCAATGATCGCCTGATTCAGAGGGTGAGCAAGCGCTCCCACCAGCCGGTGCGCCGAGCCTCGCGGCAGTTCGGTATCGGAGTCGAGCGTGATGACGAAGCGAACTTTGGGCAGAACCGAAAGATCTCCCACCTTGACCGGAAAACTGTCATATTGGCCGCGCATTAGCTGATTCAGATTGAGCAACTTCCCCCGCTTGCGTTCCCATCCCATCCATCCACCTTCGCGCGGGTTGTAGACGCGATGACGGTGGAGAAGAAAAAAGGAGCCCATCGTCTTCCCGGAATATCTTTCATTGAGTTCGCTTATTAACCTTGCGCACAATGCCACCAGCGAACTTTCTTCGGGAGCGGGTTGATCGGAATCAGGCAGATCGGAAACGATGGCAAAATGCAGATTGCGGTCGTGGTTGCCGAGGAAACGTACCTCCAGATTTTCCACCAGACCCTGCACCTGTTTTTCATTCAGCAGGAGCGTGGGAATCGCCACCATAGTCACACAATCGTTCGGAATGCCCTCGGAAAAATCAAGTTTCGGCAGAGCCTCGACCGGCATCAGGTTGGTGGTCAGATAATTCATCAACTGAACCGCGGCCTGCGAGCCGGGCAACAATAAAACCAGCAGCGACAGCAGAACGAGCAGCGGAGAAGTAGAGGCGGGAGTCACTAACCAAACCGTCTCGGCAATGATGGCCAGCGTCAATACGACAACTCCTAGTACCAGGAAGTCGTCGGGATATCTTCGCAAAAACAACCGCAGGCGTTCGCCAAACGTAGGATTAAAACCTACCCGCTGGCGCAGAATCGTCTCTCCTTCACTCAAAAGGTAGTAGCCGATGTGCGATTCTCGCAGCGCGATCCGCGGATCGTCGAATTTTCGGGCGTGCGCCTGCTGCGCAAGCGCAAGCGCTTCCTTCGCCACCTCCAACTCAGATCGATCGCTGCGATGCGCGATCTTTGCCACCCTTTCGCGATACACGTTGCGGCTTTCAATATCCATCGCGGCATAGGCGCCAGCTGGGTCCTCGCGAAGAATCGGATCGAATGGGATGAGCGCTTCCAGCTCTTCCTTCCACGATGTTTGCGTCACATGCCTTAAAGTTCGTATGGAGGCGGTGACGCGCTTCACCGGCTGGTTTGTCGGATCCGCAATTAGAACGCCGCCCCGCGCCGCAATCTCTTCCAGCACCACCAGCTTTACCGCCGGCACCAAGGCGCCAATCTCATGAAACTCGAGCGGAGTAGTCTCTTCAAACGCCAAGCAAAATGCTGTGAAGTTGCTTTTGTTGAAGGTGGCGTCGGCTTCAACGAAAAAAGCCTGCGCGATTGCCAGCACGCGCGGCGCAATTTCGCCCTTGCTGCTGACATGCGGAAGATTAGTTAGCGGCCCGAGCTCAGTTGCCAACTGCCGCGTCGCCGCGGAAAGTTGCTGCGCGTTGTCGCGAAGCCAGAGGAGATCCTCCGATTTGGGGGCCTGCGCGTAGGCCGCATCCACACCTTTGAAAATGCTCTCAAAATCTGCGCCAAGCTTTTCACAATGCTTCGCGAAGGTGTCGGATGAAGTTGTCCCCGGTAGCCAAATCAGACTCGCGGCAAGCTCCGCCGCCTCGACGCGCATCGTTCGCGCTTCCGCGCCCTTGCCAATGGAAAAGTACTGCTGCTCATCTTCGCCAACTCCGATAATGCCATCGACCTGAGTGTGACGAGCCATCAATTACAACCATCCTTGCTTTGATTCATCCGGCTTCGACCCATCCCTCTTCTCTCGCTGCCTCTACCGGTAACTCGCGGCTTGCAGTTCGAACATTTCCGCATAGCGGCCGCCAAGGTGCGTCAGGGCATCGTGATCTCCCTCTTCGGCAATGCGTCCGTTCTCAAGCACCACAATTCGATCCGCCATGCGCACGGTCGAGAATCGGTGCGAAATAAATAGAGCCATCTTCCCGGTCGTCAACTCGGCAAACCGCTGAAAGACTTCATACTCGCTGCGTGCGTCGAGCGCCGAGGTGGGCTCGTCGAGAATTAATACCTGCGCGTCGCGCAGATAGGCGCGCGCTAGCGCAACTTTCTGCCATTCGCCACCGGAGAGATCGACCCCACCCTCAAAGCGTCGGCCCAGCATCTGCTCGTATCCCGATGCCAGTTTTCCTACCACATGATCGGCCATACTCTTTTGCGCAGCCTGCCGCAGCAATTCCGAGTTGTCGATCTGCTCGATGCGGCCGACCGCAATGTTTTCCCGCGCCGTCATCTCGTAGCGCATGTAGTCCTGAAAAATGACGCCGGTTTCGCGATAAAGGTCTTCGAGGTTGTACTCGCGCAGATCGACGCCGTCTAGCAAAACTTGCCCTTCAAGCGGATCGTAGAGTCGAGTCAGCAGCTTGACGATGGTGGTCTTGCCTTCGCCGTTTTCGCCAATCAGCGCCACTCGCTCACCCGGATGCAAATGAAAATTCAATTTGTTCAACACCAGGCGCGAACTTCCCGGATAGCGAAATGAAACATCGCGAAATTCAAATCCGCGCCGGATGGGCCGCGGCGCCGGCAAAGCGTGCGGCTTCGATTGGATCGTCGGACGCATCTCGAAGAACGCAATCAGATCGGTCAGGAACAAAGCCTGGTCAGCAATCGTCGAGAGCGTCGAAAAAGTTTGTTGCAGATTCGAGCTGGCCTCGCGAATGGCGTTCGCCAATAAAGTCAACGTGCCGAAGCTGAAAACTCCAGTGACCGTCCTCCAAACCGCGAACACGTAAGCCGTGTAATACCCGGCGGTGCCGATCGCGGAGAGCAGTGCCCCCGCCACTACCTTGCGGCGAGCCAGCGCCACGTCTTCGTCATAAACCTGCGTGGAGAGGCCCTTAAATCTGGCGGTCAAAAAATCTCTAAGGCCAAAAAGTTTTAATTCCTTGGCTGCCTCTTTGCTTCCGCCCAGAATCCGCAGGTAGTCGAGCTGGCGCCGGATTGGAGTCTGGCGAAAATTCTTGGCGTATCCCAAAAACGCAAAGTGCGTCTCTCCCACGAACGCCGGGATCACCCCAACAATCAGCATCAGCAACAGCCACGGCGAAAACACCATGATCGAAATCGATAACGTGATCGTCGTGATCACCTGCTGAATAAGGCGCCCGATGGCCTGGATCATATACAGCCGGTCGGTAGCCTGAACCCGCGCACGCTCTAACCGGTCGTAGAACACCGGGTCTTCGTAGGCCAGCAGGTCGAGCGAGGCAGCGTGCTCCATGACGCGAACACTCACGTGGTGCATGTACTTGCCGGCGAGCAACGCGTCGAGATAGTCGATCGCTCGCCCCAGGACGCTGCTCGACACGGCCAGACCAAACTCCCAGGCCACCAGCCACCACAGGCGGGTCCCTATGGGCTGATGAGTGGTGAGGACGCGGTAGATGGTATCGATGATGAGCTTGGAGACCCAGAACAGCGCGGGCGGCAGCAGCGAGGCCACCACTCGCGCGACCAGTCCCAGCACAACCACCGTGCGTCCGGACTCCCACACAAAACGCAATACAGCGGGAACATTTCGAAGAGCTGCGACTCGCTCCCGCCATCCGTTGCGGAACTCAGGATTTGCGCTCATGACTTCGCCAACATGACTGAATCGAATACAGTCGAGAACTCGCTTGAATCGAAAAGGCCTTGGGCGCCAGAAAGGATCAGCCCGGCACTCTAGGCGACCTAAATGTTAATCGAAGCGGCGGTACTCCGAATGGCACTTCCAGCGCAAACCCAGGCCAGCTCAAACGATTCTTCGATGAGGAAACAGCCCCCGGGGTTGGTGGATATGAAAACTAGAAAGAATGGTAGCACAGCGACGAGTCCTTGCTGTTTAAGGCTGGTATTTGTGGAAGCCCGCACGCTCCATGCCACGCCGCGCTTCTGCCGTCTTCATGAAGGTCTCCCAAACGAAGCCGGTGCGCAGATTTTCTGCCATCAATAAGATGATGCCCGTGTCGATCCCGATTACATCGGTGTCGTACCAGCTATTGAGGGGATTGAATACGTTGACGAATCCGTATTTATTCCAGGCCGAAGGATACCGGCTTCGAATTGTCTTCAGCACGCGCATGGTGGCCGCGGGAAGAAATGGCAGTGACCCGCCGGCCGCGCTCGGCACAACCGAGCCATCAATCGGTCCGGTTGCGGGAGGTCCACCCCATGCCACATACCCGTGTTGAGAGTCGGAAGCCGTGATGCCCCACAAGTCATCGGAGTAATCGGGAAACTGCTTCCCGAGTTCAATGCAAAAGCGGCGATGAACTTCCGTGGCCGTCACCGAATTCTGAAAATAGTCGGCGTACTTGTCGCGTTTATCGCGAAAATCAAACCATGCTTGCGAGTACTGATGCACAAAGAGCGGCGCAAACGACCCAATATACCGCATGCCGTCATATTCAAAGTTCAAACGCTTCCACGCGTTCCAGGTTTCCGCTTTTAGCGGATAGGCTGACGATCCCATGCCGAGCAGATACATCATCATCAGCTCGCTGTAGTAGTCCCACCGCGAAGAAAGAAATCCGACCTCCGGCGTCCAACCATGCGTGAGCAGCGACGTATCTTCGGAGAGCCAGGTCCAATCGACGCGATTGAAAATCAGGTTTGCCAGCTCCGTGATTACGGCATGACGGAAGTGTTCGCGGCAAGTCAGTATGCCGCACAGCAGAATCGCCGTGTCTACCGATGAGACTTCGGAGTCGAACATGCGTTCTCCGGTTTCCGGATTGGCGAAGTGGTAGAAAAATCCGCGGTGGTTCGGCAACTTCTTCCACAGAAATCGCAGAGTTGCGAAGACCCGTTCCAGCGCATCATCCTTCGAGAGGAAGCCCCGCTGCTGGCCAATGCAGAGGGCCGTCAAACCAAAGCCCGTGGCGGCAATGCTGGACGCAACCTTTTGATCGTTTTTATCAAGGGTGTGAACGTTACAGCGGTCCTTGACCATCCCCGTTTTCGGATTTCCCTGCTCCCAGAAAAAGAGAAAACTGGCCTGCTCCACCTCATTGAGAAATTGATCGTCTTCCGCTGATAGAGCTGACACGGCGGCCGGGTTGCCAGCGGTAGCGGAGGGTTGGGAGCTGACGAACGATGCCGGCAGGTACTTGGCGAATGGCAGGCAAAGGCCCGTCCCCAAAACCTGACGCAGAATTTGCCGCCGCGAAAATAGATTGAGTTTCGAGTCAATCATGCGCTGGCATTTTGTTCATCATGGCGACGGGGAAAAAACTAGCTAATTCGACTCCATTCAATCGGCGATCAAACACAGTCTCAACTATTTCCTGATAGTCCTGTCAAAAATAGAAATCACGTTCCTGCAAGTGTTGCCCCGGACAGGAACCGTTCAAGCCGAGCTATCATCATATTAATATTATCGATGATTGTGCGCATGACTCGGACCCACAAAATCGAAGCTGCGATCGCTGTGCTGGTCGCTCTCGTCCTTACCGGCAGCATTCTCGCGGTAATCCGCTGGGAAAGGGAGAAAGCAATTTCCCTTCGTGGCGCCGTCCTGGTGCAGGATTCGGACCCGCGAAAACAGCAGCCCATCAGCGGTGTCATGATTTCCGCCGGCGATCTCGCCGCCTCCGACGCCACGTCTGATTCCTCCGGATTTTTTCTGCTCAAGCTGCGCAAGCCAATTCGCAAGGGTCATCCCGTCGTTCTGTCTTTTCGCGCCCCGCAGTACGGCCCGCTCGCTCTCAACGAGGTCGTCGCCAACAAGCTTTACGTTGTCCATCTCGTTCCGCTCGCCAACAATCCAGCGCTAAAAAGCCAGCCGCAAGATAAGGTCGCCAACATCCGGGTGCGTTATACGGTCAAAAGTATGACGGAACTCAACGTAGGAAGTGCGGTGAAAACCTTCGAGATTGAGAACAAGGGCGACGTGCCGTGCAAGGGCGACCGACCCTGCTCGCCCGACGGTAAATGGAAAGCGGCTTTTGGTTCGGCAACTTTGGATGCGGGCGCGGGCAACGAATTTCGCGACGCCCGCGCTTCCTGCATCGCCGGGCCCTGCCCCTTCACGAAAATTGAAACCGATCACTTCTCGCAGGGCGGACAGGTCATCACCGTCGCGGCGCGTGATTGGTCTGACACCGCCACTTTTCTCTTAGAGGCTGAGGTTTTCCGGCACATGATGACCCAAAGTGAACGCTGGTCTTATCCCGTGATCTTTGGCGAGAGTCTCTCTTTCACCCTGCCCAGATCGGA
>Ga0209624_10001344_pt1 | contig 19508 bp, 14 predicted proteins | sample JacPinW_OM2H0_O1_FD_188565 | JGI IMG/M metagenome (GOLD analysis project Ga0209624, IMG submission 188565) | Forest soil microbial communities from Algoma, Ontario, Canada - Jack Pine, Ontario site 1_JW_OM2H0_O1 (SPAdes) (version 2) | ecosystem: Environmental > Terrestrial > Soil > Boreal...
GACAGGCCGACGGAGGTCAGGGCTTCCCAGGCCTCGTCGACGTACTGACGCAGATTGGCTTCCGCGTTCGGGGCCGGGTCGGTCGCGACGACGTCGAATCCGCGCGCCAGGTACTGTGCGGCCCAACTGGCGCCGATGACTCCGGTGCCAACGACTGCGATTCGTTTAACTGGTTTGTTATTCGACACGTCATTTCTCCTGCTGAGGTATTTCTGCGAACGCGACGCCGGTGAGATTTCCTTGGGCAAAGCGCAGTGCCCGCATTTCGGACCCGTTGAGCTTGGCCGTATAGAGAGAGCCCGCCAGGTCGGTCATGAACATCCGGTCGCCGCGCAGATCGAGGGCGATGCCGATGCCCTCCATCAAATGGGTGACCAGAATCTCAGGGGTGCGATCGCGGGTGGGTCCGTCGATCGACGCCCGGTTGACCGTGTTGCCGCGCGGAGGATCCCCGCGGTCGGTCCAATACAAGACGCGGTTCTCGAAATCGAGTTCGAGATCGATCGGCTCGGGCAGATTCTCGAACAAAACTTCGATGTCGGTCCGGTTGGCCGCGGTCTGGCCCTTCGGCATCTCGAGGCTTGCGCGAAAGATACGGCCGACGCCGGCGTTGTCCCCGCCTTTTTGCGTCCAATAGAAGTGTCCACGCTTGGGGTCGACGGCAATTCCGACACACCACTTGGTCTGGTCCGGGCCGGGCCGCGGATCGCCTCCGTCTGTCTGCACGAGCGTTTCAAGCTGCGTTCCATCGAGGTTGCAGCGCATGACGCGCATTCCTTCGCGGTCACACCAGTAGAGCTTTCCGCCGACCTTTTCGAGATGGAGCTGCTTCGGCGTGAACGTGGCTCCAGCAGGAACGATGGTCGTCCGATTCTTCCCGTCGATGTCGGCGCGCTCGATCGAGCCGTCGTTCTGGCTTGGGACGCCCATGTTGGTCCAGTAAATGTGCCCGGCCGCCGTATCAACGACGATCCCGTCCGGAAGCCGACAATCGGTGACGAGAACCTTTTCATCCGACCCGTCGAGGTTGAGCGACAGGACGCGGTTGCCGCTCAATTCGAGAACGAACAGACGAGCGACCGTGGCAGTGCCGGACGCTTGCGGGGACTTCGTTTTCCTGGTGGTCGCCATTGGTTTTCCTTTCGTGATTGCTTCTTGTCTTGGGCCGCCGACTGTTCGGAGGGTGCGAAGCTCGCACGTTGTCTAAGTCGCTTTGGCGGCGGCCGCCGGTGATTTCTTGGAACTCGGGATCACGCCGCTAGCCCTCAAATCGTTGATTTCGGCGTCTTGGAAGCCGATTTCTTTGAGCACTTCGTCGTTGTGCTCGCCGAGTTCCGGAGCGCGACGGGCAGGCACTTTGGCCACGCCATGCACCTGAATAGGACTGCTGATCGTTGAATTCAGTTTGCCCCCGGCTCCTTCGAGTGGAACGACGATGTCGTTCGTCCGTAGTTGCGGATCGTCGACGACCTCCTGCGGCCCGCGCACGGCGCCGAACGTGACATGCACGCCATTGAAGACCTCATACCAATGGGCCATCGGCTGCGAGCCGAAGAGTTCATCGAGAATCGCCGTCAGCTGCGGCATGTTTGTCACCAATTGGGCCGGATCGGAGAATCGCGGATCCGTCAGAAGGTCCGCCCGGCCAATTGCTTTCGCCACCGCGGCCAATTTGTCAGGCGTGACGATCAGCACGAACCAGGTCCCGTCCGAGGCGCGATACACATTTAGCGCGGCATTCGCGGGATTCTTCCGGTCATGCAGACCGTAGAACTTCGCCTGACAAAGCGCAGCCTGGATCGAAACGCTTGCCGACCAGACCCCTTCAGCCAGGAGCGACGTCGTGACGCTCGATCCCTGGCCGGTGCGCTCACGACGATACAGGGCCGTCACGATTGCGGAATACAGCCCCACGGCCGTCGCGTTGTCACCGCTACCGGCGACCGGCCAGGTCGGCGGCGCGCCGGCGTCGCGAGTCATGGATAACAGGCCGCTTCGCGCCCAATACGATGTGATGTCGAATCCCGGCAGGTTGGCATCTGGCCCCTTCTCGCCGAACCCCGTGATGTCAGCATAGATCAGACGCGGATTCCACGTCGCCACGTCTTCATATTCGAGGTTCAATCGCTTGCGCGCGGGATGCGGCGTGTTGACGATGAGCACGTCGGCCCACTTGACCAGCCTCTCGAGAACCTTGGCGGCGCTTGGAGATTTCAGATCGAGGGTGATGCCGCGCTTGTTCCGGTTGGAGAGGTGAAAGGGATAGGCGTCGTCGGCTTGCGGCTGCGGCGCTATCTTGTGGCCGTGTCTCCAAAGGTCGCCGCTGGGTGGCTCGACCTTGACGACGTCCGCCCCGAAGTCGGAGAGAATCACCGCGGCGCTGGGGCCGGCGATGAAGCTCGCCAGGTCGACCACTTTTAGACCCGAAAAAATATTGTCAGTTGCCATGGGTGCGCCTTTGCGTGTTGTCAAACTGTGGCCGAGTCACTTGTGACGCGCCCTGCCGCGGCGTCACCGGCCTTGAACGTCACCGGCCCTGAAACTGCGGAGCCCGCTTCTTGAGAAAGGCCTGTGTTCCCTCGTTCTTGTCATCCGTCCCGGCGCACAGGCCAAACAGCGACGCTTCCAGCGCGAGGCCCTCGGACTGGCCGCTCTCGAGCCCTCTGTTGACGGCTTCGAGCGAATACTTCACTGCGATTGGGGCGTTTGCCAGGATGCGCTTCAGAATGGCTTCGCAGCGCGGAACCAGCTCGGCCGCCGGGACGACTTCGTTGACGAGTCCGATGCGATAGGCCTCCTGCGCGCTGATCATTTCCCCGGAAAGGATGAGCTGCAGCGCCCGGCCTTTGCCGACCAGCCGCGGAAGCCTCTGGGTCCCTCCGCCGCCGGGAAGAATTCCCAGCGTCACTTCGGGCTGGCCGAATTTCGCGCTCTCGGCGGCCACCCTGATGGTGCATGCCATGGCGGTCTCGCATCCGCCACCGAGAGCGAATCCGTTGATCGCGGCAAGCACCGGCTTGCCGAGATTCTCGATTAGGTCGAGGACCGACTGACCGTAACTGCTGGATTGCTCGGCCTGAACGGCCGTGATTTGAGCGATCTCGCTGATGTCGGCCCCAGCGATAAACGCTTTGTCGCCGGCACCCGTCAGAATCGCGCCTCGTATGGCGGGGTCATCTCGCACGTCCGCGAAAGCCGCATGCAAGCTCTCCCACGTTTTCTTGTTCAAAGCATTGAGCACCTTCGGACGGTTGAGCGTCACGTAGGCGATCGGGCCCTTCTTCTCGTACAAGAGATTTTCGAATGTTAGCTCGGCGACGGACGAACTCATTGCGATGTCTCCTCTGTAAGCGCGCACCTTGACTGTTCGGTTGATTCAATTGGCGTTTTCCGGTGGGACGATTCCTTCGACCCCTCACCCCCAGCCTCTCTCCCACATGGGGAGAGGGGAGGAAGAAAAGGAGGTCCCATCCGACATGTGGCCCGTTATAGAAAGGCGCTCAGGCCGGTAATCGCTTTGCCGACGATCAGATTTTGCATCTGATACGTGCCCTCGTAGGAGTAGAGCGCTTCGGCATCGGCGAAGAACCGTGCGACGTTGTAGTCGAGACTGATGCCGTTGCCTCCGCAGATTTCCCGGGCCCACGCGACCGTCTCGCGCATCTTGGCCGTCGTGAACGCCTTCGACAGCGCCGCGTGGTGGTCTCCCAGCTTTCCTTCCGCCTGAAGCTGTGCCGTGCGAACGACCAGGCACTGGCACGCCGTCACGTTGGCGAGCATCTTCGCCAGGAGCTCCTGAACGAGTTGGAACGAGCCAATCGGCCTGCCGAACTGCAGTCGCTCCTGTGCATATTTGAGAGCGTGTTCGTAGGCTCCCATCTGGCATCCCGTCGCTTCCCAGGCGACGAGATATCGCGTCATCTTCAGCACTCGTGCCGTGTCGCGGAAAGAGGTGGCGACCTGCAAATGATGGTCTTCCGGCACCCGGCAATCCTTCATCGTGATCAGGCCGTTCTGGACCACCTTGAGCGCAATCTTGTTCTGGATCTTTTCGACGCTGAAACCAGGGGTCGTCTTGTTCTCGACGATGAACGCCTTGACCTGGTTGTCGGCAACGTCGCGGGCCCAGATGACCGAGATGTCGCACCAGGGAGAATTGCCGATCCACTTCTTCTGGCCGTTGAGGACCCAGCCATCTCCTTCTCGCTTGGCCGTCGTCATCAGCCCGCCGGATGCGCCGGAACCGACGAGCGGCTCAGTCAGGCCGAAACAGCCGATCTTTTCAAAGCGAGCCATCGGCGGCAGCCACTTCTGTTTCTGTTCTTCAGAGCCGGCCTCGTAGATCGAGCCCATCGCCAGGCCGTTGTGAACGCCGAAGAAGGTGGCGATCGACGCATCGACGCGCGTCATCTCCATCGCGACCAGGCCAAACAGCAGCGCACTTCCTCCTCTGCAGCCGTAGCCCTGCATGCCGAGGCCGCCGATGTTCAGTTCCTTGAACGCGGGAATCAATTCGAACGGGAAGGCGTCCTCGGCCCAGTACTTGTTGATGATCGGCGCAACCTTGCTCTCCATGAACGCGCGGATTTGTCTCGCCAGCGCGAGCTCTTCTGCGTTCAAGGTTTCGGCGAGCGAGTAGAAGTCACTGTTGGGCGCCGGCAGCGGCTTTGCAGGCTTGGCTGGTTTTGCCGAGGCGGTCGACTGCTCGATTGGTTTTCCAAGTGTGGTCATTTTCGGTTCTTCCTTTTGTCAGCTGCGCCGACCGTCTTGTCTCAAAAACTGCCGTGGATAAAAGCGGATATGGCTCGTACGTCTCAAGTCATGAAGCTGCCGCCCTGGCGAAGTTTGGTTTTCGCTTCTCAAGAAATGCCGTCAGCGCCTCTTTGGCATCTGCTGAGCGAAGCCGCGGCGGGTACTCGTCGTTTTCGAGTCGGATCGCCTTTTCGATTTGCTCGCGGTAAGACTGACGCATCAGCCGTTTGCAGGCCCGAAGCGCATCAGACGGCAGGTCCGCCAGCTTCTTCGCCGTTTGAGTTGCCGTCGTTAAGAGAGCCTGGTCCGGCACGACGGCGGTCACAAGTCCCAACTCTAGCGCTCGCTTCGCGTCGTATGGGATGCCCAACAGAATCAACTCCGCGGCGCGGAGGTATCCGATGTGTGCCGGAAGTGACCAGCTTGTGCCAAACTCGGGAACCAAAGCCAGGTTGATGAACGGCATCTGGAACCCGGCACTCTCCCCGGCGTAGACGAAATCGCAATGCGTCAGCATGGTGGCCCCGCCTCCCACAGCGAAACCCTGCACAGCCGCGATCAGGGGCTTATCGAAGCTGAGGAAGGCCTTCATGAGGCGAGACTGTGGAGTTTCGCCGGATGCTGGAGGATTCTTCAGGAAGTCCTCGACATCGTTGCCCGCACAGAACGCGTCGCCCGCCGCGTGCCAAAGCACAGCCCGGATGCCTTCGTCGCTGAGAGCCTGATTGAGCAGGTCTGCGAGGCCGACGTACATTGCCGACGTCATCGCGTTTTTTCTGTTCGGGCGGTTGAGCTGAACCCGCAGGATGCTTCCAGAACGCTCGGTCACGATGTCGTTCACCGCGCACCTCCACTCAAGGCGGGTTCATTTCCTGCGAAAGGCCGATTCGCGATGCCATCCGAATGAGGCTCCGAGTGCGGCGAGCTTTCGCCCGCGGACGCGCGAGAATTCAGAATCAGGCGAGAACCGCGCTGCCCGGTGACGCCGGTCCACACCCATTGCAAAAAGACGGCCACCCGCAGGTTGCGCTGTGCCAGAAACTGCAGATGCACCGTGCCCCAGACGAGCCATGCGAACAGCCCGCTGAGCCGGACCTTGCCGCTCTCGAGGACGGCAAAGCCCTTGCCAACCACCGCCATGTTTCCTTTGTCCCAGTAACGAAACGGTGGGAGCTGCGATCGACCGACAATCCGGCGGTGAATCAACTTCCCCACATAGCGCCCTTGCTGCATCGCAACCTGCGCGACGCCCGGCAGAGATTTTCCATCCTGCTCGAAGGATGCCGTATCGCCGACAACAAAGACTTCGGCGTGTCCGGGCACGGAGACATCTTTGCCGACGCGCACTCGGCCGGCCCGATCGGTCTCGACAGCGAGCCATTTGCCGGCAGGAGACGGAGTCACTCCTGCCGACCAAATCACGGTCTTTGCCGCGATTCGCCTTCCGGCAACAACAATGCCGTTCTCGTCGATCTGGTCCACACCGTGCCCCAGCAGCACCTCCACTCCCAAACTTTCAAGCCGTGCCTTTGCCGCCGCCGAAAGCTTCTCCGAAAACGGACCTAGGACCCGGTTCGCCATGTCGACCAGCACGATCCGGGCTGACGTCGGATCGATGCGACGGAACTCAGATTTGAGTGCGCTCCGCACGAGCACTGCGATCGCGGCGGCAAGCTCGACGCCCGTGGGGCCGGCTCCGACCAGTACAAACGTCAGCAGGTCTTTATGGCGACTGGGGTCCTCCTCCGCTTCGGCTTGCTCAAATGCATCCAGAATCTTGTTCTTGATCGCGACGGCGTCGGGGAGGCTCTTCAAACCCGGGGCATACTTCTCGAATTCGTTGTGTCCGAAATAGCTGTGGCTCGCGCCGGTTGCCAAAATGAGATAGTCGTAGGCCAGCGGCACATCTTGCCGATCGGTCGAGTCGACGAAGACGCGTCTCGCGTCCTTGTCCACGCCTTTCACCTCTCCCAGGATCACGGTCGCGTTTTTCTGGTTCCGCAAGATTCCGCGCAGAGGTGAACCGATCTGCTCAGGCGTCAGGACGGAAGTCGCGACCTGATACAAGAGAGGCTGAAACAGATGGTGGTTGGTGCGGTCGATCAAAAAGACGCGCGCCGGCGTCTTTCGCAGCGCCTTCGCTGCCGCGAGGCCGCCGAAACCGCCACCAACAATCACGACAGTCGCTGTTCTCTCTGACACGCCAGCTCCCTCCAACTCACTTCACTGATCTCGTGGCATCGCAGGTTTCATGCCGCCGCGACGGGCAGCCCGAATTTTGCGGCGATCGAGCTTCATTCGGTTTCATCGCCGGCTCGCCTGTCCAAGCGGATCCATTCGCGAACGTAGGCCGGGCAATTTCGCAGCTCGATTCCGCTGTCTTCATTGAGCCGCAAGAAGCGTATGGCGGCCTGATTGACGAGCTTGATTTCGCTCAAGTCCAGCACGATTAGCCGCGTTTCGTTTGCGATTCGAGCTTTGAGGTCGTCGAGGTGTTCCGACTCGATACGGCCGATGAGCCGCAACACGATTTTGTCGTCGTCGGACTCTTCAACGATTCTCAGAATCATTTCAGTCGCGCGATGCAACAAAGGTGCCGCGCCCTCGGCGCGGCGTTCTGAGACAATCTCGTTGGCGACTTCTCAGCAGTTGTCGATTTCTCGTCAGGCAGGCGATTGGGCGACGCGGCACGCTTGTTGCGAAGTTCCGCTAACGACTCTCCGAACCGAGATGGAGGATGGGCGATGGCGGACACCGCGCATTTGTGGGCCGTCGGATATGACGACATCAGCAGGGCACTTGCCGTCCGCGATGAGGTCACCAGGCTCGCTTGGGGCCCCGGTCAGGGAGGCAAGTACCTGATCCTGCGGGACACTGCGGTTGTCGTCCGGCATCCCGATGGCTCGTTCACGCTCGATCGCGAGCCTTTCCCTGGCATTGCGAACATCTTGAGCTGTTCGGCCGCCGGCTTTCTCGCAGGCCTTGTGGTCGCCGCACCGTTGACGGGCGCGACGATCGGCGCCTTCGTCGGCGGAGCCGGCACCGTCGCCTGGGCTGCCGAATCCGGAATCAGCACCGATTTCATTCAGGACGTTGAGAAGGTCATGCGGGCCCGGGACGTCCGTGCTCTTCGTGCTCAATGAAGAAGGAGACACGGACGTGATCCTGCACACGCTCCACGGGCTGGGCGGAACGGTGCTCAAGACCAACGTCGATCTGGAACGCGCGAAGCTGATCCAATCGACCCTGGCCGGCTAGCTCCATTTGCAGTCGTCACGAGCCCACCCAAATGACGACTTTTCGTCAATTGTCGGGTTTTCGGCAAAGCCTCCTGGAACGTGCCCCCGGGGCCGTATTAGTCTGACCTTTATCGATCGACAGCGCCGCAAGTTGCGGACGATGCATTGAGCCCAGTGTTGCGCGACAGGAGGCCCTCGTGGCTGGCCCGCCAATTACGCAATCAGTGACTTCTACTTCGGCAGCTCCGACAGCCGGTGCAGCCCCTGCCCCGCCTGCGAAGATAGAGGCGCCGCCCGGCGAGGCCGCGGGAAAAAAGAACCCGAGACGGTTTTGGTCCATCGTGCTGGTATCCGCTCTGGGGCTCATTGCCGTTGCGTTGATCGCTCGCTGGGCGATCGATCGAGGTACCTCCTCAATGACGGACGATGCGTTCATTGAGGCGCATATCGTCAACGTCGCGCCGCAATCCGTGTCCGGAGACTTGGTCCGTTATCTGGTCGAGGAGAACGACCGCGTCGAAAAGGGACAGTTGCTCGCGGAGATCGATCCCGTTCCGTATCGCGATCAGGTCGAATTGGCGCGCAGCAAGGTGGACGGTGCGGAGGCCGAATTGCGCCGTCAGCAAGCCGCGCTCGACCGGCTCAGACAGGAAGTCCCCATTCAGATCGAGATTTCCCGGCGCTCGCACGCCGCCGCTCAGGCGGACCAGGCCCGCGCGAAAGAGGCTCTGAAGCTCACGATCGACAGCGTTGAGAAAGGCGTCGACGAGGCGCGGGCGGGTTTAGCCGCAGCCGACGCTGATCTCGTTTTGGCGCAGCAGGAGTACACGAGGTTCTCGACCCTCTACAAGCAGGAGGCCGTCCCTTTGCGACGCTCCCAAGAGGTGACGCGTTCGAAAGACGCTGCAAAAGCACAGCGCAACTTGGCGGCAGCGAAACTCGCCAAGGCGGAGGCCGAGCGGACACAAATCGAAGTCGCGAAACGCACCTTAGAGGCTGCTGAAAAAACAACTCTGAAGGCGGCAAGCGGAGTTGACCTCGCTGAGACCGGCAACGCTCAGATCCGAGAAATGGAACTTCTGACGGCTCTCAAGAAAGAGGACGTTAAAGAGGCACAGCGGGCGCTGATTTCCGCCGAGGACCAGCTCAAGTACACGCAAATTCATGCTCCGTTTCCTGGAATCATCGTGAAGCTCTACCGTCACCTCGGTGATTTTGCATCGGCCGGCGTCCCGATTCTCAGCATGTACAACCCCGACCTCATGTATGTGACCGCGAACTTGGAAGAGACGCGGCTGCGCGGGGTGGCACCTGGAAATGCGGTTGAGCTCCAAATCGACGCCTTCGCCGAACCGTTCCGGGGCCGAGTCGTTTGGATCGACAAATCGACCGGAGCGGAGTTCTCGCTGATGCCGCGGAACGTCGTTTCGGGCGAGTTCACAAAAGTCGTGCAACGCGTGCCGGTGCGAATTCAGATCGAAAAGGACGATCGCTGGCCCAATCTGCAGGCGGGGCTTTCGGTCCGAGCGATCATCAGCCACGGGGCGGGCGACCCGGAATGGGCGAAACGCGCCGCTGGTGAGATGTCGGACCTCGAAACTCGCTTCAACCGGAGTCAGAACGACCAGATCCCGGCTGCACCGTCTGGCGCGCAACGATGAGTCAGGTCAAGACGATCACGTCGCAGTCCCCCGCAGTCGCACAATCCGAACCGACTCCCGCGGACAGAGCGGCTTGGCTCGCCGCTCTCGCGGTTGTCCCGATCCTGGCCACCGTTTACCAGACCCTGGTCCTCACGGACGTGACCTCCGACGTCATCCGCAAAGGCATCGAGGGTGACAAGTACGCCATGATTTGGACAGACGTCTGCTGGGGAGTGGCAACTTTGTACGGGGTCTTCGCTGGTCTTTGGGCCATGCCCCGATTCGGCGCACGGATCATGCTGCAAATCGGATTGGTTTGGTTCGCAGTCGGCAATCTTCTCTGCGGAGCAGCGCTCGACGTCACGTCGCTATCGGTCGCGAAACTCGTCGAAGGCATTGGCAAGGGCCTGGTGATCATCCTCTGTCGCGCAACACTCTATCGCCAGTTTGATCGCATGGTGATCGTGGCGATTGGCTTTTACGGAATCGTCGCCTATGCCACCCGGCCCACCACCCCCCTCGTGACGGCGCTGATCAACGACGCGTTTTCGTGGCGCTGGATTTTTTGGGTCAACATCCCCTTCGCCCTCTTGGCGATCCCTCTGGTGCGACGGTTCATCCGACCCGATCGTCCGCCGCGACCGATCCTACTGCACATCGACTGGATCGCTGTCACTTTGTTGACGGGCTGGGCTGTTAGTCTCGCATTCTGCTTCGGCTGGTACCGGAAATGGGGCGGGTGGTCGTCGAATGAATTCACGATTGTTGCCGTGCTTGCCCTTGTGCTACCGATCATTCTGGCCGCGTGGGTCGCTGCCGGGATCAGTGCCGACGAGCACCTCCGCAGGATTTTCCGCGTTCGGGTTTACGTCTTAGCGATGTGCTGTCGCATGCTCCTGTTAGTACAGCTTTTGGCAGGCATGACGTTGATGGCGAGTTATCTCGTCGAGCTGCGCGACTATCCCCGTGTGGTCGCGGGGTGGATCCTCGCTCCGGCGACGATCATGATGGCTGTCTCGACTTTCTTGACGACCTATTTTCATCGACGGTCGCTCCGGCACTTTTGGCTCTTCGTGGGAATCGTCGGCTGCGCCGCGTGCTTGTGGTGGATGGCTTCGGTCGACAATTTCACGAGCAAGGAACGCATCGCCCTCATGATGGCCTGCTGGGGGCTGTTTTTGGGTCTGCTGCCGCCGAGCTTCCTCCAGGACGAAGTTGAGGCACTGGATCGCCGCGATGCACTTTACGCCGGTGCGCTTGCGGTCGTGGCTTTGATCGTTCCGATCATCGTGATTCCGACGATGACGAGCACGATCGTCTCTGCATGGACCGATCGGGCGGCCGACGCGCAGCGGCTGAACCTGCACGAGAATAGCCCGGCAGTTCATGATTCCTCTGCACGGGTAGCCGACTACTACCACCAACGGGGAGTCGAAGGCCCCGAACTCTCTCAAGACACTTCCACGGTTTTGGGAGCATTCGCGAAGACGGAAGCCGTGGCCATGGGGATTCAGCGCGGCCTGCAGTTCCTGAGCCTCGTTGTCGGTGGGATTGGCTTGTGCGTAGGGGGCTTGCTGGTCTGGCCGCGTAAGAGTGCGGCTTAAAGCCGGGCGTCCGGCGGTGAGCTTGGGTGGATGAAAGGACGACTTCAAATGCCCGACGTCGGCCATTTGTGGGCTGTCGGATTCGACGACGTCTCTGGTGCGGATCGAGTCTGCGGTCAGATCGTTAAGCTCGCCGAACGGCATTGCCTGGTCCTTACAGACTGGACCGTGGCGGTGCGGTACCGCGACGGATCGTTCACCGTCGGCGGTGAGCCGCTGCTGCAACCCACCTGGCATGGCCGCCTGGCCAACTTCTTCGCCAGCCTGGCATTGGGCGCGCCGCCGCTGACAAGTGCGGCGGTCGGAGCTTTTACGAGTGGCGCCCAGACGGATACTGGCATCAGCGACGCCTTCGTCGGACAAGTCAAGGAGCTCATGAAGCCGGGGACTTCGGCTCTGTTCGTTGTCGACGCGGCAGCGGATTTGAACGCGATTCTCGAGGGAATTCGAGGTCTGGGCGGGACGGTGCTGAAGACCAACGTCGACTTGGACCGCGCTCGGCTGATTCAGGCGACACTTGCGGGCTCTTCCGGCCACCAGCAAAACGACTCAAAGCCCGGCTGAGATGCCGCGAAGCGCCCGTCGAAACGGAAGCTGGGCCGACACAGTGCGCGATCGGATCGCGAAACCGGCTTCGCCGAAGGCCTAGCGACTGTTCCGTTCCGTGTTTTGCCCCATCACGTAGTCGAGTCGGGCTCGCGCCGTCAAATACTCGTAGGTCGAGTTGAGATAATCTTGCTCGGCGCGCGTGAGAGCCGTCTCTGCGTCGGTTATCTCCGTGGGGGTTGCGTCACCCTGTGCGGCTCTTGCTTTGACCAGTCGATAGTTTTCCCGTGCTTGAGTCACGGCCGGCTTCGCAAGGTCGATGGCCCGGAACGAGGTGATCGACTGTTGGTAGGCTTCGACGGTTTGGAAACTGATCGTGTCGGCGATGGAATCGGCAAGCGCCATGGCGGCGCGCGTTTTGGAATCGGCGACCCGCAGCTCGCCCACGCGCCGACCTCCCTCGAACAGCCCCCATTCCAATTTGATGAAGCCGAATCCCAAACCAAGATTAGCCCGCGGAGTTGCCTGCTCGTAATTAAAGTAATCCCCCTCGGCGAAAATCTTCGGCAGGAAGTCGGCCTTCGCGACGCGCGATCCCTCATGAGCCACTTGCACGCTGGTGCGGGCGACGTCGAGTTCCCGTCGTTGTGACGCGGCGGCCTGCAAGCACTCACCAAGTGAGCTCGGTGGTGGTGGAAGCTCGCCAACTTCCATGACCGCGGTCGGAGAGGTCACATTCACTCCCATCGCCAAGTTCAGCGCCGCAACCGCGATGTTAACCGCGCCGTCGGTGCTTTCCAGCTGCCGCTGACTTTGGGCCAATTGGACCTCAACGCGCAGGACCTTTTCGCGCTCGATGACTCCGCCTTTTTCGAGCTTGCGCGCCTCCTTGAGATCGTCGTCGGCCCGGTGGACCGCGTCCTGCGCGATCCGTCGCAGCGACATCGTCTGCAGGACCTTGTAGTAGGCGGCTGTGACTTCGTTCGCGACTGTTTGATACGCCCGATCGGTCTGCAACCTGGCGATGTCGACGCCCAATTCGGCCTGGCAGTATCGGCCCGAGCGACGTCCAAAATCGCAAATCAGCCACTGCATCCTGACTTCTGCAAAGCCGTAGCCCGACGCCAGGTCGAGCCCAACGGGAACGGTTGCGCCCGGGGGCAGGAAGCTGAAGGACTGCGCCTGCCCAGTCACGTCGAGATCGACGCCACCTCCCGAAATTCCGCCGGACAGCGTGGGCAGGTAGGGTGCGAACGCAACATCGGCTCGTCCTTGAGCCTCGTCGATGCTCTCCAGGTAGACTCGCAATCGGGGCTGGTGCCGGAACGCCGTTTCGATGGCCTCTGACAGAGTGATTTGCCCAACTTGCCCGGGCTCGCCGCCGGTCGGCCCGCTTTGAGGGCTCGTGGAAGGAGCCGGCGCGGGGGGCACTTGGGCAGTAGGCTGGGAAAGGTCCGATGCTTCACTAACCGTCGCGGCGACAGGAACAATCGCTTGCGACGCGTTCTCTGGCGAATCGCCGTGACTCGAGCCCTTGTCGTAGGCGACCTCCGTGTTCGACGACGTGCCGCGATAGGGATCCTGAATGCTGACGTCCGGTGGGCAGACTCGCTGGGCAAGATGATCGCGCGGATAGTTCGCAGACGAAGCGCAGCCGGCCGCTAAGACGGCGACAAAGGCAAGTCGCATTGCTTTGGCCGACATCGGTCGCACTCACGGGGCTCGCTGATGCGCGAGTCGACAACCGTGCCGTAAGCCCCCAGAGAGCCGGTTGTATCGACAAGATCGGATGGACCAGTCCGGCAACTTGAATGGCGACCTAAGTGGACGGGAAAGCCGAAAGAGTCTGTTTGGCAGGCTGCGCAGAGAATACAGAGCGGATCCCTCGGAACAGACTTCTGGCCCTTGCTTAGTGCGCGAACTCGTGAAGTTCCGCCCGGCACGCAGCACTGAATTCGTTGAGAGGATCGAAATTCTCGATATCAAAGCGGATTTAGTCCACGTCGGCGATTACCCGCCCGACAGGGACCGCCGATTCACGTTCGAGCAGTGCAATGGCAACTTGCCGACGTGGCGGTCAGGTCGGCAATGCGATTTGAGCGTTCACAGCTGTCTGTGGTCCGCGTGCCCCGTAGTCGGCATCGGCGATTGCGTGACCGCCGAGGATCAAATCGATCGGTGCATCGAACTTGTCCATCACGCATTCCACAAACACCATCGCCGAATGCGGAGAGTCCAGCACCTTCTGCAATTCGTTGCTGGTTGCGACCACGTAGGTTTCTGCCCTCTTGTCTCTACTGAAAACACTTGGCAGCTCTGAGTACCGCCAAGTCGCGATCTCGTTGTACTTCGCATCTTTACCCAGAACGCACCTCTCGACGGTGTATCCCTGATTCTGGTTCACAAAGATCCACGGCTTGAGGTCATGCCGCATGACGGTCGAAATCTCTTGCACGGTCATCTGGAGAGATCCTTCTCCAGTCAGCAAGATGTGACGCCGTCCGGGGGTGGCGAGAATGGCTCCGAGCAACGCACCAGTTGCATATCCGATCGAACACCAAACAAACGCTCCGGTGATATAGGTGCACCCTTCGGGCAAAGTCAGACGACCAAAACCGGCGCTCGATGTCCCGTCTTCGACGACGACGACGTCTCCCGGGCGCAGAAAATTCTGCATCGCCTTCCAATACGCGGCTTGCGTGAGAGGATCGTCCGACGGAACGAACGACCGCTCTTGCGACGCGCGATCCGGCTGTTTTTTTGCGACGATGTTCGACGACGAGTCAACGACCGACTGCAACAGCTCCGCAAGGTAAACGCCCTGAAAATTACTGTTAGCCGCATCGACGTAGCTGGAATTGAGGTGGATGGCTGACGCGGGCAGTTTGTCGGTGAAAAAACCGGTCGTCGATTCGACGCGCCGGTAACCAACCGTCAGCAGACAATCACTGCCTTCAATCGCCTCGCGGGCGGCCGGGGCGCTTGCGACCCCCACGTATGTTCCCACGAAATAAGGGGAACTCTCCGGGACTGCCCCCTTCGCACAGTTGAGCGTGGCGAGCTGCATCTGAAATCGTTGCGCAATCTCCATAATCTGGCCCGACAAGCCGATCTGGCCAGAGACGCCGAAACGGATCGCATCCAGATCCAATAGAAACGCAGGCGACCTGGCGGCGTGCAATCGCTCCAGGATCATCTTGGTGCAGGCTTTTAAGTTTTCCTGGTCGCTCGGGATCATTTCGAGTTTGAGTGCGCGTTCGGGCACCTCGATCTCGAGATACGAGATGTCAGACGGGAGTTCCAGGTAGACGGGAAGTTTTCGTCGCCACGCCGTCAGAATGAGCCGATCGATCTCTGCCGCCGCATTCTCCGGAGTGAGTTGCGCCTGGGCTGCCGTAACCTCGGCGAACATGCGACAGAAGTTCCCTTTTTCCCGATCGGCCAGAGTGTGGTGCATCAGGGCACCATGTTGAACGGCTCGCAGCGGAAGAGAACCGGAAATGCAGACCACAGGAGCATGTTCGGCGTAGGCGCCCGCGATGCCGTTGATCGCACTCAAAGCGCCGACACCGTGCGTCACAACCAGGGCACCCAGGCCCTTGATTCGCGCGTATGCGTCGGTCGCGTAGGAGGCGTTGAGCTCGTTGCAATTTCCGATCCAGGCCGGATCACCCAGCTCTTCCAGTTGCTGCATCAGCTCCAGGTTGTAGTCGCCGGGAACGCCGAAGATGTGCCTCACACCTGCTTCTTTCAAGCGACGCAATAGAAAGTTGCCGATGGACTGTTTCATCGCGGTGCTCCTTACCCAGGTTGAGCTTGACGGCTGATCCCGACAGCCTACCTGATCAACGTCCTCTCGTCTTCCTGTCGCGGGGCGTGAGACGGACTGCGTTCCCAGAGTGCCCAGTCACGCTTTGTCCAATGCAAGTGGATATCCGGTCGGCCAGCGCCTCTTCCCTGTGACTGCCAAGTTAAGCAATCAACTCGGCCGTGGGAAAGGAGAGCGAACGCGACATCCGCGTGGCCTTGACCCTCATCAATGCTCTCGAGAAAAACGCGCAGCCGTGAACTTGAAGCGGAACCCAGGAGGTCACACAGCTTGGCGGGTCAACTCCCTAGTGAAACGAAGTGTCCCGACCCCCCGACCCGCCGGTCAACCTTTTTCCACCTCCCGCCCCATCCTGCCCCCGCACATCCCGTCACGGAGAGCCCGTACGCCGGGCCAGAAAACTCCGTGGTTTCTCGATAAAACAACTTGTCCCGTCCCGCAGTCCCGTCCCACTCTTCCCACCCACGCGCCAGGGCCCAGGCGAGCCGATCCGCCGCGGCGGATCAGCTGTCGGGCGCTTCGGTATGCTCCCCACAGTTTTCCCGGGCGTTTCTCGGTGAAACAGCGTGTCCCGTCCCGCGAGTTGGTCCAAAGTCACCGAGTCCAAAATCCAGAATCAGGATCGCGAGCCCCCTGTTCCGTCCCGCTCTTCCCCCTCGCCCGTCCGCTTCGGATGGGAGAGGGCCGGCGTGAGGGCCCGGTCCGAAGACCTTGGACATTGGACTTTGGACCTTAGACTTCCCCGAGTCCCGTCCCGTCCCGCTGGTCTGAATCAATCCCGTCCCGATTGCCGGGCCGGATCGCCACTCAACGGATCGACACTGACCGGTGGGACTCTCGTCGGTGGGTCCACCCCCCTTATATCAAATGTGAGAGACCCGTCCCGGCGGGACCACTTTAGGCGGACCCGGCGGGACAACTTGTCCCGGCGCGCTGGGGATCTTTTTCTCTCTAGTCGAGTCGGGTGAGGGTGATCGTGTCCCGTCCCACTCAACTTTGGACATTGGACTTTGGACTGTCTGTGCCCTCGGCGCGCACGAAACCGCTCGCGCCGAGATCCGCTCTCTCCATTCAGCCACAAAAACGAGAGGCGTCCAAGATCAGTTTCCGCGGAATCCGGGATCTGACGGCGCGGTTGACTCACAGGAACGCAAGCGGAGCGGGGATCCAGGAAAAGGGTCGATCTTCGCGGTTCACTGAAAAAGGAGTGAGTTTCTGCGAAATGCCATCGGAGCAAACGCGACTCCCCGGTCCCCTAGCTAGGCGCAATAGTCGGGGGATGGCGCGTTCATTGGGAGCCGGATTTCGCCCCTTTTTCGAGCAGCATCTTCTCGAGTTGCACATTATGGTTCTGGCGAGCGATTTCGAGCGGCGTCCATTTGGGATTGCCCGCGGCCGCGTTCACGTTCGCGCCGCGATCGATCAGCATCTTTGCAATACAGTAGCGCTGGTAGCCTTCGGCGACGATGAGTGCCGTAACCCCGTTCTCGAAGTTTCCCTCGCCCTGGCTGCGAATGTCGACATCGCAACCCGCATCAAGGAGTTGTTTCACAATGTTTCGAAAGTCGCGCGCCGCCGCCACGTGCAAGGCCGGATAGCCTTCGAAACTTTTCGAGTTTGCCAGCTTGCGATTTTGTTTCAACAGGCGGGCAACTTCGGCTTCGTCGCCAATGGCCACCGCGGTGAACAAATCGAGGCGTGCGCCGTGTTGGCGCAAAACATTGATTTCCTTCATGATTGACGCATTGAATTCCGCCGAGTCCACCTCGTCGTCGTCGGCGGAAATCAATTGGAGGCCGCAAGCCGCTTTCTGAAGAGCGGTCGCACCGTTTTCGGAGTGATTCGGATCAGCGCCGGCTTTCAGCAGCGTCTGGAGCGCCGGGATGAGGCGTTGTGGCCGCTCATTGGTAAAGTCTCCGTCATTGGGATAGGGCGACGCAACCTTCAACAAGCATCGGTTCAACAACCGCGAACGCGTCGCGCGATCTCCCGCCCGAAACTTGGGATTTTGAACAATCGTTGCGACATTGGCGCCGGTAGCATTCTCACACATGAAGGAAGATACAGCGACGTCAAGGGGCGTGGGATCGGCCGGTGGGCCGTAGGTTGCCACATCCGATTTCCCAGTCGCAAAGACCTCGAGGCCCTTGTCGATCAGCAGTTGGATTGTACCGGGCGTCCCGCATGCGGCTGCAAAGTGCAATGCCGTGGGATTCTCGCAGTGCATGTCATGTTGCGCGAACGGGAACGGACAATCCCCTCCCTCTTGCTCGACATATCGTTTCTTTACGTCCGCGCCGTGCGCGATGAGCAGCTGAACGACCTGCGGGTGCGCGACGGCATGGGCCATGACCGGATATCCCCCGCCGCCAGCGGAATCGTCGACGTCGGCGTGATAGTGCTCGATCAACAATCGGCAGACTTCGACGCTCCCCACGGACGCGGCCAGCCTGAGCGGGTTTTTCCAACCGTCTCCGACCGTCGGCCGCGGCGATTGATCCATCAGCGTTTTGACCCGATTCACGTCATTTAAGTGGATTGCCGCGAACAGGTCGTAGTCCGCGCCGGCCTTGATGTACAGGTCCGCCAGTGCTCGGCATTCGCGTCGCCGTTCAGCAGAGCGGGCCTGCGCCCGCCATTCTTCGGGGTTGGCGAACAGCCCCCAGCCCGACGTTGTGTTGCCCGTCAGAGCCGCGCTCGAATGGTACGAATTGTGGACGCAGCTGCGTGCGGCATCATGCAGCATGGCTTGCAGGACGATGCGACCGCGCCTCCCGCGAATCAGCTCCGGTTTTTTCTCAAGAAGAAGCGCGACGATCTCCGGATCATGCGCGATCTGCAGCGGCGTCCACTGGTTGTTGTCGGCCGCATTGACGTCGGCGCCATGTTCCAAGAGCCATTTCGCGACGTCCTTGGCTCCTTCAAAGATCGCGGTGTTGAGCAGAGTCCCTTGTTGGTCGTCGCGTTTTGAGACCCAAGACGGATCGGCTCTGAGGATGCGAAGCGCTTTAGCCACGAAACCGCAGGCCAAGTAATAATGCGGCGAACGCTGTCCCTTCTGAATTCGCACCTCGACACTGTCGCTGCGAATCGTGCCCGCCCAATAGCCAGACTCCGATCGATTTGCTGCGGACTCCAATTGCGCAACGATCGCGAACCGATGACCGTTTGCCGTCTGCGGTAAACCCGTCCAGCCCTGTTCGCTCTCCGGACAGTCAGTCAGCAGGACGTCATAGCTCTCCGGGCGGTGCGGGTGGATTTGCAGCGTCCCTGTCCACCACCATGGCTTCTTACGGGTCTCCTTCGCCGCCTGCGGGTTTGAGTCGTTCAGCGGAGTTCTGCGAATGATGTACTTGTGACCGGAGTCCAAATCGGTCAGCTCAAAGGACAGTTGGCACCAGCCGCGCTTTGAGTCGGGGTCCCAGACTTTGATCGGCTGAAGGGTCAGGTTGGTCAGCGAGACGTAAAAGACCTCGTCGAAATTCAATGCATTGCGTTTTTCTTCGTCGTCGCCGATTTCGAGTTTGATCGCCAGCGGCTTGTCAGGCCGAATCGCTGGAGCTCGCGCGGGCGCGGAGGCACAAGGGTCCGGCGCCTTCGGGACCGGAGCAGGCGGAGACCGCTGCACAGCCGGCTGCGACGAGCGGCCTTGTGCGATCAGTCGATCACCGGGACGCGCCGCGATGAGCAACAGCACTAAGGCAATCCGTGCGACTGGCACGAGGTGGCACATGCATCGCCCCTCAGTTGGCTCCCTGCGTGGCGAATACGAAGCAAGAAAGCAGCTTCTCACTGTCGCACAAACCCCAATTCCCCGCAAACTCGGCTCTTCACCCTGCACGGCGGGGGATGAACTTGAAACGGAAACCAGGATGTGACTGACCTTAACGCGCGA
>Ga0209624_10001345_pt1 | contig 19506 bp, 11 predicted proteins | sample JacPinW_OM2H0_O1_FD_188565 | JGI IMG/M metagenome (GOLD analysis project Ga0209624, IMG submission 188565) | Forest soil microbial communities from Algoma, Ontario, Canada - Jack Pine, Ontario site 1_JW_OM2H0_O1 (SPAdes) (version 2) | ecosystem: Environmental > Terrestrial > Soil > Boreal...
CGCCGGCGTACATCAGCGAGGTCACGCCGGCCCGCATGCGCGGCCGGTTGTCGAGCCTGCAGCAAATCATGATCATCGCCGGCCTGACCGGCGCTTTTCTCGCCAATTATTTTCTGGCCCACAGCGCCGGCAGATCCACCGACCCGTTTTGGCTGGGCTATGCGGCATGGCGCTGGATGTTCTGGATGCAAATCCTCCCCGCCAGCGTGTTCTTTTTCACATTGCTGTTCATTCCCGAAAGTCCACGCTACCTCGTGGCGCGCGGCCGGGACGGCGAGGCGCGGGCGGTGCTGACTCGATTGTTCGGCGCGGCCGCTGCCGCGACCAAATCCGTGGAAATTCGCGGCTCCATCGTCGCCGACCACACTCCCCGTCTGAAGGATTTGCTCGACGCGTCGGGACGCCTGCGCAAGATCGTCTGGGTGGGCATCGGGCTCGCCACTTTTCAGCAATTGGTCGGCATCAACGTGGTGTTCTACTACGGCGCGGTGCTGTGGCAGGCCGTGGGATTCAGCGAAGCGGACTCCCTGAAGATCAATATCCTGAGCGGCACCTTGTCCATCGCCGCCTGTCTCGTCGCGATTTTTCTCATCGACCGGATCGGCCGCAAGCCACTGCTCCTGATCGGTTCGATCGGCATGGCGGTGACGCTCGGCATCCTGACCGTCGCCTTCGCCACCGGCGATCTGACCAACGACAAGCTGCATTTGGCGCCGCAGATCGGCCTACTCGCGCTGATCAGCGCGAACCTCTACGTCGTATTCTTCAACTTGAGTTGGGGTCCGGTCATGTGGGTGATGCTGGGCGAAATGTTCCCCAACCAAATGCGCGGCTCGGGACTTGCGGTCAGCGGTGCGGCGCAATGGACGGCAAACTTCGCGATCAGCGGGAGCTTTCCGGTCCTGGCCAAATCCTTAGGGCTGCCCCTCACCTATGGTTTTTATACGGCCTGCGCGTTCCTGTCGATCTTCTTCGTGTTGCGGATGGTCCACGAAACCCGCGGCACGGAATTGGAGGACATGGTCGGCTGATAGAAGCGCCATGTTTCGCAGCAGAATCAGCAGGTTAGACCGCCTGGATCGGCGCGCAATGCGGCATTCGTCCGCAGAAATGTCAGCGGTGTCCTTCGAAGTATGGTAGCGTCACCACAAAGTATTTGCAAAAAGCAAAATACCTTATAGAATGGTAGCGCAACCATAAAAAAGGTTGCGCGGTGCTGATGCCGCTATCAAAGAAAATCGATCGGGCCTGGGGGACTGAACATGTCGGATCTTAGCAAGGCTGTTCGCGCTGCAACTCTCGGCCAAAGAACGCTCATTCCACGGTGGATTCTATTCGACGAACGTCGGATTTGAACGAGCGTGGCTGCGACTCACTGTCAATCAATACCGAGTTTTGGGGGAATAATGAATAAGACTGCATCCAATGATCATCTTCGCAAGCTTGTACATGCCATCTGTGTCGGGGGTGCGTCGACACTCTCCCTGACAGCGCTATCACTGCCGGGCACGGCCTCGGCCGCAGATACCGCCGCGGCATCGGACAACAGCGACCAGCTGACCGAAATCGTCGTGACCGGACTGCGCGCATCGTTGCAGAAGAGCTTGGACATCAAGAGAGATTCCGACGGAATCGTGGATGCCATCTCCTCCGAAGACATCGGCAAGTTCCCCGACTCGAACCTCGCCACCGCCATGGAGAGAATTCCCGGCGTGACGGTGAGCCGTCAGGCAGTCTCGCTAACCGGCACAGGCGGGACGTCGTCCGGCGGCGGCTCGACGCAAATCACCGTGCGCGGATTTGGCCCGCAGTTCAATGAGACCCTGTTCGACGGCCGCGAAGTGCCGACGGCCATCGGCAACACCGGCCGCGGCTTCGACTTCGGATCGGTGGGCTCCGACTTCGTCGGTCAAGTGGACGTTCTGAAGACCCCCGATGCCACCCTCTCGAGCGGCGCGATCGGCGCCACGGTCAACATCAAGTATCCGAAGCCCCTCGATCATCCCGGAATGCAATTGGCGGGATCGCTCTCGGGAGATGACAACACCGGCCAGAACCAGGTCAAGCCAAACGCCGGCCTGTTGTTCAGCGACACCTTCGCAGACGATCGCCTCGGCATCTTGATCGATGGTGCGTATGCGGACAGCGAGGTTCGCGGCAATCACGTCAATATTCAAGGTTGGGAAGGCGGAAACCCGGCCTCGGGCGGTGGTCTGGCGACCTGTCAGTTGCCCGGCGCCGCGCCCTGTGCGTATCCCCCCGCCTCAGCCCCACCGGCCGGCTACACCGGCGCCCCCAGCGCGGCGGCCACGCCCAGCATCAAGGATTGGTTCATCCAGGATTACGGCATATACCAGGAGCACACCGAGGACAAGCGCATCGGCGGCCGCTTCGTGCTGCAGGCCAAGCCGGTGGATGGCTTGGAGATGACTCTCGACGACAACTATTCCAAGGAAACGCTGGTCCAGGATCAGTACGGCTTCAGTGCCTGGTTCAACGGCAACGGCATCATGGATGTGACTCAGGCGCCCGACGGTACGGTCACGAATTTCACTCAGCCGGGCACGCCCACGGACTTCCAGGCGCAGATCAACCAATCGGTAATTACGACGAACACCCTTGGCCTCAACGTGAAGTGGGATGCGAGCACCCATGCGTCCTACATGTTCGACGTCTATCAGGGCGTCGCCAAGCTCAATCCCGGCGGCCAGACTTCATTGGACGCGGATATCGGCTACGGCAATGGCCCGAACTCCACCTCGCTCGGCATCGTGGTTCCCGGCGGCAACAACCTGCCCTATCCGACGGGCTATGGGCCGGCCGGCAATGCAGCGAACTTCATCAACCCCGCCTACATCGGTTCGCACGTGCTGGTGGAGTCTTACAACCAGAACACGGACACCATCGACCAGATGAAGCTGGAAGGCGTCTGGCACGACGATGCGCTGAAATTCAAGTACGGCGTGCAATTCACGCACGACGAGGAGGCCTTGCGCGCATTCACCGACCTGCCCTATACCTGGCAGATGTATGCCGGCTACGGACCGCCTCCGGTGGGTTCCGGGGGCGTCGCACCCATACCCGCGAACTTGATCTCCAACAGTTACACCACGGGATCCGGCTTCATCAACGGCTGGGGCAACGGCGGCCTGCTGCCGCCGGCCATTATCCAAGCCAACGGCATCTCCATTCTCAACTACCTCCAAGGTTTGAATGGCGCTGGGATGAACGGCGGGAACAACACGAAGGTCTGCAGCAACCTATCCGGCGGCGTGCCTTGCACCGGCAAGTACATCATGTACCAGAACCTCGGCAATTCGCAGGACATCACCGAGAGCACGGTGTCCCCGTACATGAGCATGTCGACGACGGCCAAGATCGAGGACATGCCGTTGAAGATCAACTTCGGGGCGCGCTTCGAGGATACGCACGTGATTTCGGCCGGCATCTCCACGTTGCCCACCGGTCAGCTGTCCATTCTGGCGACCGATCACACGGCCTACGGCTTCAACAACACCCCGCCCGTCCCGGTCAGCACCGAAAGCAACTACCGCTATCTGCTGCCGAACCTCGACCTGAGCTTGGGGCTGACCGACAGCCTGAAGTTGCGCTTCGACGCCTCCCGTACGTTGACCCGCGCGCCGCTGAGCGATTTGACGCCGGATCTCAACGTCCCGGCAGGTCAGCGCGTGGGAGCGCTCAATGCGACCGGCGGCAATCCGACCTTGCTGCCGTACCTGTCCGACAATTTGGATTTCGGTGTCGAGTGGTACTACGCGCCGAACTCCTACGTTTCAGTCGACGCATTCGACAAAGAGGTGACCAACTTCGTCGTGGGCGGCACGATTACACAGCAAATCAATGGTGTGACGCTGCCGAACGGCTCACCGGCGATTTTCAGCGTTACGTCGCAGGTCAATGGCCCTTCGGCCGAGGTCCGAGGCATCGAGTTGGCGTGGCAGTACACGATCGGCGATAGCGGCTTTGGATTCTCGTCCAACGCCACGTTCGTCAGTACCAACAAGCCGTATGACCCGAGCAATCTCACCGTGTCCAACTTTGCGGTGCCGGGCCTCGCCAATTCCTATAACTTCATACCGTTCTTCGACAAGTACGGCTTGATGGTGCGCCTCGCGATCAACCACCAGAACGAGTACCTGCAGAATTATGGTCAAACTCAGAACAACTCGCAGGACGGCATTGAACCGACCTTCGTGAACGCCGGGACCTATGTGGATTTCAGCACCAGCTACGAGATCAACAAGCACTTCAGCGTCTATTTCGAGGGTCTCAACCTGACGGATCAGGCCTATTCCACGCATGGCCGCTTCAAGGAACAAATCCTGGATGTGGTTGATACGGGACGCCTGTTCACGCTGGGGGTGCGCGCCAAACTGTAGGCAGTGGCCTCGACCACCAAGGGCCGCCTTTCTGGGCGGCCCTTCTTTTTTGTGCGGCCGTGAGATAATCGCACCAACATGACGCAACGCATTCAATCCATTGTGATCGTGGGCGGCGGAACGGCCGGCTGGCTGACGGCAGGCGTCATTGCGGCCCGGCATCAGGGACGCATGAAGACCGGGTTCAGCGTCACCCTGGTCGAGTCGCCCAACATTCCCATCATCGGCGTGGGTGAAGGCACTTGGCCGACGCTGCGGTCCACGCTGCAAAAGATGGGGGTCTCGGAAACCGAGTTCTTTCGAAACTGCAATGCGGCGTTCAAGCAGGGCGCCAAGTTCGCGCGCTGGACCACCGGGGCCGACGATGACGCGTACTACCACCCCTTGATGCTGCCGCAGGGGTTCACCCAGGTGAATCTGGTCCCGCATTGGCTTGGAAGTCACTCTGACCGTACGTTTTGTGAAACGGTGTGTCCGCAGGGCCAGCTCTGCGACGATGGCCTTGCCCCCAAGATGATCACCACGCCCGAGTACCAGGCGGTTGCCAACTACGCCTACCATCTCGACGCCGGAAAATTCGCGGGCTTCCTGCAGCAGCACTGCACCACCAAGCTCGGTGTGCGCCATGTGCTCGCCGACGTCACCAAGGTCAATCAGTCGGAGAACGGCGATATCCGCAGTGTCGATACGCAGCAGGCCGGCGAGATCGCGGGCGATCTGTTCGTCGATTGTTCGGGTTTTTCGGCCCTCCTTCTCGGCAAGAGCCTGGGGGTGGCGTTCAAGGACTGCAGCGACGTGCTGTTTTGCGATTCGGCCCTGGCGGTGCAGGTTCCCTATGAAACGCCGGACAGTCCGATGGCGTCGCACACGATTTCCACCGCTCAATCGGCAGGATGGATCTGGGATATCGGGCTGCCGAACCGGCGCGGTACCGGCCATGTGTATTCCAGCCGGCACTGCACCGACGAGGAAGCCCACGCGACCCTGATGCGGTATCTGGGGCCGCAGCACGCCCATCTGACGCCGCGAAAGATATCCTTCCACGGCGGACATCGCGAAACCTTTTGGAAGAACAATTGCGTCGCCGTCGGGCTCGCCGCGGGATTTCTCGAGCCGCTGGAGTCTTCCGCCATCGTGCTGGTCGAACTCTCGGCGAAACTGATCGCCGAACAGATGCCCGCCAACCGCGAAGTCATGGACATCGTGTCGGCACGTTTCAACGACGTCACTCACTACCGCTGGGGCCGGATCATCGATTTTCTCAAGCTGCACTATGTGCTGACCCAGCGCACTGACAGTGCTTTCTGGAAAGACAATGTCGATCCCGGCACGATTTCGGACCGGCTCAAGAACCTGTTGCGCCTCTGGAAGTACCAGTCGCCGTGGTTCTTCGATGAATTCGACCGGCTCGAGGAAGTATTTCCCGCCGCAAGCTACCAATACGTGTTGTACGGCATGGGTTTTCGCACCGAGGTCGAGCCGGAGGACAATGCCGCAACCGGGACCATGGCCGCGAAACTCATCAATGACAATTTCGCGCTGACTCGCCAGATGCGATCGCAGCTGCCGAAGAACCGCGACCTGATGAAGAAGATCTTCGAATATGGCTTACAGCCCATCTGAAAACAGGAGACGATGTGCATGAGCAATGTCGTGCTGCTCGACAGTCAGTCGCATCGTAAGCTGCGCGTGCATGCGAAGGCCGGCGCGCATTACGGCGACAATCAGCGCTTCGTACCCGTGGTGGTGAACGAATTTCACGCGCTCGCGATGCACTATCCCATCTTGTTCTCCAAGGACGCGGACACAGGTCAGTTCTATTGCGGCGCCATGCTGGGCTTCGATTCGGGCGAGAACCTGTTCTTGGAGGAGCATCGAGCCTCGAGTGCCTACCGCCCGCTCAACTTGCAGCGCGGACCCTTCGTCACCGCAGGATCGGATTTGGCCATCGATCTCGATCACCCGCGGGTGGCTTCGTCCGGGGATCAGGAGCTGTTCACCGAGGCCGGTGAACCGAGCGCCTATTTGCAAAGCGTCATGGGACTGATGCGTGAATTGCGCCCGGGACTCGAGCGCACACGCATCTTCATCGATACGCTGATGAGCCTCAAACTGATCGAACCCATGACCATCGCGGCGCGTTTCGACGATGGCAGCAGTCGCGAGTTCACCGGGCTGTACACGATCGATCGGAACCAATTGAAGCAACTCGCCGATCCTGCGGTGCTCGATCTGTTCCGCCGCGGCTATCTACAGCTGATCTATCTGATGCTGGCCTCGCGCGACCACGTGTCGGCGCTGGCGCAAAGGAAGAATCGCTCCTTCCTGCCCGGCGACGATTCGCTGCAAGGCCAACCGCTCAAATCAGGCTTGGCTTGATTGCCCCCGATGAGTCAGACGTTGCGCGAGGTCGACGGCAGGGGCTTATCCAGTCCGGCACAGTTCCTGAGGGAGATCGTCGAGCCCTGCCTGCCCGTGGTCATGCGCGGATTGGTGGCCGGCTGGCCGGCGGTCCATACGGCCACGCGGTCGGCGGAGGATTTCCGCGACTACCTGGCCCGCTTCGATAACGGCGGCCAGACGGAGGCCTTCGTCGGCGACCCTAAGATCGCCGGCAAGTACTACTACGCCGAGGATCTCGAGGGATTCAATTTCGAACGCCGGCGCATGCGCTTCGTGGACGCATTGACCGCCATCGTCGCCACCCACGGCCAAGGCGGGCAACCGACCATGTATGTCGGTTCGGTTCCGGTGAACGAGTTCTTGCCGGGGTTCACGGACCAGAATGTGATGCAGGTGCTGGCCGCGCACGTCGCGCCGCGAATTTGGCTGGGCCACCCCTCCAACGTCTCCGCGCATTTCGATTCCTACGACAATGTGGCCTGCGTGGTGGCCGGAGCCCGGCGCTTTACTTTGTATCCACCGGAGGCCATCGAAGGCCTTTACGTGGGCCCCCTCGATAACACCATGGCGGGACAACCCGTCAGCCTCGCGGCCTCGGCACCCGCGGACGACGCCAAGTATCCCCTGTTCGGCAGGATCCGCGATCAGGCGCTATGCGCAGAGCTTCGCCCTGGGGACGCAATCTACATCCCCAAGCTTTGGTGGCATCAAATCGAGTCCACGGCCTCATTCAACGGTCTCGTCAACTATTGGTGGGACGCCTTTGCAGGCAGTTCGGATGCACCCTATACCGGCCTGCTGCTGAGCATGATCGCCATCGCCGAGCGGCCCCCGCGAGAGCGGCAGGCGTGGAAAGCCTTCTTCGATCACTACGTGTTTCGCAGCAACGGTCACCCGCTCGCGCATCTTCCCGCTGAGCAGCATGGCATGCTGGGTCCGCTCAAGGACAACTACGCCAAGATCCGCGCCATCGTCATGCACCGGCTTCGCGGAGGCTAGACGGGCACCGCGGAGGCGGAGCAATTTTGCTTGATGTAGTCCTCATGCGCAGGCATGGCCGCCGCGCACTTGCGAACCACGTCGCGGATGTTGGCCAGGTTGTCGTTGACGAGTTGCGGGTCGAGCATATCGACCAACGGGTCATCGCTTTCCGGCATGATGTTTTGGCCGACCATGACATATAGCCAGCTCTGCGTCGGGAACAGTTCAAAGTCTTCGCGCAGAATGCGGCCGTGGCTGCGAAACAGGTCGATTCTCTCCTGCAGGCTGTCCGGCTTCGAGACGTTGCGGCAGTAGCCCCAGAGGTCGCCTTCGTTGCGCTCCGTCGTACTGTAGTGCAGGACCAAGAAGTCCCGCACACGCTCGTATTCCATCCCCAGGATCTTGTTGTAGCGATCGATTTCGGCGCTTCTGAAATCGCGGTCAGGGAACAGCGCCAAGAGCATGGTAATGCCGCGCTGGATGAAGTGAATGCTGGTGGATTCCAACGGTTCGAGAAACCCCGCCGACAAGCCGATCGCAACACAGTTCCTGCTCCAGAAGCGCTTGCGGCGGCCGGTTGCGAATTGCAATTTGAGCGGGTCGGCCAATGCCTTGCCCTCGATGCTCGACAGCAACTCGTCCTGCGCCGCGGTATCGCTCACGAAGCCGCTGCTGTAAACGTAGCCATTGCCGACGCGGTGCTGCAATGGGATGCGCCACTGCCAACCCGCCGGCTTGGCGGTGACCCGAGTGTATGGGGACAGGGCTTGGGTTCGCTCACAAGGCATCGCGGCCGCGCGATCGCAGGGCAGCCAGTGATTCCAATGCTCGTAACCCGTGTGCAAGGCGTCCTCGATCAACAGCCCGCGAAACCCGGAACAGTCGATGTATAGATCGGCCTCGATACGCTCCCCGCTGTCCAGGGTTAGGGCATCGATGAATCCGTCTTCGGACTCGAGCGACACGGACTTTACGCGGCCCTCGGTGCGTTCGACACCGCCCGCTTCGGCGACGTTGCGCAGATACCGCGCAAACAGCGATGCATCGAACTGCAAGGCATAGGTGATTCCTGCCACGGGAGAATTGGCGGCCGGGACAGGCCGCATGAATTTCCCGGCGTACGCCGCCACTGCCTGCAGGGAATATTCCTCGAGCCTGCCCGCCTTGCCCGCGCGCAAAGCCTTGAGCCAGTAGGCCGAAAAAGCCAAGGGTCCCATGTCGAACCCCGTTTGACCGAACGGATGCATGTAGGAATGGCCCATACGCGTCCAATCCCTGAACTCGATGCCCAATTTGAAGGTGGATTTGGTCCGGCGGATGAGGTCGTTCTCATCGATCCCCAGTCCGCGAATGAATTCCATGATCGGGGGGATCGTGGCTTCGCCCACGCCGACGGTGCCGATCTGCTCGGACTCGATCAGTCGTATGCGCACTTTGAGCGCCTTCAGAAACTTGGCGAGGCTCGCAGCCGTCATCCAGCCCGCCGTGCCGCCGCCTACGATGGCGATGCTCCTGATGGGGGTTGCCGTCACGGGGTCGAACGCGTCCTATACGTTGAGTTCCGATCGTCGCGTTCAATGATCTTCACACGCGGAATTATGCCACGGGGAAAGAAGGTGCAGTTGCCCATTGCTCAACTCTCGACGGCAGTCAAAAGCACCTGCTCGAACGCGCGCACTGCCGAGCGGTTGCCGTCGGCCTTGGCTGCAGCGCGCCGAATCCCTTCGCGCCGTGCTGCCCAAGAATCGGACTGTCTGCACTCCTCTGCCCGGCGAATGGCGATCTGCACATACTGATCGCGCGACGTGGCGATCCCATCGGTGATCTCGATCTGCCTCAGCAGTCCCGCGGCCAGGCGTTGACGCAGAAATTCACCTTCCCTTGTGACGATGGGCAGACCGCGATGCACGGCGGTCCACGCCGTCGTATAGCCGGAGAAGGCCGGGCAGTCCAGATAAACATCCATCTCGTCCAAGAAGCCGACAAATTGCTCGCGCGGCAGCCACGGCATTACCCGCAGGTAGGTGTTGGGGTCCAACCCTTCCATCCGGAACGCGGCCGCCAGTCGATCGCGCAGCTTGGCCGTGGCCCAAGGATGTGTGTGCGACGACGCCAGCCAGAACTCGCTCGGCCCGGCGCCTTTGGCGATTCGCGCCAACAGAACATCGTCCGCAGGATCGAATTTGATCGGTTGCTGACACAGCGCGAACCGCACGACATGCCTTTGCCGATCCGGGCCATTCCAATGCTGCGCCTGGACCTCGGCCAACTCCGTGCAAACGCCCGTTCCCGGTAAACGAATCAGCCGTTCGCGATAGTGCTGTTCCGCTCCCGGCCCTTCCAACAATTCTCCGGATAAAAACATGTTCATGCTCGGCAATCCCGTGGTTACCGGATGCCCCCAGCCGGCGATCTGCAGCGGCGCCAACTGCAATGCGGCCAACGCGCATGTGGCCGGATCCATGCCCACTTCAGGGTAGAACATGACATCGGGTAGATCCTGCGCGATCTCGTGCAACCAGGCCTCCGTCGACTTGGATCCCTGTACGAAGCGATCGACGCGGCTTTCCGCCCATTGCGTCTCTTCGTCGATCGTCGATCCCGTGTGGTAGAGGTGGATTTCGAACTGCCGGCGATCCATATGCGCAATGATTCCGCGCAAAACCACCTCCCACACCGGATGGCGGCGCACTTGACCGCTCACCACCGCCAATCGAATGCGATCGCGACGCGGCCGAGCGGTCCGCAGTTTATCGATCGTCGGCCGCCGATGAATCGCCGACTCTGCGCCTATCAGATCGCCGTAGCGGGACAACAAGGCACCGATGTCCGCCGGCCTGTACGCTAAATAGAACGGCTGATGGCTGCCCACCGCGCTTCCCAACCGGCCGGGATTGGAACGATTCCAGGCGCAGAGATCTTCCAACGCTCGCGAGAATTTGCCGACGGCGCCGCTACTGTCGGCAACGCTGTCCGCGAAGACGGGGATCACCGCCATCGCTGCGCCGAGCCTCGCCGAGGCGTCGTCCGGCTCGAGGGCCAGTGCCCGACCGTAGCAGGCCATGGACTCTTCCAACTTACCCTGCTCCCGCAATGCATTGCCCAGGTAGTGATGCGCCTCGACGTAATCCGGTTTGTGAGTCAACGCTCGCTCCAAGCAAGCTTTGGCCTCCTCGAACTTTCCCTGCTCGATGAAGAGAATGCCCAGGTTGAGATGCGCCTCAGCCAAGTTCGGTTTATGCATCAACGCCCGTTCGAACGAGGCCACGGCTTGCACCAGCTTCCCTTGCGCCTTGAGAACATTACCGAGGTTGCTGTGCGCCTCGGCGTAGTCCGGCTTCAGCGACAGCGCCCGACCGTAGGAGGCCACTGCCTCCGCCAGCTTGCCCTGCGCCTGTAAGGTGTTGCCCAGATTGCCATGCGCCTCGACGTAGTCGGGTTTGAGGGCCAGCGCGCGCCCATAGGAAGAGGCTGCCTCGGTCAGATTGCCCTGCGCCTGCCGGGCAAGCCCAATGTTGTAGTGAGCCGTGAAAAGGTCCGGCTTCAAGGTCAACGCCCGCCGGTAGCAGAGCACGGCCTCTTCCCACTGCCCCAGCGCCTTGAGCGCGTTGCCGAGATTGTTGTGGTAGGCCGGCACTCGGCCGTTTTGCGCAATGGCCTTGCCGATCAATTCCACGGCGGCTTCGTTGCGACCCGCCTGGTGGGCAAGAACGCCGAGGAAATGCAGCGCATCGACATGACGCGAATCGGCGGCGAGAACCTGACGGTAGAGCCGCTCCGCCTCGCTCAGGTGACCGGCCTGGTGATGCCGCAAGGCGGCGGCGAATACCTCTTGAACGCCCGGCGGCGCCTCTTTCGACATGAGTTCCCTGATCGCGTCCGCCCGTCAGGGCATCTTCATCCCGGGCATGGCGGAATGATCCATGTTGTCGTGCCCGTGCCCATCGTCATCCGTCGACCACACCTTGCCGGGATCTTTCTCGAAAGGGTATACATGGACCATCCACCCGAATATATGAGGATAGAACTGCCCGCCGGCGGCTTCGCAATCCTCCTTCGTCGCGATGGAACCGAGCAGACCGAACTTTGCGCCCGGCCCGAAGTACGCAGCTTTCTGATCGGGCGGCGCCTTGCAGAAGTTGATGTGCTGGTGCCAGTGCGCAATGCTGAGAGGTATGCGCTCGTTGATCTCTTCCTCGGTGGCATCGACCCGGGCGGTATACATCGCACCGACGAGCGTGTACCCCCCATCCGGCGTCTTGGTATAGAGCAGCGAGGTCGGCTTCAAAGGATCGAAGTGCGATCTCGCCTCCAGTGCGTACTCATACTGAGTAAAGTGATATTGGGGCTGAGGGATATCGGGAAGAAAAATCTTATAGCCGTCCGCCAGCGCCTTGTGGTAATCCTGATAGGGCGCCATGGCCGCTTTTGCGCTCGCGACCAAGGCATCGGCCTTCTCGCGATCCCCGCTCTTCAGCGGCCGGAGCGACGTCATGTACATATGGCCCGCCATGTGCGCCATGGCCTCGTCCGCCGATGCGGGCGGCGCTCGTCCGGCCGACACGGCGTACAGACAGACCAGTGCGGCGAAGAGCGCACGACGGCGGAGTCGGCCATTCATCTGTGAATGCAGCGGCACGTTGGACCTCGGGGATCGAGTTCGGGGGCGTCGCCACTATTACTCCAACGCCTGCGTCAGTCAATTCGCAGCGCTCGAGGCGACGCTCGAGCCGCCGCTAAGGCCGCGGCCGCTACGGCAGGCGCCAGCTCTCGGCCATCGCACGGGCGCAATCGCCGGCGGACATCGGCCGCGCGAACAGGTAGCCTTGCATTTCGTCGCAGGCGTGCTCGCGTAGAAAGTCGAGCTGCGCCTGCGTTTCAACTCCCTCCGCCACCACCCTGAGCTTCAAGTTGTGAGCGAGACTGATGATGGCCTTGGCGATCGTGGCCTCGCCCGAGTCGGTCGTGATGTGCCGAATGAAGGCGCGGTCTATCTTGAGCGAGTCCAGGGGAAATCGCCGGAGGTACGCGAGACTCGAGTAGCCGGTGCCGAAGTCGTCGACCGACAATCGAATCCCGCACCTCTTCATATTGCCGAGAACGCGCACGGCATCCTCCGAATCGCTCATCAGGATCGACTCCGTCAGTTCGAACTCCAATAGATTCGGGTCGATTCCCGTTTCACCCAAGATTCGCGCGATGGAAGCATCCAGGCCGTTCTGGTTGAATTGCCGGGCCGACAGGTTGATCGCCACAGGGCACGCCTTCAGGCCGTCGGCCTGCCAGGCGCGGATCTGCTCGCACGTTTGCCGCACCACCCACTCGCCGACCTCATTGATCAATCCCGTGTCCTCGAGAATGGGAATGAACTCGGTGGGTGAAACGAGCCCGCGCTGCGGATGATTCCAGCGCAGCAAGGCCTCGAATCCGCTGATGAGGCCGGTCTCGATGGAGGCCTTCGGCTGATAGTGCAGCACGAATTCGCGCCGGGCGAGTGCGCCGCGCAGTTCGGTTTCGGTCCGCAGGCGCTCCGCGGCTCGAGCGTTCATTTCCGGGAGAAAGTATCGATACGTATTGCGGCCGGCCTGCTTGGCTCGATACATCGCCATGTCGGCGTTCTTCAGGAGAGCGTCCGGATCGGAGCCGTCGGTGGGCGAGATGCTGATGCCGAGACTCGCGGACACGTAGACCTCGTGTCCATCCACCCGAAACGGCTTTGCCAGGCTTGCGATCACTCGTTCCGACACCGCCGCGGCTTCTTCCGGCGTGGCCATGTTCTCGAGAAGCAGCGCAAATTCATCGCCGCTGAGCCGCGCCACGGTATCGGCCGGCCGGACGCAACTCTGAAGACGCCCCGCGACTCGCGCGAGCACCCCATCGCCGCCGCTGTGGCCCAGCTCGTCATTGACCGATTTGAACCGGTCCACATCGACAAACAGCACGCCCACGCTGCGCTCGTCTCGATTGGGCCGGCGCAGCGTCTGCGACAGCCGTTCGATGTACATGGTGCGGTTGGGCAATCCGGTGAGCGTATCGAACTGCGCCAGGTAGGCCAGGCGATCCTGCGTACATCTGTGATCGAGGGCGGCTGCAAGAGTGTTCTTGACGGCATTGAGAAAATCGACGCCATCTTGGGCGAATGCGCCGGGTACGCGCGAGTAAACACCGAGCAGCCCATACGGACCGTGGGCACCCCATACCAGCACCTCCGCGCCGCTGCGGATTCCGTGGTCCTTGAGGACGGGAGACGGGCGATGGCGGCCTTCGGCCGCGTAATCCTCGATCAACGAGGTCTCGCGCGTGCCGATGAAGAAGCGATCCTGGGCTTCGGTGACCGCGTCGAATTTCACCTGATTGGCCCACGTGCCGCACCAGCCCGAGCCTGCCTTGAGTTGCAGCCGCACTTCGTCGGGCGCGAGTTCGAGATATCGGCTGAATTCCGGCTGAAGGCCCCTCTCGAGGGTATCGGCCGCCTGCGCGATGAGTTCGCCGAGGCTGCGATTCTGCAGCGCAAATTGACCGAAGGCCGCGACCAGACTCTGCCTCATCAAAATCGCCTGCAACTGCGCTTCGCTGTCTCCCACCGGCGCAACATCGTGCGCCTGAAATGGTTCGACGGCCGGGATCCTATCGGCTCGGCGCGGCTCGAAGCGCGCAAGCGTCAGCGGTGCCTTAGCTTTGGACATTCCCTTAGCTTTGGACATTCCCTTAGCTTTGGACATAACGCGGCATGCGATCGCATGTTCGGGGACGGTAAATTGTAGAGACCTTATTCATTGTCGATTCGGCGGGCGCATCCATGTGCAACGCAACAAGCCTCGGCGGCCGGGGGTCCGATGCGCCCACTCCTCTCCCTTAGTTAATTTATCGGAATTCGGAGGGCAAACTAAAGCGGGGTACCCCGCAAAATGGCTGCTCTAAGACATTAACGCGCGGCGCCGGAGCGGGACGTGTTATGCCGCGGCCGTCGCGGTGCGATGCCCCTTGAGCGGAATATTGAAAGTGATCGTCGCCCCGTAGGCATCCGGCGCCTGCGGGTCCACGCGCACCTTGTCGAATACCAATAATCGCGTGCCAAGTTCGAAGCTTTCGCGCAGGTCGTGAGTCACCATGAACACGGTCATCTTGTTCATGTTCCACAGCTTGAGGATGAGTTCGTGCATGTCGGCGGTAAGGCCGGGGTCCAAGGCGCCGAAGGGCTCATCCAGAAGCAGGATCTTCGGTTCGCATATGACCGATTGCGCTATGGACAGTCGCTGCTGCATGCCTCCCGACAGTTGCCGCGGATATTTGTCGGCCGAGCTCTGCAGGCCCACCGCCTCCAGCAGCATCTTGGCCCGCTCGAGCGCGCGTCGCCGCGGGGCGCCGAACAGCCGGCCGAGCAGCGGCGCGCCGCGCAGCTCCAGGCCCAAGAGCAGATTTTGAATCACGGTCAGATGCGGGAACAGTGAATAGCGCTGAAACACGATGCCGCGATCCGGCCCCGGCTCGGATTGCAGTGAACGACCGTCGATGAGGAACTCGCCCCGGCTCGGCGTTTCCACTCCCAGCAGCATGCGCAGGAAGGTTGTCTTGCCGCAGCCGGACGCGCCCACGATGGTCACGAACTCATGATCGTCGATGTGCAGGTTGACGTTCTCGAGCACGACCTGGCTGCCGAACTCCTTCCACAGGCGCTTCACCGTCACTTGCGTCATACGCTACGCGCCCGCCTCGGCCCAGCCGAAGGCCTTGGCGCGCAGCAACCGCAGCAGCCAGTCCATGGTGAACGCCAGCAAGGTGATCCAGGCGACATAGGGCAGGATGACATCCATGGCCAGGTAGCGGCGCACGAGAAAGATCCGGTAGCCCAGTCCTTCGGTCGAGGCGATGGCCTCCGCGGCGATCAGAAAGAGCCATGCGGAACCCAGGGTGAGGCGCAATGCATCGACCAGGCGCGGCCACATCTGCGGCAGCACCACCCGCAACACGAGCTGCCAAGTCGATGATCCCAGCGTTTGCGCCTTGATGATCTGCTCGCGCGGCAGTTCGGCCGTGCGCATCGCAAGGTCGCGGACGATGATGGGCGCGACACCGATGATGATCAGGGTAATTTTGGCCGCCTCTCCCAGACCGACGACGATGAACAAAATGGGCAGGATGGCAAGCGGTGGTATGAGCGACACGGCGGCGACGAAGGGTGCGACGGTGACGCGCAGGTATGGCACCACGCCGATCGCCACGCCCAAGGCGACGCCGATGAGCGCGCTGACGGCGAGCGCCCACAGCAGCCGCTCGAGGCTTGCGCGGGTGTCGTTCCACAGCAGGTAGGTGCCGGTGCGCTCGTCTTCTTCGAAGGCGAACTGCTGGATGGTGGCGGCGATCGTCGCCGGTGCCGGCAGCAGCTTGTCGCCCGGATTCTCGGCGAGCCGGGCGTTGGAGCAGACGAGATATGCCGCGACCACCAGTATGAACGGCAGCGCGCTCAACAAGAGCGCGCCTGCGCGTCCCGGTTGCTGGTTGATGAGGCGGCGCATGCTAGCAGTCCCTCATAGCTTGCCGTCTAAGGCCTGCCTGGTGAAGCCGGAGTCGAATCGCATCTTCAAGTTGCGGGAATCGCCCAGCGCCTGGCCTGAGGGAAATTGAATGCCGACGGCGTCCACGGAAGTTGCGCCCTGTCCCAATATTCCGTGCTCGAAGGAAAACTTGCGCACCAGATCCATGCTCTTGACGAGGCGGTCGCCGGTTACGAATGTCAGGGCGTCCGCGGGAGTTGCGAATATATGGGTGGTCGCGAGTTGCCGGCTGAAGCCCTCCAGATCGGTTCCGGACGCCTTGGCCATCGCGGTACGCGCCGCCTGGCCGGCGGCATCGTTCTTGAACATGACGCCAAGCGTTTCATACCAGGCGCCGATGAGCGCCTTGCCGAGTTTCGGATTGGCGTTCAGAAGATCGGTCTTGACCACCATCAGGTCGAGGATTTCGCCGGGTATCTTGCTGGAGTCGAACACCAACTGAGCATTGGGTGCCGCCAGCACGGCGCTCAATTGCGGCTTCCAGGTGACCACCGCCGTCGTCGCCGGCGCGCTGAAAGCCGCGACGATGTCGGCGTCCGAAGTATTGATTATTTTCAAATCGCGCTCGCGCATCCCCGCCGAGGCGAGCCCCCGCGCCAGCAGATAGTGCGATACGGAGAGTTCCACCAGATTGACTTTCTGACCCCTGATGTCCGCCAGCGTTTTACCCTTGCCCTTGAGCACCACCCCATCATTCCCGTCGGAATAATCGCCCATGATGAGAGCCGTCGAGTCCACTCCGCCCGCCGCCGGAATCGTCAGCATGTCCATGTTGGTCATGGCGCAGGCATCGAAAGTCCCGGCCGTGTACTGGTTGATCGATTCCACATATTCGTTGATCTGGGTCAGTTTGATCTTGATGCCGTATTTGTCGGCCCACTTCTTCAGAATGCCGCTGCTATCCGCGTAGTCCCACGGCATCCATCCCACATAAATGCTCCACGCGACATTGAAGGAGGTACGTTCCGAGGCGGAGGCCTGCGGCGCGCTGACCGCCGCGAGGCAGGCCGACAGCAGCAACACCCCGGCACGTGGAATCTTGAGGCGAGTCAGCATTGCAGGTCTCCTTGTTCGGTGGGACGCATGATGATCAGGGTTTGCGCGACCAGCACGGAGCGGCCCTCCGTGCAGCGTAATTGAGTGACGGTCCCGTCCACCGGCGCCGTCACGGGCAATTCCATCTTCATGGATTCCACCAGCACCAGCGTATCTCCGGCCTTCACGGCTTGGCCGGGCGCCGAGGATATCTTCCAGACACTCCCCGCCACGGGGCTCACGACGGCGAGGCAGCCGGACTGCAATTCCTCCGACCCATTCTCATCGTGGGCCGCGGGAAGGTCCGCCGCGTAGCCGATCTGACCGGTGGCTTCCCAGCGCCCGCGCTCGGAATCGAATGCGGCCTGCTGCCGCGACTTGTGCGCGGCGATGCTCGCGGAATTCTCCGCGAGAAAACGCCGGTACTCGCCCAGGCGGAATGTCTCATCCGCGATATCCAGCCGCGCACGGCCGTGCAGAAAATCCTCGCGGAATTCTTTTAATTCCGGACCGTCCACCGGATAGAAGCGGACCTGATCGAAGAATCGCAGCAGCCAGGGCTTGTCCTGCGTGAATTCCGCGGTGACCTTGTATGTGTTCCACATCTGGCAGGTGCGGCCGACGAACTGATAGCCTCCCGGCCCTTCCATGCCGTAGACGCACAGATATGCGCCGCCGATGCCCACGGCATTCTCGGGGGTCCAGGTGCGGGCGGGGTTGTACTTGGTCGTCACCAGGCGGTGCCGGGGATCGAGCGGCGTCGTCACCGGGGCGCCGAGATACACATCACCCAACCCCAGCACCACGTAACTGGCGTCGAACACGATTCGCTTCACGTCCAGTGCGCTGTCCAACCCGTTGATGCGCCGTATGAACTCAATGTTGCTCGGGCACCAGGGCGCATCGGCGCGCACGGACTGCATGTATTTCGCGATGGCGAGCTGCGTGGACTCATCGTCCCAGCAAAGCGGCAGTCTCACGATACGCGTATCGATCGTCATATCCTCAACGGCCGGCAGCGAGCTCTCGGCCGTGCTCAACAGATCGAGGAGCCGTTCCAGCGGCAACTTGCGGCTGTCGTAGTGGATCTGCAGCGAGCGAATCCCCGGCGTCAAATCGACGATGCCGGATTGCGCGGCCGCTTGCAGCCATGACATGAGCGCGTGAACCCGCAGGCGCAGTTCGATGTCGAGAATGAGCGGCCCGTATTCCACCAAAAGGTATTTGTCGCCGGCTCGCCGATACACCACCGCCGGCCGGCCGTCTCGCGCCGCAATTTCGGCAAGGATGGGAGAATCGGTGCCGGCGCTTCGCGCCGCCGTATCGTCGAAGGCAGAACTCTGCCGCCGATTTGCCGACGCGGCCGCCGGAGAGCGCAGCGTCGCAAGCATCTCCTCCTGCGACAATTCCGCCTGCAGCGCCTCTTGCGCCGACAGGCGCTTGAAGCGAACGCGATTGTTCGAACGCAGTTGCCCCAGCTTCCAGAGCTCGGACTGTACGACGGTCACCGGACACACGAATCCACCCAAGGACGGCCCGTCCGGTCCTAAGATGACCGGCATATCGCCGGTGAAATCCACGGTCCCGATGGCATAGGCATTGTCGTGGATGTTCGACGGATGCAGCCCCGCCTCGCCGCCGTCGCTGCGAGCCCATTTGGGTTTGGGTCCCAACAGGCGCACACCGGTGCGATTGGAATTGTAGTGAACCTGCCAGCTGGCGGCGAAGAACTCGGCGATGTCATCGTCGGTAAAGAAATCGGGTGCACCCTGCGGTCCGTACAGGACGCCCAATTCCCAGTTCTCACCGATGACGGGCATGAGATCGGCCGGGATGCCGCAGAGATCGGGCGCGGCGGCCCGACCGGCCGGCGCGACGCCCACGTGCAGTACGTCGCCGGCCTTCAACGCCCGGCCGCCGTGGCCGCCGAACTTGCCCAGAGTGAATGTGGAGCGGCTGCCCAGGTAGAGCGGCACGTCGATGCCGCCGCGGATGGCGAGGTATGCGCGGCAGCCCGCACCGGCAGCCGCACCCATCCTCAAGGTCTCGCCGCGGCGAACCGCGAGCGGTGCGCCCCACGCGGCCGGCCGGCCATCGATGTCGGTGGCCATCGCAGCCCCAGTGAGGCAAAT
>Ga0209624_10001346_pt1 | contig 19489 bp, 18 predicted proteins | sample JacPinW_OM2H0_O1_FD_188565 | JGI IMG/M metagenome (GOLD analysis project Ga0209624, IMG submission 188565) | Forest soil microbial communities from Algoma, Ontario, Canada - Jack Pine, Ontario site 1_JW_OM2H0_O1 (SPAdes) (version 2) | ecosystem: Environmental > Terrestrial > Soil > Boreal...
TCGGGGAGGATCGCGTTGGGAGCCGCCCGCCGATGAGCGTCCTCAATGATCCTCGCCGCTGCTTCGATGAGCTCCTCACGGACGCTGTGCAGCCGGCTGCCTCCCGTCAGCGAGTCGCTCAGCAGCAGTCGCGCCGACGCCGGGCGCGAGCCGGCATAGGCGAACAGCGCACGAATGGCACGGAGGGAGGCATGCTCGGCGCGATCGTTCGCCACCGAAATGCGTATCCCAGCGAGCAGTCGTCGCCGGATCGGAGCCAACGCTGCCGCAAAGCACTCTTCCAGGTCCTCGAAGTACTCGTAGAACGTCGCCCGCGACACACCGGCACGGGCGATGACCTTCCCTACCGTCACCGCCGCATAGCCATCAACTACCGCGAGATCCGTAATTGCCCCGAGCAGCCGCGGACGCTGGCTCGAACGCCGGGAAGCGCCGGCGACGGAGATCGTCGACGGCGTTCTGCGCCGAGGCTTCAGACAGGCCTCAGCATGCGTGTGCCGTGCCATGGCGTTGAGCATCCAGGCAGCAGCCGTTGTTGCCAAGCTAACGCTTAGAACGTTCTAAGCCTTGACTGTGGTGCGCCTCCGCGTCGCGGGATCTACGCGCCGCCGGGACAGGGCACAGCAGTACGGGCACTCGCGTGGCCGCCATCCAAGAACACGAAGGTGGCCCGAAATGGGAAGCCGCCGGTCGGGCAGCGTCGCGGCAGACCTACACCCGGCGGGTGATATGCGACGAGCTTGCCGGCACTCCGTGCGTAGTAGGTGAGAGGTCCGCCCAGCGTCAGCTGCATCTGCGTCATCACCACATCCGGGGCTTCCGGGAAGCTGGGGATAGGTGGCACGGTGATGCCCATCTGTCCGTGCATGAGGACCCCCGAGAGCAGCAGCTGGGCATACACCGGAAACACACCATAGGCATAGACGAGAACATGGAGATAGCCGTCCGAGGACGGCGCCGCAAACAGCGCCAGTGATATGTGCTCGGTGACGGTCTCCACCTTGAGTACGAGCTCGACCGTGGCGCTCCCCGATCCCATCCGCGAGTTCGCGGGGCATCCTTCCACCCCCAGCGCTTCAAGCTCACCGGGAGAGCACGACGCGAGACCAAGCCCGCTTGTGGCCAGGCCGAGATTGGGTGGGTAGGCGAGTTTCATCGATCTCAGCGCGGCAGGGGAGACTCCGTCCCGCGGCGGCAGCTGAAAACCCAATGACACGGTCGTGGCCGCGCCGAGGTGCTCCGGCGTGAGTCTGGCTTTGATCTTGGCCACCTGCCGGGCATCCGCGCCGACGGGCAAGCTCGCAGTGAGCGTGACAAGGAACGCTACCGCGCAGGAGAGCAGGAAGAGCCGGGGCAATCGTGTGGTTCCCATCCAGCCCAAGTCAATACGGCAGCTTGCCGATCGCCTGAACGGTCAGCCCATAGCTGCGACGGTAGTAGACACCGAACAGTGTGCCGCTGCCACGAACGTGCGCGTAGCGACCGCTGCCACCGGTGATGGTCATATGGCCACTGAAGCTTGGGCTGGGGCTAGTGAGGCTGCTGAGCCGGCCGGTGGCATGAGCGCTGATCGATCCGCCGCGCCCGTTGATCGTGAACTGTGCGCTGACCTGCGGTTCCCCGTCATAGAGGAAGCGCACCCTTACCGAGCCGGGGAGCGTGCCCGACACCGAGCCTTCGTCGATGATCACCGAGCCCGACGCGTGGATGAAGCGCAGGTGGCCTTCGTCGTGGACGTTCAGCACGCCAGCCGCGTGTGCCGAGGGCGCAGATCTCACAGGCCTGCGCGTGTCGGCGCCGGCAGCAGCGGCGAGCAACAACGTGCTCCCGACCAGCGCCACGGCCACGATGGACGCGCTGCCGGATGCTGTTTGACTCATCTTCCGCCCGATGCCGTTCGAGCTCCCCGGAAGCGATCCCTGAATAACGTCCTCCTTCCAGCGCAACGTCCTACACATGATAGTCCGTGTAATCAATTTGAGCGTCATGTCAAGTCCTTCCGGAACGCGCGCGCCTGGCCATCCGCCAGACCCGCATGAATGCGAGTGTTGGTGCGATCAGAGGCGCCAGGTCTCGATGCAGCTGCGCCACCAGCGGGCGGGCGAACTGGCCGCGGGCGTCCTCCGTCGAGGTGTAGTAGGCGATCACACCCGCCAGCATCATCAGGTGATGCGCACCATCCGAGAGCTCGCGAGCCTGAGTGACCGCGCGGCGGCCGGCTTGGCCCAGGGTTTGTGCAAGCAGCGCGGGATCGTCATAGAGCGCCACGTATCCCAATTCCCCTGAACACGCATCGCGCTCGTAGTCGACAACGCCATCCAGCAGCGTCAGGAGCACGCAAATCGAGAGATACGCGTGCTCGATCTGCGCAGCACGCGCCGGGGTCGTGTCAGCAGCGGCAGCGGCCGCGATCAACGCGTGCACCGACAGAACCGAGGAGGCCGCCCCCGCAAGCAACTCGCGCCACTGAAGCCCAGTGCCATGCGCCTGCTCGTGCGCCCAGCTTTGCAATTGGTCAGTCCCCAGCCGCTGCGCCGCGTGCATCCGGACCTGTGCCTGCGTAGCGCGCTGCGCGCTGGCTGCAGCGACCCCGATCACCGACCCGTAAGCAGGCAGCCGCGCGAGCGCGCCGCCCGCAGCGTCCGAGAGCTCCTGCAGATAGCCACCGCTATCGCCGCCGCTCGATGAAGCACGTGGGGGATGCTGGCTGAGGGCGCCGGTGAACGGCGCGAACAACCGCTCGCCATCGCCAAGAGGGTCCTGGAGCGGGCGCTCAGTCATCCCGTCAAGCAGATCGAAGAGCACCTGCAGCGCGACGATCGCCTCGACTGCATGTCTGCGGTACGCACGGGGCGCGAGCGTTGCGAGCATCGCGCCGGCCTCCGCGTTGAAGCGCTCGCCGTCGAGCTTGGCAAGCGCGAGCGCGCGCACCGCTGGATCCTCGATCGCGTCGGCACGCGCTCGCCAACGCCTCAGCTCACGGCGCACGATCGGCGCCACAGTGCTCCAGTAGCGGCCATTCGCCACCATCAGTGCAGCGCCCACTCGGACCGTGAGCCACCTATCAGCGCGGCGTGCACGATCGTTGAACTCGCCCACCGGTTCCGCAGCGATCGCAAGCCCGCGGCGACTCGCCCAGCGACGGTTGCCATCGGCGATCACCGCCACATAGCCCGGCGAGCGTCTCATACGTCCTCCAGCGCAAGGCCCGGCGGCACACGCGAGGCCAGCCACCCGGGGGCCGCAACAAGCGCCAACGCCAACGCGAGCACGAACGCGAAGATCTCAAACGGTCGCCCGCCTGTGGCGATGCGCGCCAACGGAAAACCGGTGACACGCTTGAGGTAGCCGTCCAATACGAGTTGGCCATAGACGCCGGCGATCGCGCCCGTCACACAGCCAGCACCGAGCATCAGCATTGCTTCCAGCAGCAGGATCCGACGCAGCCGACGGGACTTGACCCCGAGCAGCCGTAGCCCGGCGAGGGAGGGTCGCCGCTGCCAGATGCTCGAGGCAAGCGCAGCAGCCATCGCGGCGATCGCCGCCAACAGCAACAGCGTCGCGATCTCCCCAAGCTGCCCGAGCCCTTCCCCGGCGAGCGTGTCGATCCTTGCCGCGCGCTGCGATGCCAACGAGACTTCAAGGCCCGATCGGGGGCCGAGCGCGCGCCGGATCTCAGTACGCACAGACGCCGCGTTGGCGCCCGGCAGCAGGGTCACGGCGAGCGCGGTGGGTGCAGAGGTCTGCCAATAGCGACCGTAGTCGCCGCTACCCATGAAGATCACCCCGGGTGGCCATGCGAGGTTGGTCGTGGTCGCCGCAATGCGAAAACGCCGCTCGCCTGTCGGGGTTTGCAGCTTCAACTGCCCCCCCACACCCGTGTGGTATTCGGCAGCGATCTGCTGAGAGACAGCAACCCAGCCACCCTGCGCGAGGCGCGTTTGCGCCTGGCGAGGCGCACCGGAGACGATCTGAGTTCGCAAGACTTCCCGACTGCCACCAGGTGGCCGCGCAATCACCCAAACGCGCCGGTCGCCGAGTTGCAGGAAACCACCTTGGAAGGAGCTCACACTCGCCACTCCCTGCACGTGCGCGATCGCTGATGAGTAGCCATCAGGCGAGATCTCGTTCACCGCCTGGTTGTCGCCCGGGTTCGACACCCAGATGTCGGCGTCGGCCACGTAGCTCGAGGCGAAGGAGTGGATCCCCCGCAGCAGATCGTCGCGTGATCCGCCCAGCGCGACACTGCCGAACAGAGCCACCGCACCGGTCGCGGCGAGCGCCAACGAGCGCATCGTCGTGGCCTGCAACGAGGCAAGCGCGACGGGTAGGGAGGTGAGGGTCTTGCAACGTGCGCCAACCCAGCGGGCGCCATACAGCACGCCGGCAAACACCAGCGGCACGGCAAGGACGGTCGCGAGTGCGAGCATCGCCCCCGCGAGGATCGCGGCTGAGGGAGCCAACACAAACACCAACGTCGCCGCGAGCAGCACGGCAAGCGCGGCGGCGAACAACGCCTGCTGGGCACGCTTATCCAGAGCGTTTCCTGGATCGCCGAGATCGCGGTAGACGGCGTCCCGGGCACGCCCGTGGCGCAAGTCCAGCAATGGCACGCCGGACGCCAGACATGCTGCAGCGAGTCCACCAAAGCCTGCCAGCAGCATTGGCCCGGCACCAACGACGGTGCCGCGACTCAGCGTGAACGCCTCCTCGAGATATCCCGTTGGCTGGTGAAAGACCCACACTGACAGCGCATAGCCGATGCAAAGCCCGACTACGCTCGCGACGACTCCGAGGCACAGAGCCTGGAAGAGCACCATCTGGATGATCGCGCCGCGCCTGGTGCCAGCGAGCCGCAGATCGGCGATTGCCTGGCGGCGCTCGGGAACCGTAAGTAGCATCGCGTTGAAAGCGAGCAGAAAGCCCAACAGCGCGCCAATCGCAGCAAACAGCTGGCTGGCGAGGTTGCTGGGGCGTAGCGCCTGGTTGAGCAGCGTCACGTCATCGTCGGCAGCGGATACGGTCAAACGGCCAGCCGCGAGCGTCTCCAGGCTGCGACGAACCGCCTCCTGGCGACCCGGCTTGGTCTGCACCAGGATGCGGGTCACCCGCCCTGGCAAGCCGATGAGTTTCTGTAGGCGCGCGAGGGGCATGACGGCCACGAGCGCGCGCGAGACCGCACCCGCAGCTTCAGGACCAAGGACCGCGGACACGCGTAGCGTGCTCGAGTGTCCGCGCAGCTGAAGCGTTACATCGGCTGCTCCCGAGCCTGACGTCTTGACGCCCAACACATCGGCGGCGGCCCGACTGAGACCGATACCGCCTGGCGTCAGCGCATTCAGCGGAAGCGTGGCTGCCAGACCGTCGAGCACCGCGAGGCTGACATCAGTTCCAGCGAGGTCAACCGTCACGTGCCGCCCTGAAGGCGCAATCACGGTCGCCGTCTGCTCCAGCAGCGGCGCCGCCTGCTTGACCCCCGGGATCGCTTCAACCTCTGTGAGCATCCTTTCCTGGAAGGCGTAGTTGCCCTGCGCACGCAGTTGGAGGCTTGCCTGGCCCACCACCGCCCGTACCACCCGGCTGCTCGAGCCCGCGATGCTGCCCTCGGCGAGGGTCGCAGCGAGCACCAGCGCCACGGCGATCGCGATGCCGACGCCAGCGAGCAGCTCCGAGATGGCGTGCGCGCGCAACCTTCTGCGATAGAGATACAGCAGCGCATAGGGCCGCAGCGCCCTTGAATAGCGAGAGGCCGTTGGCATGCCGATCCGTCACCCCCCGACTGACCGTAGAGACGCGTGTGTCGTGACGGCCAGCGACTGGACCGGCGGCTCCTCACCATCGAGCAGCCTGCCGTCGCGCAACGTGTAGCGGCGATCCGCCAACCGCGCGGCATCGACGTCGTGCGTGACGAGCACCACAGCCGCACCCTGCTCGTGCGCGAGCCCCGCAAGCAACCCGATCGTCTCAATACTGCGCGTGCTATCGAGATTACCCGTCGGCTCATCGGCGAGGATCAGCTTTGGGCTACCCGCCAGCGCCCGCGCGATCGCGACCCGCTGGCGCTCCCCCCCGGAGAGCTCCTCCGGGGTGTGCTCGAGACGATCCCCCAGCCCCAGGCGCTGAAGCCACGGGAGCACGCGCTGCTTGGCCTCGTGCAAGCCCATGCCACTCAAGAGCAGCTTCAACGCGGCATTCTCGAGCGAGGAGACCCTCGGCATCAGACGATAGCTCTGATAGATGAAGCCGACGTCGTCCATCAGATAGTCAGACACCTGATCCTCGGAGAGCTCGGAGAGATCGCATCCGGCGAAGCGGATCGTTCCCTGCTCAGGCGTGAGCAGCGCGGCGATCAGCAGCAGCAGCGTCGTCTTGCCCGAGCCCGACGGACCCTGGATGGCGACCATCTCACCTGCCCCCACCTGCAGGCTGACGCCGTCGACGGCGCGGACCTCCTCTCCTGCCCCGCGGTAGCGCATGACGACTCGATCGAGCTCGAGCATGCTCATCGTCCGCCCACTACTTACACGCCGGCTTGCCGCACGGAGGCGGGGCGGAGCTCGACCACCGGTGCGAGCTGCGCCGGAGACGGTCCCCGCAGCTCTCCAGCACTGAGCGCCAGCGTCCGGTCCGCGCCGGCGAGACCCGTCGCCTCTCCAGCGCTGGCGAGCACCGCCAAACCGCCATCGGCAAACGAGCGCAGCAGCGCGAGGATGCCGTCGCGGTCGAGCAGATCGACCCCCTGGACCGGGTCATCGACGACCAGCAGCCGTGGCTCGTGGGCGAGCACCCGCGCGAGCGCCACGCGGACCCTCTCGGCCGCGCCAAGCGCCGAGACGCGAAGCGTGGCGCAACTGGACACTCGTGCACGCTCGAGCGCTTCACGCCCACGTGAGCGTGCCTGCGCGGGCGACACGCCCGCGGCCAGCAGCGCCACCATGACCACGTCGAGAACGATCTGTGAGCCGCTACCGAGACTCTTTTGGCAATAGCCGATGCCGGCGCCGAGAGCACCCTCACCGTGCCTGGCCAGGTTGCGTCCCTCGAACAAGACATCGCCCTCATCGGGCGCCTCGATGCCGGCGGCCAGGCGCAACAGCGTCGAACGGCCGCAGCCACGCAAACCCCACACCACAGCCAGCTCACCGCCGTCGATCCGCAAAGACACCTCACGCAACACAACACGCTCGAGCTGACCTTCGCGGTAACGCTTGGTCACCCGCTGCAGCTCGAGCACGCTCATGACGCCACCGTGCGGGAATCGGCAAGCACGCTGAGCTCCTGGCGCGCGTACTCCACCCACGCGAGCTTTGCTCCGATCGCCAAGCGACTCTCCTCCGCCAGGAGCCGCCCGGCGAGCGCCCGCGTGTCACCGACGCAGACCTCCTCTCGCGGAGCGATCGGCGAGCGCCCGGCCTCCGTCAGGCATGCCTGCTCATAGCGGGCGAGCATCCCGAGAGCGGCGTGAGGGTCGCGGGTGAACGTGGAAAGCGCGAGCACGAACAAGCGCTGGCGACGGAGATCCTCATCCACCTGCCCCACCAGCCACTCGGCATAGCCCGCATGCCCCTTCGCGGTTGCCTTGTAATGCGGCTTTGGCTGGCGGCCCACGCGTGTTCCTGGGAGTTCTTCGATCAGTGTGCGCTCGCGCAGCGCCGCCAGCGCCGTATACACATGCGAGACGCTACTGAGGGTCAGAACTCCCTCATAGGTGCGTTCAAAGCGACGTGCCAACTCGTAGGCATAGCTCGGGCGTTCGATCACGAGACCGAGCAATGCCCAGTTGACCTGCGACTGCATAGGGCCCGCTTGCCTGTCCCTCTCCGCTCCCATGACTATTCGATTGTAAACACAAAACATGGATACATGGTCAACTACGTCAACATAAATGGTACGAGAGAACGTGCATGTACCTATATACGCGATCTGCGTTTGTTAGACGGGCTCTCACTGGTTATGGATCTCACTACCCTAGGAACCCGAGACAACTACTGGAATATGAACAGCCGTTCGATAAACAAGGAAGCATGATTTTTACCCGGCAGGACCCAGCAGCGGCCAGATCGCCACCCGACGCCAAGCGCCGACTCAAACAAGCCGGGTCAGATCACTACGGTCACATCAGAGCCCCCAAACCGGCGTGGCTCGGTGCCGAAGCTACGCAGCTACAGCTACGCCGGCAGGGACGTAAAGCTCGAACGTCAAGTCCGTGGGCACGGGCAGGCCCTGCTCCTCAGCTGCGCAGGCCAATGCGAAGCCAGCAGCCTCCTCGGCCTGAGCGGCATCGTAAGCGTCGGTGCCGCCAGTCAAGCCTGGGATGTCAGGTGACTCGAAGCTCGAGCCAAAGCCGGAAGCGTGATGGTGCAGGATGCGAATGGTGTCCATGATCCCTTCTCCTCAGAGTAGCCACAGAGCCTCGTCTTCCACAAGGCCCACAACGCGCCGCATTTAGCCTTGGGCCACACCCCGAGACCACGCAAGGCTTGAGATGCAACTCCCCGGTGGGAAGCCATTTTGACCATGGGCCTTTGGCCCCTCGAACACGCGCCCGCGGCGACACTAGTCAAACCCTCATGGATCGAGGATTCCTCGATGATCTGCTCGAACCGGTGGGGCAGGCGCGTCGAACCCAGGCAGTCCAGGGCCTTCGCAGTCCCCGAACTGCAGGCCCCCCGACGGTCAAGACCGCCATTACGAGGCCGACATATCGGCGGGGATGGGTCCTGGCGGCGGTTATGGAGGTCTTGGCGGCTGCCAGCGGCCCTATGCAGACTCAAGCCATTCACGCAGCCGTGGAGAGTTGGCGGACGAGTCGATCGCCTCATCATCAGTCAGGAGCTGCCTGGTCGAAAACCTCGGCGGAAAGACGCCTCGCTTTGAGCGCGTCGGACACGGGCGATATCGCTTGGCTCCCCGGTTTGAACGCGTGGAGTGAGGGCGCTACCGTATGTCGCATGACCGCGAAGGAGAAGCTACGGCAGACAATCGAAGAGCTGTCTGAGGCCGAGGCGCAGGATACCCTCGGCTTCATCGTCCGTCGGCGCCAACAGTACGACGCCTTGGGGGAGATGCTCGAAAGCGCTCCGCTCGATGATGAGCCGACAACGCCCGAGGAGGATGAGGGCGTGCGCGAAGCACGCGCAGAGATCGCGCGAGGGGACGTGCTCTCGGCGGATGAAATCAGGCGCGAGGTCGCTTGAGCGCGAGCAGCGGCTGGAGCTTCTCAGCGCGAGCGGGGCGTGACTTCAAGCGTCTTGACAGGCCTATCCAGCGTCGCATCATCACTGCCCTTGACCGGCTCACAGACGACCCGCCAGCGGGCGATGTCGTCAAGCTGGCGAACACCGACGAATGGCGCCTACGGGTGGGCGATTGGCGGGTTCGCTTTGAGCGTGACGGCGAGACAGGTTTGGTTAACGTCCTACGGGTCTTGCCGCGTGGACGGGCATACCGGGACTGACCCAGACCGACACGCGCCCGCGGAGACGCTATCCAAACTCTCATAGATCGAGACGATCGGCAATGACATGCTCGACCCCAGGGGCCGAGACGTCCGGCGACGTGCGGCCGAGGCGATCCGTGCTGCTTCGGGGCACTAACCGGATTCGGCCGAAGGGCGGCACAAGCTGGGCGGATTCTGCTGGGCACCCTTGCTGTGGTACTCGTACCGTCGGGGTTGGTCATCGGCGCCGGTCTCCGGGTTGGCGCGGATGGCTGCGTCGCAGCAGAGAGCGGGCGTTGCGGTAGACGCTCAGGCGCGCTGATCAACCGACGGCAACCTCGATAAACGGTGTTGCCTCCTTGGCGTCCGGGTCGGTGATCTCGAATCCCTCGGGCTGGACGCTTCGGCGTCCGGCGATGCCGGTGACCAGTTCCTGCGCGGCCATGTCGAGCTTTCCTTCCTTCACCAGCTGCTCAGCGCGCTCGGCCAGTGCCTCTCGCAGTTTGTCCTCAGCGCGCCCGGCCGCCACTTTCGTCGGGGCGCGGCAGATGCGTTCCCCGAGCGTGATGACACTGCCGGCGATGTGCGTGAGCACGTCTGCCGGGATTTTGAGCACGACTTTGAGCGGGGTGTTGAGGCTGATCGAGACGATTTCGATCTGCTGGGCTGCACGGCGCGCGCGATCACGTCGCTGATAGGGAGTCAGGTTCCTCTCGGTGGCCTCGTCCCATTCTGCGAGGAGAAATGCCGTCTCGAGAAATCTGGCGAGTGTGTCGATCGCATCTGAAACGTCATGAAGATCCTCGGCTCGATCCGGTCCGAAGTCCTCCTCGTGCGGGACGAAAAACGTCGTCGTCAGAAGCACTGCGCCGGCGCCGGCCGTCCCGGTCTCTTCCTGCGACGCGCCCGCCATGCGACGATATTATAAGGAGCTGAGCTTACATGCGCGCCAATAGCCTGGCGTCGCCGTTCGTTCGCGGGCGCATTAGGTGGCCCATCGGCTGCGCGACACCTCTACACGCCGGTCGGGCGGCGTGCATCTCGCGCCACTGCGCACCAGTTTCGGAACACAGAAAATGACACGCGCCCGCTGTTGCCACTGATCAGGGTTGTCAGCCAGCACGAAAGCCGTGTAAACCGGGATGAATACTGGCTGATAACGCCACCGGCAGAAAACGCGCCCGGAGAGATTCGAACTCCCGACCTTCGGTTCCGTAGACCGACGCTCTATCCAGCTGAGCTACGGGCGCAGAGCGACGTAGTCTACCGACGCTCCTAGCCCTCGCCCCACACGGTCGCCACCAGCGAGCGTGGGCCTCCGTGGTTACGGTGCTCGCACAGGTAGATCCCCTGCCAAGTGCCAAGGACCACACGGCCACTGTTCACAGGCAGCGTCAAGGTAGGACCCAATAGCGACGCCTTCACGTGCGGAGGTGAAACCCCCGCGCCCGCGGCTCCAGGGTCAGCTCCCGTTGCAGCCACACGCCTGAGCCCAACCTACGAGCCCGCGCTGCGCAGCGTCAGCCGCCGCTCAATCGCCGCACGCGCTCGGTCAAACGCGCCCCTGTCGCCCAACAGTCGTGTGCAAGCGTTCGCGCCCAACCCCAGCGAGTAGATCTCAAACGCCACCTCAGCCGCGTCCTGCGCACTAACCACCGCCGCCTGATGCTCAAGCTCTCCCAGCCAGCCAAGCACACCAGCGCGCACCGCATCCTGAACCACCCCCGGACGGTCGTCAAACTCAGCCGCAACAGCAGCCCAGAAGCAGCCACCTTCAAACCCCTCCCGCTCCAAGAAGTCCAGGTAGCCCCTGCAGTACGCCCGTAGACGAGCGTCGCCCTCCACCTCGGCTTGCGCCGGCGCAATCACCTCTGCTGTGAAGCGCAGCGCCGCCGCATCGATCGTCGCCAGCTGCAGCTCCTGCTTGGAGCCAAAGTGAGCAAACAGGCCACTCTTGCTCATCTCAAGCTCGCTCGCCAGCCTGCCAATCGTCAGCCCTTCAAGGCCCTCCGTCGACGCTACGTCAACTGCCCGCTCAAGGATCGCCGCCCTTGTGTTTGCCGCCTTCGTGGGCTTGCTCGCTTGCTTGCTCGCCACTGGTGCCAGCTTAGTCGCGGCCGCCGTCTTCACAAGCCAATTGTAAAGCACGAACGTTCGTGCTAATAATATTCCGCCCCCAAGCAAGCCCCAGAGGAAGAGGAGACGCACATGCCCGATTTCACCGCCACCTCCATCGACGACATGGAGAGCGTCATCTTTGGCTCCTTCAAACGCGCCCGCGCCTCGCTCGGGGTCGAGTCCTTCGGCATGCAGGTGCTCGACCTGCCCCCCAACGCCACCCTCTACCCGGAGCATGACCACGCCGACAGCGGTCAGGAGGAGGTGTTCGTCGTCTTGCGCGGCGCCGGCGAGATCGAGATCGACGGACAGCGCCACCCGCTCGACCCCGACACCATGGTCCGCGTCGGACCAGCGCCAAAGCGCAAGCTCTGGCCCGGTGAGGACGGCATGCGCGTGCTCGCCCTCGGCGGCTGCCCCGGCGCCGTTTATCAGGCGCCCGACCTCACCAAGCTCGGCGCGCCTGATCCAGGACTTCCCGAAGCTCCCCCTCAGTGAGCCACGCTCGCCACGCCGATATCCATCTATAAAAAATCCGTTCAGCCGTGTGACAGGATGCACCACCTTGCCCCGCCTGCCCAACGCCGCCACAGCGCTCCCCGCCATACTGCTCGCGCTCGCGTGCGCCGGCTGTGGCTCCAGCAGCACCCCCAGCACAGCAGGCAGTGCAAACGCCGCAGCCGGAGCCGTGACCAAGGCTCAGTTCATCGCCCACGCCGAAAGCATCTGCGCCAAGCTCAACAGCCAGGAGAAGCCCCTTAGAGCCCGTCAAGAAGCGCTCAAAGGGCTACCCGTTGAGACCGCCGATGAGGATTTCGTCGCGCTCGTACACCAGCTCGTAGCCTTCTCGAGGGCGGCCACCAGCAAGCTCACCCTGCTCCCGCAGCCCGCCCAAGACACCCAAGCAATCGCCAAACTCCTCGCCACCCTGTCCGCCGAGACCAGCGAGGCCAACGACATCGCCTCAGCCGCAAGCCGCCAGGAAAGCAGCACCGGTGAAGCCGACGAGCAAGCGCTCAGGAAATCCATCGCCAACAACCGCGCGCTCGCCGCCCAATACGGCATGAAGGACTGCATCGGCGCTGAATGACCCGTCGGCAGGCCGCTCAAAGGCCGCGTTCGATCGTGTCCAACAGCCGCGTCAGTAGCGCATCGCGCTCTCCCTCCGGCACCTCCCGTAGAGGCCCCTCCAGCAGCAGCATCGACAGCCCATGCACCGAGGACCACGCCGCGAACTCTGCATTCGCGCGCCGGCCCTGGGGCAGCCCGCTCGCCACCCATACCGAGTCCAGCTGCGCCTGCAGGATCTCAAGCGGACCCAGACCGCCATCGCCAACGCCTTCGTCCTCGTCCAAGTAACCCAAGCCCGGCGGCACCGCAAACGCCGTGCGAAATAGGCCCGGCTGCGTCAGCGCGAACTCAACATACGCCCCACCCGTCGCCCGTAGCCGCGCGCGTGCCGCCGCCGCGCCACGCCGCGCCGGCCCAACCTCAGCGATCCGCCGCTCCATCAGCTGCGCCAGCGAGCGCATGCAGCGGTCGCAGATCGCCTTCAGCAGGCTGTCCCTATCCGCGAAGTGCCTATACGCGGCGTTGTGCGACACCCCCGCTCGGCGCGACACCTCTCTCAGCACCACCGCATCCGGGCCACCGTCACGCGCCAACTGCAGGCCCGCCTCAATCAGCTCCGAGCGCAGGTTGCCGTGGTGATAGGTGGTTTTGGGTGGAGTCATCAGCGTATGTTGACAGCGTCCACAAGATCTGCCAAGCTGCCCCAGTGTTGATGCTGTCAACTTCATCCGGTCTGGAGCCCTCGCCATGAACCCCTCTTCCTCCCGCCGCGGCCTCATCCTCGCCGCCGTCTGCCTATCCGCGTTTGCCATCAATGTCGACACCACCATCGTCAACGTCGCCCTGCCGTCGCTCACGCGCCAGCTGGGCGCCGGCACGCGCGACCTGCAATGGATCGTCGACGGCTACAACCTCGCGTTCGCCGCCCTCGTGCTCTCAGCCGGCAGCCTCGGCGACCGCTTTGGGCGCCGGCCAACCCTGCTGATCGGCCTACTTGGGTTCGCCATTGCCAGCGTTGGCGCCGCCCTGTGCGTCAACCCTGGCCAGCTGATCGCAGCGCGCTTCGTCATGGGCACATTCGCAGCGCTCATCTTCCCCACCACCCTCGCCATCATCAGCAACGCCTTCCCCGACCGCAGCCAGCGAGCCAAGGCCGTCGGCGTGTGGGGAGCCGTCACCGGCCTCGGCGTCGCCATCGGACCCGTCAGCGGCGGCCTCTTGCTGACGTGGTTCTCCTGGCCGAGCGTTTTCCTCGCGCTCGTGCCCGTCAGCCTGCTCGCCGCAGCCGTCGTCTACCGAGTCGTGCCCGAGTCACGCGACCCCAGCGCCGCCCCGCTCGACTGGGGCGGCCTGCTCACCGCCACCATCACCATCGGAGCACTCGTGTACACGATCATCGAGGCCCCCGGCCGTGGCTGGGGGTCCACCGACAGCCTGCTCGGATTTGCCGCCGTCGCGATCGTCGGCACCCTGTTCGTCCGCCTCGAGCGCTCCCGCATACATCCCATGCTCGACGTCAGGCTGTTCTCCGAGCGCGCCTTCAGCGCCGCCAGCGGCTCCATCACCGTCGCCTTCTTCGCGCTGTTCGGCTTCATCTTCCTCATCACCCAGTACTTCCAGTTCATCCGCGGTTACAGCACCCTCTCCACTGGCGTGCGCATCCTGCCTGTCGCCCTCAGCATCGGCATCGCATCCGTGCTCGGAGCACGGCTCGCCGCCCGCCTCGGCACGCGCGCGATCGTCAGCTCTGGCCTGTTGCTGTTTGGCGGCGCGTTCCTGTGGATCTCCCAAGCCGCCACCACTACCTCCTACAACATCGTCGTCGTGCAAATGCTGATGATGGGCACCGGCCTAGGCATGACCTCAGCGCCCGCCACCGAGTCCATCCTCAGCGTGCTCTCCCCCGCCAAGGCCGGCGTCGGCTCAGCCGTCAACGACGCCACCCGCGAGGCCGGCGGCACGCTCGGGGTGGCCATCATCGGCAGCGTGTATGCCTCGCTTTACGCCTCAAGCCTCACCCACAGCGCCGCCGCCGCCAAGCTTCCCGCCGCCGCGTTCGCAAGCGCCAAGAGCTCCGTCGGCGCCGGCCTCGCGGTCGCCAACCATGCCCCGCTTGACGCCCACCCGCAAGTCCTCGACGCTGTGCAAACCGCCTTCATGAGCGGCCTGCACACAGGCTGTTTCGTCGCCGCCGGCGTCTGCTGGGTGGGAGCGCTCGGAGCACTTGCGCTACCCGGGCGACGTCGTCCCGTTGGCCACAGCCTTCCCAGCCACGCCGCCGTACACACCCCAGCGCAGCCGTAGCCAAGTCGGAGACATCCGCGGCACCATTTGCTCGCTATTTGCGGAGATTGCCAGCGAGTATGGCAATCCTCTCATATTCGGCCCCGCAAGTATTCGCTCTATCCGAAAACGGTGTCCCAGAGGGACAAAAGGTGCGGTTAGCTAGACGCCAAGCACCTCCTCCGTCTATCAAATGCCATCTAGACAACACTTCTAGTAGTGAGCTATTTCTTGGCCTAAGTTCATAAAAATTGATTCATCCCGAGATGGCGGTCAGAAAGGGAGGCTCCATGGAGACTCATCTCGATCGCGTCGATTTGCCGTCCGACCGAATTCCCGAGCGGTGGTACAACGTGCTGCCAGATCTTCCGCGGATGCCCGAGGACTATCTCGACGCTACCGTCGAGGAACCGCTTTCCGACGCGCAATTCGAGCAACTGCTCACCCCCGCGCTCGTCGCCCAGGAGCGCTCCATGGAGCGCTGGATCGAGATCCCCGCCGCAGTGCGCGATGCATACAAGATGTGGCGGCCCACGCCGCTGTTTCGCGCCGTTGGCCTCGAGCGCTATCTGAGCACTCCAGCTGAGATCTACTTCAAGTACGAGGGCGCCGGACCCGCCGGCAGCCACAAGCTCAACTCCGCCCTCGCACAGGCCTACTACGCCAAGCGGGACGGCATCAAGCGGCTCGTAACCGACACCGGCGCCGGCCAGTGGGGTCAGGCCATCGCCCTCGCATGCGCGCATTTCGGCGTACAGCTGCTCGTGTACATGATCCGCGCCAGCTACATCAGCAAGCCATACCGCCGCATCCTCATGGAAACCTACGGCGCAAACGTGCGCCCCAGCCCCGGCCCCGACACCGAGTTCGGGCTCAGCCTACTGCGGGAGATCCCCGACCACCCCGGCAGCGAGGGAACCGCCGTCAGCGAAGCGATGGAGGCCGTCCGCGCGGACCCCAACTCGCGCATGGCCATAGGCGCGTTCTCCAACTACTGCCTCATGCACCAAACCGTGATCGGGCTGGAGACGCGCGAGCAGCTGCAACTGATTGACCGCGAGCCCGACTTCCTGATCGCCTCCGTCGGCTGCGGGTCGAACCTCGGCGGATTCATCAACCCGTGGGTGGCAGAGAAGCTCGCCGGGCGCGACATCACATTCCTAGCCGCCGAGGCCGCTGCGTGCCCAACGCTGAGCAGAGGCGTCTACACGTGGGATCACGTCGACGCCGCCGCCACCGGGCCGCGCGTCCTCAGCTACTCGCTCGGCCACAACTTCATTCCCCCCGCCATCCATGCCGGCGGGCTGCGCTATCACGGCTGTGCCCCAATCGTGGGGATGCTGCGGCATGAGGGACTGCTCGACGTAGTCGCGCTTCCACAGTCCGAAGTGTTCGCCGCCGCACGGCTCATGACTCGTCTCCACGGCTATTTGCCTGCGCCTGAGGCAGCCCACGCGATCAAGGCAACAATCGACGTGGCGCTGCGCTGCAAGGAGCAGCGCCGTAAGGCAGTCATCGTGTTCTGCTTCAGCGGGCACGGCCTGCTCGATCTGAGCGCCTACGGAGAGTTCAACCACAACATGCTCGAGGATTCGCCACCCGAGCTCTCAGTGCTGCCAGTAAGCACATTCGCATGAGGAGCTATCCCATGCTGATCGACGGCCAGGACGACAGCGGCCTGGGTTGGACCTACGTCGTGCGCGCCTCCGCGCTGATCGCAGATCCCCAACGCGCCTTCAACCTCAAGCGCGGCCTCGAGCTCGGAAGTATTGAGATGGCACCCCTCGACGCCGACCACAGCGACGTCATCGCACGCTGCGCCTGGGGAGACGCCACCCACAACGAGCGGGCAATCGCCGCCGCCGCACGCGCCAGCGAGAGCTTCTCCCGCTTCAGCCTAAGCCAGCTACGCGAGATCGGCGCCGCCTTCTACCGCGAGCTGCTCGCCCGCACGGATGAGCTCGTCGAGATCCTCGTCCACGAAGGCCATCCGCTGAAGCTCGCGCGGTGGGAGGTAAGCGGCGTCATCCGCGGCCTCGACGAGCCCACACGCGAGTGGTACTACAAGCAGTTCAAGGAGAGCTTCACCATCGATGGGCGCGATCTGCAGCTGGTGCGCAAGCCCGACGGAGTCGTGTGCGTAAACCCGCCCCAGAACGCCGCCGCCTCGAATTCCGCCATGGGCTGTCTAGCGCTGCTCGCCGGCAACACGCTCGTGGTCAAGGTGCCCCGCAGCACGCCCACCGGGGTGATGTTCGTCTACCGCGAGATCTTCCAACCCGTGCTCGCCCGCCACGGCGCTCCACCCGGCACGCTCAACCTCATCTCCGGCGATACGCAGTCGACCCTGAAACAGTGGCTACGCAGCCCGCGCGTCGACGACGTGCTGTTCTTCGGGTCGAGCACCTCAGGCTTACGCTTCGGCAACGACTGCTATGCCGCCGGTAAGAAGCCGATCCTCGAGCTCTCCGGCAACGACGGCTTCCTCGTGTGGCGCGACGCCGACCTCGATCGTGCCGCGCAAACACTTACCGAGTGCTTCTACGGCTCCAGCCAGATCTGCATGGTGCCCAAGTACGCGATCGTCCACCCCGATATCGCAGAGGAGTTGATCGCAAGATTCCTCACACTGGTCGCCGCAATCCAACCGGGCTACCCAGAGGATCCTAACGTGGTGCTCAGCCCGGTTCTCAAGCAGGATCAGTTCTTCGACTTCCTCTCCGAGGCCCGCGAGGCCGGCTGCCAGCTCCTAACCGGCGGACAGCGCGTGGGTGTGGACGGCACACCCAACCCAAGCGGATTCTTCCTGCAGCCGACCGTCATCCGCGTGCACGGGCTCGACAGCGCACGCAAGCTCTCATGTGTGCGCGAGGAGACGTTCTTCCCGATGCTACCCATCATCGTTCCCCGCCAGGAGGGACCAGAGCTACTGGAGCAGGCTCTCAGCTTCATGAACGCCAACGAATACGGGCTGCGCAACTCCCTGTGGTCCACCAGCGAGCATGTCATCGAGGCATTCATCAGCGGGCTTTCTAACGGCGGGCTACTGAAGATCAACGACTCGCACATCGGCTTTCACTCGATCCTCGCCACCCACGGAGGAACTGGACGCACAGGCGGCCCCACCGGGGAGCTTAACTACGCGATCCTGAGGACCACTCATCTGCAGGGCATCAGCCGTGCATATGCATCTCGCAAACACATAACCGGCGTGGGCGTCGGCGTACACGCCACGGACTCCCAGGAGCTTCCCCTGCTGGGTGCAGCCGAGATTCCACCGGTGCCAGCATGAGCGCAGGCCACCGCCAACAAGCCGCGCTTTAAGCACCGGCTCTGGCTAACTCGCGTCTCCCTTGACCGCCCGCCAGGCCGCCTCCGCCAAGATCGGGGCTGCTCGCAGCACCTCGCGCGCGGCTTGCTTGCTGTCGGTCCTGGCGATGATCTCACTGCCGTATTGCTGCGCCGAGCCCAGCACGATCTGCCCAAACAGCAGGATTGGCAGGCGGCGGATAAGCCCCGCCGAGACGTGCGCCGCCGCCCAGTCCTCCACCCCCGTTGCAAATTCCCTGTTCATCGCCTCCAGTCGGTCAAGGTGCTCCGACGACAGCCAACTGGCGTTGAAATAGTTGAGATATTGCGCACGGCCAACATTCTCCGCCATCCACCCAAGATGAAACGTGACCATCGATTTCACCCCCGCAGCAGCCGACCGGTGGCGGCATAGCTCCCCCACCAGACCCTGCTGATAGGACTCGAGTGTCTCCAAGTAGAGGGCGTCCTCGACGTCCCGTAGGCCTCCAGGGAAGTGATGGTAAACCGTCCCCACACTGGTGTTCGCCTGCGCACAAAGCTGGTTGATCGTCATACCCCCGCGACCGCCCCTGCCGTAACAGGCCGCGGCTGCACCGATCAGTCGGGCTCGGCCTTCGCCCCGAGTACCACGCCTGCGGGCCATCAGTGCCTCCGTTCGCCTTAGGTATGTGAAGCCCTACCGAGTAAATACTCTAGAGACAAACGTCAGCTGCTGACAGCTAGTGCTCACTCGGCCTATTTCCTTGCGTCCGGGCCAATCAACAAGCGCCAGCTGCGCCCCAACAGCCCGCCCCAAGCCAGCCCAGCAGGGACCGCCCCGTGCTCTGTTCGTGTGTCGCATTATGATTTGTATACGAGATATGGAACTTACCCGTACAGGACTACTTAGGGGATAACGAGCCAAATGCCAAGAACCAGTTCAGCAGCAAGCAAGTCCGAGAACGAGTTGGAGCCCTCCTGGGCGCATCCAGGTCTGCGTGAGCCGCGCTACTCGCAGTCGCTCGAGCGGGGGCTTGCGATCCTCGGCTGCTTCACGCCCAAACGCCCCGTGCTCGGCATCGCCGACATCGCCGATGAGCTCGGCATGAGCCGCTCAACCACACACCGCTACGTCATCACCCTCGTAGCACTCGGCTACCTCAAGCAAGGCGCCTCACGCAAGTACCGCCTCGGACTACGCGTAACCGACCTCGGCATGTCCGCCCTGAACTCCACCGGACTACGCGAGCACGCCCACCCCTACCTAGAAGAGCTACGCCAACGCAC
>Ga0209624_10001347_pt1 | contig 19486 bp, 16 predicted proteins | sample JacPinW_OM2H0_O1_FD_188565 | JGI IMG/M metagenome (GOLD analysis project Ga0209624, IMG submission 188565) | Forest soil microbial communities from Algoma, Ontario, Canada - Jack Pine, Ontario site 1_JW_OM2H0_O1 (SPAdes) (version 2) | ecosystem: Environmental > Terrestrial > Soil > Boreal...
ATTCCCGCGGCTTCCGCGCGCTCGCGTGCCGCAGAACTGTCGTCCCAGGCGGCCACGTCGGCGCCGCCGGTGACAAGCGCCCGCGCCGTCGAAAGCCCCGAACCGCCAAGGCCGAAGAGAGCGACGCTCTGCCCGCGCAGGGTCTCGACCGGCGTCATCGTCACCTCAGTTTCAGCGAGGCAAGGCCGACCATCGCGAGCACGAAGGCGATGATCCAGAAGCGCATGACAATCTGCGGCTCGGACCAGCCGAGCTGCTCGAAATGGTGATGAATGGGCGCCATGCGGAACACCCGCCTGCCGGTGAGCTTGAACGACACCACCTGCACAACGACCGAAGCCGCCTCCATCACGAACAGCCCGCCAATCACCGCCAGCACGATCTCGTGCTTGATCGCGACAGCTGTTGTGCCTAGCAGTCCGCCGAGCGCCAGCGACCCCGTGTCGCCCATGAAGATCTGTGCTGGGGGCGCGTTGAACCACAAGAAGCCGACGCCCGCGCCAATCAACGCGCCGCTGACCACCATGAGATCGCCAGCGAAAGGCACATGATTGATCAGAAGGTAGTGCGAGTAGACAAAGTTGCCCGCAATATAGGCGATGAGCCCAAGCGTCGCGGCGGCGATCATCACCGGCACGATCGCGAGCCCGTCGAGCCCGTCGGTCAGATTGACCGCATTGCCGAAGGCGACAATGACGAACGGGCCGAACAGCAAGAACGCCCAGCCGAAATCGAACACGAAGCCGCTCACGAACGGCACCGCGAGTCCGGTCGCGCCATTGGCGCCGACGCGCATCAGCGCATAGCAGGCGAGCGCGGCGATGACATATTCGCCAAAAAGGCGCGCGCGGCCCGAGAAGCCGCGTTCTGACTGTTTCGTCACCTTCAGATAGTCGTCGTAGAAGCCGATCACAGCGAAGCCCGCGGTGACGAACAGCACGATCCACACATAGGGGCTTTCGAGATTGGCCCACAGCAAGGCCGAGACAAAGAGACCGAACAGGATCATCAGGCCGCCCATCGTCGGCGTGCCTTTTTTGCTGAGAAGATGCGACGCCGGTCCATCGGGCCGAATCGGCTGCCCCTTGCCCTGTTTCAGACGCAACGCGGAGATGATCGTCGGACCGAAGAAGAAGACGAGGAAAAGCCCGGTTCCCGCGGCGCCAAGCGTGCGGAAAGTGAGGTATCGGAACAGGTGGAAGGCGCCTGGGAGTTCCGCCAGCCAGGTCAGCATGTCCTAGCCTCCTGGCCCATGAGCGAAGCGGTCGCGCAAAGCTGAAACGAGCGGGCCCATCCGGCTGCCGTTCGAGCCTTTGACCATCGCGATATCGCCGCCCCGCAGGGCGCGGGCGACTTCGTCCGTCAACTCGCTTGAGCGCTCGGTCCAGGCGGCTCGCATCGATTCCGGCGCCGCCTCGTAAAGCGCGCGCGTGAGCGGGCCCGCGCCGAACAAGAGATCCACCTTGTTGGCGCTAAGGTCGGCGGCGAGTTCGGCGTGCATCGCCGCCGCTTTCGGCCCAAGCTCGAGCATGTCGCCAATGACCGCGATTCGGCGCCCTTTTGGTCCGGGCTTGGCCGCAGCGAGCAGCGCCAGGGCGGCCCGCATCGACGCGGGATTCGCGTTGTAGCTTTCATCGATGATGGTCGCCGGACCGTCAGGCGTCGGCAGTAAGAAGCGCTCGCCCCTGCCCTTCTGCGGCGAGAAGCGACGAAGCGCGGCGGCGCAGGCCTCAAGGTCGGCGCCAAACGCTTCCGCAGCCAGGAGCGCGCCGAGCGCGTCCTGCGCCATATGAAGCCCCGGCGCGCCGAGTTCGAACGCCAATTCGCGAGCGAGAACGCGCGCCCTCACGCGCGAGCCGCCATCGATCGCCTCGACCTCCAGGAGTTGGGCGTCGCAATCGGCGCCGCGGCCGAAGCGCCAGACCCTTGCGCCGCGCGCCGCGGCGGCTGTCTTCAGCCGCTCGAATTGCGGAGCGTCGCGATTCAAGACGGCGGTTCCGTGTGGTTCGAGGCCGTGAAAGATCTCAGCCTTCGCGTCGGCGATGGCTTCGATCGAGCCGAGATGCTCGATGTGGACCGGGGCGATCGTCGTCACGAGTGCGACATGCGGCCGAGCCATCCGGGTAAGCGGCGCGATTTCACCCGCGTGATTCATGCCCATCTCAAACACGCCGAAGCACGCGCCCGCCGGCATTCGGGCGAGCGTCAGCGGCACGCCCCAATGGTTATTGTAGGAAGCCGCTGAAGCGTGCGTTGCGCCGCAGGCCGTGAGCATCGCGCGCAGCATCTCCTTGGCCGTCGTCTTGCCGACCGAACCGGTCACTGCGACGATCTTCGCCTTCGAACGCGCGCGAGCAGCGACGCCCAGCCGCTCCATTGCGTTCAGGGTGTCCTCAACCACGAACGCCGGGCCGAGGGCGGCAAGCTGCGGCGCGCGCTCGCGCGATATGACGGCGGCCGCAGCGCCAGCTTCGAAAGCGCGCGCGACATGGTCGTGACCGTCATGCGCATCGCCCCGTATGGCGAAGAAGAGATCGTCCGCCTCAAGCGTCCGGCTGTCGATCGAGACGCCCTTGACAGCCGTGCTCAGCGGATTGCTCGGCACGGCGCCAAGCGCTGTGCTCAATTCGGCTTGGGTCCAAAGCGCAGTCATGGCGCCTCCTTGAGCGCCGCGCGCGCCTCATCGGCGTCGGAGAACGGCAGCGTCTTATCGCCCACGATCTGCCCAGTTTCGTGACCCTTGCCGGCGATCAGAAGCGCATCGCCGTCGCGAAGCACTGCGACCGCTGCGCGAATGGCCGCCGCGCGGTCGCCGATCTCGATCGCCAAAGGCGCGGCGGCAAGGATCTGCGCTCGGATCGCCGCGGCATTCTCGGAGCGAGGATTATCGTCGGTCACGATCGTCACGTCAGCGCAACGCACAGCGATTTCGCCCATGATCGGTCGCTTGCCCGGATCGCGGTCGCCACCGCAACCGAACACCAGGACAAGACGCCCGCGCACGAACGGCCGCAGCGCGGCAATTGCCTTCTCGAGCGCGTCGGGCTTGTGCGCGTAGTCGACAAAAACAGTCGCGCCGCGGACGCCCCCAATGCGTTCGAGGCGTCCCGGCGCGCCTTCGAGCGCTTGCAGCGCTTCGAAGACCGCATCCGCGTCGCTGCCTGTGCCAATGCAAAGCCCTGCGGCAACCAGCGCGTTGGAGATCTGAAAGTCGCCGGCAAGCGGAAACTTCACGCGAAAGCTGCGGCCACGGAACTGAAGATCGAGCACAGAAGACAATCCGTCGCGCGGAGCGGAATTCAGGCGGATCGTCTCGCCCTTCACGCCGACGGTGACAACCTGAAGGCCACGCGCCCACGCCGTCGCGATCACGCGTGGAGCAATGGCGCTGTCGGCGTCAATGACTGCCGGCGCGCCATCGGGCAAAAGATCTTGGAACAGCCTGAGCTTGGCGGCCAAATAGTCCTCGACCGACGCATGATAGTCCATGTGGTCGCGCGTCAGGTTGGTGAACGCGCCCGCCGCGAACCGCACGCCGTCAAGCCGTTTCTGGTCGAGACCGTGCGAGGACGCCTCGATCGCGAGGCTCGTGACGCCGTTCGAGGCGAGCCGATCAAGCAGTTGATGCAACGCGATGGGGTCCGGCGTCGTTAGCGATCCGTAGACGGTCAGCGGGCGCGACACGACGCCGATCGTCCCGATCGAAGCAGCCTCGCGTCCCAACGTCTGCCAGATCTGGCGCACGAAGGCTGCGACCGACGTCTTTCCGCTGGTGCCGGTCACCGCGACAATGGTTTCGGGCTGGCGCGGATAGAAGCGCGCGGCGGCCTGAGCAAGCGCAGCGCGGGCGTCGGCGACCTTCACGAAAGCGGCATTAGGGGTTTCCGCCCAACGCTCAGCGACAATCGCGGCTGCGCCTTTCGCCACCGCTTCGCCGACGTGATTGAGGCCGTCGTCCTTCGCCCCCGCAAGCGCGAAGAAAATATCGCCCGGCGCCGTCTTTCGGCTGTCGAACGCGAGCCCTGCAATCGCCCGCGACGCCAGCGCACGATCGGCGTCCTTGAGCTCGAGGATGTCGCCAAGCCGTCTCATCGCCCTTGAGCTCACTCCTTGCCGGTCTTGTCGGCGTCGGCTCCATACCCTAGTCGGGCGATGATGGGGAACGGCTGCGTTGGCGCCTCCTTCATCGGCGGCACGCCCTCAAGCGGTTCGACCCGGCGGATAAGCGCGCCGGCGACGCGGCCGGCGTTATAGGCGGCGGTATGGAATCCATGATCTTCCGGCGCGGGCTCCGGATCGTCGTAGATCGTCAGATAAAGGTACTTCGGCTTGTCGGCCGGCGTGATCGCCATGAAGGTGGTGAAGACCTTGTTCTGCGAATAGTGCCCGTGGATGATCTTGTCGGCGGTTCCCGTCTTTCCACCGACGTAGTAGCCGGGAATGTTGGCGAAACTTGCGGACCCATGCGTCGCGTTTGAGCGCAGTAGGTAGCGCATGGACTCGGAAGTCTGCTCGCTGATCACGCGATGGCTGACCTTCGCGGCCTCCTCTTCGGTGCGCGGCAGAAAGGTTGGCGTCATCATCTCCCCCCCGTTGGCCAGTGCGCACACCGCCATCACCGCCTGGATTGGCGCGACATTGAGGCCCTGGCCGAAGGCGATGGTCATCGTGTTGAGAAGCGCCCAGTGCTTGGGCACCAGCGGCTCGGCGCTCTCCGGCAACTCGGTGCGCAAGCGGTCGAGCTGACCCATCTTCTTCAAGAAGGCCTTATGGCCCTCGACGCCAACCATCAGCGCTAGCCGTGCGGCGCCGATGTTCGAGGAATGGGTGAACACTTCGGGCACTGTCAGCACGCGATGGGTGGCATGAAAATCGTGGATCGTGAACCGCCCGTAGCGCAGGCTGTCGCGCGCGTCCACGTGCGAGCCGAGATTGACCTTGCCGGATTCGAGCGCCATGGCGAGCGAAAGCGCCTTGAAGGTCGAGCCCATTTCGTAGACGCCGACATTGATGCGGTTGATCTTCGTCGGATCGCGCACATCGCCCGGGTCGTTGGGATCGAAGTCGGGCAGGGATTCGAGCGCCAGCACTTCGCCGGTGTTGACGTCGACGATCATGCCCGCCGCAGCCTTGGCATGGAAGCGATCCATTCCGTCGACCAGTTCGTCGCGCAGCGCATGCGTGGCCTTGAGATCGAGCGAGAGGCGGACCGGCTTCAGACTGTCGGGATCAACCGTGAAGCCCGCGACATGCGGATCGGTCAGGCTCTGCTGGTCGAGATATTTCTCCATGCCGGCGATGCCGACGTTGTCCTTGTCAACGAAACCGATCACGTGGGCGCCAATCGGGCCGTTGGGGTAGACGCGCTTGTTCTCGGGCAGGAAGCCGACACCGGGCAGGCCGAGGTGAAAGATCTCCGCCTGCTCCTTCGACGTGATCTGCCGCTTGACCCAGATGAAGCCCTTTTTCGAAGCCAGCCGCTCGCGCAGCAGCTTCGCGTCGACGTCGGGAAGCACGGCGGTGATGAGCTCGACCGCCTCGTCAATGTCGATGATGCGATTCGGCTCGGCGAACACCGACATGGTCTTGACGTCGCTGGCGAGGATCTCGCCGTTCCGGTCCAATAAATCCGGCCTCGCGCCGGAGACCGCGTCATCGGCGGCTGTCTTCAGCGTCTGCGGCGGATCATGCGAGAGACCGAGCACAAGCAGCTTCACGCCGATCCCGGCATAGGCGACGAATAGGCCAAGCGCGATGGTCCGCACGCGCGCGCTCGAACGGTCGAGCCGGGTCGAAAGAAGCTGGCTCGCGAAGGCCTTCAGCTTCGCTTTGTTTGCGCCCGCAGGCTGTGGGAGTCGCACGCCCGGCGGCTCCAGATCGACGCCGAAATTCTTTGGCAGATAGCGCCTGAACCATGCAATCCCAGCGTCAGCCAGGAGATCCAGGGGTTTGAAGCGCAGCCGCGCGCGGCTCGCGGGCATCGCTGTCGAGTCGATCGGGTTCTCGGCCATTTCTCACCTCACTTGCGGCGTTGAGGCGGAGGCGGTGACGGCCGGGGTCGAATTGTCAGCCGTGAAGCCCAGCGATTCGAGCGTACGGCCGATCGAGTCGGTCTTGGGCTGAGCGTCAGGCAGCTCGTTGACGGTCGCGATCTGGTTTAAAGCCAGCGGCTGCAGACCAAGCTTCGAGTCGGCGAGCGCCTGCACTCGGTCAGGCCGGGCGAGATGCGCATATTCGGCGCGCAGGAGATTGATCGCGTCCTTCTCCTTGTTGATGAGATGGCGCGTCTTCACCAGCTGTTCGGAGGCATAGATCGTGCGGTACTTGACGCCGTAGACGTAAGCCGCCGAGCCGATCAGCGCGGCAATGGCGAACGCGTGCAGAATACGCCACATCGGTCCTATCTCCCCCTTCGCGCCGGCAGTCGAGCCAGCGCCTCAATTCCCTCGTCCCGTCCCCGCGGCGGCGCGCTGGTGCGGACGCCAAACCGCAATTTCGCCGACCGTGAGCGCGGATTTGCATGCGCCTCGGGTTCGCTCGGCTCGATTGGCTGGCCGCGCGGAACCTCGAATGTCGGCTCGGCCTGCGCCGGTTCGCCAGGCAAACGGCGCGAGACGGTTCGTCCGCGGCCCGAGCGACCGGCGAAGAACTGCTTGACGATCCGGTCCTCGAGCGAGTGGAACGTCACAACCACGAGGCGGCCACGAGGTTTGAGCAAAAGCTCGGCGGCGAAAAGTGCGCGCGCGAGCTCGCCAAGCTCGTCATTGACGGCGATGCGCAGCGCCTGAAAGGCGCGGGTCGCGGGATGGGTGAGCTCACCACGCCGCGCTGGCGCGACCCGCGCGATCATCCCGGCGAGCTCTAGCGTCGACGTGAACGGCTTTGCCTCGCGATCGGCGACAATGGCGCGCGCGATTCGGCGCGCTGCGCGCTCCTCGCCGAAGTGAAACAAAATGTCCGCGATCGTCGCCTCGTCCTCGTCGCGCAGGATGTCGGCGGCCGAACGGCCGCTGCTCCCCATGCGCATGTCGAGGGGCGCGTCGAAGCGCAGCGAGAAGCCGCGCGCCGCCTCGTCGAGCTGCATCGACGAAACGCCGATATCGAGCACGACCCCGTCCACCGCGTCTACGCCGAGACGCTTGGCGACCTCGTCGAGTTCGCCAAAGCGCGCTTCCACGAGCTCAAGCTGACCGTCGGACGAAGCATTCAGCGCCTCGCCGGCCCGAATGGCCGAGGGGTCGCGATCGAGCGCGACCACGCGCGCGCCGCGGTCAAGAAGCGCGTGCGCATAGCCCCCACCGCCGAACGTGCCATCGACATAGACGCCGCCTCTGCGAGGATCGAGCGCCTCCATGGCCTCCTTGAGCAGAACAGGAACATGGCCGGACGCCGCACGCGCGGCGCCGCTCATCCCGACGCCCCCGGCGGCGCTAGGGCGTCTCGCTCCGCGCGCAAGCGCCGGACCCGCTCGCGCGCCTGTTCGAGATGAACCTGAAAGCGCGTCGGCTCCCAGATCTGGAACTTGTGCCCCTGCCCGACGAACACCGCCTCGGAGCCGAGCGCCAACGCCGTCTTCAGCCGCTCCTCGAAAAAGACCCGGCCCTCCGCGTCCAGGCGCAAGACCTCGCTCATGCCCAAAAGCGCAGTCGCAAAGGCGTCGCGGGCCTGCGAATAGGGCGGCATTGTCTGCAGGAGCGAATCGATCTCCGCAATCAGCGCGTTGCCGCCGCAGTCGAGCGCCGGCGCGTCCAGCGACGGGTAGGCGTAGACGCCCGCGAAGCCGTCCTTCGTCAGCACCTGACGGAACGAGGCTGGGATCGAGATTCGCCCCTTGGCGTCGAAGCGGTGGGTGAAATTCGAAAGAAATCGATCCACCGGGCAGCCCTTCGGCGCGCGAGCAAGCCCGCTTCAGGCGCACGGTGGCGCTAGGCGACGGCGCGGAGGCGCGGTCGATTGACGGGATGGCGTGGGATAGCATGGGACCCCATGGGGATCAACGCATTAGGGGCTCAAGGTTAATCTTCCGTTAGGACGGAGACGACCTGCGTATTATTTGGCGTCTCGCCCGCAATTACTGGGATGCGCGCGACCTTGCCCGTGACGCAGGCGCGAACAGCGAGCCCAAGGCTGCTTTGCTTCCGTTTGGTTAACGGACTGTGAGCGGCGTCACGGCGCCGCGGCGGCCGTGGGTCTACACCTCGAAAAGAGCAGGACGATGAACTTCAACCGGCGATTTGCCTTTAACAATTTGTTACTTGCTATCGCACGGTAACGTCGTAATCATCCTGTAAAAAGAAGAGGAAGGTGATGGTCACTGTGATGCTTCTCTGGGGGGTCGGTTTCGCCGCACTCGGCTGGCTCGTGTTCAAAATCGCCGAGCGGATGTGAAGCACCGATCAGCTCCCCAACGCTGACCACGCAACGGAATTGAAGGAAAACTGTCGTGACGATCGTATTCGCCGGAGCCGCTGGTTGGCTCGTTCTTTTGCTCATGTGCGCTTACGCAAAGGCGCGCGACCGACGCTTCTAACCCACCTGTTCGACGGCAAGGCTGCCCGCAGGCAGCGGCTTCAGGGTCGCCTTGGCTGAAATCGAGACATCAAGCCACGCGGCCCAGTCCGCGCGATTGAGAATGGCGACCTGCCGGTCATGGTAAGGCGCGATGTCGGGTCCAGGAGGCATCGTCAACATCGTGAAGGCCTCGCCGACGTCTTTGTCCGCTCGCCAGATGCCTGCGACGCAGAACCACGGCTCGCCGGTCTTGGTGAATAGCCACTTGTCCTTCCGCTTCTTCTTGTCCGCCGGATCGGTGAACTCGTAGAACCCGTCAGCGGGAATAAGGCACCGGCCCGAAGCGAACTCGCGGCCGTCCGAACGGAAATTGTAGACCGGCTTGCGGTTCTGCCCGGGCCAGCTCCAGCGCCGTTGCACGAGATCGCCGGTACCCCGCTCCCCGTCGACCGCGCGGACGATCGGCGCGGTATCGGTGATCTTGATGTCCTCTCGCGCCTCGATGTTGGGCGTGCCCTCTGAAAAGCGGATCTTGATTCGGGTCTGAGAAAAGCCTTCGAAGAGCGAGACTGGATCCGTCACCAGGCGATAGGCGTTGCACATACACCAGCCTCCACGGGAGGATTCGCGTCGGCCTACATATACTGGCCGAAGCGTGAGCCGTATTCTACCGTACTCAGCGCCGACCCCGTCTCGCCTGAACGCGTCCGCCTGGAGGAAGTATGAGTGAGCTCAGCGACATCATCGACGCTTTAAAACCCGTGTCGACAGCGACAATCACGACGGTCCTGCTCAAGCATGGATTGCGGCGGGTCTGGATGAGGGGAACGCGGCCGATTCGTCCTGGGCAGCCGCGCATTGTTGGGCGCGCGTTCACCTTGCGCTTCATTCCCGCGCGCGAGGATCTTGCCACGCCGGCTTCGTGGTCCTCCCCGCGCTCGACGAGAGCGGCGATTGAGGAGATGCCGCCAGGCTGCGTCGCCGTGGCCGACGCGATGGGCGTCACGGATGCAGGCATCTTCGGCGACATCCTCTGCGCGAGGATCAAGCAGCGAAGCGTCGCTGGCCTTGTCACCGACGGCGTTGTGCGCGACATGGCGGGCGTCCTCAAGACCGGCCTGTCCGTCTGGTGCGCGGGCGCAGCCGCCCCTCCCTCGGTCGCCGCTCTTACCTTCGCCAATTGGCAGGAGCCAATCGGCTGCGGTGGCGTCGCCGTCTACCCCGACGATATCGTTGTCGTGGACGACGACGGCGCGGTGCTGATCCCCACCGCGCTGGTCGAGGACGTGGTTCGCGTCGCGCCGGAGCAGGAGCGCATGGAGACCTGGATCATGGACGAGGTCTCGAACGGAGCGAAGTTGCCGGGCCTTTATCCGCCGAACGAAGACAATCTTAAGCGCTACAAAGATTGGGCGTCCGGTCGCTAAAGGATCGGCAAAAGACACCGCACACCCTTCACGCGTCGTGAATTGCGCTTAACGGGCGCCCTGTCGCGTCGCCATCCCTAAGGCAACGAGCTCGCGGCGACGGGCAGCCCGCGCCAGTCCCCGATACCCCGCCACGAACTCAGCCGCGCTTAACAAGTCTTAAGCGCCGAGCGCGTTCAAATCGGCCGAAAACCCGCAATAATGCGATCGTATTACGTCCTTTGGCTTACATCTTATTAAACAGTATGTTATTGTTGTTTTACCTCAAAGAGCCTGGAGGCAAAGATGTTGAAGCCGCTTGCCCTCGCCGCCGTCGCGCTCGGCCTCATTGGATTAGCCCATGCGCATGACTACAGCGCCGACATGATCTGCCGGGTCACGGAAACTGACGGCGCCCGAAGCGCTGGTCGTTCGCGCCAAACACCATAGGCGCCGATGGCTCGCCCGTGTCGACGTTCGTCGAAACGTCCTACTTCGGACACGGCAAGTCCGTTGTCAGCCAAGCCGGTTCGCGCCCGGTCTGGGTGATGACCGCGAACGCGGTCGGCGGCGTGACCTTGCTTCCGCGGAATAACCCAGGCTGGGCGCTCATCGTTTCGAATGTTGCGCGCGCCGGGACGACGATCGCGGGGGATACGCGACGCTGCTCCACAATGGCGTTTTGATCGGCGTCGGGCAGTGCGCCCAGCGGACCGTTCCGACCGCGGCGACCGTCGGCGACGTTGCGCCGGAGTGACCTCAAGACGCTGTCCGAGCAAGGCCATGAGCCGAACGCCTGCGCTGACTAACTCTCCAAACTCAGGCGAGCAAGCGGATCGACGAGTTCAAGAACGGCTCAGTGGCGGAACAGATCGGTGTGGCGCCCGTTAGGGTCTCGACGGGCGCCGACCCCAGCCCCCCAGCCCAATGGCGCTCGTTAGCCCCGCGTCGGCCCTCCCCGCGCGGGGCTTCGATTGTCGACCGTTGCGCGGATTGAGCAACCGGGCGGCGGATTTCGGCCACCCTGGTCGACAGACCGGGAGACTGGCCGAAATTATTCGCGACGCCGTATTGCGAAAAACACAAAGAAATGTTATAAATTTCTACTTGCCGGACTGAGCGCCCCGCCCGGGGCCCGGAAGGCAGGAGGAAAAGAAGCGATAACGCCGCACCCGAGGCGTTTGGCGCAGAGCCTAGGACCCGAGAGAATTTTTTATTTGAATCAGGCGTAACCCATTGAAAAGTCCCGATTCGGAAAAATAAACGCTAATAAACGCTAGCTATTTTACTAGCGTTTATTAGCGTTTAAGGGCTTTTATTCCCTTTTATTTGGACGGATTCACCCGCCCAATCACGCTCGCGCCTCCGTGGCCTCCACGGCCGCTGGCCGCCGCGGGTTCAGGAGGAGCGTCGCGTCATGGAGGGGCTTGAGGGCAAGACCGCGCTCATCACCGGCGGCGCGGGCGGGATTGGGTTGACCATATGCGAGGCGCTGCTGGAGAGCGGAGGCCGGGTCTTCCTGCACGATCTGCCGACGTCCGACGGCGTGTCGAAGGCGCGCTCGCTTTGTCAGAGATTTGGCGACGGCCGCGCATCTTCGTTGCGGGCGATCTGAACGACCTCCCTGCTCTCGCGCGGGAGAGTGCAAAGCTCGCCGCTGAGCTCGATGGGTTCGACTTCCTCGTCAACAACGCCGCGGTCGATCCGGTGGCGCCAATCGAAGCCTATTCGATCGAGGACTTTCTGGCGGTCCAGACCATCAACGCCCACGCGGCATTCGTCTTGTGCCAGGCGCTCGCGCCCTACATGAAGCGCAAGAGCGCCGGCGCCATCGTCAGCGTGATGAGCGTCGTTCTGTCGGGAGGCTGGCCCGAGAAAGTCCCTTACGCCATGTCGAAGGGAGCCCTGCTCGGCCTCACCCGCTCCCTGGCTCGTGAACTCGGCCCTCACAATATCCGCGTCAACGCCGTGAGCCCGGGCGCCATTCCAACTGGGATGGAGCACAAGCACTACGCTGCCAATGGCCGCGCGGCCTACGATCAATGGGCCATCAGCAAACAATCCTTGCCGTTTCGGTCGGACATCCGGGACGTTGCCGATACCGTGGTCTATCTGCTTTCACCGCTCAGCCGATTCATGACCGGTCAGGAGCTGCATGTGAATGGCGGCATGTACATGGGCTGAGGGTGCGTTCATCGCGAATTCATGTCGGCACGCCAGAGTGCGGATGTTCGCAACGGTAAAGTCGAACCAATCGTTGTGGGAGGAATTCAATGAAGAGAACGTTCGTTACGATTTGCCTCGGCGCGCTCGTCGCCCTTTCGCCGCTGGCCGCGATGGCTCAGTCCGAGGGATCTCCCCAGCCCCTACAGGTAGCCCAGGCCGGCACAGCGCACGCGGGCGGGGGCGGGTCTCACAGCAGGCACATGCGCCACCGGGCGAACACGCACAAGGAGAGGGCGCGTGCGGGAGCCGAACATATGCGCCAGATGCGTATGGCGCCCGCGGCTCCGAAGAGCTAACGAACTAATACCGGCGCTCCAGTCGGCCGCGGGCCGAGAGAGCGCGCCGTTTTAATGATGCGAGGACGAGGCTATTTCACCGGGCAGGGTTTTACGCCCCAAATGTCCCGCGCATATTCCCCGATCGTACGGTCGCTCGAGAACTTGCCCGAACCCGCAATGTTGAGAATGACCTTCTGCGTCCATTCGTCTGGCTTGCGGTAGAGGTCGCAGAGCCTTCCGTCGGTTTGAAGATAGGAGGTCAGATCGGCCAGATGCATGAACTGGTCGCCGTGGGTCAGGAGGGCGCCACGCAGCGGCTCGAAGATCCCGGGCTCATTCGGGCTGAAGTGATCGGAGAAGATCAGATCGAGCGCCTTCCGGGTTTCCGGCTCATTTTCATAATGCCAATAGGGGCTGTACCAAGGGCGGCTGTTGGCGACTTCTTGGGCAGTAAGGCCGAATAAGAAGAAGTTCTCCTCTCCCGCCTCCTCGGCCATTTCGACCGTGGCGCCGTCGCGCGTCCCGATGGTCAGCGCACCGTTCATCATGAACTTCATGTTGCTGGTGCCGCTCGCCTCGTAGCCCGCGGTCGAGATCTGGTTCGAGACGTCGGAGGCAGGAATGCAACGCTCCGCCAGCGTGACATTGTATTCCGGCAGGAACACAACCTTGAGCTTGCCGCGCATCGCAGGATCCGCGTCGATCGTTTGAGCCAGGTTGTTGATGAACTTGATGATGACTTTCGCGAGATAATAGGCGGGCGCCGCCTTGCCGGCGAAGAAGAACGTGCGCGGGGGGATATCGAGACCTGGATTCTCACGCACACGTTGATAGATAACAACGATCCTCAGCGCATTGAGCAGCTGGCGCTTATATTCGTGGATGCGCTTGATCTGGCAATCGACGATTGTGTCCGGGTCGACGGTGACGTCCGTGTGCCTTTTGACCCAGTCGGCGAAGCGCGCCTTGCCTGTGCGCTGGGCCTTTTGAACGTCCACCAGGAACGCAGCGTCCTTCGTCAACGGCCGAAGTTTGCGCAATTCGGAGAGATTGGTGATCCAGGAGTCGCCGATTGCGCCCGAAATCGCTTCCGCAAGAGAGGGATTTGCGAGGCGGAGCCACCGTCTCGGCGTGACCCCGTTGGTCTTGTTGTTGAAGCGCTCGGGAAACGCCTCGGCGAGATCTTTGACCGTGGTCTTGCGCAGAAGTTCGGAGTGAATCGCGGCCACGCCATTGGTGCTGTGGGACCCAACGATCGCCAAATTGGCCATGCGGATGAGCTTGGTCTGGCCCTCCTCCACGATGCTCACCTGCGCTGCGCGCCCGGAGTCGCCGGGATAACGGGCGTGAACGTCGTCGAGCAGCCGGCGGTTGATCTCGAAGATGATCTCGAGCTGGCGCGGAATGAGGAGCTGCATCCAGTCGACCGACCAACGCTCGAGCGCTTCGGGAAGCAGAGTGTGATTGGTGTAAGCGAGCGTGGCGCGCGTGATATCCCACGCCTCGTCCCAACCCAAATGCGCTTCGTCGAGCAAAATGCGCATGAGCTCGGGCACGGCAAGGGTCGGATGCGTGTCATTGAGCTGAATCGCGGCCTTCTCGGGCAAAAGCCGCCAATCGGAATTCGACTCACGAAACCTTCGGATCGCGTCCGCCAGCGAACAGGCGACAAGAAAGTATTCCTGCATGAGCCGGAGTTCGCGCCCCTGAGGCGTATGGTCATCCGGATAGAGAACGCGGGTGAGGGATTCCGCGTTGAGCGCCTCAGCGATCGCAGCGACGAAATCGCCGCCGCTGAACCGCTGAAAATCGAACGACTGAGAGGCGGTGGCGCTCCACAAACGCAATGTGTTGACCGTCTTCCCGCCGTACCCGATCACAGGCCGGTCATAGGGGACGCCGATGAGCGTCGAAGGGCTGTTCGGGATCATCCGCAACTGACCTGCGCGCAATTCAAACGAGCAGCCGAACGTCACCGGGACGCTTTCCGCAGGTCGCACGATCTCCCAGGGATCCGGGTGATTCAGCCAGTTGTCGGGGCGCTCCTCCTGCCAACCGTTCCGAATTTTCTGTTGAAAGATGCCATGCTCGTAGCGCAGTCCATAGCCCATGGCCGGCAGCTGCATCGTGGCCATTGAGTCGAGGAAGCAGGCGGCCAGACGGCCGAGACCGCCGTTACCCAATCCCGCATCGGGCTCCTCATGGAGGATTTCCCACCACTCGCGGCCATCGGCGCCAAAACTTGGCCCGACGATGGGATCGAGCAGGAGGTTCATCACGTTATTGGCAAGCGAACGGCCAATGAGAAACTCGATCGAAATATAGTAAACCCGCTTCGGGTTCTCACGCGCATAGGTTTTATTCGTGCGCAGCCAACGATCCGAAAGAATATCCCTCACCGCGCGCGCAGCGGCCTTGTAGCGCTCCCGCGTATTTGCGGTCTCGGGCTCGACGATATTGTCGTACTTCAGATGCCGTTCGTAGAGCGCATCCGGCGCGCCTGAGAAGAGAGCCGCGCTGACGGCGTAACTTTTGAGGCGTGCGGCAGCGTCCGGCGAACCCTGGATCGACGTCGCTTGTGCCGCCCGATTGAGTTCTTGGACGTCATTCATTGGGCCAACCCTCTCCCAAAAGGCTTTGATACCCAGCGCTTGTGACGCTCACGCGACGCCAAGGAACCTCTTACACGTTATCACCCTCAGTTGAGCCCGTGCCCCGTGCCGCGCTTTTGCCGCCCCATGTCCAGTTCTTGACCTCGGGCATATCATCGCCATAGCGTCGGATGTATTCGCGGTGATCGATCAGCTTATCGCGGATTTCTTGCTTGGCGTAGGCGGCGCGCTCGCCAAGCTTCGGCACGCGGTCAATGACGTCGCCGACCAGATGGAAACGATCGAGGTCGTTTATCACGCACATGTCGAAAGGCGTGGTCGTCGTTCCCTCTTCCTTGTAGCCCCGAACATGAATGTTGTCATGGCCGGTCCGCCGATAGGTCAGGCGATGGATGAGCCATGGATAGCCGTGAAAGGCGAAGATGATTGGCTTATCGACAGTAAAGAGGGCGTCGAAGTCGCGGTCTGCCAGGCCGTGCGGATGCTCGCTTGGGGGTTGCAGCGTCATCAAATCAACGACGTTGACCACCCTTATTTTCAGTTCAGGCGCGTGCTGGCGCAGGAGCTTGACCGCGGCCAGAGTCTCAAGCGTTGGAACATCGCCGCAGCAAGCCATCACAACGTCCGGCTCGCCGCCACGGTCGTTGCTCGCCCATGGCCAGATGCCGAGCCCCGCTTCGCAATGTCTGACCGCCTGGTCCATGGTCAGCCATTGCGGCGCGGGTTGTTTGCCGGCAACGACGACATTCACGTAATTACGGCTGCGCAGGCAATGGTCGGTGACGGAAAGCAGGCAATTCGCATCCGGCGGCAGATAGATCCGCACCACCTCGGCCTTCTTGTTCATCACGTGGTCGATGAAGCCGGGATCCTGGTGGGAAAAACCATTGTGGTCCTGACGCCAGACGTGGCTGGACAGCAGATAGTTGAGCGAGGCGATCGGGCGCCGCCACTTGATCTCGTGGCAAACCTTCAGCCATTTCGCATGCTGGTTGACCATGGAATCGACGATGTGGATGAAGGCCTCATAGCAGGAGAAGAAGCCGTGCCGCCCGGTTAGCAGATAGCCTTCGAGCCAGCCCTGGCACTGGTGCTCGCTCAGCATCTCCATCACTCGTCCGTCAGGCGCGAGATGGTCGTCGTAAGGGAGGGTTTCGGCAGCCCAGGCGCGGTTCGTGACGTCGAGTACGTCCTGCCAGCGATTGGAATTGTTCTCGTCCGGGCTGAACAGGCGGAAGTTGCGTGAGTCCAGATTGAGTTTCATCACATCGCGCAGGAATTCGCCCATCACCCGCGTCGCCTCTGCGTTTACTGAGCCGGGCGAAGCCACATCGACCGCGTAGTCGCGGAAATTCGGGAGTTTCAGGTCACGCAGGAGCAGGCCGCCGTTGGCGTGCGGGTTGGCGCTCATCCGGCGGGTTCCTTGCGGCGCGAGCGCAGCGAGCTCGCCTTTGAGGCGGCCCGTGTCGTCGAACAGCTCCTCGGGCCGATAGCTCTTCATCCATGTCTCGAGGATGCGGACGTGCTCAGGGTGGCCACGCATCTCGCTCATCGGCACCTGATGCGACCGCCAGTACCCCTCTTCCCGCTTGCCATCGATTTCCTTGGGACAGGTCCAGCCCTTCGGCGTCCGCATGACGATCATCGGCCAGATCGGGCGTTTCGAAAATCCTTTCTTCCGCGCATCAGCCTGGATGTTCCGGATCTCGTCGATCACGGTTTCGAGCGTGGCCGCCATGAGCTCGTGCATGACCGCTGGGTCATCACCTTCGACAAAATGAGGCGCGTACCCGTATCCGCGAAAAAGCGACTCGAGCTCCTCATGACTGATCCGCGCCAACACCGTCGGATTGGCGATCTTGTAGCCGTTGAGGTGAAGGATCGGCAGCACTGCGCCATCGCGCACCGGGTTCAGAAACTTGTTGGAATGCCAGCTCGTCGCGAGTGGTCCTGTTTCCGCTTCGCCATCGCCAACGACGGCGGTGACAATGAGGTCGGGGTTGTCAAAGGCGGCGCCGTAGGCGTGTGAAAGCGAGTAGCCGAGTTCGCCGCCCTCGTGGATGGAGCCGGGCGTCTCCGGCGCCACGTGGCTCGGAATTCCGCCGGGGAACGAGAACTGCGTGAAGAGCCGCTTCATGCCCTCCACGTCTTGCGAGATGCCTGGATAGACTTCGCTGTAGGTGCCTTCCAGATAGGTGTTGGCGACCAGCCCCGGTCCGCCATGGCCGGGGCCGGTGATGTAGATCATGTCGAGGTCGAGCTTCTTGATCAGCCGATTGAGGTGCGCGTAGACGAAGTTGAGGCCGGGCGTCGTACCCCAATGCCCGAGAAGGCGCGGCTTGATGTGCTCCTCCTTGAGGGGCTCACGGAGCATCGGATTGTCGAACAGATAGATCTGACCGACGGACAGATAGTTGGCGGCGCGCCAATAAGCGTCGATAAGCGCGCTTTCGCTCTTCGACAGGATGCTTCCTTTCTTCGGCGCGGTTTCCGTCTTCGACAGAGTGGTCGTGGTCGCCATCGTCAGCTCCTCACCATTTCGTTGTCGCTCGGTTCAAGGCCTACCGAGGCCCGATATCAATTGCGTGACGACACGGTCAACGCCATCGTTGACCACAAGATCCATGAGCAAGGCCCGCGCGCACGCATCGGCGCGGAATTCTGCCGCGGCGATTAGGCGTCGGCTCTAAGGTTTGGGCCCGCCGTCGCGCTCCCACTTAGCGCGCAGCCAATGGTCGATGTCGCGTCCGTGGGGACTGCCTTCATCGACCCAAATTTGGTAAGCGCGCTCCCTAATCCGATCCTCATCGATCCCCTTCCCGGCTGTGGCGACAGGGATTTCAATCGGAACGCCCGGATCCACTCCACTTGGCGGTTCGCTGGCCATTGAAAGCTTCTCCTGGGGATGATCTTAGCTCGCACTGGCGATCGGGCACGTCACGTTGTGCCCATTTTATGACAATTAAGCGACAAACGACCGAGCCCCTCATAGCGGCGCTCATTGCGTCTGCGCGAAAACCTGATCAATTGGGCGGCGCTACAGGACGCGCCGAAAGGGAAGCCCCATGTCCGCTGCGCCAATTCACGCCGACAATTCCGCTCAGGCCGAGTATTGGAACGCCAGCGCCGGACAGCGATGGACCGACCACCAGGAACATCAGGATCAGGTCCTGCGCCCGGTTTCCGAGCGGCTCATGGCCGTAGCGGCGCCAAAGCCCGGCGATCGCGTGATCGATATCGGCTGCGGCTGCGGCGCGACGACGATCGACTTCGCCGTCCGCGTCAGTCCGGGTGGCGAGGTCCTCGGGCTCGACATTTCCGAGCCGATGCTGGCGCGCGCCCGCGAGAGGGCGCCGCAAAGCCAGCCGATAAGGTTCGAACGCGCCGACGCCACCGTCTACGATTTCGAGCCCAACGGCGCCGACCTCGTGGCGTCGCGGTTCGGCGTCATGTTCTTCGCCGATCCAGCGCGCTCGTTCGCCAACCTGCGCCGGGGCCTCAAGCCTGGCGGCCGGCTCGCCTTCGCCTGCTGGCGCGAGGCCAGGCAGAATCCCTGGCTGATCCTGCCGTTGCGGGAAGCGACGAAGCACGCCCCGCCCCTGCCCGAGGCAAATCCGGAGGATCCCGGGCCGTTCGCTTTCGCCAGCGAGGCGCGCGTGCGGGGGATCCTTGGCGACGCGGGCTTCGCCGACATCGTTCTCGAGCCGCACGATCTCGAGCTCGACATCGCCGTCGGCGCCGGGCTCGACACGGCCGTCCGCGCCGCGATGACGATCGGGCCGACGAGCCGGATGCTCGACGGCCAGAGCGACGCGGTTCGCGCCGCCGCGACGGCGGATATTCGCAAGGCGCTCGCGGCGCAGGCGCGCGGAGACAGCGTGCCGCTCGGCGCGGCGATCTGGATGGTTAGTGCGACCAATCCGGCCCGATAGAGGGGCGGATGCAACTCAAACGCGAGCTGCGTGCAAATAAATCCAAGTAAATCCAAGGAAAATCGGTTGCATTTCCTTGCATTTCCTTGGCCGAAATGGGACTTTTCAATGCGTTACGGCGAATCCAAATAAAAAAATCTCTTCGGTCCCCAACTCGCGTTCCGGGTTGTGAGCCCGGAGGCTCTCAAGCACGACCCGCTCCATTCTCCCTGCCGCCGGACCTGCCAACGGCGGGGCCAAGTTCTCGAGATGGGAAGTGATATAACACGGATTTCTGTTTTAGAAAAGCTTTTGCAAGGCTCTTCTAGCGTTAGCTGTTGGCAACAGAAATTCCCCATGTTGTGGCGGCGCGAGACGGGCCTGAAGCGTCATGGCCGGGCTTGTCCCGGCTACCCACGCGTTTCAGCGCAGGGAGCGACGGCTAGGGGCGTGAGGCCAAAAAAGCGTTGTTTCTGAGGCCATCGCGACCACGCGCGGCGCTGCCTGGACTCGTCTCTGAGGCGGCGCGGCGTGGATGGCCG
>Ga0209624_10001348_pt1 | contig 19482 bp, 24 predicted proteins | sample JacPinW_OM2H0_O1_FD_188565 | JGI IMG/M metagenome (GOLD analysis project Ga0209624, IMG submission 188565) | Forest soil microbial communities from Algoma, Ontario, Canada - Jack Pine, Ontario site 1_JW_OM2H0_O1 (SPAdes) (version 2) | ecosystem: Environmental > Terrestrial > Soil > Boreal...
TCGTCAGCGAGGTCGTCTTTAGCATCGAGATCGTCTCGTTGCCTGTCGGCGGGATGATCACACGCATCGCCTGCGGCAGCACGATTCGCCTGAGTGTCTGCACACGAGTCATCCCCAGTGACTGGGCCGCGTCAGTTTGGCCATCGTCGACCGAGATGATCCCGGCCCTGACGATCTCCGCCATGTAGGCGCCCTCGTTCAGACCCAAGCCAAGGATACCCGCCCGAAACGCGGTGATCAGCGTGTTTGAGTCGGGGTGAACGAATGCTGGGCCGAATGGAACACCGAGCGCCAGCTTCGGGTACAGCGCCGCGATGTTGTACCAAAACAAAAGCTGCACAAGCACAGGCGTGCCCCGGAAAGCAAAGATGTACAGCCAGCTCGCACGCGAGATCAGCGGATTCGGCGACAACCGCATCACCGCGAGGATCACACCCAGCAGGATCCCGATCGCCATCGCGATCACAGTCAGCTCGATCGTCACTACGAGACCCTCGAGGATACGGTGGTCGAACAGGTATTCCCCAACGACACTCCACTGGAACCCCGAGGTCGTAACTACCGAGCGGACCAGCGAGGCAGCGATCACCAAAACGATCGCCGCCGCAATCCAGCGTCCCGGTCGGCGGACCGGGACAGCCCTTATGTCCTCGGGCCGCCCGGTCGCATTGGTGTCCTCGTGTGAGGGCACCAGCTGGCGCTTAGCTCTGCGCCCCGTTGATCGTCGGCGTCGTAATCGCCCCTTCCAATAGACCCCACTTGGCGAGGATCGAGTGGTATGTGCCGTTCGCGATGATCACCTTCATCGCTGCGAGGATCGGCTTTGTCATGCCGCTCGTCTTCGGTATCGCGAGGCCGTAGGGTGCGAACTCATAGCTCTTGCCAACCAGCTTGAAGGCGCCGTCGGAGAGTTTGACCTGGTAGGCGACAACCGGCGAGTCGGCCATGCCCACTTCCGCGCGTCCGCCTGAGACCGCCAGGTTAACCGCGTTCTGCCCAGTGAAGATCAGCACGGTCACCGACTTCTTGCTCGCTTTGCCGCACTTCTTGTTCTGGGCTTCCGCTTCTTCCTGCTCAACCGTGCCCTTCTCGACCGCAACGGTCTTGCCGCAGAGATCAGCCACCGTTGAAATCCCAGGGTTGGCTGAGCTCTTGGCGTAAAAGGAGATCCCCGCGCTGAAGTAGTCGACGAAGTCGACAGTTTTCTCGCGTTCCTTAGTGTCCGTGAATGAGGACGCACCCACGTCATATCTGCCTGCGGCCAGACCCGGGATGATCGTTTCGAAGTTGGAGTTGATCATGGTGACCTTCAGGCCCATGACCACTCCAAGAGCGTGCATCAGGTCAGCGTCCATCCCAACAACCGTGTGGCCATCAGATGCAATGAACTCGTTGGGGGCGTACTGCGCTTCTGTGGCTACGTTCAGCGTGCCTTTCGATTTGATCGCCGCCGGCACTTCAGCCTCAACCGCCGCGTTTGCATCGCTGGACGCCGATGTGGCTGTGGTCGTCGCGGTCGTGCTGCTCGTGGTATTCGTGCTGCTGCCGCATGCGGCGAGCACGAGGACGCTGAGCACAGGTATGCCAAGTCGAACCACCAGCTTGCTCATCGGAACCCCCTTCGCGGGTGTTGACAGTTGGGCCCAGGCCAGGCGAGGGCCGCGCAAGTATACGATCCGTGCCTAGAATCTCGCTCGCCCTATAGAAAAACCCCGCCGGAGCGGGGCTTTTCCTTAGCAGGTCGATAAGCCGGATTCTGTCGTTGAGCAGCCATCCATCTGAGCGGCCTACCTGGACCTCGGCGGGTACCTGCAAACGGTCCTGTTTGGCCTTGCATCGGGTGGGGTTTGCCCAGCCGCCGCGTCACCGCGACGCTGGTGCGCTCTTACCGCACCATTTCACCCTTGCCGGCCCGCCGTTCACGTGGGACGGCGGACGTAGGCGGTTTGTTTCTGTGGCACTTTCCCGCGGGTTTCCCCGGGTCGATATCTCGACCACCTTGCCCTTTGATGTCCGGACTTTCCTCGAAGGCACCTACCCTCCGCGGCTGCCTGATCTGCATAGGGCAACGTAGCGACTGCAGCGCTCGATGTGAAGCGCTGGTCGTAACGAACCGGACGACATCCCGTTCTTGGAGCCCGGCAAGGCGTTGTCCAAGATCGCTCGTCAGACCTTCCTCAGGAGCCCTACCACTCGCCCTAGCACCTTGACCTCTTTGCTGCGGATTGGCTCCATCGTCTCGTTCTCGGGCTGCAGGCGGATGTGGTCTGGCTCGCGGAAGAAACGCTTGACGGTCGCCTCCTCGCCCAGCAGCGCCACCACGACCTCGCCGTCACTGGCTGTGTCCTGTGGGTGCACGACCACGTAGTCGCCTTCGAGGATGCCCGCGTCCTTCATCGAGTCGCCCCTGATCCGCAGCAGGTACTCGCCGTCCTCGCCGCCTGCGATCTCGGGCACCGAGACATAGTCCTCGACGTTCTCCTCCGCCAGCATCGGCTGCCCAGCGGCAACCGAGCCGAGCAGCGGCAGGCCCTCCGCGCGCACGATCCCACGGACGCTGTCCACCGCGCTGCCAACCGCCCGATCGAGCAGCTCGATCGCCCGTGGCTTCGATGGATCGCGACGCAGCAAGCCGATCTTCTCGAGGTTGGCCAGATGCGCGTGCACAGTGGAGGACGACGCCAAGCCAACGGCTTTGCCAATGTCGCGCACCGTCGGCGGGTAGCCGTACTTGGCCGAGTACTTGCGGATGAAGTCGAAGATCTCCTGCTGGCGTTTGGTCAGATCCATGCTTGCTTGCCTCCGTGTCGCGGTGGATTTCGACTTGCAACGAACATGTGTTCGCACTGTAGCGATGGCCGTGGACGGATGCAAGGACCAACTGGTTCAGACCGTCCGCGGCAAGCTGGGTGGCGTGGCTATACTCGCCCCCCTGCGCCCGTGGCGGAATTGGTAGACGCGCAAGGTTGAGGGCCTTGTCCTGTGTAAACGGGGTGGTGGTTCGAGTCCACTCGGGCGCACCAAAATGTTCGGACTCCAACCGTCGCCCTCATTAGGGGCGGCGGTTGTGGCGCCCACAAGAGTCAGTTCAGGCTCGCGTGGGTGCCGTTTTTTGTTGTGCTCGGCTTGCTCGATCGCTTCCTTCAAGCTCTCGGCTTCTCGGACGGCGACTGCTCTTCGTAGCTCTTCCCCCAAGATCACGTCCCAAGGCTCGGCCAGCTCCCCGGAGACGGTGCCCTCATCGCTGATGATGAGCCGCTTGAAGAACGCCAGATTGAATTGTCGTCGCATCCGGTCTGTTGCCTCGCGGTAGGCCGCTTGGCAGTCTCCGGCGCGGGTTAGTGCTCGTTCGAGGTTCGTCTCGGCTGTCTTGAAATCGGCAGCGATGGCAGCCAATCGGCCTTCCGCCCCGGCAATCGCCGTCGTGAGACGGTCCTGCTCGCTCTTGAGCAGTTCTAGCGGGATCGCGTCGGCGTAGTGGGCTTGCAGTAGCTTCTCGCGTTCGCCTTGGAACTTGCGCAACCGGCGCTCCTGCACGCCACGTTCACGATCGGACTCGCTGCGCAGCTTGGTCAGCTCCTGACCCAAGAAAGCGCGGAGCCGTTCGACATCCTCAGCCGGTAGCTGCACGGTGCCGTAGTAGGCGATGATCGCGGCCTCGGCCAGCTCAATCCGCACAGCCCGCAGTTTGCAGCTAGCCGGGTCGCGTTGGCGTCCACCGCAGACGAAGTATTCGTAGGTGCCGCCGTTGCCTTTGGCGTGGTTGACGATCAGACGAGCGCCGCACTGGCCGCAGTAGATGCTGCCCTTCAAGTAGTGCGGGTGCTCGCGGTCCTTCTCGCCCGTCAGATACTTCGCGCTCAAGACCTTCTGAACCTCGTTCCAAATCTCAGGCGTCACCAACGGTTCGTGCCTGCCTGCATAGATCGCGCCCCGGTAGCGCACCATCCCCATGTAGTAGGGATTGCGCAACAGCGTGTGCAGGTGCGAGACACCCAGCGGACGGCCTGCCTTCTGTCGTCCGGGTGCCGTCGTCAGACCGCGCGCCGTCAACTCGGCCAGCAGACGACGGATCGTCCACTCTCCCGTCGCATACGTCTCGAACGCCCACCGCATCAGCGGCCCACGCACCGGATCGACCTCGATCGTGCGGGCTTCGCGGCCCTCGACCATGCACCGCACGTTCAAGTAGCCAGTCGGTGCCCGTCCGGGCGTGCCGCCGCTCTTGGCCTTCTGCACCGTGCCCTTGATGACCTCGTTGGCGAGGTTGCGGCTGTAGAACTCCGCAATCGAGGACATGATGCCGTGCAGCAGCAGACCCGATGGTGTCTGGTCGATGTTCTCGCTGACGCTGACCAGCTCGGCTCCGGCCTGCCGGATCGCCATATTGATCGCTACGTCATCGGCGCGGTTGCGCGCCAGTCGATCGACCTTGTGGACGATGACGTACTTGACGCGATGCTCAGCCACGTATGCAAGCATTCGTTGCAGCTCCGGCCGGTCAGCGGTCTTGGCGGACTCGCCGCGCTCCACGAACTCTTCGATGACCGCCACGCTCAGACTGGTCGCCTTGCGCTTGCAGCCTTCGCGCTGGGCCGGGATGGAGAAGCCCTCAGCCTCGCCGCCCTTGACGGCTTGCTCCTTGCTCGACACTCGCAGATAGGTAACGGCCGCAGCTCCATCGGGACTGTCCTCATGTGAAGTCACTGCCATAGATGCTTGTCTCCTATCCCGTTGAACCAATACAGTCTGCATGTTGTTAAGTGTACTACATTCACTATATTAGTAAAGTACCGTTTCATACTGTTACTCCCCGCAAAACATTGACCGCCGTGTCCGTAATTGTCACCACAAACAATCGTTCAGGCAATTGGCGATCCCGTGCAATCGCCTGACGTAGCCGCTCGGCTCGCTGTTCGTCCGGCACGATCCAGCAGACGCGCGGAAACACCCCGCCATGCGCCGCCTGCTCTGTGCCGGATTGGTAATAGTCGGCGTACAGGCGGCACTTGCGCAATATGACCGGCACGCTCTCGCTGGCCCGGTCTACCTCGATGAACCAGTCCAAGACGTACTCACCGACGCCGACCGACACGAACGCATCGGGGTGCAGCCAGCGCCGCCCGCCCATACCGCCGAACTCCCGCCAGCTTCGCGGCTCAGCCTCACAGGCCAGCACATCGACCACACCCCGGCGAGCGGCCACCGTCAGGTCTACGACGAGCTGGGCTATGGCGAGCGTGTGATCGACAAAGCGCAGCGTTGGCTCATAGGCACGACGCCTTGGCCCGTCAACTGCCAACACCCGCTGACCGATCGGCCCGAGCGCTAGCACGAAACCGGCCGAACCCGCCCGGACGCCACCGATGCGACGATCCAGCCGGATCAGCAATCGTTCGCGGGTCAATCGCTCCAACACTCGCTGGCGGGCACGCGTGGCGGCCTGCTCATTGTCGTGCTCAGCGGCCGGGAAGTGGACGGCCTGAATCTGGCGGGCGCTCATCAGTCGCAGCTCGGCCACCTGTCGGATGATTGCTAGGTCCCGTGCCGACAGGCGCTCGCGCGTTTGCGCCAACCCCCTCCCCGACATATAAGGACGCACGGGGATCACCCCTCTCATTTCTTATCCTCATTCTTCCCTTTCGTTACCAATGAGTCAGTAATGAAAGGTGTTGCCGGCGGCGTCGCCGAGCACCCGACGCGACGGGTGCTCCCCTGCCGGGGAAACAACGCCACCCCCGCTGACGAGCACTCGCCGTTATTGAGTGACACGACCGGCGACGGCAGCGCCGCGACCCGCAGCCGCCGGCCGCACCGAAGCAGGAAAAGATGGCAACAACAGTCAAAGACTTTCGTCGCCAAAGTTCGGGTGCTAACTGCTCCCGTACGGGGGTTGAGCGAGCGCACCCTCCACGCGACACGACGGGCGATGCGACAGGCACTCATGCGGCACTCCCCTGATCTCGCCGCCGTGGCGCGAGGTCATCACCGGCTGACTGGCGGCGGCCAAAGAACAGCTCGTGCAGATCGGCCTCAATCTCGGCCCGATCGACGCCGTAAGCACCACGCGAGGCGCTGCGAACCGTTGCCGGGTCGCTGATCGGCGCACCGGGCAGAATGGTCGCGGCGCTGCACCACGGCTGGACGGCCGCGCTGGCGACGAGCTGCGCGTAACACTGAAAGGCTCCCAGGCTCTGGAAGTCCTCGGGCATCATGGCGCTGTCGGCCGCGATGATCCGCGCGTCCTCACTCGGCAGCCGGAAGGCCACCCGCGATTGAGCGTTGGCAAGCACCGCCGAGCGCATCGCCGGGTCGAGCTGGTGTAGGTACTGATGGGCCACGACGAAGCCGACGCCCAAGCCCCGCGCCTGCGCCAGCGCATCGGCCAGGTCAAGCGGCAAATGCAGGTAATCCTGAAACTCATCGACGTAGACAAAGACCGGATGCCGCCGCTCGGGCGCGATGGCCGCCCGCCCGAGAATTGCCTGCCAGAGCTGCGAGACAACCAGGCTCCCCAGCAGCCCCGAAGTCTCCGGCCCGAGCAGCCCCTTGCTGAGATTGACCAGCAGTATCTTGCGCTGTGTAAAGACTCGCCGTAGGTCAAAGCTCTGCCGACTCTGGCCGATGATCGCCCGCAGTTCGGGACGCAGCAGCAACGGACGCAACTTGTTCATAACCGGCGCGATGGACGCCGCTCGTTCCGCCTCACTCCATACTTCATAAGCGCTCCAGAACGGCCCCAGGCCGATCGGATCGACCACCTGCGGCAAGACCCGCCGCCGAAAACCAGCATCCGTCAGCAATAGCGGCAACGCCGCCAGCGTCATGCCCGGCAACCGGGCCAAGGTCAGCAGGGAAGCGCCGAGAATGTCATGCGTCCTCGGCCCCCAATGCGCGGCGTAGAGCGAGTGAAACAGCCCGAGCATTTGATCGGCTGCCAGCTCCGGCGACCGCCCGCCGAGTGCCAGCGGATTGAGCCCGACCGGCCGCTCAGTGTCAGTCGGATCAAGCAGCACCACGTCACCGACACGATCAGCCGGCACACGCTCCAACACGTCGGCAATCAGGTCGCCTTTTGGCTCAATGACGACGACCGCACGGCCAGCCGCCATGTCCTGCGCAATCAGGTTGAGCAACAGCGTTGACTTACCCGACCCCGTAGGCCCAAGGGCGTGCAGATGCCGCAGCGAATCAGCGGGCGCTAGCGCCAACGGACGCTCACGCCCCGGAAACGTCGCCCGCCCGATGACCCGCCCATTTCTCGGAATGGCGGCCGAAGGCGCTACCAACCGGCTAGGGATCATGTCCACCGGCAGCTCGCCGGTCATGCCGACCGGCCAGGCTGAGACGGTCGCCAGCTCGCTGGCGTTCAAGCGCAGCCGCCACAGCCAGCGCGGCACGTTCACCCCGATCACCCGACTGGCGCTGATCGAGCGCACCCGCAAGCTGACACCGGGTGCTTCGGCGCTGCGCAAGGCCCCGACCACCTGCCCAACCAACTGCCGTTCCCGGCTAACCGTTTTGGCCTTCACGGCCACTCGCCCCACAGCCTGCCAGCCCGGCTCGGCCTGCTTGGCCCGCAGCGCATTACGTACCTCGACATCAGCCGCTTGTGGCGACACAAAGGGAGCCAGCAACAGCGCCCCCAGCCACGACTCTTGCGGCAAGCTGTCCAGGTGATTCGGCACGGCCAGTGGCGCGAGCTGACGGCCTAGTACCCACTGGACGCTCAGCCGCTCGCCTCGGTGCAGGTGCGCCAGCGCCGTCAGCATCGCTGTGCTGACACCGGCCATGTCATCGGTACGCAACGGCCGCCGCTTGGTCGTGGCCCACAGCTCCACTGCACGCGTGACGCTCAGCGCCGGTCGCGTATCAAGGGCTACGACCGACAGGCCAGGGATGGCAGCTCTGAGCTGGTCAACCACGCTCTCGGCCCGGACAACTGGCAAGGCTAGGCGATGCTCAACCGCACCGGGCGAACCGACTACCTCAATGACGACCGGGCTACCGGCCGCCGTCGCCAGCAGCCGAAAGGCTTGTGCCACCTGCTCCGGCTCCACCTCACGCGGCCAGCGCAAACAATGCCAAGTCAGTGATACGGGCCTCACGCGCCAGCCTCCAGACCCTTGTCAGTCGATGCACCTTGACGCTTGGGCCGCTTGGCCTTCGCCTGTTTGTTGTACTCGGCTGCCGCCTCGGCTTCGGCCTGGGCCTGCTGGTACTCCAGTTCAATCAGCGCCCGCGCCAAACGGCGAAGATCAGTTGGCCGACGCACGCCCCGGACGCGAATCCGGCGTTCGCCGTGATGATAGGTTCTACTCATAGTGAACCCCCTTTCTCTCCCTGCCATTCCGGTTTTTGGCATACAGAAGCCACACCCCGCAAAGGGCTAATCCTCTACTCACGGGCAATGCCCGCCACCTCAACCGAACCGTGTATTGCTTATGGCAAATACCGGAAGAATGACTAGTAAATAATGGTTTTACGTTTAGTCAATACTGTGTGTTCATTTCACAACACCGACGCGACGCCCGTAACCACAAGAAGATTGACCCCTGATAACTCACCAATCCCGTGTGTGAAAAAGGACAAGCCGGACGATGACGTAGATCACAGCCAAAACGATGAGGTACGGCATAACGCGCGGCAGCTCAGCCGCCAGGACATCGACGCTGATGGCGCAAGCCACCAGGCCGACGACTAGGCGCTCGATGAGCTTCTGTTTTTCGTGCACTACGGCTGCCCCCCTTGGTCGTGCTCAATCTGCCGCGCGGCCTCAGCGTAAATCTGCTGTTCCAGGTCTTGGGCGACCTGCTGAATACGGTTGGCTGCATGGAGTCCTTCTCGGTAGGGCGCTGCTCGATCCTCGCCCGGAGGCTCGGTCGAGTACCCACCTACAGCACCAATCACTAGAAGGGCGAGCACGATCACGCCAAGCGTGATGGGGAACGACCCGACAACGGCCATCAGGATCGCCCCCGAAAGCTGAGGCTCTGAATCTCGGTGATCGCCAGCGTCCCGTAGGCCGTAAAGATGGCCTGATAGACCTCCTCGCCCATAGGGCTGACCTTGAACGCGGCATTGGCTGCACGAGACAACATGCAGGCGTTTTGCATCGCGACTGACGTGGCGAAGGCTCCGGCTTGGATACGAGCGACCGCCGTGATACCGACCCGCTCGGCATCGGCGACTTGGGCGTTCAGCCCTCTGTCGGGCAAGAAGGGCTGAGACGAACGACGGGGCGTGAGATTAGACATGGTGAATTAGCTCCTTTGGGAGAGGTTGGGGTTGGGACGGGGCGTACATCGGGAAACGGGTCAGACTTCTGATCCGTCCAGCCCCAGTCGTCTATGCCGCCTGCCCCCAGGTCACGTCGGGTTCGGGGAAGTCCGTCCCAGATCAGGTCTGAGGCTGGCGGGTTCGGTTTTGTGGATTCCATTGGGTATCTTCCTTCTCTGAAAAGCAGTTGACTCATACCCACCATACAGCGCAAAAAGTGCTGATTTGCAGGGATAATGGAAGATATCCTGACGATATCCCGGTGATGTCCTCATGCCAGTCAAAGAACCAGCAGCCGAGCGGAACTCAGAAAGGGTCGAATGGGAGCTGAGGCAGCTCCGCAAGCTCGGACTCTGGCCGGCGGTGCGGGCAGGAGGCGCCTCTGTCCTGGCGGACATTGCTTATGAGCAGGTTGCCGAACACAGCTCGCCTGCCAACGAGCAGACGAAGAACGGCACGGCCGACGAGCGCCATCGAATCACGACAGAGCAAATCAAGGTCATCATTGAGGCCGTCGCCGAGCAGTTGGACGGAGGGCGTAACGAAGCAGTCGCCGAGCTGTTTGCTCTGACGCTGACGTCCGATGAGAAGATGCCCGACGTTGATGAACGACGAAGTAGGGCCGCCGCCAAGCTGCACTACACGCCGCTGAGCTTCAAAAGATACCAGGAGGCCGACCTTCTGAAGGACTTGACCAAGCTACTACTTGATCGTTACTGTAGTCCGGTCTCGGCAGAGCAATCTGTCAGGACAGACCATCCTGCAGAGGAACCAACTCCAGAGCCGCCAGAGAAGTCCGACGATTCAGGGGCTTGCCCCGATCAGGAGACCAACAGTCAGTCCTTGCAGTATTCGTGGCTGCGCTCCCGTCCGCTCCTAGTGGCCTATCTTATTGTCGCAATCGCCGCCATTGCTCTTGGCGGCCGCGCCGTGTTTTTCGGTAATCATGCTCCAGATACTCACCCTGTGACAAGTCACCGTATTTCGCCAAAGGACGTCCAGCTTGAGGCGACCATCTATGCAGGTAATATCACGCGGCACATCAACTATCGGCATGTCGGCGTCGTCGCAGAACCAGGCGAACAGCTCGCTCTCTATGCCTACTATGACAATCTAGAGTCGCCGGACAGTGGCCGAGATGCTCTCGATGTGCGCATGAAAATCGGCCTCAATCAGCAGGAAGCCACGACGACGCATACAATCCATCTAGCCGTTTCTGCGCAAAGCGCCCCTGAAGTCAAAGCGACCACGCACATATTCACTAGTACGCCGACACGGTTGGTACTCGTTCCGGGGTCGGTAACTTGGAAGCATGACATCGGCACCAACGCTCATCGACACTGGATCACTACCCGGCTGAGCGACTTTACGGTTACAAGCCCTATAGGGACTATCATAGACCCTAATGAGCAGCCAAGTAACAGCTTCTCCGCTACCGTGCTGTTTCAGGTCGCCGTAGCCGGGACTACAACGAGCTAAATATCTGTACCTAAGCCGCAGTGTTGCACTATTAGTGAAACTATGGTATAGTGTAGGGGTAGTTTGGAGATTGATGTGACGCAGCAACCACAGGGGTTTGAGCGAATCCAACAAGTCAACAAGACGTTTGCTACCTACGGTCAGAATATAGCGTTGAATGCAGGATATTTTGACGGTTATCTTTCTGGTGAAATAGCTAGGCCGGAGGGGGATTTATCAAGCTGGACTGACGATGACTCTCAAGCGTTGTCGATTTGGTCGGAGCTTGAATACGATCTCGAAAACCTGCCCGTTATCGTTACGGATTCGTCTGAAGACAATAAAGCCAACGCGCAGTTAGATGAGTTTTTCGGGCTTTGTCACACTTTCCATACGGCCCTGCCTTTCTCTGAAGCGGAACGGGTCTGGTTCCTCAAGACCTACCAGAGGGTCGAGCCACCGATGAAGTCCCAAGATCATCTACCCCGGATCATGGGGCATTACGAGGAACGAATCGTAATTGCTGGTTTGCGACAAGTTGTCAGCGGCCGTGAACTTACCCGACGATGGCTGGCGTGGCGCGGGGAGACTGACGAATACGCCGGCCAGGACACCCTAGATGTAGCACGGTCGGCGCTGGGTGGGCTGGCGGGTCTGTTTACTGTTGCGGAACCGCTCCAGGCGGATACGCCTACCGTAGAATAGACTCTTTGCGACGCTGGTCAGCGTCCCGCCTGCTGCCGACTCTCCCCCGGTATGCCGCACTTCCCCGCCAGGAAGCTGTTGACGCTGCTCGCAGCAGCTTCCTCGTTGAACCCAAGCGCCAGGCTGCTGCCGAGCACTCCGAGTGGATCACTCAGGCTGCTGCCCTCAGTGCTGCCGATCTGCGCGAACGCCTGGGCCAAGCTCTGGAAATCAGGCTCGATGTTCGACGGTGCGACAGCCGCCATCTCGCCCATCAGTTGACCGATCTGACCAGGTGCACCGGCTAGGTTGGCTAGGGCGTTGAGCGGGTCGCCCGACGCATTGGAGCCAGTCTGTTCAAGCCGGGCATGGAGCGCCACGCCGTCGGTGTCCCAAACCCGACAGGCCGCTTCTACCGAGCGGCCATTGTCGAAGTGACGGACGATGACAACTGCGCCGCCTGCCAACAGCACAAGGGCAATCAGGAGGCGGGCAAGCAAGCCGTCTCACGTCTCATGTTCGCTTTGCGCTGACGCCTGCGTCAACGCCTTGGACCGTACCCTTGCCGTCGTTGTCGGTCCCCGGCTGTTGGACGGTCACGGCCAGCGGGTCGCTGGTACTGACGAGCTTGTAGTCGTTCGGCAGCGGGGGAGCTGTCACGCCGGTCTGACGTGTCGGGGTCGCAGGCTTCGGACTCACGGCGGCGGTCTTGCGCTCCGCGGTGGCTGGCTTCCCGGCTTCCGCGCGAGCCTCCAGCAACAGGCCAATGGCTGTCAGCAGGACACCGGCCAGGATGACGCCTCCGATGACGGTCGCCACCGTCCCCACTTCCGCCAGGGCACTGTCCAAGCTGCAATGTGAGTGGGCGCTCGGTTCGAGAGCTTGCCCAAGAGCGCCTAGCCCGGAATCGCAGATGGCCTTGATCGGCTCGTAGTGGTCGTGAAGCAGGATGCCGCCGATCAGGGCCAGTAGGCCCACACCAGCCCCGCCGCCACGGGCAGCGGTGGCTTGTCTGCGCTTGGTGGGCGATGACAGTCTTTGGGGCGAGGGCGCAGGCATTGTTGATGCTCTCCCTGTTGGTTGATTACTTGGCGCGATGCCCAGGCCGGGCGTTGGCGGTGGTTTCCGGACTGCCTGCCGTAGGGCGACGCCGGGCTTGGTGGCGAGCGCGATCAAGGTCGCCGGTACAGCCAGCACCAGGCTTAGATAGACCCAGGCGAGCACAGCTATCACTGGCTAGCTGTCTGCCCTAGGGCGGCTCTAGTGAGCAACGGCAACGAAACGACTGGCATGGCTGCTTGATCTCCTGTCCGAAGGGCAAAGCCGGGGAACTGTGATTTTTGACTCCCGTTATGGCGAGCCATATCCTATATCACGGGAAACGGCAAGGAGCCCGGCTGTGCGGGTTGTACTTTCGGAAACGATGCCCGCGTCTCGCAGCAAGACCGAGGCCGACCGCGCCCTCGCGCTTGGTGCTCTCGTGCGCAAGCTGCGCCGGGAGCGCCGCCTGACGCTCGACCAGCTCGCCGAGCGCGTGCCGATGTCCGCCTCCAACCTGTCGCGTATCGAGCTGGGCGCCCAAGGCCCTCCGGCCGACGAGATCATTGAGCGCATCGGCCAAGCCCTGGATGCAGACCCGGCCGAGCTGCTCCGCGCTGCCGGTCGCTACGCCACCGGCAAGACCTTCGAGGAGGCAGTGCTGGCCCGTCTGGACGCCATTGGCCGTGACGTGCGCGAGGTCAAGAAGGCCATAACCGGCAGTCGGAAGACCTGATAGCCTGCCTCCCGCATACCGGGCTGTCTGCCGGTATGCGCAGAACCCACATACATAGAACAAGTGGCCCCCGCGCCGGTTGGAGCCAGCCGGGGGCCGTGGCACAGGAGGTATCTCTCCCATGCAGTCAGAGCGTACCCACAAGCTCAAGGATGACGACGACCGCGACGATTGGGGCGTCCTTGTCTTGCTGATCGGCGATCACGACCACCGGCCCTGGTCGGTAGACGAGATCATCCGTGAGAAGGGCGACAAGATTGCCGCCCTCGATGCGCTGGACCGACTCCGCAAGGCAGGGTTGATCCACCAGACGCAAGACGAGTTGGTCTTTCCGACCAGAGCAGCCCTGCATTACACCCAGATCAGGACGTAACGACTGCCTACACGCCTAGCCTGCGGCAAGCGAACGGGCGGCAGGGAGCCGCCCGCCGCTTGTCCAGGGCGCAGCGCTTGGCTACCGACAATGGCACTTGTGCGACACCACGGCGGAAGACGTCGGCTGAGCGAGGGATCTAGACTCGAACTTGTCATGCTTTCTCAATCGTGCGCCACTTTCGAGACGAATGCACTCGACGTTCGGCACCCCCTGGCGATACCCAGGTCTGAACACAATCGCGGTGCTAACGGCGACGGTGAGTAGGCAGAATCATTCTCGTGGTCGCCAGCGGCATCCGCTCGGCTTAAATGAACGCGTCGCAATCGTGGGGGTGCTCGTGGCGGTGATTGCGGCACTTCCGGCTTACCTCGCTCTGTTCGCAAATGGCAGTAAGTCGAGATCCTCTCACCTGTCTAACAGGGCGGGAGCGAGCGCAACACCGCACACCGGCCAGATTGTGGCTAGCAGCCGTGGTGTGTTGGTTGCGGACGTGACGCAAGGCTCTCAATTCCGCGATCCGCTGCGTGCCGAACCTTGCGACGAGCTGGAATATCGCGCTCGCCTGTATAACCCCGGTCCCAGTAGCTTGACCAACGTCCGCATTGCCGCCGACATCAACACCATCACGCGTTATACGAGGATGATCCCTACTATCGTGGTGTACACACCAAATGGAATCATCGACGAGACGGCCTTTCAGCCCAGGGTCATCGTCCCTGTTGCCCAAACGCAAGAATACGTCACCCAAAGCACGCAAATCCTTGATAGCGCCGGTCATGTCGTAAGGACAAGCGCTGGAAAGCAGCTAGCTGACGGGATTGCGGCCGACGCCTATGGGATATCGATCGGCTCGGTCGATGTTGGTGTGACTGAGTACGTCGCCTTTCGCACACGCCTGAGCTGCTATCGCGACCGGAGCTAGTAATAGCGGCGTCGTTCAAGCTGTTGCTGACGCGACCGCTTCGATGGCGTATAATTCCAGTAGCTAATCTGAAGGCAATATGAGCGATCGCGCTAAGCAGCATCCAACGCCCGATGCAGTCGGGCGTTGGATGCTAACCCAAGTCGAAGTTGAGGGCAGCCTTTACCAAGAGGACGCCGTAGCCGATATCGAGGAGATGTTCGGCGATGCCTTTATATATGAAAACAACAACGGCAACCCCGCCATCAGTCGAGCAGTGCTAAAGGCTTTTCACGCGATCTCGGACGACAATGTCGTATGGGAGCGGGGGGAGCGCATGTGGCGTAAGAGAGAGTCGTCTGACGAGCCCGGCCGGCAGCAATACTGATCCGCCACTCAGAGGGTCGCGATCGGCACCCAATGGGGGCTCAGCTACCACCTCTTGATAGCTATTGTCGCGCCCGTTTATGGCCTGTCATTCCGATACATCCTTGACGGTACTAAGCTGCCGGGCGCAGAATACCTACATGAGAGAATACGATGGCTGAGGCCGATACTGACGACGGGTCGCCCGGTGCGACCTTTATACGCGCGGATCTCCACGTCCATACTTACGCTGACGGAGATGCCGATCCGAAGCCTGACTTGGACAGCTACATCGATTCTGCGATTGATAGCGGCATCAGCATCATGGCAATCACGGATCATAACTCGGTCCAGTTTGTGCGTGCTGCGATGCGTGCGGCTGAGAGCAAGAATCTCGTGGTCATACCAGGGATCGAGATATCTACCCATGATGGCCACCTACTCGCTCTCTTTTCGCCCGAGCAAATTGACGATCTAGACGCGTTCGCAACGTCTGAGAATCTGAAACTCAAGAAGCTGTCCGACACTGATAAGCGATCAGACCGCTCCATTCTCGATCTCGTCAATGAGATCGGACGGCGCGGAGGACTCGCGATCCCCGCACACGTTGATGCGTCACGTGGCATCTGTCAGACAATGCATCAAATTGAGCTTGTTGAATTGCTCTCAAGTCCTGCTCTAGCGGGCCTTGAGTTTCTAAAGGCTGACACGTTGGAGACGTGGTTTACCGACGCCGATGATGATGCCGCGCGACTTGCTGCCTGGAAGGCGCGTCAGGCAAATCCGTTGCTGAAAGACCGCGGACTGGCCCGACTCATGTCCTCCGATGCGCACAGCGTCAAGATGGTTGGTCAAGATCGTGCTTCACGGACACTTACCCGTGTAAAGCTGGACGACCCCAACTTTGCCGCACTCCGGAATGCCATCCAGTTCAATCCCAAGGCGCGCTGCAAGGCTGAGGCGATCCTCCCTGCCACCTACCCCCGGATCGTGAGCGCAAGTTTCGTCGGCGGATTCCTTGACGGCGTGTCGATGGACTTCACGGGCAACCTCAACTGTCTCATCGGCGGTCGGGGTTCCGGCAAGTCAACGGCACTTCTAAGCATACGCGCAGCTCTTGGAGCTGACTCATTTTCTGACGAAGACCCGAATGATCCTGATCGAATGCCCGAGATCACGACGGTGACTTTTATCGACAAGGCAGGAAGCGAACGAGTAGCAGTTCGCCACAGGGATGGGGAGCCACGAGACGCAGGAGGCTCTCCGATACGACTACGGCTCGCTGACCTCGGGCAGGACGAGTCGGGACGCCTGGCGCGGGAATACAACGAGAACCCCGCTGTTCTACTTGATTTCCTCGACGGCTTCCTGGTCCTGCATAACTTTGAAGAGCGAGAGACGGATCTAATTGCCCAACTTGCAGAGAACAGCACGGAAGTTCAGAACACCGCCGTAGTAGGCGATCAAATAAAGAAACTTGAGGACGAGCAGGCTCGCTTGGAAGCATCTATCAAAGCGGCTACCGAGGGACGGATCGAGGATCTCGCAAAGTGGGCGGTCTTGCTCGCATCGCAGAAGCCTCTCCTAGAAGACCTCGATTCACGACTTCAAGCGGCGCTACCAGAGCCGATCACGGAACCCCTAGTCGATCTCGATGCGCTAGCCGACGAGTTTGGCGTAGACCTGGCAGCCAAGCCGGCGAGCGAGTTTGTTGGTGGTGAAGGAGGCGTTCGTGATCGGTTGGCAGCCTTTGACACAAAGCGCGCGACAATCTCAAAGCAGGCGGCTGCTGATATCGAGAAGGCAGCGAAGGAAGTAGAAGCTGGTCTTGCACGTTGGAAGGACAACCAAGGCGAACTAGAAAAGCGCCTCAACGCGAGGAAAACCGAACTTGAACAGCAAGGACTAAAGGTCCAGGCTGGCGCACTCGTCACGATGGCAAATCGCCTCAATGAAGCAAAGAAACAGCTAACCGCACTGCGCAAGAAGCAGGACAAGCATAAAGCCGCCCGAGCGGCGCGAATAGAATTGCTGAGCGAACTACATACTAATCGTGAGAACCTATACCAATGCCGTGTAGCGGGGCTAAAGCGCATTGCAGAAGACGCTACTAATTACTCCGACGGCCTTGCGATTCGTGTCTTCTACGATCGCTGTGGAATCGATGGCGAGTGGGTAAGTTGGCTAACGTCGCATTTCACGCTCAGGCAGCCGCGCGTCTCTCGTCTCGCTAGCAAAATCGGTCCGCATGACTTCGCCGTAAAGCTCCTGACGAACCGGAAAGCATTGCTCGCACTCAAGGACCAGGACGGCTCTGCCTTTCTAACTGAGGAAGCGATCAATAAGGCAGCTACCTGGCCGAAGGTGTTCGAGCTGGAGGTGATGTGCCGAGACGATCGGCCACGCATTGAGGTTCAGAGAGACGGACATCCTGACCGCCGACCGTTTGACAAACTATCGGCCGGGCAGCAACGCTCAGTGCTGCTCAGCCTTCTGCTGTGTGCTGAACGCAGCGACCCGCTTGTCCTCGATCAGCCCGAGGACCATCTCGATGGTCAGTACATCGCGACGGCCGTTGTGAGACACCTGGAGGCAGCAAAGGAGCGACGGCAGGTGCTCATTGCGACCCATAGCGCGAACCTCGTGGTTCTTGGAGACTCGGAGCTGGTCATCCCGATGGACGGCACGGATGGGCACGGGACACCCTACGCGGTCGGAGCAGTTGATCGACCCGAGACGCGGGACGAGGTTTGTGCGCTGCTTGAGGGAGGCGCCCAGGCGTACAAGAAGCGAGGCGAGCGGTACGGCTTTCGGTTCGCGGCAGACCCCGACAAGAGCTAGCGCCCAGACATTCGCCCACCAGCACCTGGCAGATCGAGCACCACGCGGAGGCTTGACGAAGGGTTGGAAAGCTGTCCTACCAAGCGCATAAAAATAGCTGCAAATGACTCCTGTTCGCCAGCTTGTGATCTGTCTGTGATCCCGTACAGGCTGATGGGGCCGCGGGTCGTGACACAGCCGAACAATTTGCCGAACACTCTCTCGGGCCCGCTCGGCACGTAAGTCTTAGGGCGCCCTGCTCGCGAAACCGCACCCCACACACTGCATCGGGACGCGCTCCGGCCTCTCCCCAAGGGAGCTACTTTGTGCGGTGGAGAGGAGCATCATCGCGATGCGCGTGATGGCAGGGCTATCGTCGATGTCGATCTCGCCCGCGTTCAGACGCCGCTCGAACTCCTCGCCGCTCATACCCAGCCGCTTGCGCGCCTGTTCATCGACTCGCTGATCCCATTGCTCGGGCTCAGCTCGCGGATTTGGTTGTCGGTTCGAGCATCCATCAGCAGCATTCGTCACACGCAACGGCCACGCGCCGGCTCCTTGGCTGTCTCGCGAGGCTCCATCGATCAGTAGGCGTGTACGCAAGCATAGGCAACGCATGCCGGTAAGACTGTCGACCAATGAGGGTTAGATGGCCAGATATCGCCCTTGGGCCTGCCCTCCGTCGATACGACGGTTTCGCGACGTAATCGCGATCGTGAGCTATACTCTTTTCATGAGCCCATTGCTGGAAGACGCCCAGAGAGTCCACGACGTGGCTGGCCTATCTGACCGGATGATTGCCTCGGCGACCGGAGCGAAGCCAAGCACCGTACGGGGCTGGCTCGCTGGCCGAAGCGAGCCGACGGGCGCCCGAGCCGAACGACTGATCGAGCTCGCGGAGATGATCAAACGACTAGCCCTAGTCGTCCGGCCCGAGTCGATCCCAGTCTGGCTGCAGCGGCCGATCCTCGCGTTGGATGACGAGAAGCCGATCGAGCTCATCGCCCGCGGCGAGTACCGCAAGGTCGCCAAGCTGATCGCCGAGATCGAGTACCCCGGCGTCTCCTGACCGTGGCGCGACTGCCGGTCCGCCCTCGCACCGTCGAGGGAACGTGGATCAGACACGTACCGCATGGAGCTGATCTGCTCGGACGAGCGGACACACCGTCGGATGGCCGCTGGCAACGAGGCGATGTTGTACGCGCCCTCTACCTCGCCGATACCGTGGCAACCGCTACAGCGGAGTGGTATCGCTCGCTTGCCGAGTGGGGGCTCTCCCCCCAAGATCACATTCCCTACGACCATCATCGCTGGCGCCTTCACCTCGAGCTCGCCGACCTCAGCGACATCGAGCAACTACGCCGCATCGCACTCGACAGCCCCCGACCGAGCCGGAGCACTTGGCCTGCCTATCAGCGTGTCGGCGAGCAGCTCTGGCGCGAGGGATGGGCCGGACTCATAGCCCCCAGCGCCGCACATCCCGGGTCGCTCATCACGTGCATGTTCGCGACGGACTGGCCACCAGCCGGCTGCGCCCCGCTGGACGCGAGCACCGTGCAAGTCATCCCGCCACCACCCCAAGGCATGACCACCTGATCGGCCCGACCCCGAGATCGGTACGATTGGTCTGCCGGGGTCGTCGCGCAGACTCTGGAAGCGATGTATCACTGAGCGGCAGACCAGTACGGGCAGATGAGTCCGGACGAACGTTGCAGGGGTATCATTCGCGACGATGGATGCTCAATCAGGTCCGAGTCGCAGTTGGGGCTTCGCGGGAGCCGTGCTGGTTTGCGGAGTGCTCGGACTCGCGGCGGCAGTATTCGC
>Ga0209624_10001349_pt1 | contig 19434 bp, 18 predicted proteins | sample JacPinW_OM2H0_O1_FD_188565 | JGI IMG/M metagenome (GOLD analysis project Ga0209624, IMG submission 188565) | Forest soil microbial communities from Algoma, Ontario, Canada - Jack Pine, Ontario site 1_JW_OM2H0_O1 (SPAdes) (version 2) | ecosystem: Environmental > Terrestrial > Soil > Boreal...
GGAATTGAAAGGCAGTCATGTTGAAGGCAGTCTCCGGAGTCCACAGCGACGAAGTCCTCGCTTCACGCGGGGCGGAATTGAAAGGTGCGGTCAAGGTTATCTTGCGGGCATACCGGTTTCGACGAAATCCTCGCTTCATGCGGGGTGGAATTGAAGTGTCACATCTGTGACGAGCCCGGAGCATGGCTTAAGACGAAGTCCTCGCTTCATGCGGGGTGGAATTGAAATGTGAAGCCGCTAGGCGTGTTGATGCCGAAGTCCGTGGTCGAAATCCTCGCATCGGACGGGGTGGAATTGAAAGTCCGCGGGCCAACCAGCGGCATTCTTCATCTCAGAGACGAAATCCTCGCTTCTTGCGGGGTAGAATTGAAATGTGAATTCCGTAACATCTAGCGTCGTCACGCCGCTTGATGAAGTCCTCGCTTCATGCGGGGTGAAATTGAAAGTGGCTGCGCGACGACATCCGCATTGCCTGGATCACGACGAAGTCCTCGCTTCATGCGGGGTGGAATTGAAAGTACTGGACCGTCGAAAGAGGTTTCTTTCGGTGGTTGAGACGAACTCCTCGCTTCATGCGGGGTAGAATTGAAAGTTCGGCATCGACTTTGAGGGGGACGACTACGAAGCCGACGAAGTCCTCGCTTGATGCGGGGGGGAATTGAAAGCGGAATGTGACTCTGAAGCACGTCCATGCGCCCTGACGAAGTCCTCGCTTCATCCGGGGTGGAATTGAAAGCAGACTTCGTCATAGTACTCTTCGTCGCCGTCTTTCGACGAAATCCTCGCTTCATGCGGGTAGAATTGAAAGAACCCGTAGCACATGTCTTAACGGTTCGTCATTTTGTCGCAGTCCCCACTTCAAACGTGGGGTTTGATTGAAATATGTCGAAGCCGTCAGCCACCACGTGAGGAGTTGTGATTCTCAATCCTCGCTGTCAGAGTGGGGTGTCATTGAAGGTTACCCTACCGCATGTGGGGCTGGATTGAAAGTTGTCAACCAGCATCGGGATAGAGAACCTGTTTGCCCATTGCCATTCCTCGCTGATTGCGGGGTGAAATTGGAATGCGAGATGGAACATGCCGATTCTGTGTCCACGTTCATGGTTAGCAATCCTCGTATCTGATGGGGTGAAATTGAAATCCGTTGAAAATATCTAGCAGCCATTCCGCTTGGAAATATTGCAGTCCTCGCTCAATACGGGGTTGAATTGAAATTGCCATTCGTACTGAGTAACGTTACCTTCGGTGAAGTTGAAGTCCCCGCATTGGGCGGGGTGGAATTGAAATACGTTACCGATTGGGAGTTGTCCGGTAATGTCGGCGTTGAAATCCTCGCATCGCGCGGGGTGGAATTGAAAGATGACTTTGACATTGTTGCTGCTCTCGATGTCCACGACGAAGTCCTCGCTTCACGCGGGGTGGAATTGAAAGTTGTAGTAGATGGTCACGCCCGAACCGGGAACGAATGGACGAAACCCTCGCTTGATGCGGGGTGGAATTGAAAGGGCAACCTGTTCATGGATATCACCACTGCAGACCCTAACGAAATCCTCGCTTGATGCGGGGTAGAATTGAAAGGTGAATTCCGTAACATCTAGAGTCGTCACGGCGCTTGATGAAGTCCTCGCTACATGCGGGGCGGAATTGAAATAAGTCAAACTCGAGCAGGGTGTGCTGCCAGTAAAAATCGACGAAGTCCTCGCTTTATGCGGGGTGGAATTGAAAGTAGTTGTCTTTGTGCCCGAACTCGCGAACAAACTCTGACGAAGTCCTCGCCTCATGCGGGGTGGAATTGAAAGTACTGGACCGTCGAAAGAGGTTTCTTTCGGTGGCTGAGACGAACTCCTCGCTTCTTGCGGGGCGGGATTGAAAGTTGATGAAATCATCCGAGCCGCCATCTTGGCCTCTTGACGAAGTCCTCGCTTCAATGCGGGGTAGAATTGAAATGTGAGGCGCTAGGCGTGTTGATACCGAATTCCGTGGTCGAAATCCTCGCATCGGACGGGGTGGAATTGAAAGAACATGACGGCGTTGCTCGGCTATATGCAAGCCATGAGCGAAATCCTCGCTTCATGCGGGGTGGAATTGAAAGCAGACTTCGACATAGTACTCTTCGCCGCCGTCTCGACGAAATCCTCGCTTCGTGCGGGGTGGAATTGAAAGGTCACTGCGATGCAGTGTATCTCGTCGATGTAACTGGACGTAGTCCTCGCTTCATGCGGGGTGGAATTGAAAGCCTTGATTGAATGCTCCCGTGCCAGTGCCACTGACGGACGAGGTCCTCGCATCCGCGCGGGGTGGAATTGAAATTCGGTATTGATACGCACATTGTTGTTCAGTTCGGTGATGCCGTCCCCGCGTTCAGCGGGGTGAGATTGAAATTCGTAGTCGATGTCGTTCCCGAGTTGCACAATCTTTGTAGCAATCCCCGCACTGAGCGGGGTATGACATCGCGGATGGCCCACACTGAACACGAACAATAGGCAGCGGCTTGCTTGATTGTCACGACTCGAGGCATTATCGGCGGCGGTGTTGAGGTCCTCGCTCGAACTTCTATCATGGAGACCGAGGATTCCCATCGCATCGGCTACAAAAGCGTCTCAGACGCAGGATGTAGTCGAAGGCACTATAATTTCTGAGGAATCCACTAGGGGAGAGAATCGGCTTGAAGTTGGAAGAACACGACTTTGCGCGATTGCGGTCTCAGGCATCCCGTGGTGAACTCATCCTGTTCACCGGGGCGGGTTTCTCCCTCGGAAGTAAAGACCATTCTGGACGCCCGATCCCCTCCGTTAGTGAGCTAAGGAAAGAACTCTGGCAGCTATGTTATCCCGGCGAACCTTATGACGAGTTCAGTTCTATCGGCGATTTGTACGGCGCTGCGATGCGCCAGAAGAAAACGGACCTCGCCAATCTGCTGCGATCCAGATTGACCGTCAGCCCCGACGATCTTCCTGAATACTATCTCCCGCTGTTCAACTTTCCGTGGTTCAGGTGTTATACGCTCAACATCGACGATCTCGAATCGGCGGTCGGACGACGTTTCGAGTTGGAGCGTCCACCGATCACTATCTGCGCGAGAGATGCAGCGGATCGTCTCCCCGGCGTTCCCTCTGCTCAGGGTCTTGAAGTCATTCATCTCAACGGTGTCGTGCCGAGTCCGCCAGAGGTTTTGACATTTTCTGAGACACAGTACGCCGAAAGAATCGGAAATCAGGAGCCGTGGTACTCGCGCTGCGTGGTCGAGATTACGTCGCGTCCTGTGATCTTCATCGGCACGGTCTTAAACGAATCGCTCCTGTGGCACCACATGGAACTCAGGAAGCGGCGAGAAAATTTGGGACGCGATCTGCGACCGACTTCGATTCTCGTGGCAAGGGAATTGTCATTGCCGCGTCGGGACATTCTTCGCGATCTCCGCATCAACTGGGTCCAAGGCACAGCGGAGGAGTTCGCGACCGAGATTCTGCCGCAGTTGCACAATGAAGCAACGAAGGGTTTCAGCTTCATTCGACAATATGCTGAGAGTCGCCCGTCCACTCCAGTCCCTCTCGTGAGTCAACTTCTCGCGGACCTCCCGGCGATGCAGACTGAGTACCTGCTCGGAGATGAACCGCAGTGGGCTGATCTTCTCGATGGGAAAGCGATTGAGCGTGCTCACGATGACGCGTTACTTGAGACCGCAACTCAGATTCTCGATGGAAAGTTGCCCGCGACGGCGCTGGCTCTCACGGGAACTGCTGGCACTGGAAAATCGACCGCACTTATGTCCCTCGCATTGAAGCTGTCCGGCAGCGGCGTCCCCGTCATCTGGGTAGACAAGGAATCCGAGGCGAGTCCGATGCGGATGAGACAGCGAGTACGCGAGTTCAAAGACAAAGTTGTCCTCGCGATTGATGACGCTGACATGTACGGCAGGGAGCTACTCGCTTTGCTGCATGATCTCGTCCCGCATACTCCGAGTCCTTTATTTGCCTTTGCAGTTAGAGCTGGGAAGCTGGACCAGATCACGTCAGTGATCCGCGCTCACAACGATTTCAAGGTTCACGAGCACGTCGTTCCGCCTTTGACAGACGAAGACATTGACGCGTTGATCGATGTCTTGGACAGGAATAAGCGTCTCGGTATTCTCACCGGGGCGACACCGGAACAACGGAGGGATGCATTCCGCAAACAGGCGGGACGACAGTTGCTCGTCGCGATGATTCAAGCAACGTCCGATGAGCATTTCGAGAAGAAGGCGCAGGACGAATATCTGGAATTGGATGCGGCTCAGAAGTATCCTTACGCGTTGATCGCGGTTGCGACGGCACTTCGATACTCCGTCACGAAGGACGAGATTTTGCTGGCACAGGGCGATGCCCACGAGGAGGCACTCATCGCCCTCGACCGACTAACTGCGCGGCATCTCGTGATCTTCAATCCCCGACGTGCGGATTATCAATGTCGTCATCGTGTGATCGCTGACTTGGTGTTCGACAAAGTCAAGGAGCAAGGCGAATTGAGCGAGGTACTTGCGGGATTGGCGTGGGCGCTGGCGACCAAGAGCGGGACAATAGATCGATACAGTCGGACTGGGCGATTCCTCATTCGCATCATCAACCACGAGTTCTTAACCAGAACTATCGGCTTTATGACGGCTCGTGATCTGTACACGCGGCTGGAGACGATCCTCAGCGGAGATTATCACTACTGGTTGCAGAGAGGGTCACTCGAAGTCGAGAGCGGCGACATCCGCAAAGCTGAGAACTTTCTTGGGGCAGCGAGGTCGCTCGGAGGCGGAGACTTCCGAGTCGATACGGCTTACGGTTACATGCTTATGCGGAAAGCAGTGGAGACCGCCAGCGATTTACACGCGGGGGAATATCTCAACGCTGGCATCGAAGAACTTGAAAGCGTGATTGAGCGGTCAGGACAGTACAGCAGCCACTCTTATCACGTCCTCGGCAGCCAAGGCATCGCGTGGGTGCATCGCTGTGGATGGAGCACGGAGAAAAAACGAGCGTTCCTGAGCAGGCTCGTCGAGGTCTTGGAGCAAGGTCTCGAACACCATCCGACCAGTCAAGACCTGTTCCGGCTGAGGGATGATCTAAAGAAAGAAGTTCTTCTCACAGTTGTTCGTGATCGCAATTCTGTGGAGAATGCCGTCGAAGAAAACGGTGCCCAGACTCGGCCAGACACCGTTTCGAAACTTGAGGAAAAGGCCGGGTAACGAAGTTGCGGAGTGCCATCGTTCAAACATTGTCGAGTGTGGGCAAATTGTTAACAATCAAAGTGGACAGGCTCGCCGTCTCGGTCTTTACATTCGCCGTCGCCGTCTCGTCATAAATGGCGCACTCTGCCACTACGCCCTCCAGCGGGTCTTTACGGTTTCAGTTTCGGGCGACGTTGAGCAGGATATGACTCGTTAAGCAATCATGCTGCGAACCTCTCCCCGACGGCTCTCACTTGTATCTTGGGTTGTATCCTTTCGCCTCAAATTTTCGACAGAATGAGGCAACGTTGGCAGACTGAGGCAGCATAAAACGTTGAAAATACAAGCTCGCACGTTGAGGAAACGTTTGTCGATTGCTCTGGCCGAGCACTGAAGCAGAATCCTACGTCCCTACGACGGGCAAGTCAATGCAACCAGAGGAGATGGCGGGGATTTGAGCTCAAGGATCTAGGCGCCCACCTGGAGTCACTTAAGCCGTTCAAAATACACCACGAGCACCGCCCGGGCGAGAGTCTGGAATTTGGCTTTTTCGTCTAAATCACTTATTACAAATATGTTACGTTATCGAGACAGGTCTCCGGAACCCATGATCCCCAGCCGATCCACCGTTAAGTGCCACCAGGGACCTACTGTTCGTCCTTAATACTACGATACCGGGACACCGGTTCCGAGGACTCCTTTGGGTTCGCGATAGAGCAATAGCAATAACGATTTACGAATTCCTAAACCTTCGCCGTTGACAGGCAATGACCGCGGCGACCGGAATCGCATTGGGTGCTTGAGAAAACTCGGCCGGCGAGCCGCGAATCGTCTGGCAAGAGTTCTCTCAATAACTCATTGATCAAAGGCTCGATCTGACCATCCGATGTTGGTTTCCAAGGGTGCTCCGTCGGCCCACCAGCGCCGCAGAGAAATCGCAGTTCCGCTTATAACGCTACACGACGCCGTCGGAACGAAACTTGTTGCAAAATGCCCGACCAGCGGCCCAGAATCGTCACAGTTTGTTAAGTAATCTGCAGGGGCCGACCCCCTTTTTGCATCGGAGCTGATGGTGTTCAGATTCAGTCGTCTCTGGTGGTCAAAACCATCTCCGTTCTGGAGCTACGGGGTTGCTCTTCTCAAGACTGCCTCAGCCCTGATCATTGCACGATGGATGGTCCTTTTTTGTGGGTCCCTGCGGGAGTAGTGTTTCTCTGCGCCGTCATGGTGAGTGCGTGGTACGGCGGACTGGGGCCAGCTTTATTGGCAACGACGCTCTCCGGTCTGGCGTTCTATTATTGCTTTCTACCTCCGATCGATTCGTGAAGTCCAAAGCCCGGAGGGACACCCAAACTTTTTACGTTCATTGCGTCACACCTTGTTATTGGATTGCTGAGCAGCGCACAAAGGAATGCCAGAGAATCGCTCAGGCGCGCGCTTGATGACCTGAAACGTACGGTTCAAGATCTCCAGAGAACTAACGAGGCATTGCATGCAGAGGGCTGTGGGCGCAAGCAAGCCGAGCAGAAGCAGCGGCGGAGCGAGGCGTACCTGGCGTAGGCTCAAAGGCCCAGCCACACGGGAAGCTTCGGCTGGAGACCTTTCACTGGCGAGATCGTCTGGTCGGAGGAAACCTTTCGAGTCTTCCAGCACGACCCCGCCACCCTACCGACTGTAGAACTTATTCTCCAACGGGTTCATCCAGAAGACGCCGCCCTCGTGAAACAGACAATCGAACACGCGTCGCGGGATGGGAAGGATTTTGAACATGAATATCGCCGTGATGATTCTCAGCCAATCAAACCCCGACGGGCCGCTATTCCCCCAATGGAGTAAGCTAAGTGACTAGTTGACCGATGCTTTACTCGGTGTTCATACTGTAGGGCTTGCATTGTGTACCGGACTTGGAATGGCAACAGCGAAAACCAACCCGAGGCTTGAAGGCAAGACTCTGCCTGCCGGGGTTGTAGTACCCTTCGGCGCGCCGTCGCAGACCGCTCCGAGCCTCTCCTCGGATCATTCTGCGGATTCCCAGCAAGAAGCGCTGCGCAACAGGTTGCAGGCGTTACTGGCGTTCTGGGCGCTATATCGGCAGTTGAGCCGGAGGAGGACCGTGGAAACTCATCGCGCGGGCGACGAGGGAGCGGTTTGCGAGGCGGAGCTTGAAGAGGGAACGCAGTTCACTGTGGATGAGGTACTTCAACTTGTCGCGGACAGGGCGGTAGCGATCACTGGCGCGGACGGCTTGGCAATTGCGCTGGCGGACAACAATGAGATTGTTTTGCGGACGGCAGCGGGCACGGTCCGGCCCGACTTGGGCGCGCGCATCGACCGCGCTTCGGCCTTCTCCGGAGCCTGCTTCCGCACCGCCCAGATCGCGAGCTGCGAAGACACCGAGACGGATGCACGGGTCAACCGGCAGGCGTGCCGGCGCTTGGGCACACGCTCCATGGTTGCGGTGCCGCTGTGCGCGCAGAGGCGCGGGATTGGTTTGCTGCAGGCGTTTTCAGCGCAGCCGTTCGGATTCAACGACAGCGATGTCCGCAACCTAAGCCGCCTCGCTGAATTGGTGATGCGAGCGTTCACGCCGGAGGACGAGGAGCACTTGAGGAAGCTTGCGGAGGTCGCGGCAGCGAAGTTGGAAGATGCTCCGGGCGAGCCAGAACTCGTGCCCGTCGCCGAACCCGAGATGGCAGCCGGGGAGCCGGGGAGCGTGATTGGCGGGGCGGGCATGCTGGTTTTGTTGGTTTGCATTGTCATTGTCTCAGCATTGGCGGCACGGGTGTGGTGGAAGCCGAAGCCACAACCGGCCAGGCAGATGGTGCGTACGGAAGAGATGGCCCCGAAACCGACGGGCTCGAGGAAGGACGCGCCGCCTGCTCCATCCGCCGGGACGGCAGCGAACCTCGCCAGTATGAGTCCGGGTGCGGCACAAACTCAGAACCACGCGTCCAATTCGGACCCCAAGCTGCAGGAATTATTGAAACTCCCCATGGTCACCGAAATCCAGCACTCGTCGTCGGCCGATTCGAGTACGGTGATTTTCAATCTTGAAGATCAGGTGCCGTATAAAGCGCACCGCCTGGCCAATCCGGATCGCATCTACTTCGATCTGCCCCACACGCAGCTGGCATCTAACCTTGCAGGGAAATCAGTCGAGGTGGAGGATGCAGTGCTCAAACGCATCCGTGCGGCACAACCAGTGCCTGGCACGACGCGCATTGTGCTGGAGACAAAAGCCAACACAGATTTCTCCGCGAGCGCGGAATCGAATCCATCCCGACTGGTAGTCGAACTGCGCAAGGCCGGGGCGAGTTCCAAGGGCGCGCGATGAATCGGTGACCGACTGCCAGCGAAGCGGAAAAGAGCCGACTGCCAATCGATAGCCCCCAACGTGGCGACCATGATCTTCCGCTGAAGTTGCCAACGACCCATTCCACTGGCGTTGCTTACGGAAGTGCGTACGACAAAATTCGTGGCTTGTAGAATCGAGTTGCGCGAATCGCAGTACGCTCGACTCTAACCAGCTTTCTTCTCTCGCTGCGGCGACGAAATGGGAGCGCCTGCTAGAAGTTCGCTGGGTCTGGAATCAAAACCCTCCACAATCTCTCTATGAATCTCTCTTTTCAACAAATTCGGTTGCATCCGCCGGTTCAATTCTTCCAGCCGTTCTCGCATTTCAAGCCCGGACTTTTCACTCGCTTTGCAATTCTCGCAAGACAGAGGTGAATTCTCAAAAGGGACAACAGGTGGCATCTTAACTTCACGACAACCTCGCAGCATTCGCCCATTCGCCTCAAGGGGTGTTGCGTCTCGACTTGGAGCGACTACTCTCTGGAGAGGCGGGGCGTATTATGCCACACCATGCGGGTCTCCTCGCAAGAAAATTCCGGTTGCATCTAGATGCGACGCAGAGGTCGATCGAGAAAGACTTGGTTGGGCGCCGCTAGCCATTTACCTCTTCGCTCCAGCGGAATACCCACACCGTGCCAATTGCCCAGGAACCCCGCGCCACATGCAGCACCCGCATACGCGACAGCACGTCAGGATGGGAAGGATAAAGAGCCCGTTCGACATCTCTGATGTGTGGACTTCGTCTTACAGCAGCAACACGAACGAAATCATGTGGGGAGCGAAAGTGGCAGCGCGTTGCCCATGGATTACTTGCGTAGTCCGCCTTTCCAGCTACGAGTGTGGCATGGACCAGCCTACTTACACGCCTACACAGAAAATCGTGGAAGCGACCGGAACCCTGTTCTTCAAGTTTGGCGACTTGGATTCCACCAAGCCGGCCGGCGGCATCAAGATTCGCATCGAGACCATTGTCCATTACCTGTCCAAGTATTCACAAAAGATCATCCAACAAAAGCTGGAATGGTTATCGCCGAATTGCCCGCTCGGTACTCTTCCTCCCTTCGCGCCGCCGCAAGCAACTCAAGAAGAGGCATGTGTTGCGCAGCAACTATCTTGATCGGCTTCGTGAAATGACACCGATCTCTATGGGTGACCAGAAATGGCCGAGTAAGCGACAAAGCGTCCGTCCGAGTAACGAAAGGAATACCGCGAAAACGCGACTGCTACTGTTTCTTGTCTCTGCCCGCCTTCTCGCAAGGGGCTGCGCACCTTGCTCGGTCCATCCGTTGTATACAGACCTGCGCGGAGTGGTGAGGAAGGCGTAGAGACGAAAAGGTGAGTCAGCTCGCGTAATCCAAAGGTTCAATGATTCAACTCGGCCTCCGCCAGCATGAACGCCGCTCTCGAATGGTGCGTTCGCCTTCTCGCAAAGGCCGCGCAGACCGCCTCGCAGAGACAACCCAGCGATCATCTCTCTCGATTCGTGAAGAACCCAGAAAATATCGCAGCCGCTGGTCCACTGCAAGATGGAACTTTTCTGTGACCCGACTAGGGGGCCGGAAACAACCGGAGGAAAAGAACCCCCTGCTCAGGGGGAAGGATCTGCCGCGCGCGATCCACAACGGCTCGGAGCCTTCCATTAGTGAACCTTAGTGGCGAAGGAATCTGAATAGCGTGGAAGCAGGAGGTTCGTCGCGGCCGCCAGTCCTAGCGCTGCTGCGAGGAGAATCAGCAAAGAGGCATAGGAACCAGTTGCGTCAAATGCGCGCCCCAGTACCACCGGCCCGATGGCTCCCGCAGCGGCATAGAACGTCCAGGTAAGACCGTAGAGAGTGGAAAAAGCGCGCAGGCCAAAGTAACGCGTCAGCAGGTAGGGTGTTATGGCCGCTTCTCCTCCGGCGCCGATGCCAATGAGCGCAGCAGTAAGGCAACCCGCCGGAAAACTGCTCGCCCCAGCGAGGAGAAAAATGCCCAGCGCAGTGATCAGGTTGATGCCCAGCGCGACATGTGGCCCGAAAAATCGGTCTAGTAACCATCCCACCACGATTCTGCCAAGCAGGCTCGACCCGCCGAGGATAGACGCGCAAAGTGCGGCGTTTCCGGCTGTGAGTCCTCTGTCAGTCAGCAATGCAGACAGGTGCGTGATTGCCCCGTTCATGCTGATCGAACTGACGAAAAGGATGGCAGTGATAGTCCAGAAGGCAAAAGAGCGCAGGCCTTGCTGCCAGGTCATTCCAGAATGCGAGAGCGGAGCGGAATCGTGCCCGCTTGCCCCGCGCTCGCGGATGTAGTGCCAACTGAGGGGCAGACCGAGTAATAATGCAAGACCGCCCAGTGACGCGTAGGCGGCGCGCCAGCCGGACCGGCTGATGATGGATTGAGCGACGACGGGTAAAACCATGGCGCCCAATCCCGCCCCAACCATCACAAAGGCCAACGCCATCCCCAAACGTCGGTGAAACCAACTGGAAATTGATCGCGAATAAGCCAGATGAGCCGCGCCGTTCCCAACGACTCCGAGCACGAAGCAAGTTAGGTAAAACTGCCACAGACCGGAGCGCAACAATGACAATGAGACAATGGCGCACCCATACACCGTCATACAAATAAGAATGATGCGGCGAGGGCCAAAGCGATCGATCCACCGGCCCAGGAGCGGGGAGCACAATCCCAGCGTGACGGCGGCGATGGCGAAGCCGCTTGAGATGGCTTCGCGACTCCAGCCGAATTCCGCGGCCAGCGGTTTTACAAAAACGGAGAACGTATAGACGAATAGCGAGCCGAATCCCGCCATCACTCCGAGACAGGCCGCTAACACTACACGCCAGCCGTAATACTCAAGATCGAATTCAGTGAGGTCAGTCGTTAGTTCGACAGGTTGCATGGTATCTACACTTTGAGGGTGAGGGGCCAAGTTCAGGGGCTTCCTTCTAACGCCTCCTGCTCGAGGGATTGCATTCGGATGTCCTTTCGCCTCTGGAGTGGAAAGAGGAAAATAGTACAGGGACTTCTCGGGATCATCTCTAATCTTTTTGTAGTATTGCTGCGATCTCACAATCACAGTTAAGGTGTCACCCATTCAGAAACGCTGTGGGACTGCGGAGGCGCCCGTCTCCGACCAGTCGACGACATCCAGGTCAGTGGGGGGAAAGAGTGAAACACGGTTTCTTCGGCGCGGCCGTGGGTGTAGTTGGGTTCGCATTGGGGTTCACCCCGTCTCTCTCCGCGCAGCAGTTAGTGACTCTGAGGGTCACGGTTCGAGACCCGTCAGGGCGCGTTCTTTCTCAGGCGCGAATCGCCTTGGACAATGTGGACACCGATGCAAAGCGGACTGATCTGCCTTCCGGTACGGGAGTCGCGGTCATCCCAGGCCTGCCTGCGGGCAGTTATCAACTCACGGTTGAGTCCGATCAATTCAGATCCTATCAAGCCCCGCTGACTCTCACGGTCGGACACATTGCCTCAGCGTCGCTCACGCTCGGAGTGGCAACAGTGAAGCAGGAAGTCGACGTCGAAGACACGGTGCTGGGTGTGGAGGCGCAGAACTCGGAGGTTAGCCAGGTCGTTGACGCGCAGAAGATTTCCGACCCGCCAATGTCGCTGCCGAACACGCTGCAGAGTCCGCGTTACTACACGATCTTCGCTGGCTTTGACGTAAACGGCGAAGGGTTTCCGTTCCCCGACCGCGTCGGCGATATAGGCCGCAATACCTACCGAGGAGATTCTTCTTACGCCACCGACATGGGCTTGCAAAGAGTGCTCAACTTGGGCGAAGGGGACAAGGCCGCCGCTTTCACGGGGCCGATTTCACAGAGGTTCGGAGATGGGGTTACGAGCGGCGCGAATCCGACTTTCGGTACCCCTAATTTCGTCGCTCCGGCTCGTCAGATGCAGATCGCAATGCGGCTGAATTTTTAGTTTAGGCTCGAGAACCGCGAAGCATAATCATGCCGATACCGACCGAACCAATTGGAAGCATCCCGCGCACCGCAGACCTGCTGGCGGCGATGGGCGATCATGCGGCGGGTAAGATTTCTGCCGAACAACTCAAGACTTCCGAGGAGTCGGCCCTCCGTGACACCATCGCGCGCTTCGAAGATACTGGCTCCCCCGTCATCACCGACGGTGAACAGACTAAGCCCAGTTTTGCGACATATCCTCTGTCCGGACTCGGCAATCTGGCATCCGATGGAGTGGTCATTCCCTTTGCTGACGGACACACAAGGAAACTACCCAGGCTGACGACGGGCCCCTTTCGCTATGGCCTTCACGCCGTGACCTACTTAAAGGCCGCTCAGCGGCACACACACCGGCCATTAAAACAGGCTGTGATTTCGGCATCTGCCCTGAGTCTGCTCTATCCTCAAAGGGGCATCGATGGGTATTCGCGGGAGACGTTCCTGGCGGATCTTATTGACGAAGCGGAACGGGATATTCGCGACTGTCTGGAAGCCGGCGCTGCGTGCGTACAAATCGACTTTACCGAAGGACGATTAGCGTTGAAACTCGATCCTTCCGGCGGAGTGCTGAATGCATTCGTCGATTTAAACAACCGCGTTCTTGATCGCTTCACGGCGACGGAACGACAGAAGATCGGCGTGCACACCTGTCCCGGCGGCGACCGTGACTCCACGCACAGTGCCGACGTGGATTACGCTGGTCTGCTGCCCTCTCTGTTCCGCTTGAATGCAGCGCGCTTCTATATTCAATTAGCGAGCGAGCCAGACCACCGCCGTGTGCTGGCTTCCATTCGAAGTCTGCTCAAACCCAGCCAATTGCTATTCGCTGGGGTTACAGACCCGATCAATCCCCGAGTGGAGAGCCCAGAGGAAGTGCGCGATCGAGTGCTCGAAGCGGCCGAATTCATCCCCGTCTCTTCGCTGGGAACAACCGATGACTGCGGCTTCTCGCCCTTTGCCGACGACACCTCTACCTCGCGCGAAACTGCCTTCGCCAAGGTGAAGAGCCGCGTGGAGGGAACGGCAATGGCAGGAAAGGTTCTTGGAGTTTAGATATCAGAAAGGAACAGCCTCATGGCCCACATTCAAGTCCCCGAGGGCGCCCCAGGCATTCTCGGCCCCATGGCGACCAGTCCCGAAAGCACTAAAGCGCTACGCGAACTTGTGGAGGTCCTCTTACGCGGACCCAACACCCTCACCCCGGCCGAACGCGAAATAATCGCCATGTACGTCTCTTCGCAGAATGATTGCTGTTTCTGCCAACTTTCGCACGGAGCGGCGGCGGCTGAACACATGGGTGGAGATTACGCCCTAGTCGATCGCGTCAAGCGGAACTATGCGACGGCGGAAATCTCCGACAAACTGAAATCATTGCTTGCGATCGCAGGTAAGGTTCAGGAAGGGGGCAAGCAGGTTACGCCAGAAGACGTCGCGCGGGCCCGCCAGCGAGGCGCCACTGATAAAGAGATCCATGACACAGTGCTGATCGCAGCTGCCTTCTGCATGTTCAACCGTTACGTCGATGGCCTGGACACATGGCAGCCGACCGACCCCAACGACTATCGCGAGATGGGACAGATCATGGCCCACGTCGGCTATGTCAGGCCGAACTGGGAAAAGACAGACGAGGCTGCTTAGTCGCGTCGAACTGGAGGATCGCCGATGGCCCACATTCAACTTCCGGAAGGCTTGCCTGGTATTCGCGGCCCCATGGTATTCAGCCCTGACACCACCAAGCCGTTGTGCGATTTGGTGCAGGTGCTGCTCACAGGCCCGCACACCTTGAGCCGGGCAGAACGAGAAATGATTGCGACATATGTTTCTTCGCAGAACGACTGCGTCTACTGCCAGAGTTGCCATGGTTCCACTGCGGCGCAGCACCTTGGCGGGAGCGATGCGGACTATGAACTGATCGCGCAAATCAAGCAGAACTATCAGGCAACTCCGATTTCCGCCAAAATGAAGGCGCTGCTCGCCATTGCGGCCAAGGTGCAGCAGGGCGGTAAATACGTGACCGCGAAAGATGTGGAGCAGGCACGGCAGCAGGGCGCAACCGACCAAGAGATCCACGATACTGTTTTGATTGCGGCTGCGTTCTGCATGTTCAATCGCTACGTGGACGGACTCGCCACATGGCAGCCCCGCGATCCTGAAATTTATCGCGAAATCGGAAAGCAGACCTCCCAACTCGGATACGTGGGGCGAGACTACAAGAAGCCGCTACAGGCAATCGCAGCGAAACCAGACAAGGTGGAAGTCGAGTAGAAAAAAACAGGAGATTCTTTATGGCGCACATTCGACTCCCGGAAGGCATTCCCGGAATCCTAGGGCCGATGGCTTTCAGCCCTGAAACAGCGAAACCGCTCAACGCTCTGGCAGAGGTGCTTCTGCGCGGGCCGAACACGCTGACTCCTGCGGATCGCGAGATGATCGCGACCTACGTCTCGTCGCAGAACGACTGCTACTTTTGCCAGCATGCTCATGGCGCCGTGGCAGCTTACCGTCTGGGGGGAAATGAAAAGCTCGTGAATGAGGTGAAGTTGAACTTCGAGTCCGCCGAAATATCCGGCAAACTGAAAGCCCTGCTGGCGATTGCCGGGAAGGTTCAGAAGGGCGGTAAGCACGTCACCGCCGAAGATGTTGCCCGCGCGCGACAGCACGGCGCCAGCGACAAAGAGATCCACGACACCGTCCTGATCGCCGCCGCCTTTTGCATGTACAACCGCTACGTAGATGGCTTGTCGACCTGGGCTCCCGACGATCCGGGCTTGTATCGCGAGAACGGAAAGCGGCTCGCGGAACAGGGGTATGTCCACTCGACCGATCGTCTGTTGGCCAACGTGCAAAAGTGACAGGTCGGCCCCGATGTAGTTGTTTCTACTATTGGTGGACGCCGGCGGACGATGATAATTTCCCCCTGTGTTTCTAACCACCTGGGCAGGCGGCGTGCCGGGCTCTTCATTTTATTTTCATGCAGCCACCTTCCCCGTCGGCCGTTCACGCAAGCGGGCTCGAGCAGAAGTCAGCGGCCAAGCTGGGCTGCATCCGCGGTCACACCGTTACCGAGCGAACCGTTCCCTCGGTTTTCGTCTCGGCGGAAGAATCAGTGCAGAGGGGAGCTTGGTGTAGCAACTGGCGCCATGGACGCGGGCTTCTGCGCTGGCTCCGCTGATCTGACCCATGAGTGAGTCGCTATCAAACACTGAGTCGATGCCGGACCGGAAACCTGCAACGGTTTGCGATGTGACCGTCATTGGCGGCGGTATGGCCGGGAAGGCCGCTTCTCTCCATCTTGCGAATGCCGGGTTCAACGTGATCTGCATCGAGCCCGCCGAACCGATCCGCCAGCCTGTCGGCGAATCACTGGATTGGTCAGCTCCCGACCTGCTAACCGCTCTCGGGCTGCCCATGGAGGATTTGATCAACGCCCGGATGGCGACCTGGAAGCGGCATGTAACCCTGAGGCTTCCCGACGGAACTTCGGAGCACTATGTTCCATCGCCCTGGCTCGCTGGGCCGCCCTTCCATATCGAGCTACGAACCTTGCATGTGGATCGAATGCTCCTGGACGAAGAACTTCTGAAGATGACGGTGGCTCGCGGCGTTACGCTAGTTCGAGACAAAGCGATTGCGGTGGAAAGAAATGGACAGAGGATTTCCTCCATTCACACCGCTGGCGGTGGGCGCTTTTCTTCACCCTGGTTTATTGACGCATCGGGGTTCGCATCCTGCCTGCTGGCGCGAGAATTCAATCTTCGGGCGATTCAGTTTGGGCCGGCAAAAGTGGCGATCTGGACCTATTTCTCGGTTCCGGAGTCGATCGAAGGGACAACCCTGTATGTGGAGCCCAAGGTGGCGGAGTACCTCGACTGGGTTTGGGAGATTCCCGTCAGCCCCAACGTAGTCAGCGTGGGATACGTCACCACCGTAGCCGCGACCAAGGCCAAGCGCGAGCAACGAGCTTCCGTCGAGGACATTTTCCGCCAGCAACTGATGAAGTTCTCGCATTTTGAATCGCTGCTGCGGGTTGGCGCCTTGAGCGCCACTAACGTCACTTCCTTCCAGGCCGGAGTCCATTTAGGAGTCGCGGGACCGAACTGGCTGATCGCAGGCGAAGGAGCGTCCATGGTGGATCCCATTACTTCAAACGGCGTCACCGCAGCGCTGAGGCATGCAGCGGAAGCGTCCAGGATGATTCTGCAGTACCGTCACCGGGGCGGACTCCCCGTTCGCGCAAGGGTCTCGTACAGCAGCCGCATTCTGCAAATGGCCAAATTCTTCAATAGTGGAATCGAGAAGATTGTTTACGAGCCGCCGGTGCGGAATCGCTTTGGTGTAGGACGCGCAGGAACTGCCTACACCAGCCCCGCCTGGAGCATGAACGTGGTGTACGCGCGCCTGAAACCCTGGGGAGTTGCCTCTACCTTCCTTCTGGGATTGTTTCTTGGATTTTTCCGGGCAATTGCGTGGATCGCTTATCAACTCTGCAAAAGGCTGAAGCCACCCGCCGAGTTGGCAGTTTGATTTGTCGATGCGGGTGAATCGCGAGTATCTGCTTTCTCGCCGATCAGGCTTCCCTGTTTTGCTCAAACACCGCATACCAACCAGCAGCCATCTTTGGAATGCGGTTCTCGACAAATTGCTAGCACTTTTCTGCCTGCCCATTGATTTACCGGTCCTCTGCTCCCAGCGATCTCGGTGGTGTGAACCAATGGGAAGGCCTTGCTGAGCGGATCGAGCGAATCGGAGTGGAACATCATATCGGCAAGTGGCAGATCGTGGGGCATGATGCCGGATCCGCTGTGGCGTTGCACTATGCTACCGGTTTCACGACCGCGTTGACCGCCTGGCACTGCGGCTGTGTTTCCGGAGTTGAAGCCATTTCACCTCTTCCGGATCATCAGGACGCCTGTGATTGGCGAGTTGCTCGCACCCGCTGTGAACTCCATTTTCTGGAACATCGCGATTAAGAGCGCAAGAACGGGTGAAGTGTCTGCGGCAGCGACATTGGTTAGTGGCGTTCCAGCATCCACGCATTTGCGCTCGTGCTATCGACATGCAGCGCCAAGAACCGGCCGTCGCGCGAGGGAATGGCCCAACCGACGATTTTCTTCTTAGGCTGCCATACGTCACGCACCTGGCCTTGCAGGTCGATATTCAACAGCGAGTTTTGCTCATCTCCCGTTGAAGGGGCCCAAAGGCTTTTGCTGTCCGCTGCCCAATCAAGAGAGGCCAATCCGGGCCAGTTCTGAATGCTTAACCATTTGTCGGGAACTCCATTGAGCGGGACGAGATGAATTCGCGGCGGCTCGTCTGTTCTCGCGTTAGCGATGGCCAGCGTGGCCCCGTCGGGAGATAGACTCCAGTTGTAGAGCTTGGGCGAAGCATTTTCGATACGAAACACCTGCCTTCCTTTTCCCTTAAACGGATTGAAACTGAAGAAGGCAAGGGACCGATCTTCGATGACGCTATAAATACAGATCGTAGCAGGAGCCCGCGCACACTGTTGATTCGTAATCCGCTTTGCCCCCAATATCCGCTGGGGCGCACCTCCAACCAACGGCGCCCTCATCAAAGAAGTCACGGGATCGGTTTCTCCCCAATTGGGATACTCAACGTAGATGATCTGCGTACCATCCGGACTTAAGCGCGACTCGATGAGTTGACGGTTGCTGCGAATAAGCAAATCTGGAACTGGCTGATCAATGGCTTGCCCATAGATGCTGAGCGTTCCGGCTCGATCAGAAGCAAAAATTATTTCTTTGTTGTCCGGGGTCCAGTCATAAGGGATGTCTTTGTGCTCCTCAAATGTGAGACGTTGGGGTTCGCTGATAACGCCCGGTCCTTTGATCTCGGCCATGTACACAGCTGGTTGTGGAATCCCCTTTAAGTAGGTAATGCGCTTCGAATCGGTTGTAATGCTGATGCTGAACACATTGCCTGTGCCGCTGGTTAACCGGACTGGCACACCGCTTCCTTTTCCCTGCTCATTGACTTCGACCGACCAAAGATTAGAGTCTGGGGGGCTAGGAGGTAGCTCAGTTACCGTGTAAATCAAATGAGCATCCGACGCCCAAGCCAGAGGTCCTTCCAGACCGGTTAGTGTCCACTTGTTGAGCTGAGCAGCCGCGCCAATGCCACCACTTTGGCCGTGAACCTGAAGAACCTCGATGGACGCATTGGATTCATTCCCACCGAAATCCAGCCTTGCGTGGGTATACGCGAGCTTGGCTCCGTCCGGCGACCAGGCTACCCCTCCGAAGAGATCGCCCTCGTCACCGAGCAATTTATGTGACTGGCTGCCGTCTGCCTGCATCAACCAGATTTGCTGATGCAGCTTCGATCCGACAAAAAGTGCGACTTCCTTGCCGTTGGGTGATACCGCCGGAGTGTTGCCGTCATCCAGGAGCTTGCGTGCGCTCCCACCCAATGTGGAAAGTTCCCAAAGGCCGGACTGCTGCCCCGGTGCCGATAGAGCAACGACAATGTGTGCGTTGTCGGGAAACCAGCTCATCGATACTGCCTTCAGAGGTTCAGGCAATGTGATGGAATGTGTTTCTCCGGTATCGATCTGGCGCAGGTAGAAGCCTCTTGCGTCCGAGAAAGCAAGGTACTTGCCGTCGCGCGAAATGGCGGCGGCCCGGACACGATCGTCTTCGGGATTAGCCGTCAACTGTGAAACGCGAATCTGGGGCGGAAGGTGGGCTCGGTCCAGTAGCATTCCGAGCTTCATGCCGAGCAGCATGAGAACAGCGGCTGCCACAAGGGCGCCAATCCAATAGCGAGGCCGTGACGTGTAAAATCTTGTGATGGTCTCCGTCACAGGAGTAACCCCGCCGTCCTTGGTTGTAGATTTTCTTGCAATGGGAGCCAGGAATCGATAGCCTCGACGCGCCACAGTTTCTACAAAAATAGGATTCTCGGCCG
>Ga0209624_10001350_pt1 | contig 19422 bp, 18 predicted proteins | sample JacPinW_OM2H0_O1_FD_188565 | JGI IMG/M metagenome (GOLD analysis project Ga0209624, IMG submission 188565) | Forest soil microbial communities from Algoma, Ontario, Canada - Jack Pine, Ontario site 1_JW_OM2H0_O1 (SPAdes) (version 2) | ecosystem: Environmental > Terrestrial > Soil > Boreal...
TTCTAAAGTGGCCGGAGGCAACAGTACGATTATCGGCGATGCGAAGAACTGGCCGGCCTTCGAGGGCCGAAGCCTGTCGGGTTATCAGAATAAGCGCGTCTGGTTGAACGATGGTGCCGGCAAGTTTATCGATGTCGCGCAGGCAGTAGGCGTCACCGATACTTACGACGGTCGTGCTGTCGCCCTCGCCGATTTGTGGAATCGCGGAGTGCTCGACGTCGTGGTCGCAAATCAAAAGGGACCGCTGCTGGTCTACAAGAATACGGTTGCGCCAGAGAGCGATTGGATTGAGTTTCAGTTGGAAGGCACGGCCAGTAATCGCAGCGCGATCGGAGCGAAGGTTACTCTATTCTGGAACGGCGAGCAGCAGGCGCAAGAAGTTTCCGGAGGGACCGGCTTCTCTGCGCAGAACGATCGGCGTCTGCATTTCGGCCTCGGAAAAAATCCGAAGATCGAAAAGGCTGTAATCCGCTGGCCGTCGGGCAAGGTTCAGACGATTGACCAGCCTGCTCCGCGCCAATTGCATAAGATTAAGGAGCCTGTATGAGTCCAACAACCGAAACGCTCGTCCCTACGCAGGCGCCGGTCCAGCGCAAGTCGTGGTTCAGTCTCGATAATCGCTACATAGCGCCGGCGTTCATCACGTGCATTTTGCTTGTGGGCCACTTGTCGTTCGGCATTCTGGAGACTTACTCGAAGACTCTGCTCGCCATCGTTACCAGCATCGCGTTGGAGCTGGCACTCGGACGCACCTTCTTGCACAAATGGCTCAATCCCTCCAGCGCATACATTTCCGGAATCAGCGTCGGTATCCTCGTTCGCTCGCCTGCATACTGGCCCTACGCCCTCTGCGCCGCGATTTCCATCACATCGAAGTACGTGCTGCGGGTGAAGGGTCGCCACATCTGGAATCCGTCAAACTTCGGCATCTCGGTCCTGCTATTTCTGGCTGCCGACACAGTCGCGAGCCTGAGCATTCAATGGGGCAACTACTTGTTGCCGATGCTCGTCATCTGGGTGCTGGGATCGGTGATTATTGCGCGCCTGCATCGTTTTCACATCACGGGAATCTATGTCGCATCGTTTCTCGCGTTTGCCTTTCTGCGCAGTTGGATGACTGGTAGCCCATGGCAGTCCGAAGTCGCTCCCATCACCGGGCCAATGTATCAATTGTTCATCTTTTTCATGATCACAGATCCCAAAACCACGGTTCGATCGAAGCGCGGACAATGCATTGTGGTTTTTCTCGTGGCTCTGCTGGAAATGGTGCTGCGCTTGCGGCAAGTCGTCTACGCCCCGTTCTACGCTCTTTTCATCGTGGGACCGGCGGCGATGCTGGTGGAGATTTGGCTGGATTCCCGCCGCGATACCTCGGCAAAGGCGGTTGCCGTTTAGTGATTTCGGGGCATCGAAATAGAAATTTCGGATTCGTTCACCGCGGGGCCTTGTGCCTCATTGCCAGCGTCTCGTTACTTGCGGGCTGCAACAATGTGCCTACGAACCAGCCGGCAACCACTCCGCGAGTCGATGTTGCTCGTCCGGCGCAACCAGCCCCCGCATCGCCGCCACTGTCCATCCAGACATCGACTCCGCCTACGCCGAGCTCGGCAACTCCCGCGCGTCCCTCCGGACCGATTGAATTCACTGACATCACGGCCCAAGCGGGCATTCATTTCAAACACAACACCGGCGCCTTCGGAAAGAAATATCTCCCGGAGACCATGGGCAGCGGTGTCTGCTTCATTGATTACGACAACGACGGGTGGCAGGACATCCTTTTTGTCAATTCCATGGATTGGCCGGGACACAAGACCGGCAACTCGTATCCCGCTCTCTACCACAACAATAAAGATGGCACGTTCACCGATGTCACGCGCCAGGCTGGACTTGCGGTCGAAATGTACGGACTCGGCTGTGCTGTCGGAGACTACGACAACGACGGGTACGACGACATCTACATCACGACAGTTGGCTCGAATCACCTCTTTCGCAATCTTCACAATGGAAAGTTTGCCGACGTGACAGCCAAAGCCGGAGTCGCCGACCCCGGATTCTCCGCCAGCACGGTTTGGTTCGACTTCGACAACGATGGCAAACTCGATCTATTCGTCACCCACTATATCGAGTGGTCTATCGATACCGATCAATATTGCTCCCTCGATAACAAGAACAAGTCTTACTGCACTCCGCAGAGATTCAAGGGACAAAGCTCAACACTGTTCCACAACAAAGGCAATGGGACTTTCGAGAACGTAACGAAGAAGGCAGGTCTCTATGATCCGACCGGCAAAGCGCTCGGCGTCGCGCTGTTCGACTACGACAACGACGGATGGCTCGATCTCTTCGTCTCAAACGATACCGAGCCGAACAAGCTCTACCACAATAATCACGACGGCACTTTCACCGATGTAGGAGTTGCCGCCGGCCTTGCCTACGGCGAAGCGGGCACGGCTCGCGCGGGCATGGGTACCGACGCGGCGGACTATGACAACTCCGGTTGGCAGAGTCTCGTTCTCGGCAATTTCACCAACGAGAGCATGTCGCTCTATCACAACGATGGCTCGGGGCTTTTCACGGACGAAGCCCCCAAAACCGGCATCGCCACCATGTCGAACAGGTCGCTGACTTTTGGCACATTCTTTTTCGATTATGACCTCGACGGACTGCCCGACATACTCGCCGTCAACGGCCACGTTTCCGATGACATCAGCATTGTGCAGCCAAACGTCAAGTACGCGCAGCCGCCGCATCTCTTCCGCAATCTCGGTCACAATAAATTTGAGGAAGTGACAACCAAGGTAGGAACCGCCCTGCCACATCCAATCGTCGGCAGGGGCGCGGCCTACGCTGATGTCGACAACGACGGTGACCTCGATTTAGTGATCACCGCCAACAATGGCCCGGCCCGATTGTTGAGGAATGACAATGGAAACAAGAATGACGTGCTGCGCGTGAAGACCATCGGCACGCGCTCGAACCGCGACGGCATCGGCGCCAAAGTCACGGTGACAACCGCGAACGGTACTCATCTCTTTGGCATGGTGAAAACAGGATCCAGCTACTTATCCCAGAGTGAACTTCCGCTGACGTTTGGTCTGGGCAAGCCAGAAGCGGGAAAGACGGTAAGTTTCGAGATTGTCTGGCCGAGCGGCCACAAAGACTCCGTCTCCAACGTCAAAGCCAACCAGTTCATCAGCGTTCAGGAAGGCAAAGGAATCATTTCGGCACAAGCACTGCCGTTTGCCCACTGATCTGACCGTTTTTCATCGAATTGGTCCTTCTGGAAGATTCTGGCGAGTTCAACGCCGCACTCGTTCAAGTCCTTCAGCCTAGTCAGTCATAGGTCCGAATGTTTCAGCTGGACGTGAAAAGTCAACGCGGGCGGCCGGCTCAGCGTGAACCGTACCGGTCGCCATCGCTATTACGGTTAGTCTGCAGCCATTCCTTGGGCTTCTGGCTCCCAATTCTTGTCGCGCAACGGTTCTTCCGCGACATTTATTTTTTCGCTGCGCAGTTGGGCTTCAAGAGCCGCCAGTTGTGCTTCGATGTTGGCGCCAGCTTTGCGCTTGCGAATCACTTCCTCCCGGTATCGACGGAGGAAGTAGTCGATCGTCTCGACTCGAATGCGAATCGAGCCGGATGGCTTGTTCTCGTCGAGATCCTTAAAGCAGAAGTACGGTGTCCCCGACTGCTCGATGATACCTTCGATGACTCCATAAATCGGAGCATCGTGGCCGCATTTGAAGCTTGAGATTTCGAGCGCTACCAGGTTGGGGTGACGCGCTGTAAACTTTGCCGCCCAAACTTTGTGGTTGGTACTGCACGAATAAGAATTCTTCCATGCATCCGTAATATCGAGCGGACTCGTTACCACTCCGGCTCGCACTTCTTCGCCAAACAGGCGTTCGAGAAGGTCGTCGTCGATGGGTAGAGTATTCTGCGAAAAAATCGGATAACCGAGCTTCTGGAACTCCTCCAGGATCTCGTGGTTGAGTCCCGGATCGTGATGGTAAGGCCGGCCCAACATAACGATACCGATGCGATCTTCTTGCTCGAGTTGGTCAAGCACCTTCCGAGCCCTGTGCCGAATACCTGACTCATACCCGCTCAAGGCCGCGAATCCAGACTCCACCGCCCGGTCGTTCTCTTCCAGCGACAGGCCCAGAGTCGTCTGCCACGCAGTCAACATCTGATGCGCGAATAGCTTTCGGTCCGCGAAGTTCAGCACCGGGTCGATGTATTTCAGATTGTTCTCGGCAAAAACGTCGTTTTCTTTCGTGAACGCCGCTTTAACCGTCTCCGGAGTCGCCGTCACGGTGGGACATGCGTTTGCGCCGACAATCTTCACCAGTGGCGAGTGCAACACGTCGTACATTGGGAAGAAGATCGCGTCCAGCGGTTTCTTGCGGTGTTTCTCCTGAATGAGGTTGTAAACGTGCGAGATCCCAATCTTGGCGGGGAAGCATGGATCGATGGCGCCACGGCTCGCCCCTGCCCTGTACAGTTCGGAACTCGTATAGTCCGAGTAAATGATGTTCTCTGGCTGTATGCCGAGACTCTCGAAGTAAGCATTGAACAGCGGAGCGTAGGTGTAGATATTCAGCACCCGCGGGATTCCGATGCGCAGCTTCTTGCGGTTCTCCATCAGGGCACGTCGCTCTTTCGATCCCTTGCTCCATCCGGCCCATCCGCGTGTCGGAAGCGGATCGGCTACGCTCTTTGCATTGGTTGGCCGGAACACTTCTTTTGAGGCGTAGTCGACAAAGTTCGGATGTGCAGCACGGATGGTGTCGAGTCCGGCCTTGATTTCTTTCATGTCATTGATGTCCTCCACCGTGCCCTTTTCGCAGGTGGCGATAATCAGGCGCTGCTCGCCATGCATCAACGGAACCTTCGTGACTTTTTGGATGGGGACAAAGCTCAGATCATTCTTCGGCTGCGTCCGAATATCGATGAAAGTTCGCAAGCAGTCGTTCTTGCAGAAATGGCAACGCGTCTCTTCGTTGCGCGTCGTCCGATACTCGATCTTTCGCACGGCATCGAGTCCAACGAACGTCGTGGTTTGACCGTTCCGCCACAGGCGGAGAGATTCCTGTGCTGCGCCAATTGCTCCCGATTCGCCACAGTGCTCGTGCACGATAATCTCAGGCTGCTTGCCGGTTGCCCGAAAGCTGTTCCGGATGAAATCAACCTCTGCCTTTACCACGGCGAGATTATTTTGCGTCCCACCTTGCAGAACAAAGCGCGACCCTAACGCTGCCAGGTTTGGAATGCTGGCGACATAGAGAAAAACATTCTTCGGGAGGACCGCCGCCAGCCCGGCGAGAATTTCTTCCGCCCTCCATCCCTGGCGCTGAAAGTTCACAATGTCCGACTGCATGAACACCGCGCACCCATACCCGAAAACAGGCATGGCTTGCGCAGAGAAGGCCAGGTCGGCGTATTGATTTACGGTCAGACCAAAGCCTTCTGCCGTCGATTGCAGGAAGTATCCGTTTCCGGCAGAGCATTGCGTATTCAGCTTGAAATCTTTCACGCGCCCATTGTGCAGGATGATGATTTTGATATCCTGCCCACCCACATCCACGATAACGTGCGGATCTTCGTAGAACTTGAGCGCGGACTCTGTGTGCGCCACCGTCTCTACTAAGGCCACATCGGCATTGAGGACGTCTTTCAAAATGTCCTTGGCGTAACCTGTCGTCGCGACCCCGAGAACTTCCAACTTAGCGCGCTGCGCTTCCACCTGGCCGCGCAAGTTCTCGAACATCTCGATCGTGTCCTGAATCGGGTTGCCATTCGACAGTTGGTATGACTTGCAGAGAATGTTGCCGTTCTCATCCAGCAAGACGGCTTTGGTTGACGTCGATCCGCCATCGATTCCAATGAAGCCACCGACCGTTGTGCCGCTCTGAAACACTGCGGGGATGAATTTCTTCCCCCGGTAGGCATTCCTGAAAATGTCCAAGTCCTCCGGACGCTCGACTAGTCCCTTGCCGCCCGATTTCGCTTTTTCCTCCTGGCGGCCGAATTCGATGTAGTGGATCAGCTTCTCGTATCCGCAATAGCATCCGATGCAATCTTCTTCGCTGCGGCCGAATTCGACTGCACCCAGAGCGGCGAAATACTGGGCATTCTGTGGAACCTTGATCAGGTCTTCAGGCTTAGCGCCATCGGGGACGGCCACTTTGCGTTCTTGCCACATGCGCGGAATATTTGCCTGCCAAGCCTCCCGCATGCCGCGAATAAAGCTGTTTGGACCTCCCAACAGCAACACATGTGGACGCAGGGTGTGACCGCGAGTAAGTACGCTGAGGTTCTGCAATACGATCGCTTCAAACAACGACGCCATCAACTCGTCCGAGGGAGTTCCCACCTTCTGAAGACCGTTGATATCAGTTTCGGCAAACACTCCGCATTTGCCGGCTACTTTGTGCAACTTGATGCCGTGATACCTTTGTTCCGCCAGTAAGTCCGTTGGAATTTTCAGCTTGGCGTTGATCTTGTCGATCACCGCGCCCGTGCCCCCGGCGCACTTGTCGTTCATCGAGGGGATCTTTTTCTTGCGACCAGTTTCGTCGTCATCTTTAAAAACGATGATCTTGGCATCCTGCCCGCCGAGCTCAATCACCGAGTACACCTCGGGATGCAGCTTTTCAACTGCCAGGGACACCGCCGTGACTTCCTGTACGAACTTCGCGCCAATCTGCTCAGCAATACCGGTGCCGCCAGAGCCAGTGAGAAACATTCGCGTGTTATGGCGACTGATCCCGACCTCAGCCTCCATGCGCTTCAAGAATTCCAGAGTCTTCTCGGGTTGCTTCGTCTCGTGGCGTTGGTAGTCCTGCCACAGGACCTGGTCCGTGGTAGCGTCCACGACCACGGCCTTTACTGTTGTCGATCCCACATCTAGACCCACTAAGAACTGGGTGTTGTGGTCATGAGGTTTTTGCGTGTGCTTATTTCGCTGGATCGACGAAGCTGTTGCCTGGACACCGGCGATTTGGATGAGCTGCGGGCCTTTATGATCGTGCATTACGTCCTCTCTTCCAGAAACAACAGAGACTCTGACCGCCGAGATCGAGGAGTTCGCAGAGACAAACAAAAGTATTGTTTCCGCGGCCCCGGTGATCTCGGCGGTAAATCAGGTTTAGTCGCCGGACATTGCAGGCACAGTTTCTACACGCACTCTCGATCGCTTCCAGAAGTGCGTATCGCGGTCGATCCGCTTCCCCACATGCAGGATGAATTGTGCCGCGGTTCCCGCGACGCCTTCGGTGTGAGGAACCTGATAGAACGGCCGCTTCAGTTCTGGGTGTTCGTCGATGTACTCGCGTATTTCCGTCATGCTCTTGCTGGTAGATTTTAGGCACTGCTCGAATTCGGCCTTGGCCTTTACCTTGGCTTCTCCGAGCGCCATCTGCACGCGGCTATGAGCATTTACCTCGCCCTCGCCGGAAGTTTCGATCGGAAGGAAGATCATGTCCTTGAATTTATTGATCACCGCCGACTGGACACCGTCCGATTGCGATGACGGCATGCACCCGAAGGGCTTCAGCGCGAGCACCATGTGGCACATCTTGTGGACGGTGTAGTACACGTTCTTGCCGACCTCGAGGTGACCTTCCCCCCCGCGCGCGAACTGGTTGTAGAACGGATTCGCCAGCTCTGCCAATTCCGTTTGTGGAGCAAGATGATGCGTGATGCCGCCCATGTTCTTAATCGTTCGGTGATAGAAGAAGTTCCACATGCGTTCACCCGCGCCGATTCCCCACAGCTTCTTTCGCAGTCCAATGTAGTTGGCAAATTGCTTCTTCACCTCGTACCACTCCGGGTTGCGGTGCGGACGATTGACCGGCCACTTCGCTATCGCGTGCGCCTTAGCCTGATACATCAAGTAAGCCACCCAGGTTGCGATCGGTTCGACCAGAACCTGTGCGCCTTCGCGCTCCAGGAAGTCGAACATGTGGAAGTTGCCGTCGCCTTCGGTGAGTTGGGCCCAGAACTCGCCTGTAATCTTCACCAAGGGCTTCACCCGCGTACGATCGACCTCGATTGCGTTCATTTTTTCTTGCGCGTTGTGCAGGGCGCTCAGATAGTCCTTGCCCCACATGTGCTCGTGCCATTTGCCGAAGACGTTGAACGTGTTGCGAAGGATCTTGTTGCCTTTGAACTTCGGCTTCGCCCAATCTGGCGCACGCTCTTCAATCTCAAACGACTTTCGATCTTTCAAGTCTTCGCACAGCCCGTCGACCATCTCGCGAAATACCCGATCCGTTTGACCCTTCTGTGCTTCGTAGGGACGAATCTGGTAAATCAAATCGTTGATGACGTCGCCCAAGTGCATCGCATTGAGCATCCCGAAACCGAAGTCGATGGTGAACTTCAATCCGGGCTCGCCGGAAGCCGCCTTGATGCCGTCGCTGTCTTTAAACAAGAGCACGCGGAAACCATCGAACCCCGCATTCTTCAGGGCGAAGCGGTATTCCGCCTCGTACATTCCGAAGCGGCACGGACCACATGAGCCCGCCGTGAAGAAAACGTAGTTATCGAGAATCTGCTGGCGCGGTAATCCTTCTTTTTCTAGAAACTGGAGGTACTGAACCAGATTGCCGACTGTGAAATAGGTCGGATTGCATTGTCCGTTGTTGCCGAACTCCTTGCCGGTTTGAAAAGCAGGTACATCGGGAACCGGCAGTTTCTCGCAACGATATCCGCAGCCCTGAAACACGGCGCGAATCAAGTCTTCGTGCTTCCAGGTGAAACCGCCGAATAGGATTGTCACGCGGCTTCGCTCCTCCGCCATGAACGCGCGTTCAACGGGACGATGGAAGTGCGTGGGTTGATCGAGTCCGGCAATCTTTCTCAGACGGGTGCGCTCTGCCGCGAGACGCTCTTTGATCTCCGAGTCATTCTCAATGTTTACGAGATGTGTCGCCATGTCTTCCTCCGGCGTGTAACTGTTTATCTGAACCCAGGTTTGGAGTTGGCTAATGCGGGCGGGGTTCGAAACTGGTCGAGGCACAAGTTGCCTGAAACGCTCGTGCCGCAGCAGGAAGCAGTTCTCCAGCAAACTTCAGATCTGCCGACCAGCAACATCGGAACTCCAAGAACACTTGGTTGAGAGCCAAGTCTTACGTCCGTGCAACTCGTCGAGGAGCGAGCACCGAACGCCGATAGAATGTCCGCTCTTAGAGACAGACAGTTCGGGAGGCGGTTGCCTCAGTTTTATTCCCCAAGCAGAAATGCGATAGACGAAGGGGCCCGAAGTCCGATACTAGCTTTCTAACAAAATTGCGATCACGATTCAAGTGCGGAAAACCACTAAGAGTTATGAGAATTTTGGGATCGAAATGTTTCACAAATTATTAAAAGTTATGTGTCGTGCGCACTCCGCAGCTGAGGAAGTTGGCGCTTCAGTAAGCGAAGCTCATTTAGAATCATTCGGTTTACCAGAGCTATTTAACGATTCCTTTGAACATTTCCGACGCGAAGCATGTGACCTGTCTGATCGGAACGTCGAAACCAAAAACAGCCGACGTATCCCTCACCTAATGGCGGCGCCTCTCGAAGACGCCCAAAAGTGCGGCTTCAAATGCTGATGGAGGGGGTAGGTATCGCTGAACGGAGTGCGATTGCGGGACCGAAAAACCTAACGCTCGCGACTGAGCGCATTCAAGGGAGTAAATGGTAGGCACGAGGAGACTCGAACTCCTGACCTCTACCGTGTCAATCGGCTTCTCTTGAATACTTCCAACAACTTAACAGGCTGCTAGGGATTGCCCAAGTACTTGATGATACGTGGTAGTCAAAACCAGAACGGGTGCGGCCACGGGTGCTGCTGCTTCCGGATCAGACCCCTCGTCGTCTGCTACGTCCAATGCCCCTGTTGCGTATCGGAAAGCAGCCCCGTTTAGGGTTGTTCCCAGACATCCGTGTGAAGTTCCTCTCGATGGCAGATTTCGGGTTCCATCCAGAAAAGGGTACCGCAGGGTCATACGATGGATGAACGAGCCTCCCGCGCCTTCCAAAATCCTACTGCGGGTATTTGGTGGCTAACGCCAGCGGGTAGCCTCGCGCTCTACTCTGCTTCCCTCAAGAGCGTTTCTGTGCGACAACCCTTAGACGAACAAATAGCGAAAGTGATAGACTCGAACTGGTAACCGAACGCAACCGTTGCGTGAGGTTCGGCTCGGTGCCCCAAAATGGATGAAGGTCGAAAGAGAGTGCTCGGAATCATGGCAGCAATTCTTGCAAGCCTGCACATGCAGACAGCAGACGACCTGTTCGGAGGGCCACAGGGAAGCCCACGGTCTGACAAGTTGATTGCCGCTTCAGTTCAATGGGCAGAGGCTATCATGCGGAAGATTGATAAGGTTTTCTCGGGATGAGGGTCACGTCACAGTCGCCCCGCCGCAGCACCGCTTGTGCTTCTTGACGACGCCACAGGCGCTGGTCATTCCGCACAATTCACCTCGTCTCCCGATCCAGCCATTTCTCAACATGTACTGGACGCCACTCCTCCAGTGCTTGCACCAGTTCGGCAGGCGATTCCCACGCTAGCACTAACGCCCGGTTCTCTGGCTTTAGAAACCGCTCCTCCACAGCATGGTCGAACATCCGGAGCAGCGGCGAGTAATATCCCAAGACATTCAGAATTCCGCACGGCTTCGAATGTAAACCCAGTTGCGCCCACGTCAGCACTTCGCAAAACTCCTCCAGCGTTCCGAACCCGCCCGGTATTGCGATGAACGCATCCGACAAGTCGGCCATGAGCGCCTTGCGTTCGTGCATAGAGTGAACGACGTGGAGTTTCGTGAGGCTCTTGTGCCCGACCTCCCGCGCCATGAGATGTTTGGGGATGACTCCTATCGCTTCGCCTCCTCCCCTCAGCACGGCGTCCGCGATCAAGCCCATCAAACCCACATTGCCGCCGCCGTACACCAATCCAATGCCCCTTCGTACCAATTCAGCAGCCATCTCCTCAGCGGCAACACGGTATTCGGGTCGGCTACCCTGACTGGAGCCGCAGAAAACGCAAATTCGTTTCATGCTTTGATTTTAAGGTCTTGTTTCACAATGAAGGCATAGCACCAGCCGCCCAGAACACTGTTTTCCAAGCTCGACGGGCGGCTGTGTGACGATACAGGAGTGAGCGCGATGGGGATACTCACGCACCCAACCAGCAAAATGTATCCCAAACAGTGATCCTGAGCACAAACGGGAATCGACTGCGGTGCTACCGTCGTCCAAAATTGCAGACACTTTCTTCTGCAGACGAGGAGGCTGATGTGATGCTCCGTCCCGAACGTAGAAGCAAGGTGCTCGCGAAACTGACGAATGCTCGCTGCGAACTTGAAGATGCGTTGAAGCTCTCAATTCCAGTCGTACGATACGATCCAGTTCTGATGCCCGAGCCCACCCGTAACAGGCTCTCCGCCATGATTGATGACCTTAATAGTGTGCTCCGCCAGATCGAAGGTTCGCAGTGAGGATGTGGTTTTAGCCCTTTCCTCCGAAGCCGATTCTGCAGCAATTTCGGCGGCTGGGAAGGTTTGGGGCGGCTCCTGCGTTTCAGAGGTACTGGCGGGCTTTGGGGCCAGCTTTGAAGGTATCCCTAACAGGAGGTGTTGTCCTACGTAGGCTCAATTATTTGCCCTTCTTCTGCTCGTTGGGCTTGAAATCTGCGCCGAGCCGGTCGAGCATTTCGTAAGTATCGATGCACGGCACCTTGAATCCATCGCAAACATCGGGAATCCGGGCGGTTTTGGCTTGCGGGTGTCTGACGGATTCATGCGTAACGACAACGCCTTTGCTGTGAATTGCGTGAGCGATGAGCCAAGGATCGGCTCCGCTAAGGAAGTGACCAGCGTGTTGCTGCTCGTACTTGTCCATCACGTAGTCCGCCACCGCATTCATCGCTTTCTGAACATCGGCGTTCGCATCAACAAAGAGTCCGCTTTGACGGCGAGCCTTGATCCATGTAGCGAGATCATCAAGCGGTTCTTCATTATTAACGATCTCCTGATAGACCATCTTGGGGCAATGAATTGTTCCGGCATCAATCTGTTCGTGGAGAAACGCCCAAAACACTCCAAACACCTTGAACTTATAAGGGCCGTTCTTTGCCTGTATGAACACATTGGTGTCGAGCCAGTAGATGGGAGTCGCCATTTAGCGCCTCGGCAACCCCTCAATCAGCTTGGGAAGAGTCCCAGTCCTCACCCCCAGCAGGCTCGCAGCTTCGCGATATGAAACTCGTTCGGCTTGGAGCGCACTCAGAACACTCTCGGTAAATCGCCGACTGTTTCGGACAGGCAAGGTCACATAGAAATTTCCCCCTCCCGATGCTGGCTCCTCCTCTTCCTTTTCCTCCCACTCCTTCTGCTTCTGTCGTTCTATTTCGAGAAGCTTGAAGAAGTCGATCTTTGTTATCGCACCGAGTTCATATGCCCTGCGAAGTATGACTACGGTGCTAACACGGTAATGCGCAGCTAATTTCTGGACAGTCCGATCATTGAAGTCGGCAAGCAGCGATTTGAGAAATTCGTTTTGAGGAACCAGCACTTCTGCGGCGGCGTTGTTGCAGAAACGCTCGATAGCATTTTTTTGCTCCGCTGGTACCTGTTTCGCATCAGGGTTGGAAATGCCGCTCCTATCAATCCAGATGTGTACTAGTTCATGCACGAGTGTAAAGATTTGGGCGGCTTTGGAATCACGACCATTGATGAATACAAGTGGAGCCAGTTTGTCGCTTATGACAAAACCCCGGAATTCATCGACCGAAAGCCTTCGGCGGGTATTCCCGCGAACGATTCCGCTACGCATGACCATGATCCCCTGCGCTTCGGCTGTGCGGGAAAGTTGCCGCAGAAACTCATCCCATGTGTATGAATGCTTCCTGCTCTGGTCAATGGAGAGAAAACCACTCAAGTCTGCGGACACCCGCTCAATGCCATCGGTAACGCGAAACTTGCCCACGAACGGCAACTCTTCGGCTTGCCGTTCCTCTAAGTAATCTCGGTACCACTCATGCTTTACGAGGACATCGTTCAGCAGCTCCGTAAAATCTGGGCTGAGTTTGGCGGTTCGGCCCTCAACAACGGTGCGCAGGTCTGGGATTGGGGTCTTTTCGGCCGGAGGCTTCGACAAGAAGAGAAATCCAAATGGGACCCTGAGCGTTTTGGCTAAGTCTTGCGCTTTGCCGAATGGCGGGCGAGTTTCCCCCTGTTCCCACGCCTCGATTTCGTGCGGATCGGCACCAAGGGAATCAGCTAGCTGCGCGTGGGACATGCCAACTCGTTCTCTAGCCCAGCGAGCGACTTTTGGGGTGATGAATGCTTCAGTCACGGTAGATGTGGAGAACGCCACATTCTACTGCAAGACTTCGACCCGAGTGGACGTCATCCAAACCTCGCCATATGCAACCCATCGTTCAAGTCATGGTAAAAGTTGTCGAAATGTCATTGATTCCGATTAAATGGGGTCACTATGCCGAAACCGAAGGAGCGCAGCGAGAAGCCGAAGGGTCAGCAGGAACCCGAGACTCTGAAGGGCTGGAAACAAATCTCGGAGTTCTTTGGGGAGCACGTTTCGGTCGTCAAACGATGGGCGGCGGAAGGAATGCCCTTACATCGAGAGGGTCAATTCGTTGCCACTTCTTCCAGCGAATTGAACGCTTTGGCTAGGTAAAGAATCGGGCAAGCCTGTGCATGTCGCCACGGAGAACACCGACCTCACCGCTGAACTAAAGCGAGGACTCTCATTCGTTCGCAGCGAGACGCCCGACGGACCTAAGAAAAAACAATCTGCACAATCGGGGAAGGTGAAGAGATAACATACTTCCGTAACTCGGTGTCTTCCGCCAGTCTGATTACAATCTATTTGCCACGACGACAAGGCTCCCGCCCCCGGAGGATGACCCCGTGTCCGACACTGTAAGCCCCGCACCCATTACCTGCGCCTCGTGTGAATATCGCTACTCTTCAAGTGAAGGAATTTGCCCGATGTGTGGGAAAGCTGCCCCAGCGGTCGAACCCCTTCAGTTGCTTTCTGCTGCTCCAGTCGGATTCGGCGAAGCCGCTTGTGAATCGCGCTCATCGAATTCCGATAGTCAAAGACCTCGTATGCCGGGGCTCAAGAGATTAATCCCCGCTATCGTTGTCCTAATAGTGTGCATGGCGGTCACGTTGTCTTTCTACAAAGCCCATAAAAGGAGACTACCTAAGGAATCCGCCTCAGCATCTGAACCTGTGTCCCCATCGGCGCAGCCCAAAGCAGAAAACATTGGGAAGCGACACACTGTCCATGATTCAGTCAGAGGAGTTCACGTAGTCGAGGCAAAGCTGGGAACCGCCCGGCCAATCGCCGCAGCGAAAGAGGATGATCCTGCCGAGCTGTGGAAGGCGGTCAAGCGAGGTAGCGTGAACGCGGAAGTCGCGCTAGCCAACCTCTACTTGGAGGGAAAGTCAGTGCCCCAGAACTGTGAACAATCGCAAATGCTTCTTCAGATGGCATCTACGAAAGGCAGCAGGGCTGCCGATACTCTTCTGAAAGGCAGCTATGCGGAACGATGCGAGTGATTGGCTCCGTTATTTCTAAGCAGCCTTGCTCGCGTCCCCGCCCTCAGCTTCGCCGACCTCCCTTTCAGGCGGTCGCGATTGTTCCCGTGGATGCTGCTTTTCTAGCTCTCCTTTGGTAACGCCGCAACGGATACACGTGTCGAGAGCCTCAATACTTTGGCTTAGAGAATGTTTACGGACAGATGAAGGTGATCCTATTCCGTCTGCGAAAAACTTGTGACCGAACAACCAGCAAAGAAGTGATCCAGCCTTCCTTGCTTGGGGTCTCTCGCTTCCTCGAATGGGGGAGGGCGCTGGGTAATCCATAGAATATCTCTACTCCCTTACGTCATTCTTGGTAATGATGAATATTATTTCACAGCGCTCGGAGGCATTGAGTCGGCAGAATTGGTGACTATCGTGGCGAAGTGTTCCGAGCGCCCCCCATCGACTGAGGTCGGCGAGCAGCACGTTCCACCTTGGAACGGGAAGTAAGAGACTTAGCCCCGACTGACGGAAACTTGATGTCCGAGGGAGGCGCGGCAGGCTTGAGTTCAGCGGTCATTAAGATCGTCTTCGCACCGGAGTTGATGAATTTAATGTCTAGCCTGTCTCCTCGGTTCTCGTTCACACCCAAGCCCGAACGAAGCATGCTCGATCCAATCTTGAGGTTTCCATTTCATGGCCATGTCGTTGAGCCCTCCAAAAGTAATTGTTCGGGGAACGGCTATTGATTAGCACGTGAATCGGGGCGGGCTTAAGGGTCGAACGTTTCCGCTAACCCATGCCCGCCACCAAGGACTATCCGCTCTTTCGCTGGCGGAACGCCCCTTCAGCCTGAACAGTACGTCATAAGAAGGATAACCGGCTGCTCAGAATTGCTCACTTTCCAACTCGGGGATCGGGCTGCGCTAGTCAGGGAATTGCATCTCAAACCTTTCGTCATAAATCTTCGTCGGGATTGGGATTTCTTGATATCCACCATTTGGTCGCTGCAAGACCAGTGGTTAATCGGAACGAACCGTCGTCTAATGGGCCTTCGGCTGATGTTCTGCGTAGACCTGACACAAAGCGTCGATACCGGTACTGGTTATTTTTTGAGCTAGGATTGTGGTTGCTACGATAATCCAAGCTGGCGGCGCAGCGAAGGCTGCGAGCAGTCCCGCCGTGGCGAGGGACGCAGCAAGCTGAGGGACGGTTTTACCTGACATCAACTTGTCCCTGTCAGCGTTCTTCTTGTCACACAGGAACTTCATTAACTCGTTCTGAGCATTTTGATACCACTTTCTGCCTACTTGCTCAAGAAACTCGCTTCCCTGTTCCGCCGAGGCGTCTACGAAATCCGCATCAAAACGCACTCTGCGTTCCTCGCCTCCGGGCTGTTTGGCGTCCTCGATCCGCATTCCGAGTTCTCGTAATAAGGTGAACTCGTCTTTACCGCTTAGTTTTTGAGCAGCCTGTTCGGCGGCTTGGTAGTCGTTACTAGGCACGGTGACCTCCTGAATGTTGTTTTCGGACGACTCGCTAAGCGCCAATTGGGGGATTGAATGCGGTGGTTGCGTCCCCATAGTGGGTGTAGGCAAAAGCCAACGGATTCCCGTGGTCTAGGAATTCTCTCCTGAGGTGCCACAAAACCCGCCCGACGCTGTCACTCCGGGCTCCGGCCCCCAATCTGGGCTTAAACAAGAACTCGAAAAACCGCCGAGACATGACGTCGCCAAAAACTGTAAGCATCGGCATTTCCGTTCCGATCACACCTTCCGCGCCATGATCCACGAAAGCATCAACCATATTCTCGGTTGCGAATGGCGACAGTTCGGCCGATTCGCACATGTTTAGAAACACCAAGGGACTGTAAGACGGGTTTGGTTTGAATGCCATTAGATCGCTAATCCCCAACGTCACGTCGTCCACTTGAAGAAACGAGGACTCTCTGATCCTTTTTCTCTGTTGCAGCAAGATGATTTCGGCCAACATCGTCGCTTGGCTTGGATCATCTGGGTGCATGTCCCTCAGGCTCTTTAGCAGCCGAATGTGCTCGTCGGAATAGTGCTTTGCGATCTGTCCATGACAATAAAAGTAAAGGATGTCCGAATCACAGTTGCTCAAATATTGTTTACATTCCTCAGGGTTCAACTCGCGCCACTTGAATCGATAGTTAGCACGACAGAAAGCTAGGAACTCCTGCTGCTTGGGCTTGGTAGGAAACCGATGCAGGGCGGTTGCCATCCAAACAATGTTGGAACGTACGCTACGGTCCTTGGAAGGTCTGGCCGCTCCCGCTTTCATCCTTATCTGCTCTATGACGAAACGATAGCCCCAAAATTGCTTCACATCGATGTCATTGTCCACTTCAGGCGGATAAATCCAGACCCATGGCAACACAAACTCTCGGGCGTCTTCTGCTACCCAAATCTGAATGATCGCCCCGTCGTCTTTCATCTCGTTCTCGATCATCGACCGCAAACGGGAACCCATGTCGGAACTAAACAATTTGAGCCACAATTGATGACCGGCGTGCGCGATGTCTTGGAGCATCTCTTGCGCCCGAATGTACGCAAGGGATTCCTCCGTGCTTCCGGCTGGCGGTCTCCGATAAACCCCATCGTAGGGATCGCGATTAACTGTGAACGCTCGAAAGTCTGGGTCTTCAATCAGGGTTCTCAGAGCCGAGCGTGCTTTCGCGGAAAAATCATTTATCTCATCGTCAGTCAACTTCACTGCCAGCGGATACCCCACGGGGTTTGACGACTCAGTCTCGCCACTTCTGATGAAAAACAACAATTCGTATTGAAGCTCTTTTCTCTTGTGGACAGAGATATTTAAGCGCCTACTCGCCGTTGGATCAAGACCATTGAGTTTGCTGAGGATTGACAGATTGGCTGCGTCGATGTTTTCCCAAGTGATAGGTCTCTCAACGCACCATTCATCGCCTTCCGCTACAACCTGCATCGTGATGTCACTGCAGAACAGCAGATCGTGTTCGTAAAACGCTAAAATCTTCAGTCTTGCGTTTCCTTCCCGGTCTCCAGCCCTAATCAAGAACTCCGCACTAACAGTTGATGGTCCATTCTGAGGCCATGTGATCGTCGCCCACCGACTCCCTACGATCTCCAAGTTGTTTGGAAGATCGATGACCACGTCGAGAACCAATTCCCTCTCGAAAGGTCTCTTTACTGTCGGCTGGTGCCCCTCCTTTTTGTACCGTAAATCAGGTTTGGAGCCGATGCTTACGATCAATTTGTAGAGTAGCTTTGTGTAAAATCCTTCGTCTGATTTCAGTTCGCGGGGTAATGCTCCGGTGAGGTCGAGAAATCCGATGTTTACGTACTCGGCTTTGAGCCCCGACGCGGTTGCTGCGATGACACTTTTCCTCACGACTTCGCGTAACTCCTCGAACACTTTCGCAGTAGGATCGGGCTCTGCAAAAGTCGTCTTTTGTGTCTCAGGTTCTCGCTCAGCGCAAGCTTCCGACTCCGCGTGTTCCTTTGCCTCCTCATATGCACGGCGATACGCCTCGCTTTCAGGGGAGGCAGACTCCACGTCCTCCGCCATTGCTTCCTCGTATCTTAGGTGATCCGGCACGCTTTCAATTTCTGCCTCGCTTGGCTCTGCGATCTCGGGGATTGGCTCTAAAATAACTTCATCGGTCGCGTCCGTCTTAGATTCTTGCTCAGCGCAAGGTTCCGCAGCGTAGCTCTCCATTTCTAATTCCTCGGCGCGGTGACGTTCCTCACTTTCAATTTCTGCATCACTCGGCTCTACGATTTCGGGGGTTGGCTCTAAAATAACTTCATCGGTTGGGTTATCGTCGGCGCTTAATTCCTCGACATCGGCGGTTGGCATCGGCGGACGGATTTCCGAACTTGGCACTCCCTGCTCAGTTCGCTCAAACGTAACTCCTTCGACGGGCCACGCCTGCGCCTTCGCCCCTTCCTGTTTGTGCAGCCCTTCACCCACATTTCTCCCCGCGCTTGGGTCAAATGTAGGTTTTGTCATTGTCCGATGGACCTCGCTTGATTCCGCGACACCGGCTTTTGGCATCGGAGCACTGGGTTGTGAGTGTGCTTGCGGACGTCGTTTCAGAGCACCGTGCGGAATACCCATGGTGGGAGACGCTGAGAGGATACCTGAAGCGATGCCGACGCCAAGGCCCATAAATAGGCTGGTAATAAGGTCGGTCGCACGGTCAGAACTACGGCGGTGAATCAGATGAAAGAGTGCGTCAGTGACAAGAAATACAATTCCTCCCCAGAGAGTAGCCCAAAGAGCAGCTCGGATAACGAATCTCAGCCACGATCTAGAACGCGTTTTCATTTTGGGTGATGTTTAGCTCAACAATGGCACGGTGTCAATGGCTACCGTTTGCCACGCATAAATCCCAACGTACCTTGATGATTGCCGACCAGAAGCCACAAGAAAAGGAGGTAAATGGGAATGATCGCCAGAAACACGACGGGGTGCTTCTCAATCCACTGTTGGAGATTCATGCTGTCAGGAAATCCTAAACCAGTTCGGTCGGACGGATGGCAGGTTCAAGTCGGCAAGTGCGTTTCAGAGGTACGGACCTTTGTGCCCAAACTGGCACCAACCCCATATCGGTATCAGCAAACGTTCCCACGAACCCATGCCCGAAGTTTTTCAACGAGCGAAAGACCATGAGATGATAAGGCGCTCCGCCACCTGCTTGTGGGGCGCGGCAACATGGTGCCATATAGTGTCGCCTTTGGACTGCTAATCGACCCGTCACTGCCGCGATAAATAAGGAGAAATCGAATGGCCTTGATGAAAACTTCGAACCCGGCTTTGAACGTCAATAGCTTTCGTGTAGATCAGGCGGTATCTGGCGAAGCGATGACAT
>Ga0209624_10001351_pt1 | contig 19406 bp, 13 predicted proteins | sample JacPinW_OM2H0_O1_FD_188565 | JGI IMG/M metagenome (GOLD analysis project Ga0209624, IMG submission 188565) | Forest soil microbial communities from Algoma, Ontario, Canada - Jack Pine, Ontario site 1_JW_OM2H0_O1 (SPAdes) (version 2) | ecosystem: Environmental > Terrestrial > Soil > Boreal...
GCGTTGTGCGGCGCCATCGTCGCCCGCGAAGTCGTGCACCGACACCGTGATCAGATAAAGGATGCGGCGAAGCTCGGCGTCGCCGGGATCGTACCCGTCACGTGCAGCGACGGCCGCGTTGATGTGCGTAACCGTCGTTTCGAGAGCTTTGCGCTGCTGCTCCCCCGACGCGGCGTCGAGCAGTGGTTTGTCAGCGGGCCAGTCGCGGACGCGGTCGAGCACGCCGCGCAGCGATTCGCGGATGGTGCCGCTCGCCCCTTTACCGACGGCGAGGACCAGGCGGTCGTTGTCGGGGTCGAGAAGTGTGCGCCCGTCATCGCCGTCGCGGCACACCACGTACTGATTAGCGAGTTGCGTAACTGCCTTGCCGAACTCGCTTATCGCTGCAGTGCCGAGGTCAAGAGAGTTCTTCGCCTGGATGTACGCGCGCCCGCCAAGCGAGGTCGAGGCGGAGATGTCGTCGGTGGGCTCGGAGGTCTCGACGCGCACCGACTCGATCGTTGTCTCCCGGGGCCAGCGCCATGGTGGCTCGTAATCGCGCTCGGCGAGCATGCCGACGACAAGGTCGGCGGCGACGTTGACTTGAAACTGAACGCCTGCCGCAGTGGCGTGTCCGCCTCCGCCCCCTCCGCGGCTCCTCATGCTCGAGCCAGCGGCAAATCAGGGAACGATCCGGCTGCACAAGCAGAATGATTCACGAAAGCAGAGTTTCGCACTGGGACCGGAATCACGCTCCATACTTCGCTTCGTATGCGGGCAGCCGTCGCGGCTTGTCCGGCGGGCATCACTTCCGAGGCTAGCGCATTCGCGGGAAGAAGCGAGCGCGTCGGCGGGCGCTGCTCGCACGCATGCTTTGGACGGTGGATGTCGCTCAAGGTCGCCGTGGGTGATGGGTGGAGGTCGGCGACGACGACAGAGGGGCTCGTAGGGATCGAGTTCTGCGCGCCTGGTCGGGTGTTCGTCCCGCCGAGATGCCGTTTCAGGCGGCCTGGGCGGCCATGTGGTGCTTGTGGAGCTTCAACATGTTGTGAGTCGCGGTGATGAGCCGCCACTCCGAGTGTGCGGCAGATCTGCCTCGCCGCTGGAACTGGTTGATGCGCCGGTTGTGCTTGGTCTGAGCAAACACGGGCTCGACCATCGCCTTGCGTTTTCGATAAAGCCCGGCACCGATATCACCCGCGAGAACGGTGCGCATGAACGCGTAGCGCCCGCCGGTCCATCCGCGGCGCGGTCTTTCATGCTTACCGGCATCGGGCGGAATCAAGACCTGGGTGCCGTTGCTGACGACCTGGTCGATCTGCTGTTCATGCCAGTAACCAGTATCCGCGAGCGCGACGGTGGGAGTGTCGCTCACACCGACGTGCTCTAGCTCGCGCCGGGTGGCGCTGACCATCGGCTCGAGATGCCCGAAGTCCGGTGAGCTGAGCGTGACCTCAGCCGCCAAGACGATCTGGTGCTCGTTCACGACAGCCTGCACGTTGTAGCCCTGGGTGTAGCTGCGCGGCGTCTTCACATTGCGTGAATCCAGGTCTGTCACATTGATCTTCCCCGGCGGATCCTCCAGCGCCACGTAGGGGTTCGGACGGGCCCCGAAGCGCCGGCCGTCCTTGGTCCGTGCGGTCGCGCGGTGATGCTCATAGGCCTCGTTGGCCTCGCGCTCGACCCGCAGGCTCTCCTGCATGCGCCGCTCACACTCAAGCAAACGCTTCAGCCGCGACCGCGGGATCGGCTCGGCCGCCAGGCGGCGATGCTCATCGAGCTGCGTTCGCGTGCAGCTTGGTCCCGTCGATCGCGATCACCCCGACCTTCACCAACCCCGACTCCCAGCACAATCCAAGAACCTCGCTGAACAGGTCCGCCAGTGCCGCCTCGTGGCGCACACGAAACCGCGCGATGGTGGCGTGGTCGGGTGTCTGCTGTGCCGCAATCACGCGGTAGGCGACATCCTCCCCGCAGCGCCGCTCGATCCCCCTCGAGGAGCGCTCGCCCTGCGCGTAGGCGTACATCAACAGCGCCACCATCATCGATGGCTCAAACGCCGCCCGGCCCCACCCATCCTGGCGGTAGGAGCCATAGAACGCCGCCAGATCCATCTCCTCAACCGACGCCAATACGAACCACGCGAGATGGTCCTCCGGCAGCCAATCACGCGGGTCCGGCGGCATCAAGAACACCTGCTCACGATCACACGCCAAGAAGTTCATAGCCATGCCCTGAAGTGTCTTAATCTCCTCGGACGGACCGGGGGTTTGCGCGACACCCACGACGACATCTGAGTGCGTTTGGCTGAGGGGCGTTAGACGCCGTTCTCACACGCTCGCCCACGAATGTAGGGAGGCGTACCTGGTGGGGTTAGCGTCGCAAAACGCCCGTGATGGAGGAATCGACAGCCACTTGCGCCACAAGCGATGGGCGCAGCCTACGAGGCGAGAAGTCCAGCTCGGCACGATGCCCCGGGCATTGAAAGTGCCCCTGATCCAATAGTAGGACACATATTAGGCAAACGGACGCTCACGCAGCGCGGAATGACGTCCCTGCTATCGAGCGGTTTTCCCCACCTACGGCCTCGCTACGTCATTCCAGAGATGCACACTTTGTGTCGCAACGCTTTACGGTCGAAGACCTTGCTTCCGAGGGGAACTAGGTGAGGGCAAAGGTACACACTCGAGATGAGCCAACAAGAGCTATTGACTGACTGGCCGCCCACTGGCCAGGTCACCGATCAGGTGCGCTCGCCACCGCGGAAATAAGCCTTACCGAGGACCATCAGGCTGGCATCCTCGCTGCCACCGAGCGTATCAGTGAATACGAACCCCATATTACAGACTGAGCCGTTGCTCTGCGGCAACGATCTTCGACCGCGAAAACGGTAGCGGCTACGAACCCGTTCCCCCGTCGCCGGCAACTGCTGATAATCGCAACGCGATAGCGGTTTCGCCAGCGCTGTGCGCAATGGCGATGAGCCCTGACTGTCCGCACCACGGCAACACGACTCCACAAGTGACAAACCGTATCGAGGGCAACAAAGCCTCGACGCGGCGACGTAGTCCCGCTAATCCAAACCCAACCCGAAAGGGGAGCAAAGTGAAGCGTCTAATCGCAGCACTTACAGCACTCGCAGCACTCGCGCTCGCGCCAGCCGCGCTCGCGTTCCCAGTAGTCATCTGCGTCCCGAAAGCAGCAGGCGCAGCGGTCATCACGCCCAACACCAAAAGCGAATGTCTGCCCGCGACGGAATACACGAAGCAATGGGCGATGGGCGGGGCCGAAAAAGAAGTGTTTACGCATCTCCTTTGGACGCCAACGGGCATCAACGGTAAGCCAGAAATTGGTTTCGTTAGCGTGAACTGGCGTCTCAGTGGCCCCGAAGGCTCAGGCGAGGGCAACCTCTTCATCGGGGAATCCCCTGTGGGCGAAAAGTGGGAAGGGTCGAACGGAATCGCAGACGGGTCCTCAAATGAATCCATCGGCAAAATTGAAAGCCCGATTGCCTTCGGCGATGGGAACCACATCAAGAAGAACTACGGCACGATCCTTGGTGGCTCCGGCAATACAGTTGAAGCCAAGTTCAGTTCGATCCTGGGCGGTAAAGCAACAACGACGCTCGTCGAATACGAATCGGTCCTGTAGTGCGGCAGCCCGAGGGGGAGCCGTCTGTTGGCGTGGCCCGGCGGCTGCTCCCCCTCATCGGTTGCGCCGCGTTCGTCGTGTGGGCGACGTGGTGGACCGCCACGGCCAGGGCGACATCGGCGTTCGGCGCTTCTACTCGTCGCGGCGCACGAAGCGTGGCGGCATGCCGCGGTGTGGGGAACTGATCGCGATCCCGGCTCGCGATCACATCGAGTCAAACCGGTGTGCCTGATCCAGCGTCCCCGTTTGCGCAGCCTCGACGCACGGTGGACCGACCGGATCCAGGTCGAGCTCCGGTCATGCCGGTGTTGCGACGCGTTCAACGAGCACGATGCGGTAGAGGCAGCTTCCTGGCCGTCAGGCGCCGGTGTCCGGTGACGACTGCTCCGCTGGCGAAGCAATCGTCCCTAACCGACACGCTCAGCGCTGTCGTAACGGACGACGAGCAGCGGTCAAGCCCGGGCGCTGTGCTCCCTCTCCACGCCAAGCAGCAGCCTGCCGGGGGTGGTGCCGCCCCTTACGGTACGTCAATGGTATTGACCTAGATCCGAGACAGCGGCGGCTCGGCGCTCAGGCGCTCACGGAGTCCAGACGCGCGAGCTCGTCAGCGGTCAGCTCCAGCTCAGCGGAAGGCAGCAGCTCGCGCAACTGCTCTGTGGAGGTGGCGCTTGCAATCGGCGCGAGAACGGTGGGCTGCGCGGTAAGCCAAGCGAGCGACACGGCCGCGACGGTGTTGTCGTGCGCAGCGGCGATCTCGTCCAGCGCATCCAGGACCGCGAACCCGCGCGCGTTGAAATAACTCTCGCGCACCCCCGCCGCACGTGGGCTGTCGACCTCGTCTCCCCCACGCCGGTACTTGCCGGTGAGGAACCCCCTGGCCAAGCCGAAGTACGGGACGCACGCGAGCCCATTGCGCTCACATACCACCGCGAGCTCGCCCTCGTATTCGCCGCGCTCCAGCAGGTTGTAATGCGGCTGCAGCGCCATATATGAGGCCATGCCTGGCTCAGCGCCGACGCTCAGCGCCTGCTGCAGACGGACCGCGCTGTAGTTGGAGGCACCCGCGTGGCGGATCTTGCCCTCGGCGATAAGCGCACCGAACTCGCCCAGCGTCTCCTGAAGCGATGTGCTGACATCGTCGCGGTGGGCGTAGTAGAGGTCTATGCAGTCCACGCCCAGTCGCTGCAGCGAACCCTCGATGCCACGCCTGATCGTCTCCTTCGAGAGCCCTTGCAGATCCGGCGCCATGCCGACCTTGGTCGCAATCGTCAGCTCGTCGCGATTGCCGCGCGAGGCAATCCAGCGACCGATGATCCGCTCGGACTCCCCCGCCCCGCCGGAACCCCGGCGACCGTAGCTGTCGGCCGTGTCGATGAAGTTGCCACCCGCCTGGAAGTACGCGTCGAGTACCGCAAACGAGCGCTCCTCATCGATCGTCCAGCCGAAAACGTTCCCGCCCAGGCATAGCGGGAAAACGTCCAGGTCGGTATCGGCGAGACGGGCGATGCGGTCAGGGTAGCGGGGGCGGCTCGACGTTCCGCCAACCACGGCGCGAGCGGGGCCCATCGCTGCGGCGATCCCCAGTGGCTCGGGCGCTCTCACCGCCGCCGCCCCATGGCAAAGCTCTGGACCGGCGGGGCAACCGCGCGCATGCCGGACCCCACCTCCGCACCTTGTGCCTGTTCCTCATCGGCCGGTGACTGCGTGCGCTGGTGCGCTGGAAGGCGACGAACACGTGCGCTCGCGGCCTGTGCCTCGCCATCGACGCCTCCGGGCAGGAACCGCTCCAGCGCCGCCAGTTCGCGCACGATCACGTTGACGACCCCTTGCCTGCCTGCGCCCTCCGGGGTGTGTCCATCAGGGTGCGAGCACTCGAGCACGCCTTTGGCGAGCAGCAGCGGCTCTGCGCGCGCGAGGTGGCGGTGGCGCTCGTAGACCGCCTTGGCGACGATCAGGTTGATCGTTCCCAGCTCGTCCTCGAACAGCAGGAACATCGTCCCGTTGGCGGTTCCCGGCCGCTGTCTGGCGATCACCAGTCCCGCTACGGCCACCTGCGAGCCGCTCTGCATCTCTACCAGTTGGGCGCTGGTGACGAGCTTTGGCACCGTCAAGCGGGGGCGCAGGATCGCCATGGCGTGGTCGCCGATCGTGACGCCGCTGGTGGAGTAGTCGGCGATCAGCTTCTGCCAGCGACCGAGCTTGCGCAGCCTGGGGGCCTGTGGGAGCCCCAGCGGCAGTGCCAGCTGCACGCTGCCGTCGATACCTGCCCGCGAGCCCTCATCGACGGCGTGTGCCCGCGCGGCTATCCCCAGCTGCCATAGAGCCATGCGTCTTTCCTGGTCTCCCAGTGGTCCGCTCGTCAGGCTGTCGCATGCACCCGACCAGGCCAGCTGCTCGAGGGTCTCGCGCCTTACGCCAGCCCGTCCCGCGAGCTCGGCGAGGCTCTTGAAGGGCCCGCCGCGAGTACGCTCTCCCACTAGCGCCTGCGCCTCTGCGGCGACGATGCCCTTGATGTAGCCCAAGCCCAGGCGCACGCCTCCATGCTCGACTGTGCACTGCACCTGCGAGGCGTTGACATCGAGCCTGTGGACGGTGATGTCCCGGCTTTCGGCCTCGTGCACGAGGCTGTCGGGCGCATAGAAGCCCATTGGCTGCTCGTTCAGCAGCGCACACAGGAACTCTGCGCCATAGTGGACACGCAACCACGTCGACTGGTAGGCAAGCAGGCCGAAGGCAGCACTATGCGCCTTGGGAAAACCAAAGCCGGCGAAGCCTTCAACCTTCTCCCATACCCGCTCGGCCGTTGCCCGATCGAGCGGCAAGCCAGTTGTGCTTACGTGTAGCAGCGCCCCTGTGATGAAGCGCTCGCGCTGGTGTTGGAGCAGCTCGTGTGAGCGCTTGCGGCTCATCGCCCGGCGTAGCCCATCAGCTTCGCCGGGGCTGAAGCCCGCGAACGCTTCAGCGACCTGCATCACCTGATCTTGGAAGATGATCGTGCCCAGCGTCTCGCGCAGTACCGGCTCGAGCGTTGGATGCTCGTATGGGATCTCATATTCAGGGTCCTCGCGCAGGCGCCGGCGCCGCTCGATGTAGGGGTTGATCGCCCCGCCCTGGATCGGCCCCGGCCGCACGATCGCCACCTGCACGACGAGGTCGTCGAGGTTTTCAGGTTGCGTGCGGCGAATCGACTGCATCTGCGCGCGGCTCTCGATCTGAAAGACGCCAACGGTGTCCGCCGCGCGGATCGCTTTGAATGTCTGTTGATCATCGAACGGGATCCGTGAGAGATCGACGCGCGTCCCATGCACGCGCGCGATCTCCTCCACACAGCGCTCGACCGCTGAGAGCATCCCCAAACCCAGCAGGTCGATCTTCAAAAACCCGGCGTCCGCACAGGAGTCCTTGTCCCATTGGATCATCTGCCTGCCGGCCATCGCCGCGGGCACCACCGGGCAGCAGTCGATCAGCGGCCTGGTCGCGATTACCATCCCGCCTGGGTGCTGGGAGAGATGGCGGGGCAGTCCGTAAGCCTGCTCGACCAGCCGTTCGAGCCAACTCCAGCGGGTCGAGCGAGCCCCCTTGGGGGCGATGTTCTGTGCATCCCCACCCCACGGATCCGCGCCGCGGGCAGCACGCTCGATCTCACCTGCAGGCAGTCCGAGCACCTTGCCCAACTCGCGGATCGCTCCGCGAGCGCGAAAGGTGGGAAAGGCCGCCACCAGCGCCGCGCGATCGTGCCCGTAACGATCATGCACACGCGGGATCAACCGCTCGCGGATGTCGCGGGGAAAGTCCAGGTCGATGTCGGGCAGCCCGTGTAGATCCTCGTGCAGGAAGCGTCCCAACGCGAGCTTCCCCGCGATCGGATCGATGTGCGAGAGGCCCGTCAGATAACACACGATCGAGGAGACCGACGACCCGCGTCCGCGTCCAGGCGCGAGCAGCGCGCGTACCGAGTCCGGCCCGCGAACCTCCAGTGCCACTTCACGTGCCAGCTCGAGCATGTCGTGGTGCAGTAGGAAGAAGCCCGCCAGACCAAGCCGGTCGATCACGTGCAGCTCCTCATCCAGGCGTGCTGCGGCCTGCGCCAGCGCACGACGGGCCGCCCGCCCGCCCGCGGGTGGGTGGGCATCAAATCCGTACACAGCTACGGCGTCTGCCCCGTAACGCTCCTGCAGCCGCACCCGACACAGCTCAGCCAAGCGCCGTGATGAGTCCACATCCTCCGCCCCCGGATAGCGATAGCCGAGGTCTTTGGTCAAGTCGAACCGCAGCTGCTCAGCCAGCTCAAGCGTCTCACGAACTGCATCGGGGTGGTCGGCGAAGCGGCTTGCCATCGCCTCGGGGGCACTCATCACATGACTGTGGTTGCCACGTCGCAGCGGCTCGCAGGCATCGAGCGCAGCGTGGTGGCGCAGCGCCACAAACGCGTCCTGCAGCTCCGCCCTGGTGCGTGCGTGCGTGTGCACGTCGCCGGTGGCCACACATCTGATTCCCAGCCGCCGGGCACGGGCAGCAAGCGCACGGTTGCGAGCACGATCGTGGCGGGCATATGGCCGTTGCAGCTCCGCATACAAGTCCTCCGGGCCGAATGCGTCAAGCAAAAATCTCGCAGCGCGCTCGTCCTCTACATCGCTTCCGATCACCGACCGCTCAGCGCAGCCCGTCAAGCAGACGAGCCCTTCGGCGTGATCGATCACGCTTTGCACGTCTATCCACGGCTCTGTGCGCTCGCGCCGCGATGAGCCTCCGCGCGTATGTGCGTGCGCCAGAGTGAGAATCCGGCAGAGGTTGCTCCAGCCGCGCTCGTCGCGCACGAGCAGCGTGAGGTGATGCGTCCCGGCGGCGTGGGCGCGATCAGCGGGGTGGCCGGGCTCGAGCATCACGTCGATCTCAGCGCCGTGGATCGCCCTCACGCCATAGTCCGATGCTGCCTGGGCGAGCTCCATCGAGCCGGAGACAGAGTTGTGGTCGGTTAGCGCAAGCGCCGGGTAGTCCAGTTCGCCGGCGCGCTGTGCGAGCTCCTGCGGCAGCGAGACACCGTCCAGGAACGAGTACGCCGAGTGGCAGTGCAGCTCGACGTATGGCGAAGCGCCAGAGCGACTCATGCGAGATGGACGAACCAGCGGCCCGAGCACAGATCGTGGAAAACGACAATGTTGCGGCCCCGCTCGCCCACGAGCTCCCAGTAGCGGCGTCGCAAGGGCTCGGCCGTCCACCAGCGATCCTCAACGAGCCACGACTCACGCAGCGACTCGACCGTTTCGCCGTTCACCGCGGCCGGCATGTCCTTGGGGCGGGCGGAGTCCAATCGCACGCGCGCGGGCTGGGGCTTGTTGAGGATGCACGCCACGCAGCAATCACTCCGGGATCGGTGCCAATACCACCCGCCGCTCGGGCACGCGCGAGTCCGGATCCACGCACACCGCGCGCAGCGCCGCCTGCGGCCCTGCCACTACGCGCACCTGAGCGACCGCCTCACGCAGCCGCGCGGTGCGAGCGCTCGGGCGAGCCCTACGGGCGGCGGGAGCGCCCGAGGCCTCCTCGAACAGCGCGTCCTGCTCGCTGGTTGGCGGCCCGAAGCGCTCGGCGGCCAATCCCAGCTCAGCGGCAGGGGCAGGCAGTGACAGCAAGCGCAGCGACAGCGCCAGCCAGATGCACTCTGGATCGCATAGCGCCTGGCGGAAGACCACACGCTCACGCCAGCCGCCGCCCGCAATCAGACGGGCGGAGAGCGTGACTGCACGCAGCGTGCGCCCACGGCGCTCAGAGCGAGCCAGCAAACGATCTATCAGCACACCCAGTATCCGCTTCAGTGCCTCCCCGGAACTCGCATCGCCCACCTCCATCGACTCCTCCAAGCGCTCTTCTACACGGCGCGTGCACAGCGGGGTGTCCTCACCGCAGGCCAATCGATGGGCAAAGGCACCCGCTGGCCCGAAGCGATCGCTAAGCGCCGGGCGCCCGAGCCTTGCCAGCTCGCCGAGCGTGCGCAGCCCCAGACGCGAAAGCGGCTCGATCAAGGCAGCCGTATCCTCGCGGAAGCCGAGTAGCTCGATCGAGCGCCCGGCGAGCCAGCGCGTGGCCTCGTGGGTGGACGGGCCTTCAATCACCAGCGGGCGTCGCGAGCGCACCGCCAGGGCGCCCGCCAGCGCGCAGAAGCGCGTCGGGCCGGCACCGATCCGCACTGGATGCGCAAGCACGCGCGCAGCGGCAGCAATCGTCGCCGCTAGCGGACCATGGATGCCCCGCAGCCCATCGCTCTCAAAGTAGGCGAGTCCCGGTCGAGCCGGCTCGACGGCCGCACCGATCGATTCCAGAGCGTGTAGCGCCTTCTCCCAAGCATCAGCCACGAGCACGGGGTCACCCGGCACGAGCACCAAGTCGGGACAGCGTGCAAGCGCCTCTCCGAGGATCATCCCGCAGGCCACACCACACGCCTGTGCGGTCCCCGAGACCTCCCCCACCCGCTGTTCGCCACCCACCAGCGGCGCGACCGCCAGCGCCCGGCCCGCCAGCGTCTGGCGAGCTACCTGCGAGCCCTCGCCGATAGCCACCGACAGCTCGAAGCGTGGGATGTAGATGCAGACGACCATGCGAACACACGTTCGCATTAGTGCGTGTTGCCCACAACAGATGGGCGTCTACCAGATGGGCATCTGCAAAACGCCCGCGGCGAGCCTGGCTAGCCCAACGACGCAGTAACGGCGGTCAGTTGGGGCCGCCCCGCCGAGCGCGTCAGTCCATCGTCAGCGGACCCTCGGCGGATCCGCTGAGGAACTGGCGTACAAACGGGTTCTCCGAGGAGAACATCTGGGCCGCGTCTCCCGCTTCGACGATCCGCCCCCGCCACAGCACCGCGATGTATTCGCCGATCTGGCGCGCTGAAGCGATGTTGTGGGTAACGACGATGTAGGTGCCTTTGTGGATCTGGTGCATCTCCTGGATCAGGTCGCACAGCAGCGCCGTGCGCACCGGGTCCAGCCCCGAGTCGGGCTCGTCGAAGATCACGATGTCGGGTTCCATCACGAGCGCCCGCGCGAACCCTGCGCGCTTGCGCATACCACCGGAGAGCTGGGACGGCGCATCGTCCATCGCGTCGGCGAGACCGACATCGCCGAGCCGTTCGCGCACGCGCTCGGCGATCATCGCCTCGGAAGAGTCAGTGTGCTGGCGCAACGGGAAGGCGACGTTGTCGAACACCGACATCGAGCCGAACAGCGCACCATCCTGAAAGAGCACGCCAATCTTGCGGCGCATCTCGAGCAGTTCGGGCATTGTCAGCTGTTTGACCACTTTGCCTTTGACCACGATGTCGCCCGAGTCGGGGAACATCAACCCAATGATGTGCTTGATGAGCACGCTCTTGCCGGTACCGGACGGACCGAGCACGACCGTGATCTTGTCGTGGGGAAAGGCCACGTTGAGGCCATCGAGCACAGGCACTCCGCCCAAGCGCTTGTGTACGTCCAGACAGCGAATCGACCATCTGGCATCGTCTGGGTCGCCCGCAAAATCGACGTCGGTCGCGTGATATTGGTGACGGTCCTCGGTCATCGTTCCTTGTAGACGGCGTGTGGGAATTCGCTTGTTTCGCCGTTGTACGTGAACGGGCTCTGCTTGATGCAGGGGGGAGCGGCGACGCGATTAGGCCCTGTGCCGTGCTGTTCGGCGGCCTCCTTTTCCAGCGCCGCCTTGACTTCGGATTCTTCCCTTTCCACGCGTTCCCTTGACTCCTTCTGTTCGGTGGTTTCCCCGACCTGCGTCAGCGGTTCGCCATTAGCTTCCTTTTCTTCCCTGCCGGTCTTCACTTCGGTGAAGGCTTCGGGCAGGTTCACCACGCCGAACCTGATAAGGCTCAGGATGATGCTGCCTTTGACTATCCCATTTCCGGGGCCGTTGACACTCGGAGCGGAGTTAGCGCAGGTCTTCGATTCGAACACCGGCAGGCCACTGGCGAGGGAGCTGTAGGAGCCCGAGTGCGGGTATGCGTTGGAACGCGTAGTACCGAGCGTACTGGGGTAGATCGCAAGGCTCTCCGGGCTGAGGACCGCCATCGTCGTCAGCAGGTGCTGCTTTGGCCCTTTCCCGCCGGTGTTGGCGTTACCTTCGGTCGCCTCCGTGGCAGCGGTGACGTTCGCGAAGAACGCCTGCACCTCAGGCACATATTCCCCGGTGTACTTAAGGAATGGGTCGAGGTTGTGCAACACGGGCCTGAAGTTTTCGAGCACGGGAACGACCAACTTCAGCGACTGCTTGAGGTCTGGAAGACCGGTCTCGGCAGCCTTCGTGAGCGGCCCGAGCGAGGTGAGGAACTTGTTGAGTTCTGGCGCAAACGGCTTGGCGGCCTCGAGCAGCAAGGCGAGCTGGCGCTCGGTGGGCTGGAATTCCTTGAAGTACGGGTCGGCGATCGCAGCGAAGCGGTCGACTTCTTTGAACGCCTTGCTCGATCTCCGCTCGAAGGCCGGCAGTTCGCGGAACGCCTGGGCGAACGCCTGGCTGGCTTCAGCGGCAGCGTGGAACGTACGCTCGCCGTTGACAATCGAGCCTTCGAGTTGGTGATCGCGACTGGCAAGCGCATTGAAGACGACGCCAGTGTTGTGGACAACCTCTTTGACGGCGCCTTCTTGAGCATCGAGGATGTTGACCAGCCGATTCGCACTTTCGACGAATGGTTCGAGTCGGGCGAAGCCGGCGTTGATTTCTTCGCCGCGCCCATTTAGCGATGGCTCCACCGCTTCTTGCCAGATCTGAAAGTCGCGCCTGGTCTTGGCGTTGAACGCCGAGAGGATGTCGTCTAGTGTCACCGACGGTTCGACCTGGCTATTGGGAAGCCGTCCACCGTCGCTCAAGAACGGGCCGCTCTGGTTCTCGGGGATCAACTGCACGTAGGTCTCTCCAAGCAGTGTCTTCGTTCGCAGGATCGCATGCGTGTCCGCGCGGATCGGTGCGTATTTTGCGGCGACTTCAACTGTCGCCTGCGTGCGACCTTCGTGGTTGAGCTTCACCGAGATCACGTGTCCGACTTCGACGCCGCTGATGCGCACGTCCGACTGTTCGGCGAGCGCGAACGCGCGGGGGAACGCAACCGTGAAGCGGTAACCCTTCGGCTTGAGCGGCAGCGGGCCGCCGAATGACTCCCAGAGGAACATCAGCAGCCCAAAGCAGCTGAGTATGAACAGGATGATCACCAGCAGGTTGCCGAGCGTTGGCGCACGCTTTTGCATCTCAGCCTTTCCCTCCGAAGGCCGACTGACCCAAGCTCGTAAACGGCCCCGTCGACGATGCCTTTGTGTGGCCTCGCTCGCTCGAAGCGGTGACGCTCGTGTTCAGTATCCCCTCATGCTGACATTCTTCCTTGGTTGGCGGCTTCAGCAGACTGAGCAGGAGATCCACGGTTGGGTTTACTTCCTCGACGCCTTTGAAGATCGGGAGCACTTTGCAGTTGAAGTACAGGAGCGTGCGAGCGAGCGGCCCGTCAGCGTCGGATGTGCTCACCACGCTATTGAGGTCATGGGCACCCCAGTCCGCGAAGAACAGGAACCCGGCCTTGTCAGATCCCGGGTTGAAGGCGAGCTCATTGAAGAGTTCGTTGAACACTGCGAATGCAGACGCTAGTTTCGGGAGCGCTTCGCCCAGCTGCTGGGTAGACGGGCCCAGTTCATTGACGGTGGGGAGAATTTCCCGTGCAAAAGGCCGGATCTCGTTCTTGATAATCGGCGTCGTCTTCAACGCCAAACGGCGGGTGGCTTCATTAGCAGGACCCAGAGCGCGCGCAAACGGCTCGAGCTCGCGCAGTGTAGGCCCAAGTACTTTCGTCGCGGTCGCAAGCTTGCCGACCGCCGTGCCAGTCTTGTGGATAGCCCCTGGAAGCAGCTGCAGCGTGCTTTCGAAAGCTGCGTCCTCTTTGGCGAACGTTCGTAGTACGGCGTTGGAAGAGTCGACCAGCTCTGAGAGCTCTTGGTCCTTACCACCGAGCGCTTCGGTCAGCAACCGGAAATTGTGGATCGAGTGCGCGATGTTCGCGTGGCGCGCTTTCAGTTCCCTCTGGATTTCCTCGCCCAGGCGCGCAGTGGGATCAAAGCGCTTCAGCGTCGCCGCCAGCTCCTTGCTGTTGCCTTTGAGCCCAATCCCCAGACCGGCAAGCAACTCCTGCACGTAGGAACGTGTTTCAGCATCGAGTCCCGCGAGGAATTCGTCGAAGTCCACGTTCGGGGCGGTCTGCGACAGGGGGACCACCTCACCGCTGCGCAATTTTCCCGCGGACGGTGTGCCCGGATTGACCTCCACGGTGATGTCCTGCAACTGCGTCTTGGGTCGCAACAGCAGCGTCGCGTTGCGATAGATGTACTTGGCGTACTTCGGAGTCACGTGCATTGTCACGATCGCCACCCCGTTGCGTAGGTCGACGGTCGCGATTTCGCCGACCTTCGCGCCCGCGATCGTGACCGCCTGTCCCTGGCCGGGGGTAACCGCTTGGGCTGTCTGAAATTCGGCCTCGAGCGTGTAGTAGCTGTGGCCGAGGACCGGCACCCAGCTTGGAAGCTTGAGGTTCTCGTGCGCGAGGATGTAACCGCCGACGGCGGCTGCGATCACGACCATCGTGACCACGGCGATGAACGCCGAGCGGTAGCGCTCGATCTGATCGCGGACGCTCAGCCCGCCTTCGTGGCTGTCGGTAGGCGTCATCCGCCGCTCCCATCGGCGGGACCTTGCGACAGCGGCCCATTGAAGTTTGGCAATGCCTGGGTGTAACAGGGAACGAGCGGCTCGTACGGCGGCTCTTCCGCAGGATAGGCCGGCCGTGTGCCAAGCGGAGTGAGCGGCGAGCGCGTCAGCAGCTTTTCTCCCTTGAGGCTTGTGCCGAGGATGGATGTCGGCTGTGACAGCAGCGTCTGTCCGCTATTGCCCACTAGCGCCTGTGCCATCGCACCGTTGCCGTCGAAGTTCTGGCCGAAGCTGTCCAACCCCACCAGGCTGTACCAGAATTCCTTGTAATCTTCGACCCCGGAGGTGCTCGACCCGTCCTGGATCTTGGTGTTGCCGGCTGGGAAGATGATTTTCGTCAGGCATTTGTTGAATTCGCCCGTCTGCTTGTAGAGTGGGATCTGTTCGCCGGTGACCCGCGCAAGCGACGGTATCGCGACCTCAAGGCCTTTGGCGACCCCTCCCAGCTCGCTCGGTTGCAGCGATGCCTGCACCTGTTCGATCCAAGGAAGCGCCGCGGTGACGGTCGTATTGGTGTTTTTGAGACCCGGCAGGATGTCGTGCGCAAACGCACGCGTTGGCGGGAAGGTTGCGTCGAGGCCGACGAGGCCGCGATAGAGATTCGTCAGCGAGAGCGGCAGCTCGGCGACCAGCGTTTTCAAGCCCACAGAGTGTGTCGCCAGAGCGGCGAAGAACGTATTGAAGTTGGGGAAAAGTTCGCTCAGGTCCTGCTCGTGCACGTTCAGCGCCGAGGTCACCTTGCCGATGCTGGTGATCAGTTTCGACAGATCGTGGGCTTCCGTACCAGTGATCGCCTGGTCCAAGACAGCGGCTCCGCGCAGGGCTGGCGTACTGTGGGTGTAGGTCTTGTTGAGTGCCTGTGCCGCGTTCAACCCCCGCACTTCGGGGTCCTGTTCCGCATTTTCCGGCGCTTGCGGCTTACGCGTCAAGGCTTCGCCGTAGTTGATGAGAAAGCTCTGCAGGTTGGCACGCGTGTCGGTGTTCAGCGCATCGAGCACTTGGTCCAGTTGGACCGGGTCGGCGGTCTGGGCGACCGGGACCGTGTAACCCGATGAGACCGTTTTCGCGGAGGGGCTGCCGGGCTGCAGTTCGATGAACCAGTTGCCTTCGAGGAACAGGCGCGGGCGAATCTTGAGCGTAGCGTCGGTGTGGATCGGCAGGCCTTTCGATTCGATTTCCATGTTCACCAAGCCGGTCTTGCCGGCACGTTGAATCGAGGTGACCTGGCCGACGTTGACGCCGGCGATTCGCACCGGCGACTTCGGCTGGATGTCAATAGCCGTCGCGAACTCAGCCTTGAGGCGAAAGCCGTGTTTGAACGGAATGCTCTTGGTAAAGCTGAAGTACACCGCGATCAGGATGATCACGATCAACACCACACCAGCTCTAACGGGATTGGCACGTTGCAGATCGACGACCGGCACGCGCTGTTGGCGACCCCAGAAGCGCAGGTTCATTTGCCCTTCCCCTTGGCCTTGGTCTTGCCCTTTGTTTTGCTCTTGGCTTTCGCTTTCGGCGGTGCCTTCGCCAGGCCGAGTGCCTTGAGCGTATTCGCCGAATATTTTTCGCCGAATAGGTCGTCTTCTCGATTGGTGATTTCGCGGTTGTTCGAGACGTCGCTCGCCGGCAGATTGCCGATCTCGGCCTGCCCAGGTACGTAGGTCTCGTTGCCCGCTTCGCACACCTGAGCCTGACCTGGACCACTCACATTCGGATACTGGTTGACGTGAAGGTGATTGTTCTTGGTGTCTGCGTGTTGCAGAGGGTTCGTACCGACGAGGGGTTCTTCGGAGGGGCCGTTAGCAGGAGCTGAGGACGGGTAGCCCTCGTTGTTGGCACCGGTCGGCGCCAACACCACACCGGTGCGTGCGAGTGTGCCCACGCCGGCGTTCTCACTCTGCAAGCTCGCAAGATTGCGAAACGCGAGCGACAGGTAGTTGCACTTAGTCTGCTCGGGCGTGATGCCAGCGAGCAGCGGGTTGCCGATTTCCAGGGTTTCCTGGAAATCTTCGAACGAAAGCGGTACCACGGGATTCTCGGCGAATTCCTGAAGCGCCTGTGAGGATTCGGCCAAGCGCGTATTCAATTTGGTCGCCGCTGCAAAATTGACGGCTCCCTGGCTGACCGCATGTCCGAGCTGCGGCGCCACGGTGCGTAGCGAGATCGCGCTGGGCCGCAGCAGGTGCATGAACTCGGCAGCGTCTTCATAGAATGGCGCCTCGTGCGGTAGCGAGTATGTCGCCTGCCGCAGCGCTGCCGGCCCGCCCCTGGTTGTCGCTTCGATCGATGGCGTGACACTGGCCCACGCCTTGAAGAAGGTGTCGAGGTTGCTGAAGAGTTCGGCATTGGATTCGGCGACGGGCGCTGTCTGCGAAGCAGCGCGGTCGAGCGCGACGAACAGCTCGTGCAGGCCCGTGGCGGGCGCAGCCAGATTGTGCAGCACCGGGATCGCCTTCGTGACGAGCGGCGGTAGTTCGGCGATCACCTTGTTCAAGCCGAGCCCGCGGCCGGCAAGACCATCGCCGAAGTTGTTCGTGTTGACCTTGATCGCTTGTCGCGTTTTCGCATCGAACATATTGAAGAGTTCCTCGATATCGACCGGTTCGCGCGTCTGGTCGACCGGGATCGTGCTGCCAGCCTTCAGCGTCTGGTGCGAGTTGCCCTTTTCCAGTTCGAGGTACTTCAAGCCGATCGCTGAGACCGACTGGACCACCGCCTTAGTGTTTGCGGGGAGCGGCTCGATTCCCTTTTCGAGCTTGAGGTTCGCGATCACGGTGATGCGCCCGGTGTGCGGATCCTCATGCGGAGTCAACGAGCCAACGAGCCCCACTCGGGTTCCGGCGATGCGCACCTGGTTCGACGGCTGCAGCCCGGTGGCATTCGGCAACTCGACCTTGAGATTGTACGTAGGCACGAATGGCAGGCCGTTGTTGGCATTGTAAGAGAGGAACACCGCCACCACCACGATCAGCGTCGTGATCGCGCCAACCAGCAGCGGGCTCGCAGCGATGGAGCTACGCCGTCTATTCATCGCGATTGCCCCTTTCGCCATCCTGGACACGCAGACTGACCAGGTCCCGCCCACCCAGGACGCAGGGAGCGTGGCGTGCTACGCACGCGAGCGACCGAGGACGCAGATCCAGCGCAGCCATGCGTGGCCAGGATCATGGGACCTCCGAGGGGTCGCAACTCAGGAGTTCTCCGTCGACAAACGGCGATGAGCCGTCGGCGGCCGGCGCCGTGGCAGCGCCAGGGCAACGGCGTAGCTGGCCGGATTTCAGGTTTTCCAGGGCCGCCTGCGGACTGGCCGGGGTCAGGGTGTTGTTTTCTCCGAGCTTAAAGTCAGGCAGGATTGGGTTGGCACGCAGGTAATGACCATCAGCGTCGTAGTACGCGGTGGCCTGCCCGAAGGTGCGCAAGGTACCGGCGAGATCGGGAGCGTATGGGCCGAAGAATGCAGTGATCGGCACCGATTCCTGGAGCGCCGTGACGCTTGCCGGAGAGGTGCTCTTGAGCTGATCGGCAAGCGCCGGGAGCGCACGCGCAAGATCAGTGAGATCGTTGTTCGCGCCGGGACGGCTGAAATCCAGGCTGAAGTCATGCACCGCAGGCGTGGCCGTCGTCAGCAGCGGGCGCAGCCTTTCGAGCAGCGTCCTCAGCGACTTTGTCGTTGGCCTGGACGCTTCGACGAATTTCGTGAGTGCGGCGAGCGACGACGGCAGTTCCGCAAATGTCACGTTGCCCTGATGCAGCGTCACGGGCAGTTTTTTCAGGCCGCTCGCCAGCTGTGCTTGTACCGAGCCGACAGCACCGAGCGCCTTGTTCTGGTTTTCGATCAGGTCGGCAAGTGAGTCCTTACGCGCACCGATCGTCGTCACGGCCTTGGCCGTTTCCACCAGGAAGCTCGTGAACACCGACTGTTCGCTTGAGAGCTCCGCGAAGAAGTGGTTGGTTGATGTCAGAAAGGCAGGGAACAGTTCGATCGATTCACCGAAGTTCTTGCCCTGACCGACGTACTGTTCGGCAGTCCCCTGGATGAAGCCCTGCAGGCCTTTGCGCGTCTTGGGGTTGAGCGTGTTGAACAGCGCATCGAGGTCTGTGACTTCGCGAGTGGCGCTGGCCGGTAGCTTCGCGCCCGAGGACAGCGCCCGGTTGTTGTTGGGCCCAGGGCTGAGCGCGATGTAGCGGTTGGCAACGGTCGTCAGCGATGGCACCCGCACCTGGGCGATTGTGCCTTCGTGCAGCGGCACGAGCGAGGAGTCGACGTGGATCGTGATCAGCGCTTTGAAGTTGTGTGTCAGTTCGATGTTGGTCACGCTGCCGACCCGCGTACCGCCAACCTGCACCTGGTCACCCCTGACGAGCTGGTCGGCTTCGGCGAATTCGAGCTTATACGTCGCCCCGCCGGAGCCGGCGAACAACAGGTAGGCGACGATCAGCACGATGAGCGCCAACGCTCCCGCAGTGAGGAAGCGGATGCGATTGGAGGCACTCGAGCGGACGCGCGGCACCGCTGAGCCCGGTGCAGACGGCGGCGTTGGCGCTGGGTTTCCCCTTCCGGGGACAGGCGGGGGACTAGTTGTTGCCATCACTACCCGCTTCCGTTTTCGTGCTCGCTTCGCCGCCGCTGTCGGGAATCGACGCGCTCGAGTGCCCGCTTCCCACGGTCGGATCGGGGATCTCGCCCAGCCTGTCGACCAGCGCAATCCACTGGTTGGGCGTCAGCCCCGCATTGAACAGGCTCGCGGTGTGCCCCGTCTGTGCGTTGGGCGTGGCGAACGACACGTGGATGGCAGTAGCGCCAGCAGTGCTGGTGATCGCCCGAGCGGCGCCGGGATAGCTCATCAGGCTGACGATCCGCTGTGGCCTCGCGAGCCCCTGCAGCATCAGCAGCTTGCGCACGGTTTCATCGGCGACAGTCCCCTGGCCCTGGTGACCGGCGACTGGGATGCCGTTGACGGCGGTGATCGCCACTGCCTTGCTGCTGGCGCTGGCCGGTGCGTTGGCCGCGAGTGCCGCTGGCGTGCGCGGCGCGCATGCCAGCCCCG
>Ga0209624_10001352_pt1 | contig 19394 bp, 22 predicted proteins | sample JacPinW_OM2H0_O1_FD_188565 | JGI IMG/M metagenome (GOLD analysis project Ga0209624, IMG submission 188565) | Forest soil microbial communities from Algoma, Ontario, Canada - Jack Pine, Ontario site 1_JW_OM2H0_O1 (SPAdes) (version 2) | ecosystem: Environmental > Terrestrial > Soil > Boreal...
CGCTCCGGGGGCATGCGCGGCGATCGCGTCGGGCGATCTCGGCGAAGGCAGGCTCGGATTTCCGATCGGCGGAACGGTGCGCAGATAAGTGACCATGGCGGCAATGTCTTCGCCCGTCAGATGCACGAGACTGAGGTCGACCGCCTCGCCCATCGGCCCCGCCGCCGTGCCACGCCCCTCGGCATGTCCTGTGGCGAGGTAATGCGCGAGCGCCGCCGCGCTCCAGTCGCCAACGCCGCTCGTCGGATCGCCGGTGATGTTGAAGGCGCGCCAGCCGCCGGTCACGGCGCCGGCGAATTTGCTGCGGTTGTCCAGCGCCTGGAACAGATTCCGGGGGGTGTGGCATTCGCCGCAATGAGCGAGCGCCTCGACCAGATACGCGCCGCGATTCCACTCGGCGCTCTGATTGGCGTGCGGCTCGAAACGCTGGTTCGCGTTGAACATCATCGCCCATACGCCCATCGCCCAGCGCTGATCGAACGGAAAGGCGAAGGTATTGGGAATCGCCGGCGCGTTGATCGGCTTCAGGCTGAAGAGATAGGCTTTGATGGCGAGCGTGTCGGCGTCCGTCAGATAGGTGTAACTGGCGAACGGCATTGCGGGGTAAAGCGGCGCGCCGTCACGCCGGACGCCGCGATGGACCGCGGCGAGAAAATCAGCGTCGGTGTACTGGCCTAGCCCCGTGTCCTTGTCGGGCGTGATGTTGGTTGAGTAGATCGTGCCAAAGGGCAGGACGAACGCGCGACCCCCGGCGAAGGGTTGTCCCCCGATCGCTGTATGGCAGGCCTCGCAATCCGCGGCGCGGATGAGATAGCGGCCGCGGTCGATGAGGCTCGCATCCTTGAGGCTCGCCGGAACGCCGGTCGGATCAGCCGGCTTATAATCGCTCAGCGCGACGCGGTCCCGCCCCGCGAAATCGGTCGGCCCGGGGCCAAAGACGTTCCAGCCGACGAACCCGAGAGCAGCGACGGCAACAAGCGCGATCGCCGCGATGAGGGTACGAAAAAAGGTCCTCACGCGGCTTTCCTGGGCGCGAGTTGCTTGCGGTCGACCGGGAGGCTTCGTAACCGAACGCCGGTCGCTGCGAACAGCGCATTGGCGAGCGCGGGGCCGGCGATCGAGGTGCCCGGTTCGCCAATGCCGCCAGGCGCCTCGCCGTTCCGCATCAGATGGACCTCGATCGCGGGCGCTTCGTTGATCCGCATCATCCGGTAATTGTTGAAGTTGCTCTGCTGAACCCGGCCTTTGGCGATCGTGATCTCGTTATAGAGGGCAGCCGTAAGCCCGAAGATGAGGCCGCCCTGGATCTGCGCCTCGACGCTGTCGGGGTTGACGGCCGTGCCGCAATCGACCGCCGCCGTGACGCGCCGGATCGCGATCTCGCCGTCGTTATCGACCTCCGCCTCCACGATCGCCGCGGCAAACGAGCCGAACACGCTCTGGCAGGCCACCCCGTGTCCAACTCGCGTGGGAAGCGCGCCTCCCCAGCCCGACTTTTCCGCCGCAAGATTGAGACAGGCGAGAAGCCGCGGCTCTTTTTCGAGATGGGCTCGCCGGAAGGCGACCGGATCCTGCCCCGCGGCATGCGCCAGCTCGTCGACGAAACTCTCGACGACGAAGATATTGTGGCCGGGTCCCACGCTTCGCCAAAAGCAGGTCGGCACGGCCGGCGGTTCGGAATGGACATATTCGACGTGAAGGTTCGGCGTGTCGTAGGGAAAATCGACCGCGCCGTCGACCGCGTCCCCGTCTATCCCGTCCTTGAAGGCGGGCGGCGCCCAGCGCGCCAGTATCGACGAGCCAGCGATCTTGTGACTCCACGCCGTGATCCTGCCGTTCGATAAGCTTGCTGCGAAGCGGTCGAAATAGAATGGCCTGTACAGCGCTTGCTGGATGTCCTCTTCGCGCGTCCAAATGACTTTGACTGGCCCGTCGACCTTCTGCGCGATGCGCACGGCCTTGGCGATATAGTCCACTTCGAGCCGCCGGCCGAAGCCGCCGCCGATCAGATGATTGTGCACGATGACTTTCTCGGGCGGTAGACCTGTCAGTTTCGCGGCGACCCCTTGAGCGCGGGTGATGACTTGGTTGCCGACCCAGATCTCGCAGGCGTCGGGACGGACGTGCACGGTGCAGTTCATCGGCTCCATCGGCGCGTGGGCGAGGAACGGAACATGGTAAGTCGCGTCGAGCTTGGTTCCGTCGCCCAGAGCCTTGGCGACGTCGCCGGTCGATTTCGCGACCGCGCCTTTATTCTCGCTTGCGGCAACGAGACCGTTCAGCACATCGGCCGTTGACATCTCGGCGTTTGGCCCTTCGTCCCATGTGATGTCGAGTGCGTTGAGGCCCTTCTTGGCGGCCCACATGTGATCGCCGACGACCGCGACGAGATCGTCGAGGACGACGACCTGCCGAACGCCAGGCACCGTCTTCGCCCGCTCGTCGTCGACATGCGCGACCTTGCCGCCAAACACCGGGCAGCTCGCGAGCGTGGCGATCTTGACGCCCTCGGGTCGCGCGTCGATTCCGTAAATGGCTTTGCCGTTGACCTTATCGGGCGTATCAAGCCGCTTCAGCGATTTCCCGATCAGCTTGAAATCCGTGGCGGGCTTGAGCGGCGGATTTTGCGGCGGTGTCAAAGCGGCGGCCGCCTGCACAAGCTCGCCATAAGACGCCTTCTGGGCGCTCGCGTCGTGAAGAACCCCGCCATTCTCGGTCCTGCAGGACGAAGGATCGACGCTCCACCTCGCCGCCGCAGCTTGCACCAGCATAGCCCTCGCGGTTGCGCCGGCCATTCGCATCGGCTTCCAGAAGGCGCGGACGGAGGTCGAGCCACCAGTCACCTGGAACCCGAGAAGCGGGTTCGCGTAGAGCTTGTCATTGGGCGGCGCCGCCACTGCGGTCACGTGCTCGAAGGGCGCATCAAGCTCCTCTGCGAGGATCATGGAAAGGGCGGTGTAGATGCCCTGTCCCATCTCGACCTGCGGGATTGTGAAGGTGACTTTGCCGTCAGGATCGATGCGGACGAAAGCATTCGGCGCGAAATCCGCGTCCGACGCGGCGGCGAAAGCCAAGGGGAGCCGTGGGATGGAGACGCCAAGTATGAGACCGCCGCCCGCGGCTGCTGTCGCCTTCAGCAGAGTACGACGGGTGAGCTTCGGGGCTGAGGAGATCTGAGTCATGGGTCGGGTCTCCTTCAGGCCGACTGGGCGGCTTGCTTGATCGCGGCGCGGATGCGCACGTAGGTGCCGCACCGGCAAATGTTTCCCGCCATGGCCGCGTCGATGTCCGAATCCTTCGGGTCGGGTGTCTTGGCTAGCAAAGCGCTGGCGGACATGATCTGGCCCGACTGGCAATAGCCGCATTGCACGACCTCGAGGTCCAGCCACGCCTTCTGGATCTTGCGTCCCGCCTCCGTTTCGCCGATGCCCTCGATGGTGGTGATCTTTCGGTCGCCGATCGAGCCGACCGGCAGGAGACACGAGCGGACCGGTTCGCCATCGATCTGCACCGTGCACGCGCCGCATTGCGCGATGCCACAGCCAAACTTCGTGCCGGTCATGCCGAGCACATCGCGCAACACCCAAAGGAGCGGCGTGTCGCCTTCGACATCGACCGTACGATCGACGCCATTGACCTTGATCGTGCTGGCCATTGCTGCCTCCGGGTTATTTCGACCGTCCGGTCGACGCCATTGACCTTAATTGTGGCTCGCTCGACGGAAGCTCAAGAGGGGTGCGAGTTCTGTCGGCGCGGAACGGCACAAGGGCGCCGCGCCTCAACTCGGCCGAAGGAGAAATTTCACCGGAGCTTTGTGATGGCGCTTGAAACGCCAAGGGCGGCCCGTGGGCCGCCCTTCGCCGTGCGTAGGAAAGAAGTCGAGGCTCAGTACGAATAGTACATTTCGAATTCGATCGGGTGCGGAGCCATCTCGAAGCGCTGGACATCCGTCATCTTGAGCTCGATGTAGCTGTCGATGAAGTCGTCGTTGAACACGTCGCCCGCCTTGAGGAACGCGCGGTCCCTGTCAAGGCTGGAGAGCGCCTCGCGCAAGGATCCGCACACCGTCGGGATCTTCTTCAATTCCTTCGGCGGCAAGTCGTAGAGGTCCTTGTCCATCGCCGGGCCGGGATCGATCTTGTTCGTGATGCCGTCGAGGCCCGCCATCAGCATCGCCGCGAAGGCGAGATAGGGGTTGGCGGTCGGATCGGGGAAACGCACCTCGACGCGCTTGGCCTTCGGGTTCGAAGTCCACGGGATACGGCAGGAGGCCGAGCGGTTGCGCGCCGAATAGGCGAGCAGAACCGGCGCTTCGAAGCCCGGCACCAGGCGCTTGTAGCTGTTGGTCGAGGGGTTGGTGAAGCCGTTGAGCGCCTTGGCGTGCTTGATGATGCCGCCGATATAGTACAGGCAATCCTGGCTGAGGTCGGAATATTTGTTGCCGGCCATCACTGGCTTGCCGCCCTTCCAGATCGACTGATGAACGTGCATGCCAGAGCCGTTGTCGCCATAGACCGGCTTGGGCATGAAGGTCGCCGTCTTGCCATAGCTCTGCGCGACCATGTGGATGCAGTATTTATAGACCTGCATGTGGTCGGCCATGGTCACGAGCGGGCCGAACTTGAGGCCCAGCTCATGCTGCGCGGACGCCACTTCGTGGTGGTGCTTCTCGACAACTGCGCCCATCTGCGCCATCGCCGCCAGCATTTCGCCGCGCATGTCCTGCGCCGAATCCTGTGGCGGAACCGGGAAATAGCCGGCCTTGGTGCGCACGCGATGGCCGAGATTGCCGCCCTCATAGGCGGTGTCCTGATTGATCGGCAGTTCGATCGAGTCGATCTGGAAGCCCGTGTTGTAAGGGTCGGCCTTGAACCGCACGTCGTCGAACACGAAGAATTCGGCCTCTGGCCCGAAGAACGCGGTGTCGCCGACGCCGGTCGACTTGAGATAGGCCTCGGCTTTCTTGGCGATGCCGCGCGGATCGCGGTTGTAGGGTTGCCCGCTCGCCGGATCGAGAATGTCGCAGTTGATCACCATCGTCGAAGCGGCGAAAAACGGATCCATGCAGGCCGAGCTCGGGTCGGGCATCAGCGTCATGTCGGACTCATTGATCGCCCGCCAGCCGGAGATCGACGAGCCGTCGAACATCAAGCCGTCGGCGAAGGCGTCGTCGTCGACCAGGCTCTGATCGAAGGTCACGTGCTGCCATTTGCCGCGTGGATCGGTGAAGCGCAGATCGACATATTTGACGTCGTTGTCCTTGATCGCCTTCAGGACATCCTTGGCGGTCTTCATGATTTGCCTTTCCTCGATGATTAAACACAGCTTCCGCCGACCGCGGGGATCGGCGGCTTGCCCTTTGATCAGCCCGAAACGCCCTTAGACCGCGTCCGCGCCGGTTTCGCCGGTACGGATCCGGATGGCTTCCTCAATGTGCGATACAAATATCTTGCCATCGCCAATGCGGCCCGTCTGGGCCGCGCCGCGGATCGCCTCGACCGCCGAAGCGAGGTTGTCGTCCGAGACGACGACCTCGATCTTCACCTTGGGCAGGAAGTCGACGACGTATTCGGCCCCGCGATAAAGTTCAGTGTGCCCCTTCTGGCGGCCGAAGCCCTTCGCTTCGAGGACGGTGATGCCTTGGATTCCGGCCTCCTGCAACGCCTCCTTCACTTCGTCGAGCTTGAACGGCTTGATGATCGCCTCGATCTTCTTCATGTGCGGCGAAACTCCTGGTCCCAGCGAGTCGGCGCCGCCGGTGCATTGCCCCCTCGGCCGCGACGGCAGGACCTGCGCGGGCGGCGCTCAATAGCATCGGATCGGGGATCGCGCTACCGGGCGCCTGCCAGGAAGTCAGAAATGAGCCGACGATGGCTCTGGCGCCTTTCCGATGGGCATTTTGGCCGATAAACGGGCAGCCGGATCAGACCGTCGGCCCCCATTCGCCCGAGCCGAAGATCCGCCATGATGTCATCCCCGCCTTGGCGACGACAATTCGGCCGGACCGGGCCATGGCGACCAGATGGGCGAACACCATCGGATGGCGCCACGCCATCGGCTTAGCCGGCGCGCAGACCGCGCGGTATTCGTCGCTATCGGCGTCCTCCATGAGGATTGTCCCGACCAGGTCCGGACGCAATTGCCGCGCTAGGTCGCGACGGGTCAGCCACTCGCACTCGAAGTCGCGACAAACCTCCGGGCGCTCAGCGTAGATGGCGCAGCCGCCGCCAAGGCGACAGTTGAGGCACAACGGCCCCGCCGGCTTGTTGAAATGCGCGATCTCTAGCGCCGAGCAGCACATTGTGCAGGATCCGCATGATTTTCCTGGCGCCGCCGTCATCCATCCCTCGCACTACCGCCCACCCGGCGAATCGTGGCGAGTGGAGCAGTATCCCTACCATTGTTCCAGCATTAGAGAGATGGATTCTGCAGGCCGGCGATCGCCTCGACAATGGGCGGGGAGTCGATCCGCGCCATCGCGGCGCCTCCAACAGGCCAATCGCCAAAAGCGGCGCTCATTTTGGCTGCGGCGCGAGAGCGCCGCCCGAAGCCCCCGGCGGCGGGACCACATTCGGATCGCGCGCGTTGGGCGCCGGCTTCTCGATGGCTGGGTCCACCTCTTTGGGATGGAGGACGCCGTTCGACTGGTTCAGCTCTTTGCTCAGGTTCTGTGCCGGCGGATTGGCGTCGGGGACCGTCTCCTTTGGTGCGGGGCTGGTCGCCTGGGCGAACGCTGCGCCGGCCATGAATGTGACGCCGGCGGCAATCGTGTAAAGTCGTGCGTTGAAGGTCCTCATGCGGTCTTAAACGCTTCGCTTCGCGGACCGTTCCCTACGACGGTCCGCGCTGCTTCGCTGCCCGCAGGAAAGCGATCAGCAGCAGCGGCGCGGCGGGCCATTGAAACCAGATTTCGTGGAGGCCGCTGAACACGTTGATCGCAAACAGGAACACGGTGATCGCGATCATCACGACGCTGACACGAGGCAGCCGCGTGTACATTCCCAGGCGCGAGCAAAGCCGGACTCGGCGCCTTCTGGAGGCGCCGCGGGCTTCCTCATCAGCTCGGGCCGCGGCGCCTGGGACTGCGAGGGCGCGCCGCCTTGAAGGACGCGATAGCCCGTCACCGGATTGGCCACGTTCTTCAAGCGCTGTTCGCCGAGGCAGTCGAACCCGATGGACAGTTTGTTGCGCACCTGTTCGTAGACCGGCCCGGAGATCAGAATTCCGCCCGGCTCCGCCAGTTCCTGCAGGCGCGCCGCGATATTGACGCCGTCGCCATAGACGTCGTCGCCCTCCAGCATCACGTCGCCCAGATTGATGCCGATGCGAAAATTCATCCGTTGCGCTTCGGGCAGCTCCTCGTTATGGCCGGAGAGCTCCTGCTGCGTCTCGACCGCGCATTGCACTGCCTCGACGACGCTGGAAAATTCGGCGATGATTGCGTCGCCCCAGGTGTTGACGATGCGCCCCTCGTGGCGCTCGATCAGCGTCGCCATGGCGGCGCGCCGCCGCCGCAGCGTCGCCAGCGTCCCCGCGTCATCCGCCCCCATGAGGCGGGTGTATCCCGCAGCGTCGGCGCAAAGGAGCGTCGTCAGCCGCCGCCTGACCCTGTCCGTCATGGGCGCCATACTAGCGCAAAAGCTCGCGGATGGCGCGACTCTCATTGCTTCCGACCGTGGCGAGCCTGTCTCGGACGGGCGATTTGGTGAAGCCATATGAAATTTTTCGACAAATGCTTTCCGATTAGCAGAATTTGTGGAATACTGGCGGTTTGGTCGAAAGGAACCGCATGCCCGCGCCAGGCCGCGTCTCAAAGGCCGCCCGATCCCTGACCGAGGAGCGCAAGCGGGCGCAGCGGATTTTTGCGCGCCTCATGGCGGGCCAGTCGATGCGCGCCATCGCGATTTCAGAAAACCTCAGCCTCCGTCGTGTGCGGCAGATCGTCCGCGAGCAGCTTGATCGGCGCAACGCCAATCCCGCCGACGACTTCGCGCTCCTGCAGATCGCGCGGCTCGAGCGGGCGCTCGACCTGATCGGGGGCCAGATCGACGCGGCCAGAGAGGCGCTGCGCTCAGGCGGGCCGAAACGGCCGCGAAAACGTTGCGCGCGAACGCAGCGAAACGAAACCGGCCTCAAGCCCTTGATAACACAGAAAACCGCGAAACGGCTGATTCCGCGCCCTCAATGATTTCAGAGGCTTAAGGGGAGCGAAGCGAAACGTTTCGTTTCGCTTGGCGAAATGAAGCCAGGCTGGAAACGAGCGTTCGGGAAGCGCAAAAAGTTGCGCGAAAGCGCAGTTAAGTTGCTGAAATCATTGGCGCGCATAACTTCGTGCGCAGGCTTTCGCGTCCCTAAGCCTCGCTTTCAGGTGGATCACAGCCGGCGGTATTGTCATTCCCACGTAAGCGCGAATCCAGCCTTCCTCAGCTCCCGGCTGGATGCCCGCTTTCGCGGGCATGACAGGCGGCGACGTCGGTCGATCGCGCCCTCTAGCCGGCGAGTAGCCTCTTCACGATCGCGCTCGCCTTGGCGAAATCCATTTCGCCCGGATGCGCCGCCTTCAGCGCATTGACGACCTTGCCCATGTCCTTGACGCTGGCCGCGCCGGTCGAGGCGATGGCGGCCTTGGCGGCGGCGATGACCGCCGCTTCGTCCATCTGCTTCGGCAGGAATTCGCCGATCACCGCGATCTCCGCGTTCTCCCGCTCGGCGAGCTCCTTGCGTCCGGCCTCGGCGTAGATCGTTGCGGATTCTTGACGGGATTTCATCATCTTGGTGAGGAGCGCGAGTTCATCCGCCTGGCTCACGATCTTGCCCGCGCCGCGCGCCTCGATCTCCCGGTCCTTCAGCGCCGCCATGATGAGGCGGAGCGCGCCGACGCGAACCTTGTCGCCTCCCTTCATCGCCTCCTTCATTCGCGTGGCCACGGCCTCGCGCAACGGCGCTGAATTGGGCATGGGTCTCCTCGATCCTTGGAACCGGCGCCAAGCTTGACGCGCGTGAAGGGCGGCGCTTAAGCACAGCCGTATGGCAAGCGCAACACGGCCGGATCTCTCGCACAGCCCGGATGACCCGTCTTCCGGCTGGCGCCCGCGCATCGCGACCGGCGTGATCGTGCTCGCGGACGGCACTTTTATCGAGGGCTTCGGGGTCGGCGCGACCGGCTCGGCGGTCGGCGAGATCTGCTTCAACACGGCGATGACGGGCTACGAGGAAATCCTGACCGACCCGTCCTACGCCGCCCAGATCATCACCTTCACCTTCCCCCACATCGGGATCGTCGGCGTCAACGATGAGGACATCGAAGTCGTCAATCCCGCCGCCGCATCGGCCGCGATCGGCGCCATCATGCGCGCCGACATCGCGGGCCCATCGAATTTTCGCGCTCACGGGCGGCTCGACAATTGGCTCAAGGCCCGGGGCGTCGTGGGCGTGACGGGGGTCGACACCCGCGCACTGACCACGCTCATCCGCGAGCGCGGCATGCCGAACGCGGTCATCGCCCATTCGCCCGACGGCGCCTTCGACCTCGACGCCCTGCGCGCCAAGGCGGCCGGCTGGCCCGGCATCGACGGCATGGACCTCGTTCCGGCGGTGGGCTCAACCCAGCGCTACGATTGGGACGAGATGAGCTGGACGCTGGACGAGGGCTACGCCCGAAGGCAGGCGACGCGCTTTCACATCGTCGCGATCGACTACGGGACCAAGCGCAATATCCTGAGGCTCCTCAACGATAGTGGCTGCGCAGTGACGGTGGTTCCGGCGACCGCGAGCGCCGAGGACATCCTGGCGCTCAAGCCCGACGGCGTCGTGCTCTCCAATGGGCCGGGCGACCCAGCGGCCACCGGCGAATACGCTGTGCCGACGATTCAGGCGCTCCTGAAGACGAAGGTGCCCCTGTTTGGCGTTTGCCTTGGCCATCAGCTCTTGGGGCTCGCGGTCGGCGCGCGGACCGTCAAAATGCCGCAGGGCCATCACGGTGCCAACCATCCGGTCAAGGACTTCACCACCGGCAAGGTCGAAGTCGTGTCGATGAACCACGGCTTCGCAGTCGATCGGGCGAGCCTGCCCGCGAATGCCGAGGAAACGCATGTGTCGCTGTTCGACGGCTCGAATTGCGGCATTGCGCTTGCCGACCGGCCGGCCTTCTCTGTGCAATATCATCCCGAGGCCTCGCCGGGCCCGCGCGACAGCCACTATCTCTTCCGCCGGTTCGTCGATTTGATCGCCGCCTCCAAAGCCGAAGCGACGCGAGCGGCCTAAGGCGCCGGGCGGCCGCGGATCTCGCTGACCGGTTCGTAGGTAAATTCCTGCACGCCGACGTCGACCACCACATCACTCTTCACTCGCGCGTTGATCGCCCCGACCAGCGCCTTACTCATTTTCGCGAAATCGAAGCGGTCGAGGTGATCGAAGTCGATCGTATCGTCGTTGTAGACATAGCGAAACGCCTCATCGACCAGGATCGAATCCGGCGCGATCGCCGCCGTCTTAAGCGCGCTCGAGTCGACGGTGTAGCTCAAGAGCATGACCGCGTAGCCCTTGATCGCGCCGTCCTTGATGCGAGGGACATTGATTTCGTGCGTCTTGCGCGCCTCCGTCGTCCTTGTGGCGGCGGCGGTGGAGTGCGCCTGGCGCATCGCGATGACCTTGTCGGCGCCCATCTCGCCTGCGATCACAGATGCGACCGCCGCGATCCCGAGAAGCACGGCCTTCATCATTCGTGCGATCGGCTCCAGGCGAGGGCGGTGTAGGTTCCATCGGATTGGCCATCCTGAATGGCGCGGGTGATGATCTCCGACACGGCTTCGCAAGCCTTGAGCTGCACCGCCAGCGCCCGCCGATTGATTTCAAGCTTGGCGTGAAGCTCCGCCAGCGCATCGCGCAGCGGTCCAGCCGCCGCTGCGCCGGCGAGCGCCGGAAGGAGGCGACTGAGCTCTAGCAGGCCTTGGTTCTTGTTCAGACTATAGACCTCGTATTTGACCCTCCGGCCTTGTTCGAGGTCGAGATTCTCCGCGTCGATGGTCGCGATGAGGCGCTCGATGATCGGCAGTGCGGCGGCGGCTGGAGGTTGCGCTCCGCGCGTCGGCTGCCTCATGTCTGTTTGCGCCCGGCGAACAGAACCGCGCCATTCTCAGGGTCGGCGGCGGCCGGCGCCGACAGAATGTTGGCGCTCATCTGGGCTGCGGACTCACCGACGGTCTTCGCTGCTTCGCCAACGCGCCCCGGATTGACGCCGACCTCGTGCGTGGCCAACAGGCGCCTGGCGAGGCCGAGCTTGCCGGATTTGGCGATTTGTGTCGAAACCTGATCGGCGAGCATTGACCGCCACATGTCGCCGGCCATCCCCTGCCCGAAGACGTCGCCTGTGTCCTTCGGCAAGAGTTCGCTGACGAACGAATTCAGCATCATCGCCTCGAACTGGGTCTTCGCTTTGCCGAGTTTTTCCGGTCCGCTTGCCGCCTCTGCGAGTCGCGAGCGCGCGTCGGCGCCGCCGGGGAGCGACGAAGGCGGTGCGTTTGCCACGCCTGCCGCCTGATTCAAGCTTGAGACAAAGTCGGCCGGTGTGGCGTTCGAGCCTGCAATCGCATTAAGCCGTTGCGCGGCGAGGCTCGCGCGCGACGGATCAGCCGCGCTCGCTACCTCAAGGATGACATCTGTTTTAGGACTGAAGGTCATGGGGCGCGCTGCGAAAGGTGCGTGGGACGCCGAGCGTCCTCCTTTAGCCTTACGTCGAGCTTGCGCCCCGCGCCAGCGCGCGTTCGATGATCTCGGCCAGTTCCTTGCGCTCGTTCAAGCGCCGATAGCCGAGGGTCGCGGCTTCGATCGCCTGCTCGGCAAGCTTCGCCCGCGTCCCCTGCGTGAGCACGGCGCGGCGCGCGCTTTCTTGCTCGGGCGCCAGCTGATCAAGCCTCAGCTGCAACGCCCGGATGCGGCGTGCAACCAGTCCGGCATGGAGGCCGGCGCCGACCTCGCCCGCGTCCAGGATCTCGAACACCGCCTTCAGATCGTCATTCAATCCCGCCTGCCGGCCTTCGAGCGAATGAAGGCGCCAGCGGCCGAGATCATGCATGAGCGCCTGAAGCCGGCCGATACGAGTCAGCGCGTCCAGACGTCTTTTCATCGGCTAACCAGAAATGAGCCAAACGCCGAAGCCGCTAATGAATGCTTCGATCGCCGGTTTGATGGTGAAATAGAGCAACACTAGGCCGCCCGCGGCGACAAACGGCGTGGCGACGAAGAAGACCTGCACCTGCGGAGTGAGCCGGTTGACCAGCGCCAACGCCAGATTGACCACCAGCGCGTAGATCACATAGGGCGAAGCGATCCTGAGCGCGAGCCTGAACGATTCACCCAGCACGTCCGCGATCTGCTTCAGCGCCAGGCGCGCGTTGAAGTCGGCGCCCACCGGCACGACGTCGTAAGAGGCCACGAGGCCGCGCAGCAGCTCCCAATGAAGGTTGGCCGCGAACAGGAGCGCGATCGCGGCGAGGGAGATGAGCGTCGCCAATGGCGCCATCGGCTCGTCGTTCTCGATCTGGAAACCGGACGGACTGGCGAAGCCAAGCATAGTGGCTGCGCCCACGGCCAGGGCCTCAAGCGCGAAATAAAACATCCGCGCCAGGACGCCGATCATGCCGCCGACCAGCGATTCGACAGCTATGATCCTGAGGGTGAGGATCGGATCGTCGCCCAGGGCAGCGCCGGGCACGCGATCGAGCAGTAGCGGCGTCAGCGTCAGGGTGACCGCTAAAACCACGAACAAGCGCACTTGTGTCGGAATCTGCGTATTCGAGAAACCCGGCGCCAGCATCAGGCAGCCGCCGATGCGGCAGAACAGCACAAAGGCGCCGATCGCCGCCTTCGGCGCGAGCGCCTCGTGGGGCGCCGTCATCGCCCCAGAAATGAGCGCGGTCACGCGATCGTGCCCAGTGACTTCACTTCGAAGCCACGCGCAATTTCGAGCTGCGACAGAACCGCTAGCGTGGGAAACATGCGCTCGATGATCATGCGCACATAGGGCCGCGTCTCCGCGGCGGTGACGAGGGCGAATAAGCGCCGCTCGTCCATCCGTTTGCGGATCGCCGCCGAAGCTTCGGCTGCGAATTGCTCCATCAGCCGCGGATCGATGTCGAACTCGATCACCTCACCCTTTGCGTCCCGCTTAAGGCTCTGATGGAACGTGAGATCCCAACGATTGCCTAGCCTCAGGACGGCAAGCGCGCCTTCGTCGGCAAGGTCGCCGCAGATCTGTTGGGAGAGCCGGATGCGCACCTGCTCGACAATCTGCTCAGGTCTTCGCACGTGCGGCGCGACTTCGGCTACGGCCTCCAGAATCAGACTGAGATTGCGAATGGAAACGCGCTCGGCGAGCAGGAGCTTGAGAGTCGCCAGGAGCCCAGACTGCGAGATTTGCGACGGACACATGTCATCGAGCAACCGCTTGTACTCGGGCTCGAGCCGATCAAGCAGCGCGCGCATATCCTTGTACGACAAAAGTTGAGCGAGGTTATTGTGGATGACCTCGCTCAAATGGGTGAGCAGCACCGAAACCGGATCGACCGGCTTGAAACCCGCGCGCCTGGCGTCCTTGACGAAGGCTTCGGGGATGGCAATCGCCCGTATGCCAAACGCGGGTTCGCGGACCTCGTCCCCCGGCAGATTGGGGCGCGGTCCATCGCCGATGACGATGAGGTGGTCCGTAACCCGCAATTCCTGGGTCGCGACCGCGGCGCCGTGAATCTTGATCTGATAGGTCCTGGGCGCCGCCCGGAGATCGTCGGAGAGACGGATCTCCGGGACCACAAAGCCGTATTGGCGCGCGAACTTGCGTCGCATCTTGGCGATTCGCGAGCCAATCTCGTCGCGCGACGGCAGCAGCGCGGCGTTGAGCTCTTTGCTCAGAACCAATTCGATCTCGAAGGACTTGAGTTGCTCCTTGATCGAGGCGCGCGCCTCAACCTTGGCCCGTTCGTCTTTCGCCGCAGTCTTCGCCACCTCAGCGACGCGGTCCTTCTCAATGCGCCGGGGAATGGCGATGCCTACGGAGGCCATCAATCCGCCGATGAGTGCGAAGGGCAGAAACGGCAGACCGGGGACAACGCCAAGCACCGCCATCGTCAGCGCGGCGAGAAAGAGCGCGTTGGGATAGCCGCTCAACTGGTCGATGACGGCTTTGTCGGCAGAGCCGCGCGTGCCGCCTTTGGCCACGAGCAGGCCGGCGGCGAGCGAAATGATAAGCGCCGGAATCTGGGTCACCAGCCCGTCGCCCACCGAAAGCTTGGTGAAGACGTCGGCCGCAGCAGACAGCGTCAGGCTGTGACGGGTGACGCCGATGACGATGCCGCCGAAAATGTTGACAGCAAGAATGATGAGCCCGGCGATCGCGTCGCCGCGGACGAATTTCGAGGCGCCGTCCATCGAACCGAAGAAGGCGCTTTCTTCCTCGAGCTCGCGCCTGCGCGCCTGCGCCACTTTCTCGTCAATGAGCCCGGCTGAGAGGTCCGCGTCGATGGCCATCTGCTTCCCGGGTATCGCGTCGAGAGTGAAGCGCGCCCCGACCTCGGCGATGCGGGTCGCGCCCTTGGTGATGACCAGGAAGTTGATCGTCACCAGGATGAGGAAGACGATAATGCCGATGACGAAATCGCCGCCCATCACCAGGTGGGCGAAACCGCCGATGATGTAGCCAGCCGAGGTCGGTCCTTGTTCGCCGTGCGACAGGATGAGCCGTGTGGTCGAGATGTTGAGCGCGAGGCGCAAGATCGTCGCCACCAGGAGCACAGTCGGGAAGGCGGAGAACTCGAGCGGCTTATGGATCCACAACGCCACCATCAGGATGAGCACCGAAAGTGCGATCGACAGCGCGAGGCCAAAGTCGATCATGACCGCAGGAACCGGGAGGAAGAAGAGGCAGAGAATGAGGACGATACCGACTGCGAAGGCGATATCCTTGCCGCCGCGGTTCGCCGCCGGCGCGGTCCCCACCGCCGTCAATGACATCGCCGCCCTCGCTCGTCAGGAGCCGCCAGCATGCGGCCGCCCTGCGCGGCAGAGTGTGCGGCGAACCTTGCGCGAGGATCGAACCGTAAGTCTTGGGCGCCCACTTGTCGGGATGGACGAAGCCGGCTACCTCAATTTGTGGCGCGTCGGCATCGCGAGCGCCAAGAGCCCAGGCTCGGAGAGCAGCATGAGCTTCCCCATTCGGGAGCACGTCGCCAAGAGCGCGCGGCACGCGACGTTCTTTCTGTCTTGTGGCGCCGCGCAGGCGACGCCGATCGTCTTCCTGCACGGCTGGCCGGAGCTGTCGATTTCCTGGCGCGAACAGCTCCCTGTGTTTGGCGGTTTGGGCTTTCGCGCGGTTGCGCCCGACATGCGCGGCTACGGGCGCTCCAGCGTTTATTCGCGCCACGAGGACTATGGGTTGGAAGCGATCGTCGCCGACATGCTCGAGCTGTTAGGTTCGCTCGGGGCAAGCAAGGCTATCTGGGTCGGACATGATTGGGGCTCGCCGGTTGTCTGGTCGATTGCCCAACACCATCCGGAACGCTGTCACGGCGTCGCGAACCTTTGTGTGCCCTACATCCCGGACGGCTTTGCGGTTGAGACCGTCGTTCCGTTAGCCGACCGAACCGTCTATCCGGCCGATAAGTTTCCTGCGGCGCAGTGGGACTATCAATTGTTCTACCGCGAGAATTTTGCCGGCGCGGAGGAGGGCTTCGAGGGCGATGTGGGCGCAACCGTCCGAGCGCTCTTCCGCGCCGGCAATCCTGCGGGCAAAGGCAAGCCCGCGCCGACCTCCTTCACCCGAGTCAATGGCGGCTGGTTTCGCGCCGCGAATCGGGCGCCTGACGTTCCGCGCGACGCGGCCGTGCTCGGCGAGGAGGACGAGCATAGCTATGTCGCCGCGCTTGAGCGCAACGGATTCTTCGGCCCCGACAGCTGGTACATGAATTGGCAAGCCAATCTCGTCTACGCCCAGCGCGCGAAAGCTAGCTGGAAACTCAACATGCCCGTGCTCTTCATGCACGGCGCCTACGATTATGTCTGCGAGACCCTGGTCTCGCGTCTCGCCGAGCCGATGCGCGCCCACTGCGGCAACCTGACCGAAGTCACGATTCCCTCCGGCCATTGGATGGCGCAAGAAAAGCCAGTCGAGGTCAATGCGGCGCTGGCGAAATGGATAAGCTCGCAGTTTGCGATGCTATGGGCCGTCTAGAGCTTACTTGTACCCCTGCTCGATCCGCGCGTAGATCGACTGGGTGAAGATCGAGAACTTGGCGCCGACGAATGAGGCCGTCAGGCTCGCGGCGACAAAAACCGCGATCATCTTCGGCACGAAGGTAAGCGTCATCTCCTGGATCTGAGTCAAGGCCTGCAACAGCGCGATCACCACGCCGACCGCCATCGCCGCGCCGACGCAGGGCCCGGCGCCAATCACCACCATCCAGATCGCCGACTGGACAAGGTCGATCGCGTCGCCTTCGTTCATTGCACGCTCGCGCCGTTGGCGAGCGACACGGTCGCGCCGTTGGTCAGCGTGGCGACCGCGCCGGCGTTGCCAACGCTGACCGAGGCGACCTCGCCCGAGGTTGACCCGTCGGCGGAGGTGACGGTGCGGCCGATCAGCTGCTCAGCCTGGCTGAGCGAAGTCGCGGTCAACAGCGAGGCTAGAGTCGTGTTGCTCTGCACCGCTTGCCCGACCTCAGAGACGGTGGCGAGTTGGGACACCATCTGCGATGGATCCATGGGCTGCGTTGGGTCCTGGTTCTTCATCTCCGCCATGAGAAGGGTCAGGAAATCGTTGTAGCTGAGGCTTTGGGTCGCCGCGCTCGCTGACGAGCCGCTCGAGGCCGATGCGGCAGGGGAAGCGACGGGGGAGGTGGCGTTGACGGTCATGGCGTTCTCCTTGCTCAAGCGGCGCTCGGCGTGTCGGCGACCGGCTGAAGCTCCTTATCCTCGATGGAAAACAGGCCGCGCAAAGCTTTCAACGCCTCGAAATTGCGGCCGCGAAGGAGCGACACGTCGACGCTCTTGAGCCCTCCGGTCAACTCAGGCGCGCAATAGGCGCCAAGCGCCGTCTCGATCAGCGACCGGGCGAGGGGCGTCGCACTTGTGGCTGCGGTCGGGTCCATTAGCATGATCTGGACGGCGAAATAGATTTGGCGGACCAGCGTCGTCGCTTCGTCGGCCTGCATCACATGGTTTTCGAGCAGGAAGGTGACTTCGTTCAAGAGTTCGATCGAAGCCGTTCGGTCGATGCGGATAACCGCGCCGTTGATGAAGAACCTTTCCCCGGCTCTTAGCGTGATGTTCATGGGGCGACGACTTTCACTTGAGCCCGTCACGGATCAGCTCGTTGATTTCGATCATTGGCGTGAGGTCGTTGGTCTGCCCGCCGCGCACGCGGTCAATCTCCTTCATCATCCAGATACCAATCGAAACGATCCCGGCTCGGAGCTGGTCCGACAGCTCATTGTTCGGGTCGTTGAGGTCGTCGATGAAAATCATCCACAGGCGGCGGAGATAGAACAGCGCGTCAATGAGCTCGCGCGATTGCGGGCCCTTCTCCTGGGCCGCGCGCAGCATTCCGATCACGCGATCCATCGCCGCGCGCTCGCGGGCGCGCATCGTCTGGCGGGAATCTTCGATGACATCGTTGTAAGCAAATTCGTACATCGCTTCCTTCGCGCTTCATGTTACCGGCAGGTATTGCGCCAGATTGAGCTGCTGCAGGCGCGCTGTGAGCTCGTAGGCCATCTGAATCTGATTGGTCAGACTGCTGATCCGGGTGGCCGTCGTCGTGGGGTCGACGGTGTCGAGATTGCCAAGCTGGCCTTGGAGGATCGTGAGCTGTGAGCTCATCGAATTATTGGCGTTGGTTACGGCGCTTTGGCTCAAGCCGAGCTCTGCCTGAGTGTTGATCATCGAATCGACGCCTTGCGAAACGAGCGAGGAAGCGGCCGTGGCCACGGCCTGCTGCGCGTCGCTGCTGAGCGCGGATCCGCCGAATTCGCTCAGCATCGCGTACGCCTGGGACAGTTGTTGGAAGCCCGGCTGATTGACGTTGGTCGACGTTGTGACTGCCTCGCCCGGCGCGACCTCGGCGTTCGTGTTGACGCTTGAGGCGGATGACCAGTCGGCGCTCCACGCCGCGCCTTGGAACAGGGCTGCGAACGGTCCTGAAAGAAAGCTCTGCATGTCTGACGCGGAGATGTTGGCCGCCGCGGGATCGGTCGGCAGAACGCCGAACGTGGTCTGAAAAACCTGGTCAACCCCGGTCTTGGCGGCCGACGTTGGAGTCGAATAATAGTCCGCCATTGGCGCGACGGCGGAGTTGATTCCGCCAAACACATATTGATCGCCCGATGTCGTGTTCGCCCCGCTGATCAATGCCTGCAGCGCCGATTGGCCCATGCTCTGGAGAGAGGGGCCTGAATCGCCGACAGGGGTCCAGGCTGCAAGATTGTTGAGCGTCGTCTGGGCGCTTTTCTGCATCGCCGATAGCGCGTTTTGCGCAGTCGACAGGTTGGTCGAGACGACACTGTTGCCAGTTGTCAGCGTCTGCAGCTGGCCGACCTGTTCCTTGAGCGAAAGCTCGTAACCGGACTGGTCCCCCAGCTGCAAGCCAAGATTGGCGTACTGGCCGGTCGATTCTTCGGTCATCGCACTGGTGAGCTGCGACTGAGCCTGCATGACCGGTCCCACCAGGCTGTTGGCCAGGTAGTTGGTCGAAACAAAGTTTGCGCCCACGGTGGTCATGCCGCCTGCAGCAGGGCCGTGAACATGCTGGTGACGGTCGTCAAAAGCTTCGCAGTCGAAGCGTAGGAGTTTTCGAGGTTGAGCATGTTGGTCATTTCGGCGTCGAGGTTGACGCCGGTCGCATTTGACAACGCCGAGTTCGCCTGAGTGGCGACCGCGTTTTGATAGGAGGAGGCGTCGCTCGCCTGCTGGTTCTGCGCTTGCAGCCAGCTGACCGAGGCGTTGGCGTAGTCGGTGAGGCTGGCCGAGGCGTCGAGGCCTGCGGATGGGTCGAAGCTCTGCGTCGCGCTGATCTCACCGACCAGCTCCTGGATGCGTCCGGTATAGCTGGCCGCGCCGGTCGTGTTGTAGGTATAGGCCGGGTTTCCGGGGTCGGAGATCCCGCCGTCGCGCAGCAGATTTGGATTGCCGCCCTGCGACGGATCGACATTCGGATTGACCTCGATCGCGGCGGCGAGACCCGTTGTCGCCGACATCGAGGGGAGGCTGGTCGCTCCCGCCGTCGCGAACAAGCCTGGCAGCGAGGGCAGCGTTGGGGTAACCGACTGATCGCTCTCGGCGAAGGCGTTGATGAGGCCGCCGGCGACCTGGTCGAGCTGAGCCTGATATTCGGGCGCGAGCGTATCCCGTAT
>Ga0209624_10001353_pt1 | contig 19393 bp, 14 predicted proteins | sample JacPinW_OM2H0_O1_FD_188565 | JGI IMG/M metagenome (GOLD analysis project Ga0209624, IMG submission 188565) | Forest soil microbial communities from Algoma, Ontario, Canada - Jack Pine, Ontario site 1_JW_OM2H0_O1 (SPAdes) (version 2) | ecosystem: Environmental > Terrestrial > Soil > Boreal...
GGAGCCGGCTCGACTGTATGAGAAACCTTCTGCGGGACTCGGTCATTTGATTTCCCCTTTCTCCCGGTCGGAGAACGTCAGCAAAAACACAACCAATACGATCGCTGCGAAGACTCCGGCAAACATCCATATCGACTGCCAGTCGTGCGTTACCGCACCGCCCGCTCCGACGAGGGCATAGGAGTCGACGACGCGGCCTGAAAGCCAGGCGCCGATGAACATGCCCGCACCGTAAGTGATGAATGTGATCAGACCTTGAGTCGCGGCGCGCAGCGTGGCAGGCGCTTCACGGTCGATGTAGATCTGGCCCACCACGAAGAAGAAGTCGAAACAAATGCCGTGCAGGACGATGCCGAGCCACAGCATCCACATCAGGGCATCGGCATTTCCGAAGGCGAAAAATGCGTACCTTGCAGCCCATGCCAACATGCCCAATCCCAGCATGTATTTCACACCCAGCCGGCGAAAGAACCAGGGGATGAGCAGCATGCAGAACAGCTCCGACATCTGTCCGCCCGTCATCTTTCCCGCGGCATTGTGGATTCCGATTTCGTTGAGATACAGGTTCGTGAATGCATAGTAGAATTGCAGGGGGATGCAGATGAGCAGCGAGGCAAGCGCGAAAACGGCCATCGATCGACGGCGCAGCAGCCGCAGCGCATCCAGCGGAATGACGTGCTGCCATTCGAAATTCGTACCGCGGGCGAGCGGCGGCGTATCGGGAAGAGTGAAGCAGTAGAACGCCATCAGCAATGACGCCGCCGCGGCGACGCGCATCGGAAGCGCGGTGGCCTCGAGCCCCGAGGCGCCGATGGCCAATCCCGCGATAATCCACCCCAGCGTGCCGAAGACGCGGACCATGCCGAATTCCTGCTTTGGGTCCTTCATCTGCCGCATGGCCAAAGAGGTGGTGAGGGCGAGGGTGGGCATGTAGCACAGCGAGTAGCACAGCACCGCGGCGTACAGCGGCACGAATGACGACTGCCACGAGGCCAGCAGCAGAATCGCCGCGCCGAACGCATGCAGCACACCCAGCAATCGCTGCGCGGCGAACGCACGATCCGCGACGAGGCCGACGAAGAACGGCGAGACGATGGCGCCGATGGCCGTGGTCCCCGCAACCCATCCGATCTGTTGGCCGGAAAAATGCAGCGCCGCCAGCCATGTGCCGAGGGTGACGTACCACGAACCCCAGATGAAGTACTGCAGGAGCATCATCAGACCCAAGCGCGACTTCATCGACGTGATCATGGTCATTGGCCTCGATCTCCCCAGTCACTCATTATATCTGCAGGGCCCTCCCAAGAGGGTTCTTGATGACGTAACATCAGGGCGATGCAGTCTACAAGCTTCGACGCGATCGTGGTCGGCTCCGGGATATCGGGCGGATGGGCGGCAAAGGAGCTCACCGAAAGGGGTCTTCGCGTATTGCTGTTGGAGCGGGGCCGCAACGTCGAGCACATCAAGGACTACGTCAACGCCACGAAGGGCCCGTGGGAATACCTGCACCGCGGCGGTAGAACCACCGCGATGGAGGAGGCGTACCAGGTCCTCGAGCGGGACTTGCTCAATGAGAAGAACCTCGCTTTCTGGGTGAACGAGAAGGAGTCGCCCTACACGGAGGTCAAGCGGTTCGACTGGTTTCGCGGCTATCAGGTCGGCGGCCGTTCGCTGACGTGGGGCCGCCAGAGCTACCGCTGGAGCGACTTCGATTTCGAAGCCAACGCGCGGGAGGGCATCGCCGTCGATTGGCCGATTCGCTACGAGGAACTCGCGCCTTGGTACGACCACGTGGAGAGGCACGCGGGAATCTCCGGCTCACGCGATGGGCTGCCGCAGCTTCCCGACGGGCAATTCCAGGCGGCGATGCCGCTCAACTGCGGCGAAGAGTTGATCGCCGGCCGGCTGGAGAAGGCGTTCGGCGGCAAGCGCCGAATCATCATTGGGCGCACGGCGAACGCGACTCAGGCGCTCGAAGGGCGTGCTCCCTGCCAATACCGCAACGCCTGTTGGCTGGGCTGCCCGTTCGGCGCCTACTTCAGCACGCAATCCTCCACGCTGCCCGCGGCGGCGAAGACCGGAAAGCTCACGCTGAAGCCTTGGTCTATCGTCACGGAGATTCTGCTCGACGAGAGCCGCAAGCGCGCCTCCGGCGTGCGGGTGCTCGATGCCGTAACCCATCAGACCACCGACTACAGCGCGAAAGTGGTTTTCGTCTGCGCGTCCACGCTCAATTCGACCTGGCTGCTGATGCGCTCCGCGACCGACATCTGGCCGGGAGGGCTGGGCAGCAGTTCGGGCGAGCTTGGGCACAACCTCATGGATCACCACTTTCGCTGCGGCGCGGAGGGAGATATCGCGGGTTTGGAGGACAAGTACTACTACGGCCGCCGACCCACCGGCATCTATGTTCCGCGGTATCGCAATCTGTTCGGCGAGAAGCGCGACTACCTGCGCGGCTTCGGCTACCAGGGCTCGGCGAGCCGGCAGGGTTGGGCGCGGGCGGTGAAGGAGTTGGGCATCGGCGCGGATTTCAAGGATGAGATGTCGCGTCCGGGCCCTTGGAGGTTCGGCGCCACCGCGTTCGGGGAGATGCTCCCCAAACACGCCAACAGCGTAGGTCTCGACACAGCCAGGAAAGATAAGTGGGGGCTGCCCGTGCTCGAGATAGATTGCGCGACCGGGGAGAACGAGCGCCTAATGCGCAAGGACATGATGGCGGACATGGCGGAGATGCTGGAGCGGACCGGCGTGAAAATGGTGAAGACCTTCGACCATGGCTACTTCCCGGGGGCGGGCATCCACGAGATGGGCACGGCGCGCATGGGGCGCGATCCCAAGACCTCGGTGCTCAACGCTCACAATCAGGTATGGGATGCGCCCAACGTCTTCGTCACCGACGGCGCGTGCATGGCGTCCTCCGCGTGTCAGAACCCGTCGCTTACGTACATGGCGATCACGGCACGCGCGGCCGCCTTCGCCGTGGACGAACTGAATCGCCGCAATCTCTGACCGGTGAACATGAACAGCTCCCACGATGACGAACAGGTTCAGCCGATCGATCGCCGCGAGGTCATTCGCCGCGTGAGCGCCCTGCTGGGCGGAGCTGCACTCGTCGGCGGGAAAACCTTGCTTGCCGCCTGCGAGCGGGCGAGCTTTCCTCTGGAGGAGGCGACGCTCGGAGATTTCACGGCCAAGGACATCGCCTTCCTCGACGAGATCGCCGAGACGATTCTTCCCGCGACGAAGACTCCGGGCGCGAAGGCTGCGAAGACCGGCGCCTTCATGGCGCTCATGGTCACGGACTGCTACCGGCCCGCTGAGCAGAAGACCTTTCGCGAAGGCATGCGTCAGGTGGACGACGCGATGAGGATGGCCAACGGCCTGTCGTTCATGGAGGCCACGCCGCCGCAGCGGGCCGCGGTCCTCACCGTGCTCGATCGCGAGCAGAAGCGGGCGATGGACGCGCGCGAGGCGGCGGCGCCGCCGGGAGAGGCGATTGTCGGCCGGCCGGCGCACTATTTCCGCATGATGAAGCAGCTCGCGCTGCTCGGGTACTTCACATCCGAGATCGGCTGCAAGCAGGCTTTGCGCTATGTCGAATCGCCGGGCCGCTTCGATCCTTGCATTCCATACACCCCCGGCGAGCCTGCCTGGGCGGATCACGCCTGATGTCGCGAGTAAACCTATGAAAAACCTGACGCTCTACGTGTGCAGCCTGACGATCGCCGCCGCGTGCGCGACCTATTCGAGAAGCGCGTCGTCCCAAGAGGGCGCCGCTCAGCCCAAGCCCGAGGACACCGAACAATGGGAACCCGTGCCGCCCAAGGTATTGCCCGGTGCAAGCGACGGCGCGGCTCCCTCCGATGCCATCGTGCTATTCGACGGCCGGAACCTGGATGAATGGGTCATGACCAACGATCGCTCGCCGGCTCGCTGGCGCGTCGAGAAAGGCGCGATGGTGGTCGACAAGGCGTTTGGAAATATCGAGACGAAGCGCCTGTTCAGGAATTATCAACTGCATCTCGAGTACCGCATCCCGGCCGATATCACCGGCGAAGGCCAGGCGCGCGGCAACAGCGGGCTGTTCCTCGCCTCGACGGGTCCCAACGACATGGGATACGAGGTTCAGATTCTCGACTCCTGGGAAAACAAGACGTATGTGAACGGCCAGGCGGCGAGCATCTACAAACAGAGCGCGCCGCTGGTGAACGCATCCCGCAAACCGGGAGAGTGGCAGAGCTACGATGTGCTGTGGACGGCTCCCACCTTCCACGCGGATGGAACGCTGGACACGCCCGCGTTCGTGACGGTATTTCACAACGGTGTGCTCGTGCAGAATCACTTCCGCCTATTGGGCGAGACGCTTTTCATCGGCAAACCCGTCTATCGGAAGTATGATCGCGCGGCGATCAAACTGCAGTCGCACCACGATCCCAGTGCGCCCATCAGCTTCCGAAATATTTGGGTCCGCGAACTCTAGGCGTCGGATCGACGCCTAAATCGCCCAACCGGCGCGATATTCACGGGTCAGGTATTGGTTCGCGTCGGCCATGTTGGTGATGCGCCCGCGCTCGCCGTCGTACAGGATTTTCTTTCCCTGCCCGGTACGCAGCGCGACCACGCCGAGCAGCATGGTCTCGGTGAGCTGCGCCGCATACTCGATCGGAGAGCTTGCCTTTGCCTCGCCGCGGATGGCCTTGGCCCAATTGAGTTCGTGACTCCACGCGATCCGCGCCATGCTCTTGGGGATGGCCGCCGCCGCCTCGGCCAGCGCCTGCGGGTACAGCCGCGGATTGGCGCCGTAGGTGTCGTGCAGGAGAATGCCCTTCTCGCCGATGAATATCACACCGCCTTCGCTTTTGAGCTCGACGTCATCCGGCAGAACGTCCGGGCGCGGCGGATAAATTCCGCCGTCGAACCAGGATAGTTTCACGGGCGGCTGCGTGCCGCGGGCGTCGAATCGATAGTGCACGCACGTCGATACCGGGTACGAGACGGGTATGCGGTCGGACGCGTCGCCCCAGGGAGTCGAGGTGGCCTCGATGCTCGAGGGGTAGGTGAGGCCCAATGCCCAAAAAGGATGATCGATGAGATGGGCTCCCATATCGCCCAGCGCGCCCGAGCCGAAATCGAGCCAGCCGCGCCAGTTGAACGGGTGGTAGATGGGGTGATAGGGGACATCGTTCGCAATCGGCCCGAGATACATGTTCCAGTCGAGTCCGGCGGGCGGTTCACCCCCGCCGCCCATCGCGGCGGCGAGCACATCCTGCACATGACGGAAGGTCCAGGGGTTGCCGAAACGGGTGCGCAGCTCGGGTGCGCCTAAGCCGGTCGGGCGCGGCACCCCTTGCGGCCAGTAGGCGACCGGCCGATTGGTCCAGACGTGAACCTCGTGGACGGGCCCGATGACGCCCGCCCCAATCCACTCGTTGATGAGACGGGCACCTTCGCCCGAATGCCCCTGGTTTCCCATCTGGGTCACGAGCCTTGGATTGGCGAGCGCAAGCGCGCGCAAGGTCCGCGCCTCGTGCACCGTGGCTGTGAGCGGCTTCTGCACATAGACGTGCTTGCCCAGGTCCATGGCCGCCTTCGCGACCGCCGCATGCAAATGGTCGGGGGTTGCAACAACCACCCCGTCAAGGTTCTTCTCTCTGGCCAGCATCTCGCGAAAATCGCCGTAGCGCTTCGCTTTGCGGAATTGCTCCTTGAGCTTCAGCCCCTCGGGCCGCGGTTTGCCGTGCTCATCGGTCAATCGATCGTCCACCTGGTGTTCGCTGTACGCGAAATCCACGTCGCAGACGGCGCCGATGTGCTCGGTTTGCGCCAGCACCAGCGCATTTTGACATCCCATGCTGCCGAATCCGACGATGGCGACGTTCACCGTATCACTGGGCGCGCGCCCGCCGCGCCCGAGTACGCGGCTCGGCACGATCAACGGTGCGGCGACGGCGGCCATGGTGCCGAGAGCGGTCAAGCCCGCATCCGCGACGAACTCGCGGCGCGTCAGGTCTTTGGTGTTCGACATCTCACCGCTCCTGCCGAGGAGGTTTCCACTTGCCCCGGGCCACCGCGGGAACGAATTTATCCAGGCCGCGCGGCGGGAACGCGAGCGTCTTGCCCTGTTCGGCGCTTTGATAGGCCGCCATCAGGAGTTTCACGACCTCCAGGCCGTCATCGAAGGTCAGCAACGGCTCTTCCTTGCCGAGAAACGCGCGCACGAAATGCCGATCTTCGTTCTCATAGCCGTATGCCGCGGCTTCATTCGCGATGACCGGCATCAGCCCTATTTCCGCGTTTTGCTTCTCGACCAGATCTTCACCCTGTTGGCCGCGTACCGCGCGCGAAAAGAAGAGTTTCAAGCCGCTGTCGAGCGTGTTCCACGACATCGAGTACTCGGGTCCCAGGAGCTCGGCCGACAAACGCAGCCCGGGACCTACGAAGCTCCACGACGTGGATGCCTCGCCGATCACCATCTGACCGTCATCGGTGGCGAACTCGAGCGTCACGCTGGCGAAATCCTCCGACGGATGCTTGCCGTAGTCGACACTGCGCCCGAACGTGCGCCTCAGCTCCTTCCGGTAGTGAGGTTGCGTCCACTTGAGGCTCGCGATGTGCGCCGTGATGCGCACCGGCCGGACCGAAGACAATGCGGCGCCGGGGCGGGTCAGCAAATGCCGCACCAGCAACACCGAGTGGCACATCATGTCGTTGAGAACCCCGCCGCCCTGCAGCTCGCCCCGCCAGAACCACGGCATATGCGGTCCGCTGTGCTCCTCGGAGGCGCGCGCAAGATACGGGCGTCCGGCGGCGGCCGCTCCCCTGGCCCATAGCAGCGCGTGGCCGGCCTGCACCTGGGGCGCGAACACCTGATTCTCCAGGTAGCCGTGCGCGAGGCCGCACCGCTTGATCAGGCGAACGATGTGCGCCGCCTCGGCGACGGTGCGCGCGAGCGGTTTTTCGCACGCGATGCCGCGCAGAGTCCCTCGGCCCGACTCGAGCGCCCGGACGATCTCCTCGATGTTCTCCACGCGCTTGTGATTGGGTCCGGTCAGCCAGAGGGCGTCGATCGAGGGATCCGCGACGAGATCGCCGATCGAGGCGAAGGGTTTCGCTTCCCCGATGTCCAGTTTGCGCGCAAGCGCGGCGGCGTCGGCGGCGTGCTCCGGGTTCGGGCTCCACACCCCGCGCACGTCCGCGTCGCGAATTCCGCGGAACGCCTGCATGTGAAAGCGCGCATTGAAGCCGCTGCCGACGAACCCAACCCCCAGACGCTGCTGCGGGTGCTTACCCTGTTTATGACGCATACCTTGTGGCTCACCGGCGAACGACGCGGCAAAGTGTACCCGACATTGCCCGGACCACCATCGCCGTTGTTTCGTCCGGGCAACACTGGACGCGCCTCACTAACGACGCAATCGCGACTGCTCCACTGTCACGCTCATGACACAGTCCGCCTCGGGGCGCGCGCCAAACTCTTCGACGCGAAATTGTAAATATCTGATTTGGAACGACTTCTCTTCACCGCCGATTTTCTTTTCGCTTTTGTCGCGGATGGCATAGGCATTGCTATTCCAAGATGGCGGCCCAAGGCGGTGGTGCCTATCGCTGACTTACCATCTCATTGGGATCAGACTGATCGCGGCAGAGCTGCGATCGGACCAATAAACAATAGGTAAGCATCGCGAAGGAGGGAGTTTTGGCAGTCACGACAATAAACCACTCGAATTCAGCAGAGACCCCACGCAGCAGGAGAATTGAGATGAAATGGCTTACGTCAAAACGTCAGGTCAAGATGTTTTACGCCGTCGCAGCGCTCGTAACGACCTGTGGTGCCGCGATGGCTGCAACGGATTCCGAGCAGTTCCAACGCTTTACGGACCCCAATCAATGGGGCGCCCCGGCCGGCAACTTGAATCAGACCCGCTATAGCTCGTTGAAAGACATCAACACCGGCAACGTCAAGGGCCTGAACATGATTTGGGCGCAATCGAGCGGCACCTTGCGCGGTCACGAAGGACAGCCTCTGGTCATCGAGAACGTCGCCGGCAAGCCGATGATGTTCATCGAAAGCGGCTGGCCGAACATTCTCCAGGGGCTCGATTTGAGCGACCCGGATCATCCGATGCAGGTTTGGAACTACACCAAAACCAGCGGCCGGGATGAATCCGCGGTGCCGCGCGCCTGCTGCGATACCGTGAACCGCGGCATGTCGTATGCGGACGGCAAGCTGGTATTCGGCACCCTGGATGGCTACGTCATCGCCCTGGATGCGGCGACCGGCAAGGAACTGTGGGTGGTCAAGCACGCTCATCCGGATCACGGCGAGACCATCACGCCCGCCCCGATCATCGCGAACGACAAGGTCATCATCGGCTTCGGCGGCGATGAGTTTGCCGCCCGCGGGCGGGTCACCGCCTACAACCTCGCCGACGGCAAAAAAGTCTGGGAGTGTCATTCCACCGGCACCGACAAGGATGTGTGCCTGACGCCCAACACCAACAAGAAGCACCCCGAGTACGGCACCGCAGGCAAGGACCTAGGGATCTCGACCTACGTGGGCGATGAATGGAAACGCGGCGGAGGAGCGGCCTGGGGCTGGTATGCGTACGATCCGGCGCTGCACCTGGTTTACTACGGCACCGGCAATCCCGGATTGTGGTCGCCGCAGTTCCGTTGCGCCGAACCGCTCACGCAGGCCAACTGCAACAGCGGCAAATTCGACAACAAATGGTCCATGAGCATCTTCGCCCGCAATGTCGATACCGGCGAGGCCGAATGGGTCTATCAGATGACCCCGTTCGACCAGTGGGACTATGACGGCATCAACGAAGTCGTGCTGGTCGACATCGACGTCGACGGCAAGACGCGCAAGTGTCTGGTGCACTTCGACCGCAACGGCTTTGCCTACGTATTCGACCGCACGGACGGCACGCTGCTCCGCGCCCACAAATACGTCACGGTGAACTGGGCCGAGAAGGTGGACATGAAGACCGGGCGGCCCGTCAAAGTGCCCGAGCATTCTCCGCTCAAGGTGGGCGAGAACACCCAGGCGTGTCCGTCGGCGATGGGCGGCAAGGACCAGCAGCCGGTGGCGGTGGATCCGAGCGACGCGGCGAATTTCTATGTTCCGACCAACAACTGGTGCATGGAACTCGAGCCGCAGCAGCGTTCGCACACCACCCAGGGAACGGTGTACGTGTTCGCCAACGTCTACATGTATCCTGAGAAACCGGGCGTTACCGGCAAGTTCAAGAAGTTCAATGTGGTGACCGGCAAGACCGAGTGGGAAATTCCCGATTCCTATCCGAATTGGGGCGGCGCACTGGTGACCGGCGGCGGGCTGGCCTTCTACGGCAGTTTGGGCGGCGACTTCCGCGCCGTCGACCGTGCGACCGGCAAGGTATTGTGGTCGAAGAAACTCGGCTCCGGCATCATCGGCAATCCGATCACCTATTCGGTGAAAGGCAAGCAGTATGTGTCGGTATGGTCAGGCATCGGCGGCTGGATCGGACTGCCGGTGACGGCGGGATTGGATCTGAACGATAAGTTCGGCGCCATCGGTGCGACCGCCATGACCAAGGCAGCCAACCTCAGCCACATTCCGCAGGGCGGCACCCTGTACACGTTCAGGCTGGGCGATTAACTCCGATATTGTCGAGAATTTGCATTGATTGGGATGCCCGGTGACGAAAGTCACCGGGCATTTGTTTGCGTGAAGGGCGTTGGATTTGGGGCCGGCGTGCAGCCGTCATGCAACCTTCGTTGCACCGCCAAGTCCAAGTCCTTGCGAGGGCGGGACGCGGAGCGTCCGGAGGAGATGCGATTGAACAAGCAGAATACTGGGCTATTTCCGCGGGTGGCTTTGGCCGCCGGCTTGTTGGCGGCAAGCGGCGCAGCCATGGGCGGCGATCTGAAATCCCTGACGGTGTGCGCCGATCCGGGAAACATGCCGCTGTCCAATCAGAAGGGTGAGGGATTCGAGAACAAGATCGCGCAAGTGATCGGCGCCGCCATGGGCACCGGCGTGCAGTATTATTGGCGGCCCTCGATCGAGCGCGGCCTCATGCGCACCACATTGAGCGAGGGCAACTGCGATCTATGGATGGATATGGCGACCGACACGGAGGGCGCCATATTGCTCGCCCCGTTGTACCGTTCCACGTTCGTCCTGGCTTACCGCAGCGATAAGGGCATCGCCATCAAGACCCTGGATGATCCCGCCCTGAAGAAGCTGCGCGTCGGTGTATTCCAGGTATCGGCGATCCGCCAGGCTCTGGCCGACCATCAAGTGGTTTCCAATACCGTTATTCACTACCTCAGCCACAACGCCGATATCGTGGCCGACAACCAGCCATCCTACCAGGTGCAGCAGGTTATCGACGGCTCCCTCGACGTTGCTGCCGCGTGGGGTCCCATGGCCGGCTACTACAAGGCGATGCTGCACGCTCCGTTGATCATTCAACCGGTCAACATGATCGAGGACAAGGTTCCCATGGAATTCGACATGGCGCTCGCGGTGCCGAGAGGGCGTCCGGACGTCAAGGCCGCCATCGAGCAGGCGCTCGATCAGCACAAGAGCGATATACACCAAATCCTGAGCGACTACGGCGTGCCGCTGGTCAAGTGCGACGAGTGCCTGATTTCAGGCGATCTGCCCGCGCATGGACCTTACGAGCCTGCGAAGCCCGGCGTGCAGACGGCGGCCGTCGACGACAAGGCGCGCCGCGTCCGCATGGCCGAGCTCAAGAAATGGCTCGCCGAAGGGGCGGATCCGAACGAGGAGTTGAACAACGCCATCGTGGCCGATGACCTCGATCGAGTGCGCTATCTGGCGGACCACGGAGCGCAGGTGAAGAAGGCGGACAGGGAGGGCTATCCCCCCTTGGTCAACGCCGCGCGCTTCGGATTCACGACGGTGGCCGCGTACCTGGTCGAGCGCAAGGCGGATCCGAATCAATCCGATCGCAGCGGCTGGACCCCGCTCATGTACGCTGTGTGGGGCGATCAGGCGGACATGGCCAGCATGCTGCTGGCGCATGGGGCTAGGCTTGCTGCGGCGGATAACGAGGGATTGACGCCGCTCGCCATCGCCGCGCAGAACGCAAAGCTCAAGGCGGCGCAGGTGCTGCTCGACGCCGGCGCCGACGTCAATGCGCCGGTCGCAAAAGGCGGGTATACGCCGCTGATGCTGGCATCGATCTCCGGTTCGCGCGAACTTGCCGGAACCTTGATTCAGCATGGCGCCAAGGTGAACGCCGCGAATCCCGGAGGCGTCACCGCGCTGATGATCGCGGCCGGCGGGAATCGCACCGGCATCGTCGAACTGCTATTGCAGTCGGGCGCCGACGTGAGTGCGCGCAGCGAGGATGGCCGCACCGCGCTCAGCATCGCGCAGGCCAACAACAGCGATGCCGTGGTCAAGATTTTGGAGCAGGCTGCGCACAGCGGCGCGGCTAAGTCGGGCTGAGTGGAGCTAAGAGGAGGCGAGCAGTGAGAAGAGGCGTTCTGATAGTGGGCATGATCGCGGTGTTCGGCGGCGTGACGGCGCTCTGCGTCCTCGGGCGGGCATGGGCGGACGCGCCGGCGGCGGTCGACTACACGAAAATCCTGCCGGCGGATCTGGTCAAGAACACGCCCAAGGGCAAGCTCGTGAACCCCTACAAGGACACGCAGGCCGATGTCGTCGCGGAGGGCGGGAAGTTCCTGCTCAGCTATTCCTGCAGCGGCTGCCATGGGGGCGGGGGCGGGGGCGGGATGTGCCCGCCGCTGACCAACGACATCTGGGTCTACGGCGGGGATGACGACACCCTGTTTCGGCTGGTCACCTTGGGGTCCGATGAACTGCAGAAGCAGGGCTACACCCGCATCGGTCGAGAGAACGTCGTCGGTCCCATGCCGCCCTTCGGTACCATCATCAAGAATGCGGATGATTTATGGAAGATCCTGGCTTTCGTGAGATCCAAATACAGCGGCGATCCGGCCTACAAGTTCGGGGCACCGCCCGATAACGATTGATGCTGCACTGCAGATTGCGCGATGGGACCAAAGGGGTCACGCTTTAATCAGGGGAGTGGCCGACCCTACTCGGGGTGCGGCCGTTGCGTCGTTGCGCACTCAGGGCTACGGCCGATCGAGCATGGAATGCCAAAAGGAAGAGGACCATGACGAATATGAACCTCGCCACGAGCCATGCGTCGCGCATTCTTCATGTCGTCGAGAACGGGCTGCAGCCCGCCGGTATCGAACCGCATGTCACCCGCTCCTGGTATCGATGTCTGCGGGAGTACCGCATCGAGCCTTCCGCCCCCCGCCAAAGTACCGTGCTCAGTTCCCAATCCCTCAAGGAACTGCAGCAGCGCATGGGAGAACTGCTCCCGGTGGCACGCGCGGAGATGGAGAGTCTCTACGAGCAGATCGCGGGATCTGGATTCGCGGTCATCTTGTCCGATACCCAAGGGGTGGTGCTGACGACCATCACCGATCCGACGTTGCAGCCCGAATTCCGCAAGGCCGGCTTATCGCTCGGCGCGCTGTGGGATGAGCGTCACGAGGGGACCAACGGCATCGGCACCTGCCTGGCAGAAGGCTGTCCCGTGACCGTGCATCGCGAGGAGCATTTCCGCGGATACAATCTGTCCCTCTCCTGTTCGGGCGCGCCCATCCTGGATCCGCACGGCTCCATCATCGCGGTGCTCGATGCGTCGACCGCAAATTCGAGCGACAGCCGGTTGATCCAGCGTCATACGATGGCGCTCGTCAACATGTCGGCGCATCTGATATCCCGCTGGAACTTCCTGAACGAGTTCAGCCAATCCTGGATCTTGCGATTTCACAGCCGGCCCGAATTCGTCGGCCTGCTGCATGAAGCGCTGATCGCCATCGACGGCGCCGGCAACGTGCTGGCGGTCAACGAAAGCGCGCTGCTGCAGCTGGGCTGCTCGACGCGCAATTCGCTGGTCGGCGAGTCGATCGAGAGATTCTTCCAGTTCGATTTCGCGACGCTGGAACGGCGCGCGCGATTCGAGCCCAGCACCATATGGCCGGTGCGCGACTTGGCGCATGGCCGGCGGTTTTTCGCGATCGCACGGGCGCCGCTTCGGCCGGCATCGCGCACCCTGGAGTTGGCGGCCCCGAGTGCGGCCGAGGGGACGCAACAGGAGCGAGGGCAGCACCACGTCGGCGAAGATCCGCAAATGCGCAAGAACCTCACCTTCGGCAGGCAGCTGTTCGCGAAGCAGGTTCCGATTCTTCTGCAGGGGGCGACGGGGACCGGTAAGGAAGCCTTCGCCAAGGCCCTGCATCACAGCGGGCTGTGGTACGACAAGCCGTTCGTCACCGTCAATTGCGCCGCCATACCGGAAAGCCTGATCGAGAGCGAGTTGTTCGGCTATACCCGCGGCGCATTCACCGGCGCGGTGAAGGAGGGCCGGGTCGGAAAGATTCTTCAATCCAACGGCGGCACCTTGTTCCTCGACGAAATCGGCGATATGCCGTTGATGCTGCAGACCCGGCTGTTGCGGGTGATCGAGGAGCGCGAAATCGTTCCGCTCGGCAGCGATCAAGCCATTCCGGTCACCTTGCACGTGATCAGCGCCACGCATCGCGACATCCGCCAGATGATTCAGGAGGGTGAATTCCGCGAGGACCTGTACTACCGCTTGAACGGCATCACCCTGCATCTGCCGCTCCTGCGCGACCGGGCCGACAAGGCGGATTTGATCCGCACGCTGCTGCAGGAAGAGAATTCCGACCAGGACTCGATCGAGATCGCCGAAGACGCGTTTCAAAGACTGTTGGACTACTCTTGGCCCGGCAACATCCGCCAGCTGCGGAACGCTTTACGGACCGCATCCGCGCTGTGCCGCGATGGAACCATCCGGCTGTCGAACCTTCCGCAGGAAATTCTCCACACCGAAACCCGCGCCATCGCTCCGCCGAGCGTCGATGGGGGCGGGGAGGGGCCCGCGGCGGTGAATCTGCCGTCCGCCGCGCTGCGCGACGCCGAGTGCGCGGCGCTGCTGCGGGAACTCGAGAGAATGCACTGGAATATCAGCCGCACCGCGCAGGCGCTCGGTATCAGCCGCAACACTCTGTACCGCAAGATACACAAGCACAACATCGTGCTCGAGCAATGACCCCGCCTTGAGCGCGACGCCGCCCGGCCGGGCGGCGTCGCAATCGCAACTTCCGTGCAATCGGGACCTAGGCCTTGAGAACACCCGACAGCTTGGCTGCATGGGTCGCCAGCGCATCCATCAAGGGCGGACTCAGACAGTCATAAGGCTCGAGGCCGAGCTCCTTGAGCCGGCTGCGCACCGCGCCCATGTTCGCCGGATTCGCACCCGCCTCGATGATCGAGGAGACGAAGGCCGCGAATCCGGGCGCCGCCCAACCCGACTCCGTCGACAGCTCGGGATGAACGAAATCCAGGCCGAAAAATGCATGCTTTCCATTCTCGATGCGGCCGAACATATGCGTGCCGCACACCTTGCAGGCATGGCGCTGGATGGTCTTGCTCGGATCGACAATGCTCAACTTGTCGCCGTTCTGCGTGACCTTCACCTTGTCCTTGCCGACGACCGCAATCATCGAGAACAGCACGCCCTTGGGTCTCCAGCACTGCGTGCAGCCGCAGACGTGGTTGTGCGCAACCTGCGCGCCGATCGACACCTTGACGGGCCTATCCGTGCATTTGCAGGTCAAGGTTCCTCCTGCGAAATCCTTCGATCCCTGCTTTACGCCGCTGTCGACCGACGGATGAATTGAAACTGCCATGATTCCTCCTCCCACTAGTTTTCATATACAGCCGTTGCCACGGCAATTCGCTAATACTTGATCACGGATCGAATGACCTTACCCGCATGCATCAACTCGAAGGCATCGTTGATCTTGTCCAAGGGCAGCACTTCGCTGATCATTTCGTCGATCTTGATCTCGCCATCGAGGTAGCGATCCACGTAGCCCGGCAATTGCGAACGGCCTTTGACGCCGCCGAATGCCGAGCCGCGCCAGACGCGACCGGTTACCAACTGGAACGGGCGAGTCGATATTTCCTGGCCCGCGCCCGCAACACCGATGATAACCGATTCGCCCCAACCCTTGTGACAACACTCCAGCGCCGAGCGCATCACGTGGACATTGCCGATGCACTCGAACGAGAAGTCGACGCCGCCGTTGGTCATGTCGACTATGACCTGCTGAACGGGCTTGTCGTAGTCCTTTGGATTGACGTAGTCGGTCGCACCCAGCGACTTGGCCATGGTCCACTTGCTCGGGTTGAGATCGATGGCGATGATGCGCGAGGCTTTGGCCATCACCGCACCCTGCACGACCGACAAGCCGATGCCGCCCAGGCCGAACACTGCGACGGTCGAGCCCGGAGTCACCTTCGCCGTATTGAGCACCGCTCCGATCCCGGTGGTGATGCCGCAACCGAGCAGGCACACCTTGTCGAGCGGCGCTTTGGGGTTGATCTTGGCGAGCGAGATCTCCGGCAGCACCGTGTATTCCGAAAACGTGCTGGTGCCCATGTAGTGCAGGATGGGTTTGCCTTTGAAGGAAAATCTCGAGGTGCCGTCCGGCATCACACCCTTGCCCTGGGTGATGCGGATTCTCTGGCACAGGTTGGTCTTGCCGGACTTGCAGAACTCGCAGGTTCCGCACTCCGGCGTGTACAGCGGAATCACGTGGTCGCCGGCTTTGACGCTGGTCACGCCGGTACCGACCTCTTGCACGATGCCGCCGCCTTCGTGACCCAGAATCACGGGGAACAATCCTTCCGGATCGGCGCCCGACAAGGTGAAGGCGTCGGTGTGGCACACACCCGTTGCGACGATGCGCACCAACACTTCGCCGGCCTTCGGGCCGGCGAGATCGACCTCTTCTATCTTCAGCGGTTTATCGGCTTCCCAGGCAACAGCCGCTCTCGTCTTCATTGATTTGAGCTCCTCATGCAAGACACTTCCGAGAGCAATTCGTGTATCGACAAGCAGCAAGCGTGCCAGCCGATCTCGAGCGCACATTAGTCTGACCGATCAATTACTTGCGATGCCGGAAATAGGGCGGCCGGGGGCCCGCGCTTCGCGGTGTTTCTGATCCGCCACAGTTTGTGCTTCAAAAATGTAGCAGCGGAACTCGGTAATCGAGATTTCACGGGCGCCGCTCCGCTGCCGGCGAGGGTTGCCGCCTGTATCTAATCCAACACAGAGTGCGACACTTTTGATCCTCCGGCGTGACACTGCTGTGCCGCTTTCCGCGGCTCGCCGCGGTCGACTTTTGCTCCAAAACCACACCTGAGTGCGCAACCTTCGAAGCTCCGGCCTGCCGAGGGCTTTTGGCGCGAAGCCGATGCTTGCGCAGCCCCGTGGATCGCCCTCCGTTGCGCCATTGGTACGTCTCTTGCAGACACTACTTCAGGCTTCACCGGGTGCCTCGGCGTTGTCACGGCAAAGAACTCGAAACGGAGGGGGGACTTCATGAATACGCGTACTAGGCTTTTGATTGCAGCCAGCGCAGCGATAGCGATGATTCCAATGGGCAGAGCGCTTGCGGGCATCGACGTGACCGCAGGCGATTGGAAAATCGATTTTTCCGGCAACGTGAATGCGTTCTACGTGGGCTCGAGTTGCGATACGCCCACTACGACCACCACCGTGACGGGCGGCCTGGCTTGCACCGGCGACAGTTCGACATCGGTTCGCAACGGCTTGCTGCCCGCGGCTCTGGTGTTCAGCGCTACCACGCGGCAAGCCGACTTCGACATCGACGTGACCATCGGATTTTATCCCGGCATCAACAGTGATCTCGGAGGCGGTTCCGTCAACGGCACCGGCAATCCTTCCGCGCTGCAGTCCCCCGGCATCGATGCGCGCCAAGTGTATTTCACCTTTGGCGACGCCAGCTGGGGCACGGTCAAGCTGGGCCGCGACATCGGCCTCTTCGGCAAGGACGCCATCCTCGACGACATGACGCTGCTGGGCGTCGGCACGGCATTGGGCAATCCCGCACCGAGCAATACCAGCCTCGGCCGCATCGGCATCGGCTACATTTATACCGACTGGGAACCGCAGATCACCTACACCACCGCAAACTTCAACGGATTCAGCGCATCGGCCGGCGTTTTCCAGCCTCTGGATACCGGGGAATACACCTCGCACAATTCGCCGCAGTTTCAGGCCGGCGCGAGCTTCGCGTGGGGCGATCCGAAGAGCGATTCGCTGACCGGCAAGGTCTGGATCGACGTGGTTACGCAGGAATTGAAGGTGAATTCCTCCGCGGTCGCAGGGGATGACGCGGCGGGCATTGCAACCAGTTTCCGCGGCACCGAGGTCGATGCCGGCGTGAAAATCGATGTTGCGGGCTTCGAGGGCGTGCTGTACGGCTATACCGGCAAGGGTGTCGGCACGACGGGCCTGTTCGTTTTGGCGACCTCCGCCTCCGGCGACACGCGCAAGTCCGACGGCGGCTACGTTCAGGCGACGTATAAATTCGACAAGTTGAAGGTCGGTCTCAGCTACGGACTTTCGGATCTCAAGCGTGCCGACGATGAACAACCGGGACAGATAAATGCAGATCCATTGCTGCTCAAGCGCAATGCGTCGGGCGTGGTGGGGCTGTACTACAGCCTGACCAAGAGCGTGACCTTGGTCGGTGAATACATCGATACCAAGTCGACCGCCTGGGGCGGGAATGAGGCCACCGAAAAAGATTACGCACTGGGAGGGATTGTTTTCTTCTGATCCCAAGGTGGTCGGCGTTACCACTTCGGCAATTCGAATCGGCGACGCAATGCGTCGCCGATTCCTATTTCTGCCCGGCAATCATTTTCTGCCATCGGGCCCGCGCGCGCTCGAGATTGAACTGCGGCCTATCCAGGAAGAACTCCAGCGAGGTGCCGCTTGAAAAACAATACAGCTTGCCATCATCCGGGTCGATCCAATTGAGCGAACAGTCCGCCTTGATCCTTGCTCCCGCCGAGACTCCGAGCGGATCGAGACTGTCGAACTCGCCTTTCATCGGCCTCGGCGGCACGGCCGCCTTCCAGATTCCGCCGCTGAGCGCGGAACCGGTCGATGCGGGTTGAGCATGCAATGCCGAGCATGATCCGATCGCGCCCAATCCAGCTGCGATGGCGGTGCAGGTTTTGATCCACTGTTCCATTTTCCTCAACCCCGGTTCTATATACCTCGGCGGACGGGTATTATCGCAAAAAAGAGAATAGCCAGTGCATGACGCTGCCGGGAAAGTGGGAGACTCCGCACGCAAGTGGCGTTGCGCCGCAGTGCTTTTCCTCGCGGGAAGCTTCGCCGGCTGCGTCCACTATCGAGCGGCGCCGCTCGACTCGCAGCGCAGCGCCGGTGAATTTGCGGCGCGCCGGCTCGACGATGCGCAATTGCGGGACAGGCTCGCCCCGCTGATGCCGGAAGCTGCGGCGGCGTGGCCGCCGCGCGAATGGAACCGCGCCGAGCTGCTCGCGGTGGCATTGACTCAGAATCCCCAACTCGCGGTGGCTCGGGCACAGGTCGCTGCGGTGCAATCGCATGAAATCTCCGCGGCGCAAGCGCCCAATCCCGATCTGATTCTGCAATCGGAATACGCGCGGCACGACGGCCATCCCTGGCTGTACGGCGTGGCCTTGGATTGGCTGTTGCGCTCCCCCGAGCGCCGCCGCTTGGAGATCGACATGGCGCGTCTCGATACGGGCAATGCGCGCCTGCAGCTGATGGATCGGGCTTGGGCCGTGCGCAGCGCATTGGCGGCGGCGCTGTCCGAGTGGGAGAGCGGACGGCGGCGCCTGGCGTTGCTGGGGTTGCTGGCGGAGGCACAGGATCGCCTGCTCGAACTCGAGCGGCAAAGGGTGGCGGCCGGAGAGGATGCGCCCGCCGAACTCGTATCGGCCGAGCAGGCACGGATCCAGATCGAGCAAAGCCAAGCGGAACTGCGCCAGAGAATAGATGCTGCGCAATCCACCGCCGCGAACGCGCTGGGCCTGCCGCCGCAAGCGCTGGACGGCGTGGTGCTGGCGTGGACGGACTGGGGAGCACCGCCGCCGGTGAACGATGACACTCGCCGCGAGGTGCGCGAGCAGGCGCTCCTGTCGCGCGCCGATCTCGGCATTGCAATCGGCGAGTACGCGGCCGCGGAGGCGAAGCTCGAGCTGTCGATCGCAAGGCAATATCCGCAGTTCGTTCTCTCGCCGGGCTATTACTGGGATCACGGCATTGCCAAGTTTCCGTTCGATGTGGGCTTCACGCTGCCCTTCAACGGCAACAGAGGCGAGATCGCCGAGGCGCGCGCCGGCCGTGAGCTGGCCGGGCAGCGCCTGCTCGCCCTGCAAGCCGACATTTACGGCGACATCGCGGCGGCGGAGCGAGCCGAGCAGATCGCCCGG
>Ga0209624_10001354_pt1 | contig 19384 bp, 15 predicted proteins | sample JacPinW_OM2H0_O1_FD_188565 | JGI IMG/M metagenome (GOLD analysis project Ga0209624, IMG submission 188565) | Forest soil microbial communities from Algoma, Ontario, Canada - Jack Pine, Ontario site 1_JW_OM2H0_O1 (SPAdes) (version 2) | ecosystem: Environmental > Terrestrial > Soil > Boreal...
TGGCAACGCGGATGGCATGTAGAGCAAATCGCCCTCGACCAGCGGCGGCATGAACTCACTCCCCAATTGGATGATCGGAACAACGGTTACCAGCAGCAGCAGCAAGGCCGCGCCAATTGCAGTTTTTGGATGCTTAAGCACCGCGTCAAGGACGGGGCGATAGATAAAAATGAGAAATCGATTGATCGGGTTGCTGCGCTCATCTGGAATCCTGCCACGAATAAAGTAGAACATCAGCACAGGAATCAGCGTCACAGACAGGGCAGCGGCGGCCGCCATTGAATAGGTCTTGGTGAAGGCCAGCGGCCCAAATAGCTTGCCTTCCTGCGCTTCGAGCGTGAACACCGGCACGAAGCTCAACGTGATGACGAGTAAGCTGAAAAAAAGTGCCGGCCCCACTTCTGTGGCGGCTTCGCTGATGAGCCCCGTCTGCTCAAACATCGTCGGCTTGCGACCGGGATTGGCGTGATTCCAGGCCTCAAGGTGCTTGTGCGCGTTCTCGATCATCACGACCGCTGCATCGACCATCGCCCCGATGGCAATGGCGATGCCCCCCAAAGACATGATGTTCGCATTCACTCCCTGCCAGTTCATCACGCTGAAGGCGGCCAGGATGCCGAGCGGCAAGCTGACGATGGCGACAAAGGCGGAGCGGACGTGGAATAGAAATAGAACACAGACTAAGGCTACAACGATGAATTCCTCGATCAGCCGATCCCTCAACGTATCGACGGATTTGTGGATCAGATCCGAGCGGTCGTAGGTCGGTACGATCTCAACGCCTTTGGGAAAACTCGCCTGTAAGCTCGCAATCTTCTTCTTGACCGCATCGATGGTCTGTAACGCATTCTTACCCGCCCGCATGACGATGACACCGCCCACCGCCTCGCCCTGACCATTGAGTTCCGAGATGCCGCGGCGAATTTCAGGCCCGATCTGGATACGAGCGACATCACCGAGCAAAATCGGCGTACCGCCGGCGCCTAAGCCCACCGGCACGGCGCGAAAATCGTCGAGAGTTTTCAGGTACCCGGTGGCGCGCACCGCATATTCAGCCTCACCGAGCTCGATGACCGAACCGCTGGTCTCATTGTTGGAATTGCGGATCGCCTGTTTGACGCGATCGATAGTGACTTTGAGCGCTCGCAGCCGGTCCGGATCGAGCACGATTTGGTACTGTTTGACGAGGCCTCCGACACTCGCCACTTCAGCGACGTCCGGCACGGCCTTGAGTTCGTACTTTAGAAACCAGTCTTGCAGCGCGCGTAGTTGCGAGATGTCGAAGTGGGCACCGTGATCAACGAGCGCGTATTCGTAAATCCAACCCACCCCTGTGCCATCGGGTCCCAAAGACGGTTTCGCTGAGGGCGGCAATCGTCCATTGACTTGATTTAAGTATTCGAGCACACGAGAGCGTGCCCAATAAAGATCTGTCTTATCATCAAAGATGATGTAGACGTAGGAATCGCCGAAGAACGAATAACCGCGCACCGTGCGCGCGCCGGGCACCGACAGCATGGTCGTGGTCAGAGGATACGTGACTTGATCCTCCACCACTTGGGGCACCTGGCCCGGATACTCAGTGCGGATGATGACCTGGGTGTCCGAGAGATCCGGCAAGGCATCTAAAGGCGTCGAGAGCGTCGCGTGCACGCCCCAGACGGCAAGCAGCGCGGTCGCCATCAGCACGAGAAGGCGATTTTGGATTGACCAGCGAATGAGTGCCGCGAGCATGTCAGCGACTCCGGTCCGACGCCTCGCCAGCGCCTGCCAAATTATCGAACGCGCTACGCAGATTGGCTTCCGAATCAATCAAGAACTGTCCCGACGCGACGACGTTTTGTCCGAGGGTGAGACCCTCCAAAATCTGCGAGCGGCCGCTTTGTTCAGCGCCGACGCGCACCGCCGCGGGTCGGAAGTGCGTGGCATCGTCAGCCACTATGACGACGCTGCGAGTACCGGTCCTGATGACCGCTTCGGTGGGCACGGTCAACACATCTTCATGCGTGGTGCCGCGAAGTTGAGCCTTCGCGAACATGCCGGGGCGTAAACGATTGCCCGGATTCTTGACTACGATCCTCGCCTTTAAGGTCCGCGTGGCCTGGGTCAGCTCCGGATACAGATAATCGATCTTGCCGGAGAAATGCTCACCGGGTAGCGCGGGAACTTCGACCTGGATCAAGTCCCCTGACTTTATCCACGCCGCTTGCGCCTCGGGGACTTCGGCGCTGATCCAAACGCTACTTAAGTCAGCGAGCTGAAACAACATCGCGCCGGGTGCGATGGCGGATCCCTGACGCACGCTCAATTCCATCACATAGCCATCAAAGGGCGCGTAATAGTCGACCGTGCGCTCCGCCTGACCGCTCTTCTCGATGCGCGCGATCTGCGCGGCCGATAAACCGAAGAATGCGAGACGCTGTCGTGCAGCCTCGATCAGCCTCGGATCATTGGACTCTCGCGCAATCAGAAACTCCTGCTGGGTCGCGAGCAAGTCGGGTGAATAGATGCCGGCGAGGCGCTGGCCACGATGCACCGCATCGCCCACGGCACGAACGTCGAGCCGCTCGACCCATCCGGACTGGCGGACTTGGATCGCTTCGATACGGTGTTCGTCAACTCCGATGATGCCGACAGCATCCACGACCTGTGCAAAAGTGCCTTTCTCAACTTGCGCAAGGCGGAACCCTAAATTTTGGACGACTCTAGAATCGACCGCGACGCTATCGGACGACGCTCCCGCCTTGTCGAGGTACTTGGGCACCAATTGCATGTCCATGAACGGTGATTTGCCGGGCTTGTCGAAATGCTGCGCAGGGTGCATCGGGTCATACCAATAAGCAGGCGTCATATTGTTCGAAGGGTCTTGCATGGCCATCGGGCCGGCATGACGCAAAACCGTGAAAGCGATGATCGCGGTCACCAAAAGTAACCCAACTACGGCGCTGATTTTGGTGTTGGTTCTTATGGCGCTTCTCCGTTAGACACTTGCGGCGCGCTCCAATAGTCGAGCCTCACTTGAGCGCGCGCCATTTCCACCGCGAGTGCGAGACGCTGCAGTTGGACATCCAAGAGACTTCGACGCGCCAAGAGGATCGCATCAAAGCCACCGCGGCCAGCCTGGTAGGCACTGCGTGCGGCCTCAATACGAGCTTTCGCATCGGGGATGATGGATGCGTCGAATTCCGCTACGCGCTCTTCGAAATGCCGTCGATCCACATAATCCTGACTGAGCTGCGCGTGCAGCTCGCGCAGCACATCGCGCTTGCGCTCTTCACTGGCTCGCGCTTGTTCACGCGCGGCAGCGAGGCCTCGATCCTGGCGATTTTTCGTGAAATACGGCAGCCCCACCTTGAACTGGATGCCGACAAAGTCAGAGAAGTCGCGCCGGTATGCGTAATAGACCTCCACCGAATAGTCCGGTTTGTAGGATTGGCGTGCGAGAGCAATGTCGGTCGCCGAGGCTTCGATTTGCTTGTCTAAATTGCCAATCACCGGATGATGATCGGCGCCTGCCATCAGACCCGGCAGAGGAGTCGAAAATCCGGGCAAGGTGAGCGATTCGGCGATCGGCCGCCCCGCTGCGTCGCCGATCCATCGGCTGAGGCCTGCGCGTGTACGCTGCACGTGATGAAGCCAATCGTGTGCTTTATCCGCGACGAGACCTGAGTCGACTTTTGCGGCAAGCCAATCGGCTTGCGATGCCTTACCGTTGCTGTAGTCTTTTTCAAGCGACCGCACCTGCAGGCTTGCCTCCTCGCCCAGGCGTTGGCTGAGCTTAAGCCCCTGCTCCGCCTCATACACATCGAGCCACGCCAGTGACGCATCCCGCCGTACCATGCGTTGCTCGTTATCGAGCGCTGCGCGGTCGGCATCGGCATCGAGCTGCTTGCGGGCGCCCTGGAGCCGCCGCTTTGAGGCACGTGGAAACTCCTGACTCAACCCGATCGTAAACTCCGTGAAGTTGTCGCGGCTGGTGCTGAATGCCTCTGAAGTATCAATCGGCAGTTCCTTGAGGCCGCCGGCCAACTGCGGATCAGGTAGTTGTCTCGCGACGATCGCCTGCTGCTCTTCCGCTTCGATTTTCGCCTCCCGCCCGGTCAACAACGGTTGATCGATTGCGGCAAGGCGCGCAGCCTGTTGCATCGTCAACGCTTCTGTATCTGTTCCAACCTCATTCGAGGGGCTTGCATACAAGAAAGCGGGTGCTGCAATGGCCACGGCAACGCATAAGCCAACGTAAAAACGAAACATGACTATTCTCCAAAGCTCCCCGGCGGCGTTAAGCGCGCCAATACAAGCGACCCTCAAGAGGGGCGCTCGAAGTGCCGTTGTTTAGACGGACCTTGAGTGCTTTAGAGAATAGGTGGACGGATGAGCGGCGAATCGCCGCGTGAGAAGAAGGCCGCAGTGCCCACTTGCAGTACTGGGGCCGTGCGACTGTGCCAAATCAAGGGCGTTGGTGAGGCACCGACAGCGGCCGTGGCCGCCGATAGACAGGCATCAGAGCAGCAACTCGCCGCGTGAACACCGCTTGGGCAACAAGCTTTGTCAGCGACATTCTGACTTTCGCCAGAAGTTTGGCAATCTGATTGCATGACCGGATTTCCGGCAGCAAAAGCGGCCAAGGATCCTTGCAGACCAATCGCAAGTATCATGGCTAAAGCGATGAGCTGACGCTTCATATAGCTGATTTTAGCACGATCCCTCTCCTCGAGCCTCGGATTACAGTGACGTATCCCACACAAAGCGCTTCTGTGGGATACCGACTAAATAGACCACCCGCCGTCTATGACATGGCATTGTCCAGTCACAAAGGCTGATTCATCCGACGCTAGGTACAGCGCCAATGAAGCGATTTCCTCGGGCCGCCCCAAACGACCCATGGGCTGTCGTGCCGTAAAGGATGCCCACGCAGTCGCATAGTCGCCCGTGGCTCTCAGCCTGTCATGGAGAGATGGTGTATCGACTGTGCCCGGACAAATGGCATTGCAGCGAATTCCCTTCGCGACGAAGTCTGTAGCGACCGACTTGGTAAGCCCGACTACCGCGGCCTTCGTTACGCCATAGACAAAGCGATTTGGCACGCCCTTGATCGATCCAGCCACCGACGACATGTTGATGATCGATCCGCGACCCCGCTCGAGCATTCCCGGCAGCACGGCGCGAATCAGCCGATACATGGAGGTTACGTTGATGTCCATGGAGACATTCCATGCGTCGTGATCACTGTCGAGGATGGTGCCGGCGTGCACGTAGCCGGCGCAGTTGAACAACACGTCTATCGTGCCGACTTCGGATATCGCCGCGGCAATTTCCCGAGGATCCGTGACATCGAGATGACGAGTGCGGCAACCGGAAATATTCTCCAAGAGACCCGCGTTCATGTCGGTGGCCCACACGGCAGCACCCTCCGAGGCGAATAATTCCGCGGTGGCCCGACCGATACCCTGGCCTGCGGCCGTGATGAAGGCGGTTTTTCCGATCAAGCGCTTGCTAGTCATGTGGGATCTCCGGGCACCGGTGCATCGACGTGCAAGAGGCCATCCATTTTAAGATCGTGCCAGAACTCACCGGGAATAGGTTTCCGATAGAGGTCCAGGGTTTGTTCGACGTGGTGCGGGCTGCCGAGACCCGGAATTACGCTGGCCACGACCGGATTCGCCAGCGGAAATTGCAAGGCGGCCGCCGCCAAGGGAATCCGGAAGCGATCGCAGTGCGTCTCGATTCGTCTGACGCGCTCAACGATCTCGGGAGGAGCAATGCCATAGTTATAGTGCGTCTCGCCCAGCCTGGTTCCCGTCGCCAAGATTCCCGAGTTGTAAGGGCCGCCAACGACGATTGAGGTCCGCGATCGAGCGCATGCCGGCAGCAAATCCTTCAGCGAATCTTGTTCGAGTAGGGTGTAGCGACCTGCGAGCAAAATGACATCGAGCTTCGCATATTCCATGGCCTCGAGGCATACCGCGGTTTCGTTAACGCCAAGTCCGAAGGCGCTGATTTCGCCGGATGAGCGCAATTCTTCGAGGGCGCGAAAACCGCCGCCGCTCGTTAGCTGGCGAAAGCTCACTTCGTGCTGGTCGCCGTGCGTCAATCGGCCGATATCATGGACATATAAAATGTCTATTCTTGCCAAGCCCAGCCGCTGCCTGCTGGCCTCCCAGGATGCCATCACGCCATTGAAGCTGTAGTCATAGACTGGTTGGAACGGCATGGGTGAATAGAACCCATGCCGCCTATCCGATCCCTGAATGGTCGAATCAGGTTTCAGGAGCCGGCCCACCTTCGTCGATACGACGATGGATTCATGGCTGCGAACCGCATCGCCCACGCGCCGCTCGCTCAAGCCGAATCCGTAGTAGGGCGCGGTATCGAAATAAGTGATGCCTCGTTGAAGAGCGGCAAGCGCGGTATCCCGGGCGTCGGCGTCGCTCATGACGCCGTATAGATTGCCCAGCGAAGCCGCGCCGAAGCCAAGTTCCGGCACGGACAGCTTCGTCCTGCCGACAGGCCGGGTCGGAAGCCGAATGTTCAAGAGTTGGATTCGCCGACGTGATCGGCAAGCCGGAAAATACAGCGCATCGGCGACCATTTTTCTCCTGGTGCAGGGTCGGGCAGCGCCCGCTGGAATGTGGCCATACAGGCCTCCCATCGCGCGTTCTCGGCGAGCCGAAATTCGGAAGGATCGCGCCGCGGATAGTCGTCGGCCGCATCGATGACCATCAAGAGGCGGTCGCCGCGCTGCCAGATTTCCATGGCGATGACTCCTCGGGCTCGAATGTGATCGATCACCGCGGGCCAGACAGAACCAGGCTCGTGCATATGACAGTACTCTTGGATCAGCGCCGCATCGTCCACCAAGTCGAGCGCTAAACAATGCCTTTGGCTCACGAGGAAGCGTCTCCGCGGATACGATTGACCACGATTGCAAACCCCAAGCAGACGGCAAAGCAAAGCGCCGGCGCGAGCATGCCATGCTGAATGCCGCCGATGCGTTCTGAGAGCAGTCCGGTCAGGGGCGGAATGATGGCGCCGCCGATGATGGACATGATCAAGAAAGAAGAACCCAGACTCGTCTCCTCACCCAGACCCTCGATTCCCAAAGCAAATATAGTGGGAAACATGATCGACATGAAAAAACTGGTGAGCCACAGCGCGCCCACGGCGGTCCATCCCGAAGCCGCCGCGGCGATGAGGCATAGCAGCACGTTCATAGCCGAGTAAAGCGCCAATAGCCGGGAGGGTGCGACGCGGGCCTGGATGAATGCGCCGCTGAATCGGCCAATCATCAACATACCCAGGCTTGCGGACAGCAGAAACGCAGCGGTCCTTTCCGGCAGCTGCGGCAACATGGCCTTGCTGAAATCAATGAAAAAACTCCAAATCGTCACCTGGGCGCCGACACAGAAGAATTGCGCGATGACGGAGAGGCGCACACGCCGGCGCCAAAACACCGCCAGTGCCGAGCGATTTGGCCTTGGTGTTAGCGTTGCGGCGGTCGACTCTCGATCGAGGCGCGGGAACGGTGTGAACCCAACGAGCAACGCCAGCAGCAGGATGGCGATACCGATCGCCACATAAGGCCCCTTGACATTGGCCGCTTCGGCGGTTCGATACAGAGCCATCTGGCCGGCGGTCATGGCGGATAACTGGGTCGGGGTATGTTCGATCCCCGAAAAGATGAACAGTCCGCCGATGATGGGTCCAAAAATGGCGCCTAGTCCGTAGAACGACTGGGACAGATTCAGGCGGGCAGAGGCGGTCGCTGGATGCCCGAGGATCGAGACGTAGGGATTGGCCGCGGTCTCGAGAAAGGCCAACCCAAACGCGATGACATACAGCGCAATCAGGAAAAAGCCGAAGCGTTGGACCTCGGCAGCCGGGTAGAAAAGCAGCGCACCGACAGCGTAGAGAAGAAGCCCAACGATGATGGTCCGTTTGTAGCCGGCACGGCGAATCACCAAGCCGGCAGGAAGTGCGGCACAGAAATAGCCGATATAAAACGCCAGCTGGATGAGGCTCGACTGCGTGCGGGTGAGCGCCAGTGCTTTTTGAAATTGACGGATCAAGACGTCATTGAGTGAGGCCGCGAAAGCCCACGCAAAGAACAGTGTCGTCACAATGGCGAACGCCAACAGATAGCGCCGGTCCACGATTGGCGCGCGCTTTGCGTCGCTCGCGGGCTGTGGGTGTTTGTGATTGCTCAACTCGGTCACCCTTTTAGATTGAGGCCCCATCCTTGCCCTTCGATCATCATACCTATAAAATGAACTTTCACTAGCAAAATATCATAAGAACATCGTGACCTTGCAAAATGCGCCACTTCGCTGTCGTCTTGTTCCGGCGAGCTTAGCGTGTGCCGTCTTGTTGGCAAATATCGGGTCCGCTGCGATCGTTCAAGTCTCCCCAGGCGATGATCTGCATCGGGCCCTCGCAACAGCGCGCGCGCTGCGCGACCACAATCCCGGGCAATCGATTATCCTTGAATTCGCCGCCGGAACTTATCGGCTCTCGGCACCTTTGATTTTAACCGCGCGAGATTCCGGTAGTGAGGCGACCCCCTTGGTATTGCGTGCAGCGCCCGCTGCCAAGGTGATTTTCAGCGGCGGCAGGAGTCTGCGCGGTTTGAGGTGGTCTGTCTGGCGCGACGGGATCTGGCGCACGCGACTCGATGGGCCGTATTTCGATCGTCTATGGCTCGACGGAAGGCTTCTTATCCGCGCACGCTATCCGAACTACGATGCCACGATAATGCCGTTTGGCGGCGTAGCGGCCGATGCAACCAGTGCTGCAAGGGCGCAACGTTGGTCCAATCCAGAAGGTGGCGTCATCCACGCGCTGTCCACCGACCGGTGGGGCTCGATTCAGATTCCCATCGAAGGCAAGCGCCCCGATGGTAGCTTGCGTCTCGGGATGGCGATCGGAATCAACCGAGCCGTCATCCCCAGTGACACCGATCGCTTTGTCGACAATATTCTCGAGGAGCTTGACTCGGCCGACGAATGGTACCTCGATCAGAAGTCCCGCTGGTTGTACTTCAAGCCTGCGCAAGGCGAGCCTCCCGCGCGCAGCGGCTTCGTCGCCGGCCGGCTGGAATCTCTCATTGAATTTCGCGGTTCGCGTGCGGCCCGCGTACACGATGTCACGGTGTCGGGATTGGAATTTCGGGAGACCGCGACCACTTTTCTGAAAACTGACGAGCCCTTGCTGAGGTCCGATTGGAAGTTCTTCCGCGGCGGCGCCATCTTGACTGAGAATGCGCAACGGATCGTGATCAGCAACAGCCGATTTGAAGCGCTCGGCGGCAATGCGATCGTTGTCAGTGGCCACAATCGCAACATCGCCATACGAGGCAACGAAATCCACGACATTGGCGCCAGCGGGATCGCATTCGTGGGGCGGCCTGAAGCTGTGCGCTCCGCACTATTCGAATATCAACAATCCCAGCCGACGGCGGGAATAGACCGCGCTCAGGGCCCGCGGAGCGATGCCTTTCCTGCCGACAGCATCGCCGAGGACAATTTGATTTATGCGATCGGAGCGATCGAGAAGCAGTCGGCCGGAATAGAAATCTCGATGGCGGCCCGGATTACGGTGCGTCACAACAGCATTTATCACGTGCCCCGCGCCGGCATCAACATCGGGGACGGGACTTGGGGCGGCCATGTAATTGCCGACAATGATGTTTTCGACACTGTCCTTGAAACAGGAGATCACGGCTCCTTCAATAGCTGGGGCAGAGATCGTTATTGGAGCGCCGATCGCGAGGAAATGAACCGGCGGGTCGCCGCAGACCCATCGCTTGTCGCGCTGGACGCGATCACTGCCACTGTCATTCGCCATAACCGCATGCGATGCGACCATGGTTGGGATATCGATCTCGACGACGGGTCGAGCAACTATCTCATTGAGGACAATCTCTTGTTGGCAGGAGGAATCAAGCTGCGAGAAGGGTTCAATCGCATCGTTCGCAACAACATTGTGGTCAACAACACCTTGCATCCCCATGTCTGGTTCGCGAACAGCGCAGATGTGTTCGAGCACAATATCGTGATGACCGGATATCAGCCAATTCTCGTGAAAGACTGGGGAAAGTCCGTTGATTTCAATCTCTTCCCCACAGCCGCCGCGCTCGAGCGCGCACAAGGGAGGGGAACCGATGCCCACTCAGTTGCAGGCTCCGCACGCTTCATCGATCCTCGAGAGGGCAATTTCGCCGTGGCCGCCGATTCGCGTGCTCTATCGATCGGTTTTCGCAATTTTTCAATGGATGACTTCGGTGTGGTGAGTCCGCTGCTGAAGACACGCGCGCAACGCCCGGTGATGCCCGAGCCTTTCGTTGACGAGGGGAGCGGTCCGGAAGCGCCGCGGGAACTGCTGGGAATGACGATCAAATCCATCGAAACGCTCGGCGAGCAGTCTGCGACGGGGCTGCCCAGCGCGAAAGGCGTGCTGGTGCTGGGCGTCGCACAGGATAGTCCGGCAGATCGCGCGGGCCTTCGGTCCGGCGACGTGGTACTTCGCATTGTAGACGGCGAATATGGAGATTCGGATCCTACGAATACCGCCGCTGAACTGGTCGCAGCGCATGCGGGTCGACGTTGGCGCGGTGAATTGGTATTCGAGATCTGGCGCCAACAGAAAAAGTCGACCGTGAGAGTCCATCTTCCGTAACACTCATCCATCAAATAGCGCTTGACATTTTTACTGGTAGAAGCAAAATGCACCAGTGAATTTACCGGGATGGCCGCCGATCTGGCTCGGCAGCAGATGACCGATCGACCGTAGAGCCGAAAATAATCATTCAAGTCCTGCGGATCGCGACAGACCGCAGGAAACGGGGGAATCATGAAAACGCTAGATTTATCGCGGTTTGCCGCTGTGCTGTGCCTGGGCGCATGGAGCTTTGCGGTTATTGCTGAACCGAATACGGCGGCGCCTACAGCGGCGGGCGCAAATACCACGGATGAACTTCAGGAAATCGTCGTCACTGGTTTTCGTGAAAGCTTGGTCACGGCCGTCGAGGATAAGCGTCACGCGGTAGCGATCGTCGATACGATTGCCGCGGAAGATATCGGCAAATTCCCTGAACAGAATTTGGCGGAATCTCTGCAAAGAATCACCGGCGTGCAGATTCAGCGCAGCGCCGGGGAGGGCCAGTTCGTCAGTATTCGCGGACTTGATCCCAAATTCACTCAGGTGGACCTCGATGGTCGTGAGCTGCCGACGCCAACCGGGACAAGGACGTTCGATTTCACGATTTTCTCCTCGGATTTCGTCAATGCGATCGATGTGTACAAGAGTCCGACGCCGGATCTGATCGAGGGCGGTTTGGCGGGCGTTGCCAACGTTCGCACCATCGATCCGGCGACCGTGAAAGATCGGCAGCTGGTGCTGGTCGCCAAGGGCGCGGACGATCTTAACTCGCATACGATCGATCCGCGTTTCACCGCCCTTTACGCGGACAAGCTCCTCGATGGACGGCTGGGCGTCGTTCTCGGCGCCGACTACAGCAAACGTAGTTTCGAGAATTTTCAATACCAGGCCTTCGGCTTGCAACCGTATATCGCGCAGCCCGCGGGGCCATTCACGGTCAGCGGACTATTCGACAACGCTCAGACCTTCAACATCATACCGGGCGACCGCGAGCGCGCCACCTATCTTGGATCCCTCAATTTCGCGGTGACCGATAATTTCAAGCTCTATGGAGAGGCGTTGTATTCCAAGTTCACCAATGATGACGTCGCGGTGACAGACGCTTATCGCCAGACAAACCTGGCGGCGCCCCCTGTAGGCGGCATCATCTCTGCAACGCCTTCGCCGTCCACCCCCTCGACAATCTTGACGACGCTCGACGCGAGTGGCATCGACTATCGCAACAACGGACGTACCAACGATTATACGAATACGCTCGAGTCCTTCGCCGTCGGTGCGACCCTGGATGAGGGACCATTGAGCTTTCGGCTGGACGCCTCAACCGCGCTGGCGAAAGAAGTTGCTTCAACTCTCGCGCTCGAGGCCATCGGCCGCATCAACGCGACTTCCACGATCAGCTCGCTGCCGGCGGTGATCACCAACGATCCAGGCCAGAATCCGTTGAACCCGAACTTGTTCAACGCGCTCGGCGTCAATGGCGAATACAACCAGCCCACCACCGACAAAATCGAGGCTGTTAAGCTCGATGGCACCTGGCATATCGACAATGGTGTCGTTGACCAAGTGAAGTTCGGTGTGCGGTATGCGCAGGAGGTCAATACCGCGGCGTCACAAGCGCTGAATGTGAGCGCGCAAACGCTGGCGGCATTATTGGGCACACCGTACAGCGCAACGATTGAAGGCGGCTCGTTCAGCTCGGCACCGTACATGAGTCAGTACAGTGCCAACTTTTTCGGCCAGCGACTCACGTATCTGTCGGCCAATATCAGCACCCTGCTTGCCAAAGTGCCGCTGTCCGCGTTACTTGCATCGACACCGTTGACCGAGAATCTGGCGTCGACCTTCTCCGTCAAAGAAGACAGCTATGCGGGATATGCGCGGATGGATTTTCGCGTGCCGAATTCCGGTCTGACCGGCAATATAGGCTTTCGCATGGTCAGCACGAAGCAATCTTCGTCCGGATATTCGCCTGACTTGAGTGACATCACGTTTAACCAGCAAGGCGCACAAACGCTGATTCCTAACGTTACGCCGGTGTCTGTGGGGCAGAGCTACAATAATTTCCTGCCGAATCTGAACCTGACCTACACTTTTGCGCCGGATTTGCTATTGCGTTTTGCCGCCGCGAAAACCATGACACGGTCGGATCTGTCGCAACTGGCGCCCAATACGACGGTTAATGCCAACGTCAAAAGCATCAGCGAGGGTAATCCGAACTTGACGCCATACACGGCGACCCAATTCGATCTTTCGTTGGAATGGTATCTGAACAAGGGTGGCTTGCTCTCGACCGCGGTGTTTTATAAGGATGTGAAGAATTTCATTCAAAACGGATCGTCCTCAGAGACCTTAAACGTCACTTCCGTGCAGGGCGGCACGGTTCCCATCACCTTCAGCGTGCTCGAGCCAGAAAATGGCGGGAAATCCAACCTTAAAGGCGTTGAGATAGGTTACCAGCAGGCATTTACCTTCCTGCCGGCGCCGTTCGACAATTTTGGCGCAGTGCTCAATTACACCTATGTCGACGCTTCGGATCTGGTGGTGACACAAGGCTCGCCGGCGGTGCCATTGTCCGGCGTGTCGAAAGACACGTACAACCTCATTGGGTTCTACGAGACATCGCGATTCGGGGTGCGGGTGGCTTACAATTACCGCAGTGGCTATGTTGTCGATCCGCTCAGCTACTTCGGCGACGGCGACTTTAGAAAGTCATATGGTCAACTTGATCTCTCGGCGACCTACCATGTGCTCTCCAACTTCGACCTGACGTTCGAGGCTTTGAACATCACCAACAACGCGCTGATCGATGTCGACAAGTACAACATCAACCGAGGTTACGAAACTGATGGCACGACCGTGTTGCTCGGGGCCCGATACCGGTTTCACTAGCGGGCAGCGATGTTCAAAAAGCGGTGCCGGTCGGTGTGCGACCGGTAACCGTTCACCATTCAAACGCTGTGTTTCCGAAAAGCCGCAAAAATGAACCGGATCGATGCTCACCAACATTATTGGTCCCTGCGGCGCGGTGACTACGCCTGGTTAACGCCGAGCGAAGGCGGCCTCTACAGAGATTTCGCGCCGGACGACTTGTCGCCGGAACTGGTCAAGTGCGCGGTCCATGCAACCGTCCTGGTCCAGGCGGCGCCGACCGAGGGTGAATCGCGCTTTTTATTGGATCTTGCCCGCCGGCATCCATCCATTGCCGGCGTTGTCGGCTGGACGGACTTTGAAGCGAGTGATGTGGCCGAGCGAGTCAGCGGCCTCGTTCGGGACGGCCAAGGCATGCTCAAAGGGCTGCGACCGATGATCCAAGATATCAGCGATCCTGATTGGTTGGACCGCGGTTCGCTCGATGCAGCATTTGATGCGATGATTGGAAACGATCTCGTGTTCGACGCACTCGTGATGCCGAAACATCTGGGCGCGCTCGAGAGACGCTTGCGGCGGCATCCGCAGCTTCGGGCGGTGATCGATCATGCCGGCAAGCCCGATATCGCCGGCGGCAAGCTTGAGCCTTGGGCCGGGCTGCTCGAGCAGCTCGCGCGCAGCACCAAGGTGCACTGCAAACTGTCGGGCTTGCTTACGCAAGCGAAGCCGGGCGCGGGGGCTGCCGGGCTCGATGTATTCGTTGCCCGTATCTTCTCTTGCTTTGGCGCTGAACGAGTTATGTGGGGAAGCGACTGGCCGGTGGTGACGTTGCGGGCAACGTATCAAGAGTGGCTGGAGATGTCGCTGGAATTGGTGCGCCGACACGCACCAGAAGGCGAAGACATTGTGTTCGGGGCGAATGCCGTGCGCTTCTACCAGCTTGACGCGGACCCAGCATGAGTATCATTACTTCTCTCGAAACACATGACATCCGATTTCCGACGTCCGAACAACTGGACGGGTCAGATGCCATGAATCCCGATCCAGATTACTCGGCTTCCTATGTGGTTTTGCATACCAATGACGCGAGTGGATTGTCCGGACATGGTTTCGTCTTTACGATAGGGCGCGGAAACGAGGTGCAAACGGCGGCCTGCGCCGCCTTGAGCCACCTGGTCGTCGGGCGAGACGTCAACGAGGTCGTAGGCGATCTCGGCTCATTCGCGCGCACTTTGACAAACGACTCGCAACTTCGCTGGCTCGGTCCTGAAAAAGGCGTCATGCATATGGCCATCGGCGCCGTGGTGAATGCGGCGTGGGATATGGCCGGCCGCCGTGCCGGAAAGCCGGTGTGGCAACTCATCGCCGACATGACTCCGGAACAGATCGTAGAGTTGATCGACTTCCGATACATCAGCGATGCCCTCACGCCGGCGGAAGCGTTGACGATCTTACGCGCCGCCCAACCTGGCAAAGCCGATCGGATGGCGATCCTGCGCTCGAATGGCTATCCGGCTTACACGACCTCCCCGGGTTGGTTGGGCTACACCGACGACAAGCTCGCGCGACTTGCGGCGCAGGCGGTCCACGATGGTTTTCGTACCATCAAGCTCAAGGTCGGTCTGAACCTGGACGACGACATCCGCCGTTGCCGAATAGCACGTCAAGTGATCGGTTCCAACATTGCCCTGGCCGTTGATGCGAATCAGCGGTGGGATGTGGACGCTGCCATCGCGTGGCTGAAGGAACTCGCCCCCTTCAATCTGGCGTGGGTGGAAGAACCTACGAGCCCGGACGATGTCTTGGGACACGCCGCGATCCGCCGTGCAATCGCGCCGATACCAATTTCCACGGGAGAGCACACTCAGAATCGGGTTGTGTTCAAACAACTGTTCCAGGCACAGGCCATCGATTTGATCCAGATCGACGCGGCGCGGGTCGGCGGCGTCAACGAAAACCTGGCCATCTTGTTGATGGCTGCTAAATTCGGCGTTCCGGTCTATCCGCATGCCGGAGGCGTGGGGTTGTGCGAGTTGGTGCAGCATCTTGCGATGGCCGACTTCATTGCCATCAGCGGCTCGATGGGGGATCGAGCGATCGAGTTCGTGGATCATCTACACGAGCATTTCCTGGACCCGGTTCGCATTCAAAACGGTCGCTATCTGGCGCCCACCAAGCCCGGCTTTTCCGCCGAAATGTCGCGGGAGTCCTTGGTTCGCTTCGAGTTTCCGGACGGCCCCGAATGGAAAAATATCTAGGCCTCATGACGCTCCATGAAGGCCGGGTTTCAGTCACGGCTACATTTTGGCGCTTCTTTTACTGGCAAAATGTGTTGCCATTGGACATCATTGGCTCATGGCAGACTCAATAGATTCGAAGTATCGGGCTCCGGCGCTTGAAAAGGGATTGGCCGTACTCGAATTGTTGGCTGGAGCGCGGGAACCCATGTCCCTCAACGCCATTTCCCGTCAGCTCAAAAGATCGGTCAGCGAACTCTTTCGAATGATCCAGGTTTTGGAGTTTCGCGGATACCTTGAGGTATCCAACTCGGGCGAAGGGTATGTCTTGAGCAACAAATTGTTTGCGCTCGGCATGGCGAGGGCGCCTACCAAAGATTTGCTCGATGTTGCCTTACCCGTGATGCACCGTCTTACCGCCAAGGTTGGGCAGTCGTGTCACTTGGTTGTTGCCTCAGGCGATCAGATGGTTGTGGTTGCCCGAGTGGAGGCACCCGGAGATCTTGGTTTTTCGGTACGAATCGGTTACCGCCGCGCGTTGATTGCCTCAACATCCGGCCTCGTGCTCTATGCGTTCCAAGTCGATCTTGTGCGCGCGGAGTGGAAGTCACGTCTATCGGCAAGTGTCGCCAAACATGACTGGGTCAAATTCGAAAGATCCGGTCATGCCGCTCGCAAAGCTGGGTTCGTGAAGATGGCAAGTCACGCGGTGCAGGGCGTCATTGACCTCTCTGCGCCGATCTACCAGTCGGGAGGCGTTGTGGCGGCGCTGACCTCGCCCTACGTAAAGACTTCGCGCTCGCTGTCGGAAGAAGAAACGGTGGCCATGATCGTGCTCGCAGCGAAGGAGATTTCGGAGGAACTTAGCCTCGGGAATCGTCCACTCGACTCGGCCTAATTTTTTGGCGAAGAATTCGCCGGCTTTCGCCCACCTCAATGACGGGAAATCAATGCGATTTGAACACGCGATAGCGCGCCTTCCCGCTCAAACGTTCTCAGGTGGTTTGACCTCTTCCGGTGAGGGCGCGCCCTCTTTTGAGAAGGCGCTTGATCAGCATGGACGATATTGTGACGCGCTGCGTGCATGTGGGCTGACGGTCGATATATTGGCGGCCGCTCCAGAGTATCCCGATAGCACGTTTGTGGAAGATACGGCGATTCTAACGGCGCGGCTGGCAATCATTATGCGACCCGGCGCACCGACTCGCCTGGGTGAAATCCAGCTGATCAAAGATGCGGTTCTTGCATACCGCACCGAAGGTACGCAAATTGAAGAACCCGGATCGATGGATGGAGGAGATGTCTGTCAGGCCGATGAGCACTTCTTCATCGGTATTTCTGCGCGCACCAACAGCGAAGGCGCGCGTCAACTCAGTGCCATTCTGCACGCGCATGGCTATACAAGTTCAACCATAGACATACGTGGGCAAAGCCGGCTCCTGCATCTTAAATCCGGCATTGCATATCTGGGAGGCAAACGGCTTATCGTCGCCGCCGAATTGAGCGCGTTATCCGCATTCCAAACATATGAATTGATTGAGGTGCCCTCCGCTGAGTTGTATGCGGCTAATTGCATCCACATCAATGACCATGTGTTGATTCCGGAGGGGTATCCTAAAACAGCCAATGCACTGAAGAGCTTGGGCTATGCAACGCTTGCCCTCGATGTTTCCGAATTTCGTAAAATGGATGGTGGCCTTAGCTGCTTATCGCTGCGCTTTTGAGATCAGATGGTGCCGACATGAATCGGCGCTATTTTGCGATGCCCAGTTGCGCCAGTTTCCTCATCGCGGCATAACCATCCCGGTTTGGGTGCACGCCATCATTGGAGAGTTCCGCCTTGAAGCCGCCTTGGGTATCGGTCAGGACAGCGTAATAGTCGACAAAGCGAATATGGGATTTCTGCGCATAGCTTTGCAGCCAGCTGTTCAACTCTTTGATGGTTGCCGCCGGCTTGAAGCCTGGTTTCCACGAAAACGAGCTGGCAGGAAGAATGGACGCCAGCGCTACTTGAATATGATGAGCGCGCGCTAGAGTCACCATCGCGATGATATTGTTTTTAAAGTCCTGTTCGGTCGTCGGGCCCGTATTGCCGGCAATATCATTCGTCCCAGCCATGATGTGCACGACCTGCGGCCGCAATTCAATGACGTCCTGAAAGAATCGCAGCAGCATCTGCGGGGAGGTTTGACCACTGATGCCCCGACCGATCACCCCATCGGTAAACAGTTTCGGGTCACCTAGTACCCAGCTCTCGGTGATGGAATCACCCATGAAAACGGCCTTGGTTGGCGTGGTCAAACCCGCGTTGGCGCGACGGTATTTGCACAAATTTGGCCAATCAGTCTTCGCGCGCTCCTCGCTGGCCTTGAAATACGCCTGCATCGGTGGTTTAGACGAAAGCTGCGCAAAACTCGTCGGTGGACCCGGGTTCAGTGCAGCTTCAGTCGCGTGTACCAGGTCCTCAGGAAGTGGAATAGGGGGCAGACATGGGTCAGATACCATCGCCGTGGCAGCTGTAGTGTCGGTTTCCGCGGGAAGCGCCTGGACGGCGCTCGGGGCCGACATCAGCGCCGATAGGAATGCCAATGCGAGTTGCTGTTTCATGTGAACCGCCTGTTCAAGTTGTTTCGAGCACCAATACCGTCGCAATCGGGTCAGTTGCTTGGCCCGGCAATTCAATGTCGACACCCGACGCGTGCTTCGTGATCTTCAGCGGCTTCCTCGAAGCATCAGCGAGCAGAAATGCACCTGTAACGTTGCGAGGTACGTGGTCGAGGTGGAAAGTTGCGCCGGGCCAGGTGAAGAGTTCAATGTAAATGCGATTGGCGGCGGTTGTGGAACGCCAATTCCACGTTGGTACAAACGTTGGTTTGCCCTCCTTGTCCTTTTTGGTGGCGCTGAAGCGGCCGGCCTCGGGACCAAACAGGGTGGCGCTGGTTCCGTAGATGGCCTCGCCGTTGCGGGCCAACCAGTTGCCGATCTGATGAAGACGCTCGATCTCCTCGGGAGGAACATTGCCCTTGGAGTCGGGCCCAATATTCAACAGATAGTTGCCGCCCTTGCTGGCAATGTCGATGAGATTACGCAGCAATATCTCGGTGGACTTGAAGTCATGGTCGTATGACTTGAATCCCCACGTGCGATTCATGGTCATACACGCCTCCCAATCGCGTCCCGGATAGCCCTTCGCCGGAATGAATTGCTCGGGCGTGTCGGTATCTCCCTTATAACCGCCGCCAAGGCGGTTGTTCCAGATGAGCTTCGGGTGTTGATTGAGAAGCGTAACGATTTCGCCGGCGAGCGCGGGCGTCATATCAGCCGTCGGCGTGTCGAACCAGATGACTGCGGGGAAATCCCCATAGTTGGAGAGTAGTTCCTTGAGCTGAGGTATGGCCTTGCCGTGCAGGTAGGTTGCGAAGTCGCCATCCTGCGCCGCATCCCAGTGATGACTTGGCGAAGCATGATTGCCCGTCAAGTACGCCGCGCCGCCGGGAGCCGTCCAGTCCTGGTCTTGCGAATAATAGAAGCCGAGTTTGATACCCTGAGCGTTACACTCCGCCGCGAGCTCGCGAATTGGGTCACGATGGAAGGGAGTGGAGGCCACAATGTTGAAGGCATCT
>Ga0209624_10001355_pt1 | contig 19380 bp, 18 predicted proteins | sample JacPinW_OM2H0_O1_FD_188565 | JGI IMG/M metagenome (GOLD analysis project Ga0209624, IMG submission 188565) | Forest soil microbial communities from Algoma, Ontario, Canada - Jack Pine, Ontario site 1_JW_OM2H0_O1 (SPAdes) (version 2) | ecosystem: Environmental > Terrestrial > Soil > Boreal...
CCGGCGCGCGCTCGGGCAATGGACGCTGTCGATCCCAAGCAGCGCGACGCCGCGCAGGATGAACGGGGCGACCGAGGCGGGCAGGTCCATGCCGCCCGCAAGACCGCAGGCGGCGACCGCGCCGCCGTAGCGGGTCTGCGCGAGGACATTGGCGAGCGTCGTCGAGCCGACGCTGTCGACCGCCGCCGCCCATTGCTCCTTGCCGAGCGGCTTGCCCGGCGCGCTCAGCGTCGCCCGGTCGATGATCTCATCCGCCCCGAGCGTCTTGAGATAGGCGGCTTCGCTCGCGCGTCCCGTCGAGGCGATGACCCGCCAGCCCTTGTCGGCGAGGAGCGAGATCGCCATTGACCCGACGCCGCCGGCCGCGCCGGTCACCAGCGCCGCGCCTGCGGACGGCGCGACATCATGGCGCTCGATCGCCATCAGCGCCAGCATGGCGGTGAAGCCGGCAGTGCCGATCGCCATCGCTTGCGCCCGGGTCAGTCCGGTCGGCAGCTTGGCCAGCCAGTCGCCGTTCACCCGCGCCCTCTCGGCATAGCCGCCGAAATGGGTCTCGCTGAGGCCATATCCAGTGAGCACGACCTCGTCGCCGGGAGCAAAGTCCGACCGGCGCGAACTCTCGACGATTCCGGCGAGATCGACGCCGAGCACCATGGGAAAACGGCGGATGACCGGCGATTTGCCGCTGAGCGTGAGCCCATCCTTGTAATTGACGGTCGAGTGAGTCACGCGGATTGTGACGTCGCCGTCCATGAGCTCGGACTCGTCCATGTCGACAAACTGGACGACCTGCCCCGCGTCGGTCTTGTCGGCTCGAATGGCGCGAAAGGTCATGGCCTGCCCTTGAGTTGGCGAGTGTACAAGCGAAGTCTATGGGGGGGATTCCGGGCCGGTCAAATGGCTCGGCCGGAGGATGGTTGAGGAGGGAAAGCCGCCGATGCCCGATCGAGAGAAGCCCGCGCGGGTCTTAACCGCGTTCAAGGGGGCTGACGGATTGATGCGATGCCCGTGGTCGGGCGTCGATCCGCACTACGTCGCCTATCATGACGAGGAATGGGGCGTCCCCGAATACGACGACCAGGCGATGTTCGAGAAGCTTGTTCTTGACGGCTTCCAGGCCGGGCTCTCCTGGATCACCATCCTGCGCAAGCGCCCGGCCTTCCGCAACGCGTTCGACGGCTTCGACCCGAAGAAGATTGCCCGCTGGAGCGACAAGAAAAAGGAGGCGCTGATGCAGGACGCGGGCATCGTCCGCAACCGCGCCAAGATCGAGGCGACGGTGGCGCTGGCGCGGATTGTTCTCGACTTTGCCGACAAGGGCGGCTTCGCCCGCCATTTGTGGAGCTTCGTCGATGGACGCCCGATCGATCACGCGCGCCGCAGCCTGAAGGAGGTGCCGGTCGATAGCGAGGCCTCGCGCGCCATCGCTAAGGATTTGCGGGCGCGTGGCGGCAACTTCGTCGGGCCGACCATCGTCTACGCCTTCATGCAGGCGACGGGCATGGTCAACGATCATCTCGTCGATTGCTGCCGTCACGAGGCCTGCCGGGCGCTGGCGCGCGAACTCCGCCCATGAGCGACAGCGCGCCGCGTCGCGCCTGGCAGCGGATGTTGTCGGGACGCCGGCTTGACCTCATCGATCCGTCGCCGCTCGACGTCGAGATCGCGGACATCGCGCATGGTCTCGCGCGTGTGGCTCGCTGGAACGGTCAGACGAAGGGACCCGAAATCTTCTCCGTCGCGCAACATTCGCTTCTGGTGGAGGCTCTGTTCGCGGCGGGGGAAGCTCTCTCGTCCCGCAAGGCGCGGCTGGCGGCGCTGCTGCATGACGCCCCCGAATATGTGATCGGCGACATGATCTCGCCATTCAAGGCGGCGGTCGGCGGCGATTACAAGGTGGTCGAGGCGCGCCTCAAGCGTGCAGTCCTCATCCGCTTCGGCTTACCCGCCGAACCACCGGATGATCTCGAGCGCCGCATCAAAATCGCCGACCGCGCCTCAGCCTATATCGAGGCGACCGCGCTTGCCGGCTTCTCGGTTGCGGAGGCGCGCAAACTGTTCGGTGAGCCCGACCTTCCGATGCATGACTTCGCTCGCTACCTCGAGCCGGCCCGGCCGGCCGATGTAGAAGCGCGATTTCTCGGGCGTTTCGCGGAACTCGACGCTGAGGCCGCCACAACCTTATAACGGTGCCGCCGTAGGAACCGCTTCATGCCTCGACTTCATGTCTGTTCGCTTGCTCTGATCGCCGAAACCGTGTCCAAGACCGGCGCTCGCTCGCTCGTCACTCTGCTAAGTCCGGGCACAGAGGTCGAGCGGCCGACGGGGATTGCGCCTGAGCGCCATCTTTATCTGGCCGTCTCCGATATCGTCGAGCCGATGCCGGGTCACGTGCTGCCGGACCCCGCCCATCTCAATGACCTCTGGGCGTTTGTCCACGCCTGGGATCGCGCGTCGCCACTGCTGATTCATTGTTTCGCCGGCGTCAGCCGTTCCACGGCAGCCGCCTATATCGCAGCTTGCGCGCTGGCGCCTGAGCGCGACGAGTTCACGATTGCACGCGCGCTGCGCGCAGCTTCCCCGACAGCTTCGCCCAACGCCCGTTTTGTGGCGCTGGCTGACGACGCGCTGGGACGGAGCGGGCGGATGAACGCAGCGATCGCCAAGATCGGACGGGGCCAGGAATGCTCCGAGGGAGAGCCGTTCACCCTGGAGCTGAACTGACGGTCCTCGGCTGCTTCAGTTCTTGACCGCCTTGGCCATCGCCTCCTGCTCGGGTTGCGTCGGCCCGCCGAAGAATGCGGGGTCATTGTCCTTGCCGCCCAGCGCCCCATACGCATGCTCGCCGGCGGCGTCGAACAGCACGACGAATTTGTGCTCCCCGCACTCCGACGGTTTGCAGACAAACGATATCTCGTATTGCTTGCCGTCGATGGTGAGATTCGTCATCTGGCCGGCGACGCCATCGAAGTTCCGGTTGAACTGCACGAGCCAGTCGGGAGTCGGCTGCACGAGCTTCATCAGTTTCTCCCATGAGGCGTGATAGGGCGTCTTGCCGTGCAGCGCATCGAACAGAAACGCCGTCTCCATCTCTGCGGCGCTTGCTGCGCCAGTGAGAACCAGGAGAGCGAGAGAAAGACTTAGGCGCATTTTTGACAGGGACCGCGTGCTATTGAACAATGGAGCAGGACCAGACACGCCACCTAGAACGCCTTGAACGTGATTATGGTGCGCGTGTCGGCGATCCCTGGAATTATCTGTACCTTGTGGCCAATGAAGTGGCCGATATCGACATCCGATTCCACGTAAAATTTGGCCAGAATGTCGTAATCACCGGCGATGGAATAGATTTCGGAGGCAATTTCCGCTTCCGCCAGCGCGCTGGCGACCTGGTAGGTGCGCCCGAGCGCGCATTTGATTTGGACGAAGAAGGTCTGCATCCGGTCACGGCCCTTGTTTGCCGCTCTCTTCTGCAACAACTTCGATGTCGCGGTCCATCCCTGTCTGAACCTGGAACGTCGATTGAAAGACCTTGGATTCGTGGCGTGCGATGACGACGTACTCGCCCTCGGCGAGTACGAGTGAGGGAAAAGCGCCGACCAGCTCGCGGATGACGTCGCCGCCCGGAGTGAGCACCGTAAAGGTCGTATTAGCAAGCGCCTCGGCCCCAGCCTTATTGACAAGCTTGAGCGTGAGCGTCGCGCAGCGATGGCGAATCGTGACGTCGATCCGCTTGCCGGAGACGACTTTGATGTCGGCGTTGACCATCGAATTCGAGGGGGTCGCCGCAGGCGGCGCGAGCACTGCTGATCTTGCGGAATTGCCGGCGGCGCTCACCCCCGAGTGGGCGCCGACAGTGTCGAGATAGGTCGAGACGATATGATAGGAGCCTTCCGGCAGTCCAATGATATCGCCTGCTTTCCCCTGCGCGTAAACCAGCTTGCCAAGCGGGTTGCGGTTCTGGGGCACATAGATCGCAAGCGACAATTTGGACGGGTCGATCGGCGCGTCGGCCAGGGTGCCTTCGATCCGGAGCACGCCCGCCGAAAGAGTTATTCTTTCGGAGCGAACTTCTGCGCCAAGCGTCACGCGTTTGGCCGCGCTGGCGAGCCCGAAAGCGACATGAACGACATAGTCGCCGGGCGGTATGGTCAGAGTGGGCTGGGCCAGACCGGATTCAACGATCAGGGGATGCGAGCCGTCCGGATCGGCTTGCGCGCCGAACACCCGCCAGCGCAGACCGCCCATCAACGACGCGCCGCCACCGCTGAGAACTGCGGAAAGGCTGAGTGTCGCCTGGGCGGGTTCGCTCGCCGGCGTCTCCGCGCCGACTGGCGCGACCAACGCCATCAGCGCGACCAGAGTCGCCAGAATTCGCCATACCGCTGTCAATCCGCCTCGCGTAGCCGAAAATTGAAGCCGATGCTTCGCCGCGCTAGCGCGCTCGTGACGCCACATTGAGGCGGATCGAAGGCGGTTTACACCTGTCGGGTTTTCAGCCAAGGAGCAGGCCTTCTTTTAAGAACAAAGGCCGATGAACGAAACGATCGAGATCCTCAAACGCCGCCGATCGGTTCCACCGCCGATGATGACCGGGCCGGCTCCGAGTGCTGACGAACTCGCCACGATCCTCACTGTCGCCTCGCGCGTGCCGGATCACGGCAAGCTCGCGCCCTGGCGGTTCATGGTCTTTGCGGGGCGGGCGCGCGACCACGCAAGCCGGCTTGCGCTCGAGATCCGTCTCGCCGACAGTCCCAACTTGGACGAGGCTGCCCGCGCCGAGGAGTCGCGCCGCTTCGTACGCGCGCCGATGGTCGTTGTGGTCATATCCCGCGCCGCCCCGCACCCCAAGATTCCCGAATGGGAGCAGGTTTTGTCCGCGGGCGCGGTGTGCATGAACATGATTGTCGCCGCCCGCGCGCTGGGTTTCTCGGCGACCTGGCTCACCGAGTGGATGGCCTATGACGGTCGATTTCGCGCCGCGATCGGCCTAGCCGAGCATGAGCGCATCGCCGGCTTCCTTCATATTGGCCGGACGAGGGCGGCGATCGAGGATCGTCCGCGCCCGTCACTGGCCGAGATTGTGACCAACTTTCCCGAGTGAAACCCGAGGCAATGTTCTACGCGATTGCAGAGCGCGAGCGGAGGATGTCGCGTCCGATCGGATGGGTCTCGATGTGGGCGCTCGACCCGGCGATCGATCTCGCCCTCGCGTCTCCCCCGCGATTCTCGTCACCCGACGCCCAGGGCGGGCGCAGAATCATGGACAGTGAAGCAGGACGTTGAGCCGAAGGTGGGTTGTCGTTAGGCTTGGCCGTTCGCAAGCCGCATTTGGGAGGCGGAGACAGATGTCAGCGACGACCATCACTCGCGATTACAGTCTTGTGGGCCCGGAGGCCGATAAGGCCGTCGCTGCCGGACTCGCTTCGGCCCGGTGGTACACGCCGCCGATATCTCGGGCCGAGCTCAAGGAGCTCATGCGGCGCGACGACGGGCCGGCGATCCGCGACACGCTCATCTGGTTTGCCGCGTTCATCGTATCAGGCGGCCTCGGCTACTATTTTTGGGGCACGTGGGCCGCGGTTCCCTTCTTTATCGTTTACGCTGTGCTTTACGGCTCCTCGACCGACAGCCGCTGGCACGAGTGCGGCCATCGCACCGCGTTCAAGACGCAATGGATGAACGATGCGGTCTATCAGATCGCCTGCTTCATGATCATGCGCGAGCCAGAGATCTGGCGCTGGAGTCACACGCGCCACCACACGGATACGATCATCGTCGGGCGCGACCCCGAGATCATCACGCCGCGTCCGCCGGACGTTCTGTCTCTCGCGCTCAACGTCTTCGCGCTCAAAAGCGCCTTCTCCTTCTTTCAGAAGGTCTTTCTGCACGCGAGGGGTCGGCTCACGGAGGAAGAGGCGACCTTCGTGCCCGAGAGCGAGCGGTCGAAGGTGTATTTTGTCGCTCGGATTTACCTCGCCATTTACGCCCTCGTCCTCGTCGCGTGCTTCGCGTTTCACTCCATTCTGCCGGCGATGTACGTCGGTCTGCCGACGCTCTACGGCGGATGGTTCGCGCTCTATTGCGGCATGACCCAGCATCTGGGGCTGGCCGAGGACGTGCTCGATCATCGGCTGAATGCCCGCACCATTTACATGAATCCGATCTTCCGGTTCCTCTATTGGAACATGAATTACCACGTAGAGCACCACATCTTTCCAACGGTCCCCTATCATGCGCTCCCCAAGCTGCATGAGGCGATCAAGGCCGATTGCCCGACGCCCTATCCGAGCTCCATCGCCGCCTATCGCGAGATCATTCCAACGCTTCTTCGACAGCTGAGGGATCCGACCTATTTCGTACGACGCGAGCTGCCCCCGAGCGCGCAGCCTGAGGTGACCGCGACCCGGGTCGTAAAAGTCGGACGGGCCGTCTGATGAGCGAGAGCTGGATCGACACCGGCCCCGTCGACCGGATTTTGTCCGAAGACGTGGCGCCGTTCGAGCACGAGGGCAAGCAATACGCGCTCTACCGCACCGCCGACGACCGCTATTTTGCGACCGATGGCCTGTGCACGCATGAGGCAGTCGAACTCGCCGACGGTTTCGTTCAGGACACGATCATCGAATGCCCGATGCACAACGGCCGGTTCGACTTCACCACCGGCGAAGCGAAGGGCGCGCCGGCCTGCATCAATCTCGCGACCTATCCGGTGAAGGTCGAGGGCGGTCGGCTGCTCATCAAGCTCAACTGACGCCAACGAGCGCGTCGGCTTTCCGCGACGCCTATGGTAGCGCGGAGCATCGGCCCTTGGTATGGGCTGGCCGACGCTCACGCGAGCCGAGGGAGGAAGTGCAATGAAACTCACCGGAGTTGCGGCGATCGTGACCGGCGGAGGCTCGGGACTTGGTCGCGCCACGGCGGAGGCGCTCGCCGCCAAGGGCGCGAAGGTCACTGTGGTCGACCTCAATCCCACGGCAGCGGAGGACGCGGCCAAGGCGATCGGTGGCCTCGCCGTCGTAGGCGACGTCGCGGATGAAGCCTCCGCCTGGGCGGCGATCGCGAAAGCCGCGGCGGGGCATGGCCCGGCGCGGGTGCTCGTCAATTGCGCCGGCGTCGGCGTCGCCAAACGGGTCGTCGGTCGCGACGGGCCCCATCCGCTGGCCGACTTCGACAGAGTGATCCGGGTCAACCTAATCGGGACTTTCAACATGATTCGCCTCGCTAGCGCGGCGATGAGCAAACTCGAACCGATCGACGGCGAGCGCGGGGTCATCATTTCGACCTCCTCCATTGCGGCCTACGACGGCCAGATCGGGCAGGCCGCCTATTCCGCCTCCAAGGGCGGCGTGGTGGCGATGATGCTGCCGCTCGCGCGCGAACTGGCGCAGTTCGGCGTCCGGGTGAACGCGATCGCGCCCGGCATCTTCATGACGCCGATGCTGTTCGGCCTGCCGCAGGCAGCGCAGGATTCGCTCGGCGCTTCGGTGCCGTTTCCCGCCCGCCTCGGCCAGCCGGCCGAGTACGCCGCGCTCGCCGTCCACATCGTCGAAAACGGCTATATCAACGGCGAGACGATCCGCATCGACGGTGCCCTGCGCATGGCGCCCAAATAGGCGGACTCGACGCGCCCCGCCACCGGATAATACAAACTGATGGCGCCCTTCGTTCAATAGTTTCAGGCAAATGAAATAAAAGCTTTTCGCCCGCCGCCGAACGGCGGGCCTTTGCCGTCATGCTGTCGAGGGCTTGACCATCGCAGGGATCAGCGTGCGCGAGCGCTTCAAACATCCGCGCCAAATCCCCGCATCGTCCAGGGAGGGGAACCGATCGTAGACCGTCGTGGGCGGACGGTAGACCGACGGGCAATACTACCCCGGCATCCGATCTTCGGAACATGAACGATCCCGCTGATCACCCGGTGGTCGTCCTGTGCGCCCCCGTTTGGTTCTTCGGAAGCAGCGGTTCGACCGCCCCGCTGCGCCTCGTTCAACCAAAATTCCCCGGCCATGATTCAAGCTTCATCCCCGATTCAGCTTGAATCACAACTGGATACCTCCCTCAACATCTTCAATTGAGTTTGCAGCCCAGAGCGCGATGACTTCGCGCTCACCGCGGGTACGAATAAGCTCCCACGGCGTAGGGAGCAGCCCGCGCGACGCCAAGGATGTCGACGGTTGGCGCGCCTGTCGCCGTGCCGGCGCCGATCGCCACGGAGCCCAACTTCAGCATCACGTTAAAGCTCAACGCCGCAGGATTCCAGTCCTGGAACTGGCTAGCGTAGGGCTTCGAGGGCGCAACCGTCACGTTGCCATTAGCGTCTGTCCCAGCAGGCTCACCGAAGACCCACTTACCCCCCGCCACATGAGTAAAGCTCTGGGAGCTATTAACGTCGAGCGCAACGTTGTGGTCGTAGGTGACGTTTACGTCTGACAAGCCGCCGATGGTGTAGTGGTCAGCGAGGTTGTTCGCGAACCTGACGTTCGTGCTGGGCGGCCCTTCGTGGGTAGCGCCGCCACCGCCAATCGAGGCCGAACAGCCGGGGGTGGCGACGAGGCCGTCTTGAAGACCTGTGTTGTTGGCGATCAGGCTGTTGTGGAGACTCGCCAGCGCAATCGCATAGCAAGAGCTCGTGACGACGACGTTGTTGGTCACGGTCATGTTCGTCCAGTCCGAGTCGAACGCGTCGATACCCTGCAGATAAGTCGGAAAGGAAAGCTCAGGGTCCGTCTGCCGGATGACCAGGTTGCTGTCGATCAGGATGTTCTGGAGATGGTTCACGGTGGCGCCCGCAGGAAGGATGCCTATCACGCCCTGCATGGCGTCTTCATGGTTGCCGTCGCCGACGTCCAGGTTGTCGTGGATGTCATTCCTCGTGATTGCGAGATTGCTTGCAGCGTAATCAATTCCATCGTCGCCAAAGTGGTCGATCTGGTTGTTAGCGAAGAGGAGTTGAGCGGCGAAGAGGCCAGCGCCGGTTCTGACATTGCTGATATGCGAACCGGTGAGCGAAACGCACTTCGTATTCGTGCCGGGGGGGGGTGCTCTGGGCGCCAAACCCGTTGCGCGCGTCCGCGACCCATTGAGCTTGGCTCCAGGCCTCGGCGTTGTCCTGGGACGAGATGGTCATATTCTCAAGCACAATGTCGGACGTCGGAAGCGCCGCGCCGGCGTCCTTGATCTGGACCAGGGCGTTCCCGCTGCGAGCGGCGGGTTGGAGACTTTGCACCTTGAGCCCGTCGACCACCCACTTGCTGGTTTCGCCGATGAAAAGCGATGTCAAGACGGGAATCTGCCCCGGCGCGGGCGCAATCGTTACAAAAGCGGAGTTCGAAATCTCCGCAGAAAGACCGCCGATGGAGATGTCCCCGTAGTTTCCACTCATGAGCAGGATCTCATCGCCAGACGCGATCGGGCCTGCCTTTGGACCCGTGGCCACAACCGCGGGTTGCCCGGGGACTGGAACCTGACGATAAGGGGCGGTTGTCAGAAGCGGGAAAGAGTAGCCGGCCTCCGCTTGAACTAACGCCTGGAGGTTGTTCCATGGACTGGCCTGGGAGCCATTGCCTCCGGCCGCCTGCGTCTTTCCGTGCACCGGGTCAAAGTACCAGACATGTCTGAACGTCGACGGCGGAGCCGCGCAGCCACTATACACCTGGGCAGAACGTACCGGAACAGCGAACGAGAGCAACAGAATCACAGCATAGCCGAGTGTCTTCATCGAACCCCCCCGTACCTAAACAATCATGGCGGTATAATACCCTCATCGACCAGTATCATGGTTCATCTATGCTTTCAATCAGCAATATTGTCTACCATAGATAGTTGGGAAGTGGCCGGCTCACTCAATCGTAGAGGACGCGACTTGGTCGGAAATTGACTGGGAACACCAGTAGATCAAGCGACGGCCCGCGAGGGCAGTCGACATCCACGGGAATCAAGACAGGCGCGGCGTGGCTCACGAATGGCCGCGGCTACCGATGTCACGCTTTCGCAGGCAACCAAGCTCCCGCCCGCGGTCGGACATGGCGTTCAGAGAGCGCCTCAACCTGCCTTTGGGCGGTGGCCTGTCGAGGCGTCGGTTCAGCCGCCGCAGCGCAAGCCGATCAGTTCTTCGGCTTCTCCTTTTGGGTTTCGCCGCCGAGCGTCTCGGTTGTTGGGGTCGCGCCAGACGGCGCCGCGCCCTCCATCGCGGGCGCGGGTGTAGCGCCAGGCAACGCCGCGCCGTCCGTCGCGGGCGCCGGCGTTGCGGCGGCCGGCGCAGTGGCCGTCATAATGCGGGGATAGTCCCCTTCGAACTTGGCATCCGCCAACGCAGCCTTGGAGATCGCTTCAGCGCCCTTCCTGCCGATATCGACCCGGACTTGGCGTTTCGCGAACTCATTTGCCTGGTCGCTGGTCAACGGCTTCGGATCCACCGACGTCACCTTGAAAAAGCTTGCGCTCCCTCGCGACCGTATGAAGTAAATGTCGTCGGGCTTCCGTGCGTCCAGCACCTTCAGCATCTCGGCCGGCATCGTCGCGCTGTCCAACGTTGCAGTGCCGCGGCTGAATTTCACGCTCATTTCGTTCAGCTTCGCTTCGACCTGATCGAGCGACTTGAAATCCTTCGTCGCCGCGGCGAGGGCCTCCACGTCCTTCGGCGTCGTGAAGGAAATCTGGTCGACCTGGAACAGCTCCCGCTGGTCGAACTGCTTGGGGTTGGCTTGGATGTAGCTGTCGATTTCGTTTTTGGAAACCGAGCTCATCTTTGAAGACAGATCGCGCTGAACAAAGGCGCCGGCAAGGATCTGCTCGCGCGAGCGCAAGAGATCGAGATGCACGGTCGGTTCGCGATCGAGCTTCGCCGCGAGCGCCTGCTGCACCAGATACTTGCGTTCGACAATGCGCGACAGGGCGGCCTTGACGACCTGGTCACTGCGCTTATCTGCCGGCACGTTGGCGAGTCGAAGCTCGTTGTCCAGTTCCTGCTGAGTCACATCGTCCGGGCCGACATGAGCGATCACTTGGCCGACTACGGCCTGCTCTCCTTGCTTCTTGCCGCATCCGGCGAGCAGCATCGCCGCCGGCAGAACGCACGCAATCGCAGCGATGCGCCACAGGCGCCGAGACTTTGGCGTTATGTGCAGCAAGCTATTCTCCAAATTACAGCGAGACGACGCCCGGACGCGGGACTGTCGCGAAATCATGACGAAGCGCCCGGCGGACGACAAGCCTGAGCTCGCGGCGCCAAGCTGAGCCCGAACCTGCTACCACATCTTTCCGGGCGTTAGCATCGACGAATATGTCGAGCGGCTGCTATACACATAGCATAGATGACATTTCCGACGACTGCAAGGTCCTGAACATTTCGCTCCTGCAAGGGCGGACGGTCAATTCGCATTGCTTTTGTGATCTGACCGTCTGCGTGGTCCGCGCGTTGAAACCGCGCCTGGGGCAGCTCTTTGCCGCCTTGAAATTTATGAAATCCTTACGTCCGGCCGCCCAATTCGCAATCGAAAGCTTACGCGGGCCGTGGCTAAAGAACCGCTCCAGCAAGGAGTCGATCATGCTCGACGTCGCATTCGTAGTGCTCGGTTTGGCGGTTTTGGCGTTGATGGGCGCCTACGCCGTCGGACTGCGCCAGCTTTAGGAGACAGGCGATGGGTGAGCCGATCATCGGACTGGTCGTCGCCGTCGGGCTCGGCCTCTACCTCCTCTACACATTGATCCATCCGGAAAAATTCTAGATCAAGAAGGTGATGCGATGACACTTGTAGGCTGGGCGCAGATCGCGCTTGTGCTCGCTCTGGTGGTCGGCTGCGCCATACCGCTCAGCAAATTCATTGCCGACGTATACGCGGGCGAAAGGACCTTTCTCAGCCGGGTCATTGGACCGATCGAACACGGCTTTTTCCGCTTGGCCGGGGTGGACCCGGCGCGCGAGCAGGACTGGTTTACCTACACGATCGCGATGCTCGTCTTTTCAATCGCCGGATTCCTCTCGCTCTACGCCATCCAGCGGCTGCAAAACTTTCTTCCCCTGAACCCGCGCGGCTTCGACGCCGTGCCTTCCGATCTCGCGTTCAACACCTCCGACAGCTTTATCACCAACACCAACTGGCAGAACTATAGCGGCGAGACGACGATGAGCCATCTGACTCAGATGCTCGGCCTCACCGTGCACAATTTCGTCTCAGCGGCGACCGGTCTCGCGATGGCCTTCGCGCTGGTGCGCGGATTCGCCCGCTCCTCGGCGACCACTGTCGGCAACTTCTGGGTCGATCTGACTCGAGTCACGCTTTACATCCTCCTGCCGATCGCAGTGGTCGGGGCGCTGGTCTTCGTCGCTCTGGGCATGCCGCAAACGCTGGCCGGCGCGGTCGACGCAACGACATTGGAAGGCGCGAAACAGACCATCGCGATCGGCCCGATGGCGAGCCAGGAAATCATCAAGGAGCTTGGGACCAACGGCGGCGGCTTTTTCAACGCCAATTCCGCGCATCCGTTCGAGAATCCGAACGCCTGGACGAACGTCATCGAGATCTGGGCGCTCCTGTTGATCCCGGTGGCTTCCGTTCTCGCCTTCGGCCGCGTAGTCGGCGACATTCGCCAGGGACGCGCGATCCTGGCCGCCATGGCTGTTTTTCTCATCGTCGGCGTCGGCGTCGCCTACTGGTCGGAGACAGCCGGAAATCCGATTCTGACAGCGCTGGGCGTCGACCCGTCAGCCGGCAACCTCGAGGGCAAGGAAGTCCGCTTTGGCCAGGCGATGTCCGTGTTGTTCACCGCCGGGACAAGCGGAACCAGCACCGGCGCAGTCAACTCGATGTTCGATTCCTATACGCCGCTCGGCGGCATTGTGCCGATGTTCAACTTGCTCGCCGGCTGCATCTGGCCGGGCGGTGTCGGCGCGGGGCTGTACGGCTTTCTGGTCGTTGCGATCATCGCAGTCTTCGTCGCCGGGTTGATGGTTGGCCGCACGCCCGAATATCTCGGCAAGAAGATCGAAGTGCGCGAGATGAAATTCGCGATGCTGGCGGTGCTGATCTATCCGCTGAGCGTGCTCGGCTTCGCGGGCGCGGCCGTGCTGCTGCAGACGGCGCTCGATAGTATGAACAACAGCGGCCCGCACGGCCTGTCCGAGGTTATCTACGCCTATGCGTCGGCCAACGCCAACAACGGCTCCGCCTTCGCGGGCCTGAACGGCAACACGCTCTGGTTCAACACGACGCTCGGACTCGTGATGCTGCTCGGCCGTTTCGCCTATGTCGTTCCCGTGTTGGCGTTGGCCGGATCGCTCGCGGCGAAGAAGAAGATTCCGGCCTCGGCCGGCACCTTCCCGACTGACGGGCCGCTGTTCGTCGGCTTGTTGGTCGGCGTGATCGTGATTCTCTACCTCTTGCAATATTTCCCGGCGCTGTCGTTGGCGCCGATCGTCGAGCACTTCCTGATGCTCGGCGGCAAAACCTTCTGATCGGAGATCGACTCATGGCGTCGAAAGTCAAGGCGCAAGGCCTATTCGACAGCAAGATCATCGCCAGCGCGTCGATCGACGCGCTGCGCAAGCTCAACCCGCGGGCGCTGGCGAAGAACCCGGTCATCTTCGTCACCGAAGTGGTGTCGCTGATGGTGTCGCTGTTCTTCATTCGCGACCTTGTGACTCACAACGGGACGGCCTCCTTCTCGGGCCAGATCGCGGCCTGGCTGTGGTTCACGGTGCTGTTCGCCAATTTCGCCGAGGCCGTCGCCGAAGGGCGCGGCAAGGCGCAAGCCGACGCTTTGCGGCGCACGCGCACCGATACGCGCGCCAAGCGTTATATCGATCCCGAGAACCTTGGCGGCGTCGTCGAAGGCGTGAACGCGCTCGATCTTCGATTGGGCGATGTTGTGCTGGTTGAGGCCAACGAAGTCATTCCCGGCGACGGCGAGATCCTCGAAGGCGTCGCCTCCGTCAATGAATCGGCGATCACCGGCGAGTCCGCGCCCGTCATTCGCGAGGCCGGCGGCGATCGATCGGCCGTCACCGGCGGAACTACAGTGCTGTCCGACTTCATCAAGGTGAGGATCACCGCCGCGCCGGGATCGACTTTCATCGACCGGATGATCGCATTGGTCGAAGGCGCCGAGCGGCAGAAGACCCCGAACGAATTGGCGCTGTCGATTCTGCTGGCCGGGCTGACCATCATCTTTCTGATTGTCTGCGTCAGTCTATGGCCGATCGCCAAATATTCAGGGACCGTCCTGTCGGCGACCGTCTTGATCGCGCTGCTCGTCTGCCTCATTCCGACGACGATCGGCGGGCTTCTGTCGGCCATCGGCATCGCCGGTATGGATCGGCTGGTCAGATTCAACGTCATCGCGACCTCCGGCCGGGCGGTCGAGGCGGCAGGCGACGTCGATACGCTGCTGCTCGACAAGACCGGAACGATCACCTTCGGCAATCGCATGGCGACCGAGTTCTTGCCGGTCAGCGGCGTGAAGAACGAGGATCTCGCCGCCGCGGCGCTTGCCTCGAGCCTTGCTGACGATACCCCAGAGGGCCGCTCAATCGTCGCTCTCGCCAAGGGCGATTTCGGCCTCGCGGAGCCGAAGCTCGATCCCAAGACGACCGTCGTCGTTCCGTTCACGGCGCAGACCCGCATTTCGGGCGTCGACATCGGCGGCCGCTGGATCCGCAAGGGCGCTATCGACTCGATCCTTCGCTATCTCAAGCTGCCGATTGAGAAGGCGCCGGTCGAATTTCGTCAGGCGGTCGAACGGGTCGCAATGTCCGGCGGCACGCCGCTCGCGGTCGCCGAGGAGGGCCGCTTGTTGGGCGTCATCCACCTGAAGGACATCGTGAAGCCCGGCATCAAGGAGCGCTTCGCAGCGATGCGCGCGATGGGCATCCGAACCGTCATGGTGACCGGCGACAATCCCGTCACCGCGGCGGCGATCGCCTCCGAAGCCGGCGTCGACGACTTTCTCGCCGAGGCGACGCCAGAGGACAAGCTCGCCTACATCCGCAAGGAGCAGTCCGGCGGCCGGCTGATCGCCATGTGCGGCGACGGCACCAATGACGCGCCAGCGCTTGCTCAGGCCGATGTTGGCGTCGCGATGCAGACTGGCACGCAGGCCGCGCGCGAAGCCGGCAACATGGTCGATCTCGATTCCAATCCGACCAAGCTGATCGAAATCGTCGAGATCGGGAAGCAATTGTTGATGACGCGCGGCTCGCTCACCACCTTCTCGATCGCCAATGACGTGGCGAAATATTTCGCCATCCTGCCGGCGATGTTCGCGGCGACCTATCCGGTTCTCGGAACGCTCAACGTCATGCGCCTTACGTCGTCTCAGTCCGCAATCCTGTCCGCGGTCATCTTCAACGCGCTGATCATCATCGCCCTCATTCCCCTGGCGCTGAAGGGCGTCGCTTATCGGCCAGTCGGCGCGGCGGCGCTGCTTAGGCGCAATCTTCTCGTCTATGGCTTGGGCGGCCTGATCCTGCCCTTCATCGGCATCAAGGCGATCGACGTCGTCGTCGCCGCCCTTCACCTCGCTTAAAGTCTCAGGCTCGACCATGCTCCAGCACCTGCGCCCCGCACTCGTCCTTATCGTCCTGTTCAGCGTCCTCACCGGCCTCGTTTATCCATTGGCGGTGACGGGGATCGCTCAGATCGCCCTGCCCTATCAGGCTAACGGAAGCCTGATTCAAAAGGATGGCGTCGTCGTCGGTTCGGCGCTGATCGGGCAGTGGTTCAAGAGCGACCGCTATTTTCATCCCCGTCCATCGGCCACCAGCGACACCGACCCCAACGATTCGACGAAGACGATCGACGCGCCGTACAACGCGACCAATTCGTCAGGCTCGAACCTCGGCCCGACTTCGCAGAAGCTGGTCGACCGGGTCAAGGGTGGCGTCGAAGCCTGGCGTGCGATGGCGGGCGCTGGCCCCGTTCCCGCCGACGCGGTCACGACATCGGCCTCCGGGCTCGATCCCGACGTCTCGCCAGAAAACGCCCTGGGCCAAGTCGCCTCGGTGGCGAAGGCGCGGGGCCTGCCGGAGGATCGGGTGCGGGCATTGGTTGAAAGCGCGATCGTCGGGCGAGCTTTGGGGTTGATCGGCGAGCCGAGAGTCAACGTGTTGCGGCTGAATTTAACGCTGGACGGGCTAAAATCGTCGTAAAGGCCAACGAACGCCGATTGCCCGACCGGACAACCCCGAATCCGGAAGCACTCACGATGGCGCTGGACCCTCCCGGAATTCGCCATTCTTGGCCGACGACGTGACAATGTCTCTCGCGACGGGGCGGAACTAGCCGAGATGCGCGCGCCCTCGTCCGCCGCCGTCCGACTTTCACCTGCGATGACGCGATCAAGAGGTCCCCGCTTCTGCGGGACGTCGGGCGGTATTCAGAGCGCGGGCAGTTCATGGTCCTCGACGCGCATCTTCGCCCTAACCGCGGTCTTTCGTCTGCGCCGCAGGATCAAGCGCGACCCTAAGCACCCCGTTCTTTTGTTGACCGAAGCCGGAATCGGCTATCGGCTTGATCCCGAATCGGTCGATCCCTTGAACTTCGAGGCTCGCACGCCGCAACAAGGTAATAGAGCCGGCTCGCCATGACGCTTGCCGGATCGTTCGAAATCGCGCTGACGCTTGCGCTTGTTCTCATCGCCGCCTACCTGATCGGCGCATTCATGGCGGATATGTTCGAGAATCGCAGGACCTTTCTCACTCCGATCATCGGCCCCGTCGAACGCGGGCTCTATCGCGTCGCCGGAGTGGACCCGGAAGCCGAGCAGAAGTGGTTCGAATATGCAATCTCAATGGTCGCCTTCGCCGGCGCCTGCATGCTCAGCCTTTACGCCCTGTTGCGGCTGCAGGCCTATCTGCCGCTCAACCCGCAAGGTTTTGCGGGCGTGCCACCCGACCTCGCCTTCAATATCGCCGTCAGCTTCGTCACTAACACTAACTGGCAGGCCTACGCCGCCGAGACAACGCTTAGCCACTTCTCTCAAATGGTCGGCCTGACGACCAACAACTTCCTCGATTCGGCGGCGGCGACCGCGATCGCGGTCGCGCTCACCCGAGCGCTGGCGCGGCGGGAAGCGTCAACCATCGGCAATTTTTGGGTCGATATGACCCGCGCGACGCTCTACGTCCTGTTGCCCTTGTCGCTCGTCGTCGCGTTGGCGTTCGCGGCCCTCGGCGTACCGCAAACGCTAACCGCTTCGGTCGAGGCGACGACGCTCGAAGGCGCGAAACAGGTGATGACCTTGGGGCCGGTCGCCAGCCAGGAAGCAATCAAGCTGATCGGCGACAATGGCGGGGGCTTCTTTAACGCCAACTCCGCCCATCCGTTCGAGAACCCGAACGGGTGGTCAAATATCCTTCAAAACTGGAGCCAGCTCGTTCTGCCGGTCGCCCTGGTGTTTGCGTTCGGGCGCATGGTCGGCGACTGGCGGCAGGGACGCACCCTGCTGGTCACGATGGCGGTCATTTTTGTGGCCGCGCTTATGGTCGTCTACTGGTCGCAAGGGCACGGCAATCCGGCGCTGACGAGACTCGGCGTCGACCCCTCGATGGGCAGCATGGAAGGCGAAGACGTCCGTTTTGGGCAGGCGGGGGCGGCGCTGTTCATCGACGCCACGACCGGAACGGGCACGGGCGCCTCGAACACGGTCCTCGAATCTGCGGCCCCTATCGCCGGACTGGTCGCCATGTTCAACTTGCTGCTCGGCTGCATCTCGCCCGGCGGCGTCGGCGCCGGGCTCTATAGTCTGTTGCTGCTTACGTTCATCGCGGCTTTCCTCGCCGCCCTGATGATCGGTCGAACACCGGAATATCTCGGCAAGAAGATATCCACGCGCGACATGCAGTTCGCCATGTTCGCGCTGCTCGTGTCTCCGGTGCTGCTGCTTGGACTCGCCGGCGCCTCGACGCTTCTCAAGAGCGCCCTCGACAGCGTCGGCGCTGGCGGCCCGCATGGGTTCAGCGAAATCCTCTACGCCTATGCGTCAACGGTTTCCGACAACGGCTCCGCGTTCGCCGGGCTCAGCGCCAACACGCCCTGGTACAACGTCACGACCGGTCTTGCGATGTTTTTCGGGCGATTCGCCCACGCAATACCAATTCTTGCGATCGCCGGATCGCTCGCGGGAAAGAAGAAGGTCTTGCCTTCGCCGGGAACTTTGCCGACAGACGGCCCACTTTTCATCGGTTTCCTCCTCAGCGTGATCACTGTCATCACGCTTCTGCAATATCTGCCAGCCCTCTCCCTGGGTCCGGTCGCCGAGCACTTCCTGCTTGAGCGAGGGACCCTGTTCTGAGTTGAGAAGCCAGGGTTCATGTTTTGAGGCTGAATTTAGCGCTGGATGGGTTAAAAGCGTTGTGACGACCCACGAGCCCCGATGGCCCCAACTAACCGACCCGATGATGGACGCCCTGATCCGGATGCGCTTCTTGCGGCGTTCCGCCGGGAAACTGTGGGCCGGCTGAAGGTTTTTCTCGGCGCGGCGCCTGGGGTCGGCAAGACCTACGCCATGTTGCAGAACGCGCGGCGCCTGAAGAACGAAGGCGTCGATGTCGTCATCGGGCTCGTCGAGACTCATGGCCGCGCTGAGACGAGCGCGCTCGTCGAAGGACTCGAATTGTTGCCGCGGCGCAGGATTGAATACCACGGCCGCAGGCTCGATGAATTTGATCTGGACGCGGCGCTAGCGCGCAAGCCCAAGCTGATCATCGTCGACGAGCTGGCCCACAGCAACGCTCCCGACAGCCGACATCCGAAGCGCTGGCAGGACGTCCAGGAACTGCTCGACGCTGGCGTCAATGTGTGGACGGCGCTCAACATCCAGCATCTCGAGAGTCTCGCCGACGTCGTCTCCCGTATCACCGGCGTCGCCGTGCGCGAGACCGTTCCCGACCGAGTCCTGCAGGAGGCCGCCGACGTCGTTCTGGTCGATCTTACGCCCGAGGAGCTCATCCAGCGCCTGGACGAAGGCAAAGTGTATGTGCCGGAGACAGCCCGGCGGGCGACGCAGAATTTCTTCACCCCCGGCAATCTGACGGCGTTGCGGGAATTGGCGCTGCGCCGCACCGCTGATCGCGTCGACGATCAGATGGTCGACTACCTGCGCGAGAAGGCGATCGAAGGCCCGTGGGCCGCGTCTGAGCGCCTGCTCGCATGCGTCGGACCGGACGAAGTGTCGGAACGAGTCGTCAGGCGCGCAAGCCAGCTGGCAACCGGCCTCAACGCCGACTGGACGGCCGTCACCGTCGAGACCATCGGCCAGGCCGGCGACGCCAAGCGCGCCAACCGGCTCGTCAAAGTGTTTGGCTTGGCCGAGCGTTTGGGCGGGCAGACGATGCGCCTCCAGGGGAACGACTATCCGAGCGAAATCCTCAGAATCGCGGCG